>Ga0209922_100308_pt1 | contig 86006 bp, 76 predicted proteins | sample ThiBiot_500_biof_FD_183946 | JGI IMG/M metagenome (GOLD analysis project Ga0209922, IMG submission 183946) | Wastewater bioreactor microbial communities from Cape Town, South Africa - Thiocy_expt_500_biof (SPAdes) | ecosystem: Engineered > Bioreactor > Thiocyanate-remediating > Anaerobic-Aerobic ... | reverse complement strand
GGTCATCATCCACCTCGTCGCCACGTCCAACTATCGCACCCTGCTCGATCGCTTCATCGACGCGCTGAAACAGGTCGAGGGCGCCTATTCGCTGATCTGCCTGACCGCGGAAGGCATGATCGGCTGCCGCGATCCGCTCGGCATTCGTCCGCTGGTTATCGGCAAGCTGGGCGATGCCTACATCCTCGCGTCCGAAACCGTGGCGCTCGACGTTGTCGGCGCCGAATTCGTCCGCTCGGTCGATCCCGGCGAACTTGTGATCATCCGCGACGGCCAGCTTTCGTCGCACCGCCCCTTCGCCGATCGCGCGGCACGGCCGTGCATCTTCGAATATGTCTATTTCTCGCGCCCCGATTCGATCGTCGACGGCACCAGCGTCTATTCGGTGCGCAAGGCGATCGGCGCCGAACTGGCGCGCGAAAATCCGGTCGATGCCGATCTCGTCATCCCGGTCCCCGATTCGGGAACCCCGGCGGCAATCGGCTATGCGCAGGAATCGGGCATTCCCTTCGAGCTCGGCATCATCCGTTCGCACTATGTCGGCCGCACCTTCATCCAGCCGGGCGACAAGGTCCGCCATCTCGGCGTCAAGCTGAAGCACAATGCCAATCGCGCCCTGATTGCCGGCAAGCGGATTGTGCTGATCGACGATTCGATCGTGCGCGGCACGACCAGCCTCAAGATCGTGCAGATGATGCGCGACGCGGGCGCCGCCGAGGTGCATATGCGCATCGCCAGCCCGCCGACGTCGCATAGCTGCTTCTACGGCGTCGACACGCCCGAGCGCGCCAAGCTGCTCGCGGCGCAGATGACGGTCGGCCAGATGGCCAATTTCATCAATGCCGACAGCCTGTCCTTCCTGACCATCGACGGCCTGTACCGCGCGCTGGGCGAGGCGCGACGCAACGACGATTGTCCGCAATATTGCGATGCCTGCTTCACCGGCGACTATCCGACCACGCTGACCGATTTCGACGAGAACAGCCTGGAAGATCAATTTTCGCTGCTTGCCGAACGGGTTGTCTGACAAAATGACGATGAAATCTGAAGAACTGGCGGGCCAGACGGCGCTCGTCACCGGCGCGAGCCGCGGCATCGGTGCTGCGATCGCCGAATCGCTCGCCCGGCGCGGCGCGCATGTCGTGATCACCGCGCGCACCGCTGGCGGGCTCGAGGAACTGGAAGATCGCATCCACGACGCGGGCGGCAGCGCGACCATTGCGCCGCTCGACCTGACCGACGGCGATAGCATCGCCCGGCTGGCGACCGCGATCGCCGAACGGTGGCAGCAACTCGACATGCTCGTGCTCAATGCCGCGATGCTCGGCACGCTGACCCCGGTTGGCGCGATCGACAGCAAGGAATTCAACAAGCTGCTGACGCTCAACCTCGTCGCACAGCAGGCGCTGATCGCCAATTTCGATCCCTTACTGCGCCGCGCGCCTGCGGGTCGCCTCGTCGCATTGTCGACCGGCGTTGCGCGAACGCCGCGCGCCTATTGGGGCGCCTACGCCGCGTCGAAGGCGGCGTTTGAGGTGCTGGTATCGAGCTATGGCGCCGAAATGCGCAATATCTCGAACGTCCGCACCGCAATTCTCGACCCCGGCGGCACGCGCACCCAGATGCGCGCACGCGCCTATCCCGGCGAAGACCCGCAGAGCATCAAGGATCCGGCAGTCGTCGGCGAATTCGTCGCCCGGATGATGGTCGATGGCTTCGACAGCACCGCCTATCACGCGCTGCCGAAGGTGATGGCAGAGGCTTAACGCGATATTTGCTTTCCCGGGCTATCACGCGCTCTCAGGCGTTTCGACAAGCAAGGGCATGAAAATGGGCGGCAATATTCTACGTTCCGCGGTCGCGGCGGTTATCGGCATTGCGGTTGCCTTCGGCCTGTTGTGGATCGCCCAATATGCGGGCGGCGAATTCGCTCCCGAAGTCTATGACCTCGACACCGGCGAAATCCTGATCCCGCTCGGCGCGACAATTGCGTTGCTCGTCGGCTGGTTCGTCGGCACCTTCGCCGGAAGCTGGCTCGCGATGCGCATTTCGGACGGCACCGGCGCCGGCTGGGTTGTTGCCGGAGCGATTCTGGGCGCAGCCATCTATCGTTCGATCACCTTGGCTGATGCCTGGTGGGTGATGGCGCTGGGCGTCCTGATCCCGGTTGCCGCCGCCTGGCTCGCCCAGCGCGCGACAGCCGCGCCGGTCGTCTGAACGGCACTGTGGCGCTGGACGCATCAAAAAATCAGCGGCTGCTTTCCCGGTCGACCGCAGCCTGCACCGCCTTGTAGAAGGCCTCGCGCGCCGCGCCGACGCCTTCGGGGTCGGTCGCGGTCGGCCAGTTGCCGTTCGATGCGATGACCAGCCGTCGTTTGGGGTCGATGAAGATGCCCTGCCCGAAAATGCCCTGCGCCGCGAAGCTGCCGTCGTCGTTGGTCCACCATTGATACCCGTAGCCGCGCCCCGGCTGATCGATCGCGGCCTGCTTGGTCGTCGCGGCGGCGAGCCAGTCATCGGGCAGAACTTTCTCCCCGCCAGCCACGCCGCCGCCGAGAATGAACAGACCGAAACGGGCATAATCGCGCAGGCTGGCCGATACGCAGCAACCGCTGATCTCGTGCCCCGTCGGGCCGAGCATCCAGACGGCGTCCTGATCCATGCCGAACGGCTTCCATATCTTTTCGGACAGATAGGATGAGAGTGTCTTGCCCGTCGCACTCGACACGAGGACGCCGATCAAATTGGTCTCGCCGGTCTTGTAGACCCATTTCGACCCCGCCGGCGCTTCGCGCGGCAAGGTCTTCATATAACTGACGGTAATATCCTCGCCCGCGATGGGCTTTTGCAGATTGAACTGCGCCACGTCCGATTTGGGATCGGTATAATCCTCATTCCAGCGCACGCCCGAGGTCATCGTGAGAAGCTGGCGCACGCTGACGTCGTCATAGGCCGAACCGCGCAGTCCGGGGATATACTGCGTCACCTTGTCGTCGAGGCTCTTGATATAGCCATCCTTGACCGCCGCACCGACAAGCGTCGAGGTAAAGCTCTTCGCGACCGAAAAGCTCGTCCAGCGTCCCGCAGGACCATAGCCGAGCGCATATTTTTCGAGCCGGATCTTGCCGTCCTGAACGATGATCAGCCCCGCATTGCGCTGGCGCGCCATATGCGCGTCGATGTCGACCCCGACATCGAGCGGCTGTCCTTCGGGCAGCGGATAGACCGGGCCGCCCGCCGCAATGGTGTGCACGACGACCTTGGGCACCGATTCCATCGTACGGAAAGCGGCGTCGCGTTGATCCTGGCTCCAAAACAGCACATTCTGATCCTTTGGCATGGCGTCGGTGGTCTGTGTCGCGGCGGGGCCGGCAAGGCCGGCCAGCGCCACGGGCAATAGCAAGGCGGCCAATCGTCGTCGCATTCCCCTCTCCCTATACTCGATTACAGTCGACTATGCGTCGATCTTTTCCAGCGTGACCTGCGCGACGTCGATCCCGCCGCCGCGAAAACCGCCCTCGCAATATTGCAGATAATAGCGCCACAGACGGATAAAGCGTTCGTCAAAGCCCGACGGGAGTTGCCCCGCCGACACCGCCTCGTCAAAACGTTCGCGCCACTGGCGCAGCGTTTCGGCATAGTCGCCGCCGAAATGACGCACATTGCCCCATGCCAGCCCGCGCGCTTCGGCCAAGGCCCGGAAGCGACTTTCGGAAATCAGGCAACCGCCGGGGAAAATATAGGCCTGAATGAAGTCGCTGCTCGCCGCATAGCGTTCGAACAGCGCGTCGTTGATCGCGATATATTGGATCGCCGCCTTGCCGCCGGGGCGGAGCAGCCGCGCGATCGCGTCGAGATAAGCGGGCCAATAGGCCTGCCCCACCGCCTCCACCATTTCGACGCTCGCAATCGCGTCATAGGGGCCCTTGGCGTCCCGATAATCGCAGATTTCGACACGCGAGCGTCCCGAAAGATCGACCGCCTGCAATCGCGCCTCGGCCACCTCCGCCTGCGACGGCGACAGGGTGATACCGGTGTAGAGAACATCGTGGCGCTCGACCGCGCGTTCGGCGAGTGCGCCCCAGCCGCAGCCGATTTCGAGCAGCCGCGTCCCCGACCGCAGGTCGAGCCTGTCGAGGATCGCATCGACCTTGACCTCCTGCGCCTCTTCCAGCGTCATGCTAAGGTCGGTGAACAAGGCACTCGAATAATTGAGCCCGCTGTCGAGCCACAGCCGGTAGAAATCATTGCCCAGATCGTAATGCGCCAGAATATTGCGCCTGGAACCGCTGCGGCTGTTGCGGTTGACGATATGGGCGGCGCGATTGATCCAGTGCAGCGGCCCGCGCGAGCGCGCAACATTGCCCAGCGTTTCGCCGTTGCGCATGAACAGATCGAACAGCGGGACCGGATCGGGCGAACTCCATTCGCCCAGGTCCCAGGCCCGGTACCAACCGACCGATCCCGACATCGCGAGGCGCACCAGCGCCGACCAGCTTTTCAGATGAACGATCGCGGTCGGTCCCTTGCCACGTCCGCCCAGGATGCGCACGCTGCCGTCGGGCAGATGGCCCTCGAGCGTCCCCTTGCCCAGCCCCGCATCGATGCGGTCGAGCAGGCGATGGAACAGCCCCGCCGGGGCGCGGCCGACGAGGCGCGCGATAAAACCACCCGACCGAAAAACCCTGTCGGCGCGAAGAAGCGCTTTGCCGCGACGGGGGCTGACATGGGTGTTCATTAGCATTCCCTGCCGCAAAACCTGCACCATGACAATCAGTTGTCGTCGGCCTTCATGACGTCATAAGCCGCCAGCGCCCGCGCGCGGGCTTCGCGATGCCCAATGATTTTCGGGGGATAGCTTCGCGGACGGCGGCCGAATTCGTCAGGATCGTGGATTGCGGGCTCGCCAATGTCGGCCAGTTCGGGCACCCATTGGCGGATATAGGCGGCGGCATCGAATTTCTCCGACTGGGTGAGCGGCGCCATGATCCGCGGAAACATGTTCGAGTCGACACCCGACCCCGCGACCCACTGCCAATTCACCGCATTGGACGCGTAATCGGCATCGACCAGCGTATCCCAAAACCATTGTTCGCCGCGCCGCCAGTCGATGAGCAGATGCTTGATGAGGAAGCTCGCGGCGATCATCCGGACGCGATTGTGCATCCAGCCGGTTGCCCAGAGCTGCCGCATGCCGGCATCGACGATCGGATAGCCCGTGCGTCCCTGTTGCCAGGCGGCGAAATCGGCGTCGGCCTCCTTGCCGCTCCGCCAGGGCAGCGCGGTATCGAAGGCTTCGCGGCCACTGCGGCCGCCGTAATCGGGATATTGCAAGATCACCGTCTGCGCATAGTCGCGCCACCCGATCTCGGCGAGGAACACATCGACCGATCCCCCCGCGTCTGCGACGGCATGCCAGATCGCGGCGGGCGAAACCTCGCCGAAGTGAAGATGTGGCGACAGGCGCGAACTGCCTTCGATCGCGGGCAGGTTCCGTTGCTCGTCATAACGCGCAGCGATCTCGGCAAAAGCGCCGAGTCGCACCTGCGCGCCCGTTTCGCCCGGCGTCCATTCGCCTTCGAACCCAGTCGCCCAATTGGGCCGGGACGGCAGCAGTTTCCAATCGTCGAGTCGGTCCGACGCCGGCCAGCGGTCGGGCGCATCGAGGCCTTCGGGCGCATCCACGGGCACAGGCGGCGGCATATGATCGCGCAGCGCGCGCCAGAAGGGGGTGTAGATTTTATAGAGACCGCCGCTGCCGGTCTTCACCGATCCCGGCGGCGCGAGGTAATTGCCGTCGTGACATATGAGATCGAGGCGCTTCGCGACCGCGCGCTCGGCATTGCGCCACCACGGCTCGTAATGACGGAGGCAATGCACGGCGCCGGCCCCGCTTTCCCCGGCAATCTTCGCCAGTTCGTCCTCGCACTTGCCGCGCCGCAGGATCAACCGCGAACCGCGCGCGCGCAGGCTTTCGTCGAGCCGCGCGAGGTTGTGATGCAGCCACCAGCGCGACGCGCCGCCCATCGCCCGATGCCGGGGCGTTTCGTCGTCAAGAATATAGACGGGAATGACCGGCCCCGATGCCGCCGCAGCGACAAGCGCCGCCTGATCGGCGAGCCGCAGATCGCGGCGAAACCACAGGATCGTCGGCGGCGCCATCAGGGATAGCTGGCGGTATCGGGTGCGGTCACGCGCACCTTAAAGTTGTCGCGCGCCAGCGGCTGCATGTAGCGCTGATCGTGCAGGACGATCGCATCGCCGTCGCGCGTCGCGACCGGCATCCGTGCCCAGAAAAGGAAGGCGCGCGCGGGCGGATCGGACTTCAGCCACGCGCGGAGGCGCATGTCGTCCATGCCCGTCGGAACCCCCGGCTCCACCGTGCTCCCCCGCCCCAGCGCATAGGCGCCGCTGCCATAGCGCCCGCCCCCGCGCCAAAAGATATCGCGCCGCCAGAAGGCGATCGGCGGCGGGCTCGCGACGACCAGCGCGCCGCCTTGTCCGCTCCGGCGCAGCAGGTCGGCCGCCTGCGCCTCGGCCTGCCCCGTCATGACGCCGTTGGCGAAGATATAGGCGCAAACGGCAGTGAAACCGATCCAAGCCGGACGTCGCCAGTCAGGCGTCTCGCGCCGTTCGCGTCGCAGCGACAGCCAGACCGACAGGCCGAGCGCCAGCCATATCCACAGGTCGATGATGAACAGCGTATCGCCATAGAACCAGCGGTGGCTGAACGGTTCGAGCAGCCGCACGCCATAGTTGTTGAGCCAGTCGAGCGCCGGGTGGCTGAGGCACCCGATATAGGCGAGCGCGAGCAACCAGCCGCGATGCAAGGGCGGCCTTGTAGCGGGCCGCGTTCCCCGCCGCGTCTGCCAGCGGTCGAAGGCGATCATCGCCGCCCAGAGCAGGACCGGCAGCAAAAGCAGCGCGATCGGCCCATGGGTGATCCCGCGGCGCATCGCGAGCGATTCGACGCCATAAAAGGCGCAGCTTGCATCGATGTCGGGCAGGTTCGCGGCGAGGATCAGCGTCGGCATCGCCAGCGCGGTCTTTTTCTTGAGCCCCATTTGCCCAAGAACCGCGCCGACGAGGCTGTGGGTCAGATTGTCCATGCGCCCCTATAAAGCCGAGGCAGGCAGCGACCGCAAGCGATCAGAGATCGGGCCCCCCTTCGCTGACCGTCCAGGTCTGCCCTTTCTTGAGCAGGCTCTGCAGATCGGCCTTCTTGCCCTCGGCCGCCGCCCTGTTCTGGCGCCAGACATCGGCTTCGAACGTCGGACGCGGATCGTCGTAGAGGACGCCGAGCGCCATCGGGAATTCGCCGAAGCGCATTTCCACGAGCATGTGCGCGACGCTGCGATTGGTGACGTCGTGGACGATCACGCCCGCCGCCTGCCAGTCGCCATCGACGACATCGACGACCTTGAGCGTCAGCGCTTCCTGATCGAGCGCGATGCCCTTCGCGCCCTTGGCAAACAGCATCGGTTCCCCGTTCTGGAGCCAGAGCTGGCGGTCTTCAGCGCCCTTCGGCGCGGCGAAATCCTGGAACACGTCCTTGTTATAGACGATGCAGTTCTGGAAGATTTCGATAAAGGCCGCGCCCTTGTGCGCATGGGCCGCTTTCAGAACATTCGGCAGTTCCTTCGACACATCGAAGCCGCGCGCAACGAAGCGGGCGCCCGCGCCGAGTGCGAAGGCGCAGGGCTGCGCCGGGCGGTCGACCGAGCCGAACGGGGTCGACGGGCTGTTGGTGCCGACGCGGCTGGTGGGCGAATATTGGCCCTTGGTCAGCCCGTAAATCTCGTTGTTGAACAGCATGATCTGGCAATCGAGGTTCCGCCGGATGAGGTGCATCGTGTGATTGCCGCCGATCGACAGACCATCGCCGTCGCCGGTGACGATCCACACGTCGAGTTCGGGATTGGCAAGCTTCAGCCCCGTCGCGAACGCCGGCGCACGGCCATGGATCGTATGGAAGCCGTAGCTTTCGACATAATAGGGGAAGCGCGACGAGCAGCCGATCCCGCTGATGAACACGGTGCTTTCGGGCACTGCGCCAATTTCGGGCAGGGTGCGCTGCACCGCCTTCAGGATCGCATAGTCGCCGCAGCCGGGGCACCAGCGCACTTCCTGATCGGTTTCCCAATCCTTGAGCGTCGTCGTGCGGGCGATGGTCGTCATCTCGTTCACTGGAGCGCCTCCTCGATGGCAGCTTCGATTTCGGCAATCCGGAAGGGCTGGCCCGACACCTTGTTGAGCGGCTTGGCATCGACCAGATACTGGTCGCGCAGCACCGTCTTGAGCTGGCCCGTGTTCATTTCGGGCACGATCACCTTGTCATAGCTTTTGAGCAATTCGCCCAGATTGGCGGGGAGCGGCCAGATATGGCGCAGGTGAATCTGGCTGACGTCCTTCCCTTCGGCGCGCTTGCGGCGCACCGCCTGATGGATCGGGCCATAGGTCGATCCCCAGCCGACGATCGCAAGCTTGCCGCCCTCGGCGCCGAGTTCGACGATCTGGTCGGGAACCTTGACCCCGTCGATCTTCGCCTTGCGAATATCGGTCATCGCCTGGTGATTTTCGGGCGCGTAATTGATGTGACCGGTGTCGATCTCTTTCTCGATCCCGCCGATCCGGTGCAACAGGTCGGGCGTACCCGGCTTCACCCACGGGCGCGCGAGCTTTTCGTCGCGGCCATAGGGTTTGAAGCCGCCTTCGGGTACCTGGGTCAGAAATTCGACCGGGAAGGCTTCATAGGCGGTGAGGTCGGGGACTTTCCACGGCTCGGCCGCGTTGGCGATATAGCCGTCGGTCAACAGCATCACCGGCGTCATATATTGGACCGCGATCCGGCACGCCTCGATCGCGCATTCGAACGCGTCACCAGGCGAGCGCGCGGCGATCACCGGCATCGGCGCATCGCCGTTGCGGCCATAGACCGCCTGATAGAGATCCGACTGCTCGGTCTTGGTCGGCAGGCCCGTCGATGGGCCGCCGCGCTGCGAATTGACGATGACGAGCGGCAGTTCGGTCATGATCGCGAGGCCCATTGCCTCGCCCTTCAGCGCGATGCCCGGCCCCGACGAGCTGGTGACGCCCAGCGACCCTGCGTAGCTCGCACCGATTGCCGAACAGATGGCGGCGATTTCATCCTCGGCCTGAAAGGTCGTGACGTCATATTCCTTGAGCCGCGACAGATGGTGGAGGATTGCCGATGCGGGCGTGATCGGATAGCCGCCGAAGAACATCGGCAGACGCGCAAGCTGCGCCCCGGCGACAAGGCCGAGCGCGATGCCCTCGGCGCCGGTCAGCGTACGATAGAGGCCGGGTTCGGCGGGCGCCGGCGCGACATGATGCTGCTTGAGCGGTCCCGCGAGTTCGGCGGTTTCGCCATAGGCATGGCCCGCATTGAGCGCCGCGATATTCGCTTCGGCAAGATTGGGATCCTTGGCGAATTTCGCCTTCAGCCACTCGATCAGCGGCTGGCGGTCGCGGTCGAACATCCACAGCGCAAGGCCGAGCGTCCACATATTCTTGCAGCGCAGCGCTTCCTTGTTGCCGAGCCCGAACGGCTTGACCGCATCCATCGTCGCCTGACTGATGTTGAGCTTCAGAAGCTGCCATTTCGCAAGGCTGCCATCCTCGAGCGGGTTGGCGTCATATTTCGCCTTGGCGAGATTGCGGTCGTTGAATTCGCCTTCGTCGGCGATGATCAGGCCGCCCAGCTTGAGTACGCCGACATTGGTCTTGAGCGCCGCGGGGTTCATCGCGACGAGCACGTCGGGGGCGTCGCCCGCGGTCGTGATCTCGCTCGACCCGAAATTGATCTGGAACGCCGAAACACCGAACAGCGTGCCCTGCGGCGCGCGGATTTCGGCCGGAAAATCGGGGAAAGTCGCCAGGTCATTGCCCGCGAGCGCCGTCGAAAGCGTGAACTGACCACCGGTAAGCTGCATCCCGTCGCCGCTGTCGCCTGCGAAACGAACCACCACTGCGTCGGAAAGGGGGGACTGCCGATCTTCGGCCCGGTCCTCGACCACTGTCGCCATTTTCTGTTCTGCCTTTAGAGTCCTGCGAATTACCGGAATGGGCCTAGGCCCGTCTTTCGTCGCCCGCAATTCAGAAAAATTTGTGCGTTGCAAAGCGGATCGGCGCGCGCCTGCCTCAATCAGTTTCCAATTGCCATTGAATTATGCCGCTCGATGGCGAATAGCAGCGGCAACAACATAGCAAAGGATTTGACGGATGACCGACGGCACGACTCCTTATGTTCGCCCCGATGTGGCGGCCTTTCTTGCGTTCCTCAACGCCCAGGAAGGCCCCAAGATGGAAGAGATGCCGCCCGAGGCGGGGCGCGAGATGATGCGCGTGATGGGCCAGATGGCCGACGTGCCGCGCGGCGCGATCGCGAAGGTCGAGGATCGCACCATTCCCGGACCCGCCGGCGAGATTCCGATCCGCATCTATGACAACCGGCCCGATCGTGAACCCGGCCCGGTCATGGTCTTCTACCATGGCGGCGGCTGGGTGATCGGCGATCTTGACACGCACGATCCCTATTGCGCCGAAGCGGCGCGCCAGCTCGACATGCCGGTGATCGCCGTCGACTATCGCCTCGCACCAGAACACCCCTTCCCTGCGGCGCCCGAGGATTGCGAAGCGGCGACGCGCTGGGTCGCCGACAATATTCCTTGCACCGGGCTGGTCCTGTCGGGCGACAGCGCGGGCGGCAATCTGACCATCGCGACCGCGCTCGCGCTGCGCGATGCGCCAGCCGCGAAGCCCGTGGTCGCGATCCATCCGATCTATCCGGCGGTCACGACGCATCAGGACTGGCAAAGCTACCGCGATTTCAAGGATGGCTATCTGCTCACCGAAGGCGGCATGACCTGGTTCGGCGATCATTATGCCGCCGATCCCGCCGATCGCCGCGCGTCGCCGATCGATTTCGATGCCGCCGGCCTGCCCCCGACCCTGCTCGTCACCGCGGGACTCGATCCGCTGCGCGATCAGGGCCGCGCCTATGCCGGCAAGCTGATCGCCGCTGGCGTGCCGACCACCTATCGCGAAGCTGCGGGCACCATCCACGGCTATATCTGTCTGGCGCAGGGCATCCCGAGCGCCAAGGACGACATCCGCGGCAATCTGACCGTCCTCAAGGCGATCGTCGCCGAAGCGACCACATGATCGACGCCAGCGCCCTTCCCTATCGCCCCTGCGCCGGGGTGATGCTCGCCAATCGCCATGGCCGCGTTTTCGTCGGCCAGCGACTCGATTCGGCCGAGGACGCGTGGCAGATGCCGCAAGGCGGCATCGATCCCGGCGAGGATGCCGAAGATGCCGCAATCCGCGAACTCAGCGAGGAAACCGGCGTCCATGCTGGCTTGGTCGACATCATCGCGCGCAGCAAGACCGAGCATTTCTACGACCTCCCCGACCATCTGATGGGCAGGATGTGGGGCGGGAAATATCGCGGTCAGCGCCAGTCGTGGTTTTTGATGCGCTTCATGGGCGAGGATAGCGATGTCGATATCGCGACCCGGCATCAGGAATTTCGCGCCTGGCGCTGGGCCGAACTCGACGAGCTCGAACGGCTGATCGTCCCGTTCAAGCGCCAGCTTTACCGCGCCGTCGTCGACGAATTCCGCCCACTGGTCTGATCGCGGAATGCGACGGCGGTGCGAAAGACGTCGGCGAACATCGCCGGCGTCAGTCGCCCGGTGTTCGTGTTGTAGCGCGAGCAGTGATAGCTATCGACCAGATGGCGCCCGTCGGGCAGGCGATGCACCGCGCCATGCGCAAACCGATAGGCGGCGAGCCGCCCGCCCACAGCGCGAACCGCCGCGTCATGCGCAATTCGGCCGAGTGCGATCAGCACCCTGACCTGTGGCAGCGCTGCGAGCTGTCCCTCGAAATAGGGACGGCAGGTGGCGATTTCGGCGGGCGTCGGCTTGTTCTGCGGCGGCAGGCATTTGACGCTGTTGACGATGATCGTTCCGTCCAGGCGCAGCCCGTCGTCGATCCGCCCGTCATAGACGCCGCGGCTGAGCCCGAAGGCGGCGAGCGTTTCGAACAACAGGTCGCCCGCATAATCGCCAGTAAACGGCCGCCCGGTGCGGTTGGCGCCGTGCTTTCCCGGCGCGAGCCCGGCGATGGCAAGCCACGCATCGGGGTCGCCGAAAGCATAGACGGGGGCATTCCACCAATCGGGATGCTCGGCGCGACAGGCGGCACGCAACCCGACAAGGCGCGGGCAACGTCGGCAATCGCGCGGCGGCTCGGTACCGGGCAAGGGGCTGTCAATCTTCACCCCGCTGCGATAGGCGCATGGGCATGACCAGCGCAACGCCCCTGCCCCTCTATGCTATCGGCCTTGGTTCGAACCGCCGCCACGTCCGCTTCGGCGATCCGCGGCGCGTGTTGCTCGCCGCGCTCGCAGCGCTCGAAAGCGACGATATCGAACCCGTCGATGCGAGCCCGATCGTCGCGAGTGCGCCGATCGGCCCTTCGCGCCGCCGCTACGCCAATGCCGTCGCGCTCGTCGCCTCGCCGCTCAGCCCGCCCGAGATGCTCGATCGGCTGAAAGCCATCGAAGCTGCTTTCGGACGGCGGCGCGGCCAGCGCTGGGGCGCACGCACGCTCGACCTCGACATATTGCTGTGGTCGGAGGGCGCATGGAGCGATGCGGCGCTCACCGTGCCGCACGCGGCAATGACCGTGCGCGATTTCGTGCTCGGCCCGCTCCGCATGATCGCACCCGCCTGGCGCCATCCACTCAGCGGCCAAAGCGTCCGCCAACTCGCCGCGCGTCTTTCGCGGGCAAAGCCGGTTGACCACGGCGCTTCGGCGCACTAGGGCGACGGCTCGCTTTCGCACACCGCCCCCGCGCGGTCCGCGATGGGCCCTTAGCTCAGTCGGTAGAGCAACTGACTTTTAATCAGTAGGTCGCTGGTTCGAACCCAGCAGGGCTCACCATAACCGCCGGAATTGGCGCCTTACCTCAGGCGAAGTGCAGCTTGCGATATTTGCCGCGGAAGTAGAGCAAGGGATCGCGGCGCGGTTCGAAGATCGCTTTCAGGACGCGGCCGACAAGAATGAAATGATCGCCGCCCGGATGCACTGCCTCGCGCGCGCATTCGAAACTGCTGAGCGATCCCGACAGCACCGGCGTACCGAATTCGCCGATCTCCCACCCGGTTGCCGCGAAGCGGTCCTCGCCCTTGCCCGCAAAGCGATTCGACGTCGGCTGCTGGCCGATCTGGAGCACATTGACCGCGAAATGCTCCGCTTCGCGCAGCACCGCCGCGCTGCCGGCGTTGTTGGCGATGCAAACCAGGAGGAGCGGCGGGTCGAGCGATACCGAAGTGAAGCTGTTGGCAGTGAGGCCGATCGGCTGGCCCGCCGCATCGATCGCGGTGACGACGGTAACGCCGGTCGCGAAGCAGCCGAGTGCATCGCGAAAGGTTCGCGCGTCGGAGCCCGCGCGATATTCGGGCCAGCCGCGCGGTGCGCGGCGCTCGAGAAAGTCGATCAGATGCGCGCCGAGCGCATCGATCCGGTCTTCGGTGACGACCAGCGCGGCGTCCTCCACCTCGACCAGTTCGCCATCGGGGAGCTGGCCGACGAACGCCGCCGCCGAGGCGCGCGAGACAAGTTCGCTCATCGCGCCGCGGACATAGAGCGTCGGCAAGGCTATATTGGGGGCGATCCCCGAAAGCCGCTCGGTCACGGTAGCGGCGTCGAAGGCTTCGAACAGCCGGGCGTCCCATGCCGCCTGACCAGGCGCGCGGTTGGCCGCTTCGCGCAGGCGGTCACCGATGCGCTGCGCCATCGTTACATCGTCACTGACCGGCAGGTCGACGAGCACCAGCCCCGAGGCGAGCACCGCCGCGTCGCGTTCGAGCGCGGCAGCGGCGATCCATCCGCCCAGGGTCGAGGCGACGACGACCGGCCGCGTGCCGAGCTGTGCCAGCACCGCGCGCAGATCGCCGACCAACGCATCGAAATCATAGCGCCCATCCTCGGGCCACTCGCTACCGCCATGACCCCGAAGGTCGAGGCTGATGACGCGGCGGCCGGCCTGTTCGAGCGCGTCGGCGACATTCGACCAGATCGCGCGCGTCTGGCCCGCGCCGTGAAGCAGCAGCACCGCCGGATCATTGTCCGATCCGATGACGTCCGCTTCGAGGCGGATTCCTGCGAAGCCCTGATAATGAACGATGCTCATGCCGTGAAAATCTCTTTCGTCCGGTGCCGCGGCGGCGACCGGTCGGGCATGATTATTTTCGCTTGTTGATGCAAGTCAAAGTCGGGGAACCGCACCATTGCCAAAAGCGGATGGCAGGTTCCGGTGATCGAACCTGCGTTCACGGCAACCCTGCACCAGTTGCCACCCAGATCACCTCCCCCAACTGCCCTGCCGGCGTCCCACCGGCGGGGCATTTCTTTGGGAAGGCCGTTCAGGCGCGAAACCCGGCCAGTCGCTGATCGAGGACAGCCTCCGCCTCGGCTATGATGCGGTCGATCAATTCCTGGCAGCTCGGAATATCATGGATAAGGCCCTGGACCATCCCGGCCCAGAATACCCCCTTCGTCAGATCCCCCGTTTCGAGGAGTTCGCGGCCGGCCTTGCCGTTGACCAGTTCGGCGACGTCGGCAAAGGTCGCATCGGGCTGCGCAAGGCGGCGCACCACCTCCTCCGACACGGCGCTCTTGCCGACGCGCGCGGTGTTCTTGAGGCTGCGGAAGATCAGGAAGCTGCCGCGCTCGTCATTATCGACATAGGCCTGCTTCACATTGTCGTGGATCGGCGCTTCCTTGGTCGCGCAGAAGCGCGTCCCCATGTTGATGCCTTCGGCACCGAGCGACAGCGCTGCGACCAGCCCGCGACCGTCGCCGAAGCCGCCCGAGGCCAGCATTGGAATCTTCACCTTGTCGGCTGCCGCCGGGATAAGGATCAGCCCCGGAATATCGTCCTCGCCGGGATGGCCTGCACATTCGAAGCCGTCGATCGAGATGATATCGCAGCCCGCTTTTTCGGCCGACAGCGCATGACGCACGGCGGTGCATTTGTGGAGGATGGTAACGCCATGGGGCTTGAGCATTTCCCATATCTCGCGCACCGCTTGGGTGCCCGCCGTTTCGACGATCTTGACGCCGCCGTCGATGATCGCCTGCGCATAGGCCTTGTAATCGGGGGCGTTGATCGTCGGAAAGACCGTCATGTTCACGCCGAAGGGCTTGTCGGTCATCGACCGGCAGCGTTCGATTTCGTCGCGCAGAGCGTCAGGGCTTGGCTGGGTCAGCGCGGTGATGATGCCGAGGCCGCCGGCGTTCGACACGGCGCTCGCCAGTTCGGCATAGCCGACGCTCTGCATGCCGCCCTGCACGATCGGATGCTCGATGCCCAGCATTTCGGTGATGCGCGTCTTGAAAGCCATGGTCCATCCTTCCCTTCTGTCTCTGCCGTTACGGCACCGTTGCTTCTCCCTTGAATTAACTTGACGCTTACGTCAACGTCGGGTTGAGAGACGATATAGTTAGACAGCGAAGGGAATCGGAATGGCGGCGACGCACCAAGGCATATCGGATCGGGCGCTGGCGATCGCAGCCAAGGTCGAGGCCTTCGTCCGCGAGACGGTGGTCCCCTATGAGAAAGACCCGCGCCGCGACCATCATGGCGCACCGACCGACGAGCTGGTGATGGAAATGCGCGAGCATGCGCGGGCCGCGGGCGTGCTGACGCCGCACATCCTGTCGGATGGCAGCCACCTCAATCAGCGCGAGACGGCGGTCGTCCTCATAAAGTCAGGTCTGTCGCCGCTCGGTCCGCTCGCCTGCAACACGATGGCGCCCGACGAAGGCAATATGTATCTGCTCGGCAAGGAAGGCAGCCCCGAGCTCAAGGAACGGTTCCTCAAGCCGATGGTCGAGGGCCGCGTCCGATCGGCCTTTTTCATGACCGAACCCGCCGAAGAAGGCGGTGCGGGGTCCGATCCGTCGATGATGAAAACGACCTGCCGCCCCGACGGCAATCATTGGGTCGTGAACGGCCGCAAGACCTTTATCACCGGCGCGGAGGGCGCGCGCGTCGGCATCGTCATGGCGAAGGCCGAAGAAGGCGCATGCATGTTCCTCGTCGACCTGCCCGATCCGGCGATCCGCATCGACGAGATTCCGAACACGATCGACAGTTCGATGCCTGGCGGGCACGCGACGCTGACCATCGACAATCTGCGTATCCCCGCCGACCAGATGCTGGGTGAGGCCGGCGAAGGCTTTCGCTACGCGCAGGTCCGCCTGTCCCCCGCCCGGCTGTCGCACTGCATGCGCTGGCTCGGCTGCTGCATTCGCGCGCACGAAATCGCGACCGACTATGCCAACCGGCGCGAAGCCTTTGGCAAGCCGCTGATCGAGCATGAAGGCGTCGGTTTCATGCTCTCCGAGAATATGATCGATCTGAAGCAGGCCGAACTAATGATCGACTGGTGCGCCGGCGTTCTCGACACCGGTTCGCTCGGCACGGTCGAAAGCTCGATGGCAAAGGTTGCGGTCTCCGAAGCCCTGATGCGGATCGCCGACCGCTGCGTTCAGGTGATGGGGGGGACCGGCGTCACCGATCGCACGATCGTCGAACAGGTGTTCCGCGAAGTGCGCGCGTTCCGCATCTACGACGGTCCGACCGAGGTCCACAAATGGAGCCTTGCCAAGAAGATCCGCCGCGACTGGAAGGCCGGACGCACCTGATGCCCCTGTCAGTTGCGCTTTGCCGCCCGATCCTCCAGCCGTAGCGTCAAAACGACTTGACGTTTACGTTAACGTCCGGATGATGGGTGGAAACATAAAGGGTAGAGGACTCGGACCGATGTCGATTTTGTACGACGAAGGACAACAGGCGATCGCCACCGAATCGCGCCGCATATTGGAAGCGCGCGTGCACAAGGACGATCTGCTCCCGCTGCTCCAGACGAGCGGACGCTATCACGAAGCCTTCTGGGCCACCGCGAAAGAACAGGGCTGGACCGCACTGGCCTTGCCGGAAGCCCATGGCGGCCTTGCGCTCGGCATCGTCGAACTCGGCCTGATCGCGCACCAGGCGGGCCGCACGCTCAGCGGCGCACCCTTTCTGACCTCGAATTTCGGTGCGGCAAAAGCGATCGAGCTATACGGCAGCGATGATCAGAAACAGCGCTGGCTACCTGGACTGGCAAGCGGTGACGTCATCGGGGCGGTCGCGATTGCATCGGGGCCTGACGCCCTGCCCGCCCATCCCAAAGTCACGCTGACCAATGATCGCCTCGATGGGGTGAAGGACGGCGTTTCGGGCGCATTACATGCCGACGTCGCCATTGTCTTCGCCAATGGCCCGGGTATGCCGGTCCTCGCGTTGGTCGATCTTGCCAAGGTCGAAAAGACGGCGATCGACAGCTTCGACAACAGCCGCTGCCTCGCCGACCTGCATTTTGCCGATACGCCCGCCGAGACGCTCGTCAGCGGAAGCGCCGCGCGCGCGGCGGCGCTGCACATTCTGGCATTGCAGGCCGTCATCACCGCGCACGAACAGACGGGCGGAGCCGAGGCGCTGATGGAAATCGCGCGCGACTATGCCGTCACGCGCAAGGCGTTCGGGCAACCGATCGGCGCCTTCCAGTCGATCAAGCACCGCATCGCCGAACTCTACGGCCTCGTCGAACTCGCGCGCGCCAATTGCATCCACGCGGCCTCGCGCGAGGGGCAGAGCGACTTCGTGACGGCGGCCGCCGCGGCGCGGCTTTCGGCGACCGAAGCCTATGACACCGCGGCGCGCGATTGCGTGCAGATCCACGGCGGCATCGGCGTGACCTGGGAAATCGGCCTGCACCTACATATGCGCCGCGCCCGCACGCTGGCGCTTGAACAGGGAAGCAGCCTGTTCTGGGAAGATATATTGGTCGACCGCCTGGCAGGAGAAGCAGCATGAGCGATCTCGAAGCCTATCGCGCGAAGGCCGCAGCCTGGTGCGAATCCGTCGCGCCCACGTTCGGCAAGGCGGCCCGCAAGGGCCTGAGCGTCGAAGAGGATCTCGCGCTCGGACGCCGCTATCAAAAGGCGAAATTCGATGCGGGCTTCGCGGGCATCAACTGGCCTACCGACCTCGGCGGACAGGGCCTTGGCCATATCGAGAAGATCACCTTCGAAGCCGAGGAGATGAAGCACGGCTTCCCGAACGTCTATTTCGGCATCTCGCTCGGCATGCCGGTGCCGGTGCTGATGCAGTTCGGCTCTGACCGCGATTTCGTGAAGGAGCGCGTGCTCAAGGCGCTGCAGGGCGAAGAAATCTGGTGCCAGCTCTTCTCCGAACCATCGGGCGGCACCGATCTTGCCGGCCTGCGCACGCGCGCCGAAACCGATGGCAACGGATGGAAGATTAACGGCCAGAAAGTCTGGACGAGCTGGGCGCAATATAGCGACTATGGCGTCATCGTCGTGCGCACCGACCCGACCGTAGCCAAGCACAAGGGCCTTACCTATTTCTGGGTCGACATGAAGGCGCCCGGCGTCACCGTGCGCCCGATCAAACTCGCCGGCGGCGACAGTCACGTCAACGAAGTCTTCTTCGATGATGTGAAGATCAGCGACGACCACCGCATGTCTCCGGTCGGCGGCGGCTTCTCGGTCGCGCTCGCGACCCTGATGATCGAACGCTATGTCGCGACCGACAGCGCCGGATTCGGCCCGCACCTCGACCTGTTCGTCGATCTGGCGAAAGACCTGATGATCAATGGCCGACCGGCGATCGAGGATGGCCGCATCCGGCAGCAGATCGCCCGCAACTATGCGATGCGTTCGGGACTCGATTCGATCAATGTCCGCGCACGATTGATGATGCAGGCGGGTATGACGCCGGGCCCCGAAGGCTCGCTCAACAAGCTGGTCGCGGTGCGCTCGCGCCAGAAGCTGTCCGAACTCGCGATCGACCTGCAAGGCGTGGGCGGATTCCACTTCGACGAGCATGCCTCGCCCAAGGACGATTGGGCGTCGAGCTGGATCAATGCGCCGACCGGACGCATCGCCGGCGGTTCGGACGAAACGCTGCTCAACACCATCGCCGAGCGCATCCTCGGCCTGCCGCAAGATCATCGCCCCGACAAGGGCGTCCCCTTCAATCAGATTCCAGCCTGAGGAGCCTCCCCATGAAACTCGATTCCTCGACCGCGGCCGTCGTCACGGGCGGCGCGTCCGGTCTTGGCCGCGCAACCGCCGAAGCGCTTGCCGCCGCAGGCGTGAATGTCGCGATCTTCGATATCAACGACGCGCTGGGCGAAGAGGTGGCGCATTCGATCGGCGGCCTGTTCGTCCATGTCGATATCACCGACGAACAGTCGGTTCTCGACGGCTTTGCCAAGGCGCGCGCCGCTCATGGTCAGGAACGCATCGCGGTCCACTGCGCGATGACGTCGCGCCGCGGCAAGACGCTCGCCTATGACAAGGAAACGGGCAAATTTCGCCGGACCCCGACCGCCGATTATGAATATGGCGTCGCGGGCATATTGACCGCCAGCTACCGGATCGGATCGATCGCGGCCGAAGGCATGGCGACATTGCCCGAACTGGAAGACGGCGAACGTGGCGCAATCATCTTCACCGCCTCGGTCGCGGCGCAGGACGCGCAGATCGGTCAGGTCATCTACGGGTCGGCCAAGGCCGGGGTAAACGGCCTCGTCCTGCCGATGGCGCGCGATCTGATGGACCTCGGCATCCGGGTCAATTCGATCATGCCCGGTGTGTTCGGCACCCCGCTGCTCGGCAATATGAACCCCAAGGTCAAGGAAAGTCTCGAAGCGTCGGTCCCCTTCCCCAAGCGGCTCGGCAAGGCCGAGGAATATGCCAGCCTGGCGATGGAAATGATCCGCAACACCTATTTCAACGGCCAGGCCGTCCGCCTCGACGGCGCGATCCGCATGGCGCCCCGGTAAACCTCGCGGTGGCCGCATAGCCCCTCGTCAAGACTTTCAAGGAAGGAACATCGTCATGGCCGAAGCCTATATCATCGACGCCGTCCGCACGCCGCGCGGGATCGGCAAGCCCGGCAAGGGCGCACTGTCGCATCTTCACCCACAGCATCTCGCCGCGACCGTCCTCGCGGCGATCCGCGATCGCAATCATCTCGACACGGCAACGGTCGACGATATCGTCTGGTCGACCTCGTCGCAGAACGGCAAGCAGGGCGGCGACCTTGGCCGCATGGCGGCGCTGTCGGCTGGGTACGACACCAAGGCCAGTGGAACGACGCTCGACCGCTTCTGTGGCGGCGGCATCAGCTCGGTCAATTTCGCCGCGGCGAGCGTGATGAGCGGCATGGAAGATTGCGTCATCGCCGGCGGTACCGAGATGATGAGCTACACCACTGCCTTTGCCGCCGAGCAGGCAAACGCAGGGCTGCCGCCGCGCTTGATGGGATCGGGCCATGAAGCGCTCGACGAAATCCACCCGCAGTCGCACCAGGGCATCTGCGGCGACGCGATCGCGACGATCGAAGGCATCAGCCGCGAAGCGCTCGATGCGCTCGCGCTCGTCAGCCAACAGCGCGCCGACAGGGCGATCAAGGAAGGCCGCTTCAACAAGTCGGTCGTGCCCGTCCTGAACCCGGACGGCAGCGTCGCGCTGGACCATGAAGAATTCCCGCGCCCCGAAACCACCGCGGAGGGTCTTGCGTCGCTCAAGCCCAGCTTTGCCGCGCTCGCCGATTTCGACATGGGCGGCGGCTTCACCTTCCGGAAGCAGATCAACCGCCGCTATCCCGACCTTGAAATCCAGCATTTCCATCATGCCGGCAATTCGTCGGGCGTTGTCGACGGCGCCGCCGCGATTTTGCTGACATCCAAGGATTATGCCGACAAGCATGGCCTGAAGCCCCGCGCGCGCGTCGTCGCCTATGCCAATATCGGCGACGATCCGACGCTGATGCTCAACGCCCCGGTTCCGGCGGCCAAGAAGGTGCTCGAAAAAGCGGGACTGACCAAGGACGACATCGACGTCTGGGAAATCAACGAAGCCTTTTCGGTGGTCGCCGAAAAGTTCATCCGCGACCTAGACCTCGATCGCGAAAAGGTGAACATCAATGGCGGCGCGATGGCGCTCGGTCATCCGATCGGCGCGACCGGTTCGATCCTGATCGGCACCGCGCTCGACGAACTCGAACGCTCGGGTGGCCGCTATGGCCTCGTCACCATGTGCGCCGCGGGCGGCATGGCACCGGCCATCATCATCGAACGCATCTAAGACGATCATCGTCATTGCGACCCCGGCGAAAGCCGGGGGAAGCAATCCAGGGCGGTTTACGCCCCCCTGGATTGCAGCGTCCCCCGGATCAAGTCCGGGGTCCTCGCAATGACGATGCAGGCATGGGAGACACGACATGGCCGGACCCCTCAAGGGCATCAGGATCATCGAATTTGCGGGGATCGGTCCCGGCCCCTATTGCGGGATGATGCTCGCCGACCATGGCGCGGAGGTGATCCGCATCGATCGTCCCGGCGGTTTCATGGACCCGCGCGATCCGCTGTCGCGCAACCGCACCTCGATCGCGCTCGACATGAAAAATCCCGATGCGGTCGCGATCGCGCGCGATCTGTGCAAGAGCGCCGACGGCATCATCGAAGGCTATCGTCCGGGCGTCATGGAGCGGCTGGGGCTCGGCCCCGATGTGCTGCTCGCCGACAATCCCAGGCTTGTTTACGGACGCATGACCGGCTGGGGCCAATATGGCCCCTATTCGCAGGCGGCCGGACACGACATCAACTATATCGCGCTGTCGGGCGTCCTCCATACCGTTGGCCGCGCGGGAGAAAAGCCGGTGCCGCCAGTCAATTATGTGGGCGATTTCGGCGGCGGCGGCATGATGCTGGCCTTCGGCATGGCAAGCGCGCTGCTGCACGCCGCGAAGACCGGCGAGGGTCAGGTCATCGACTGCGCCATGACCGACGGGTCGGCATTGCTCGCGGGGATGAGCTGGGGCTTTTATGCCATGGGTCGGCTGCGCGACGAGCCGGGGGTGAACATGCTCGATACCGGCGCCCATTTCTACGACACCTATGCGTGCGCCGACGGCAAGTTCATCTCGATCGGCTCGATCGAGCCGCAATTCTATGCCTTGCTGCGCGAAAAGACCGGGCTCGACGCCGATCCCGCCTTCGATGCGCAGATGGACCCATCGCAATGGGCACCGCTCAAGGACAAGCTGACCGCGCTGTTCGCGACCAAGACGCGCGACGAATGGTGCGCGCTGATGGAAATGACCGACGTGTGCTTTGCTCCCGTCCTCTCGCTCGCAGAGGCGCCGCAGCATCCGCACAATGTCGAGCGCGAAACCTTCCTCTCGGTCGGCGGCGCCACCCAGCCCGCCCCTGCCCCGCGCTATTCGGCGACGAAGGCCGACACGCCGCGTCCCGCGCCGGCGGTGGGCGCAGACGGCGACGCGGTGCTTGCCGCGCTCGGCTACGACGCCGAGCGAATCGCCGCGCTGCGCAGCGGAGGCGCGGTCCGCTGAACCGATGCGGCGACCGGGCGCCGATCCGCGCCCGGCAACGCCATCTGCAACTTGCCAGAACAGACCGCGGGGCATAGCCTGTGCGCGGTACAGGAGACGTGATGATGGGCGAATTTCTGAGTGTCGAGCGGCGGGGAAAGATCGCCATCCTGACGATGATCAAGCCCAAGAGCATGAACGCGATCGGCACCCATGCCGACTGCGACGATATCGTCAACACGCTTCGCACGCTGGGCGAGGATCGCAGCGTCAGCGCGATCATCCTGACGGGAAGCGGCAAGGCGTTCAGCGCGGGCGGCAATCTCAAGTCGATGCAGGATCGCAAGGGGATCGGCGTACTCGATCAGCCCGATTCGACCCGCGCCAATTATCGCCGCGGCGTGCAGGCGGTAATCCGCGCGCTGATGGATTGCGAAATCCCGATGATCGCCGCGGTCAACGGCCATGCCGTCGGCCTCGGCTGCGACCTTGCCTGCACCTGCGACATCCGTATCGCGGCGGAGAGCGCCAAATTCGCCTGCAGCTTCATCAAGGTCGGCATCGTCCCCGGCGACGGCGGCGCCTGGCTTCTCCAGCGCGTCCTCGGCTATCCGCGCGCGGCCGAACTCTTCCTGACCGGCGACCGCTTCGATGCGCAGACGGCAAAGGACTATGGGCTTGTCACCGAAGTCGTCCCCGACGCCGAACTGCTCGACCGTGCGGTGGCGATCGCCGAGCGCATCGTGTGCAACCCGCCGCGCGCGCTGCGGCTCACCAAGCGGCTGCTCCGCGAGGCGCAACACAGCCGGATGAGCGACATCCTCGAACTCAGCGCCGCCTATCAGGCGATCGTTCACGAAACCGCCGACAACCGCGAGGCGATCAACGCCTTCGTCGAAAAGCGCCCACCCGTCTTTACCGGAGAATAGCCATGATCGCCGACCGCGTCCTGCCGCTTTCGGGCATCCACAATTTCCGCGACTATGGCGGCTATGCGGTCGAGGACGGCGGACGGCTGCGGCAGGGACTGCTCTGGCGTTCGGCGCACCACGAACAGGCGACCGACGCGGATCTGGGCGCGGTCGATGCGCTGGGCCTCGAAACCGTGATCGACCTGCGCGGCGACGATGAGCGCGAAATGCATCCCTGCCGCCGCTCCGACAATTTTTCGGCGCGCGTCCTGTTCGCAGGCGGCGTCACCGCAGGGCTGGCGCCGCACCTTCAGGCAGCGGGCGGCGCGATCGACGTCGCGACGGCACGGGCACGAATGATCGATACCTATGCTGGCATGCCCTATCGCTCGGCGCTCGTCGCGACGCTGCGCCTCTATCTGGCGGCGCTCGCCGAATATGATGCGCCGAGCCTGGTGCACTGCGTCGCGGGCAAGGATCGCACCGGCTTTGCGGTCGCGATCGTCCACCGGCTCGTCGGCGTGCACGAGGATGATCTGATGCACGACTATCTGCTCACCAACACGGCGGGCAAGATCGAGGAACGCATCGCGCAAGGCGCCGCGCACATCCGCGCCCGCTATGGGGCGGAGATCAAGGACGAGGCGGTGCGCGCGCTGATGTCGGTCAATCCCGCCTATCTCGACGCCGCGCTGGCGACGGTGCGCCGCGATCATGGGGATATTCCAAGCTATGCCGAGGCGGTGCTGAATTTCACCCCCGCGATGCGCGAGGCCCTGATCGACAAGCTGGTCGTCTAGCCCCTTTCCTCAAGGGCAGATTATTCGCCCTTCACCAGCACCCCGCCCTTCACGACCGCGGCCACATGCTCGAGCCGGGTTACATCGGTGAGCGGGTCGCCATCGACCGCGATGATGTCGGCGTAGCGACCGACCGCGATCGCGCCGAGGTCGTTCGTCATGTCGAGCGCTTCGGCGCCGCTGACCGTCGCGGCGCGGATCGCCTGGAGCGGGGTCATCCCCCACTCAACCATCTTTGCGAATTGCTTGCCGTTATCGCCGTGCGGATAGACGCCGGCATCGGTGCCGAACAGCATCCGCACCCCTGCCTTCACAGCGCGCTGGAAGGTCTGGCGCTGGGCAAGGCCGATCGCCTTTTCCTTGTCGAGGCTTTCCTGTTCGGTGCCGTTGGCGGTCCCGGTGGCGAGGATATAATCGTCGTTATAGATATCCATGTCGAACCAGGTCTTGTGCTCGATGGCGAGCTTGATCGCCGCATCGCTCGCAAGGCTGGCATGTTCGATCGTGTCGATGCCGGCAAGGATCGCCGTCTTGATCCCGTCGTCGCCATGCGCGTGGGCCGCGACCTTCAGCCCCAGCATATGCGCCTCGTCGGCAATCGCCTTCATCTCGTCGAAGGTCAGTTGCTGCGCGCCGACGCTGTCGCCGAGCGAAAAGACGCCGCCGGTCGCGCATATCTTGATGACGCGCGCGCCATATTTGTGCAGCCAGCGCACCTTCGCGCGCGCCTCTTCGGGGCTGTCGATCACCGACGCCTCCTTGCGGTCCATAGACGGCGGCAGCCCGCCGCTGTCGCAATGGCCGCCGGTCGCGCCGATCGCCCACCCCGCCGGAATGATGCGCGGTCCCTGAATGAAACCGCCCTCGATCGCCTGCTTCAGCCCGACATCCTCAAAATCGGCCGACCCGACATTGCGTACGGTGGTGAAGCCCGCGTCGAGCACCTTCTTCGCATTGGCGACGCCGACGACGGTCCAGAAGCTGTCGGTGTAGCGCAGCCCCTGATAGCCGCCGACTTCGGCGAGCGATGTCAGGTGGACGTGCATGTCGATGAGGCCCGGCAACAGCGTGCGATCGCCAAGGTCGATCTGCCGGACGTCGGAGCCCCAGCGCACGGTGCGCGCATCGGCGATGCCGGTGATGCGCCCGTCTGGCCCGACGAAGATCGCGGGATGCTCGACGGTCTTGCCGGTCAGCACGTCGAGATAGCGTGCCGCGGTAATCACCGTCTTCTGCGGCGCCGCCGCGTCCTGCGCCGATGCCGTACCAACGGCGAAAAGCGCCGCCGCGCCGATCGCGATTCCCCGCAGAAAACTGCCGAACTTCACACTGGATTGCATCACGCGTCCACCCTCTGTTGCTGCCCGCAGACTTGATGGCAAAAGGCGCCCGTGTAGGACAGCGAAAATTGCGTCAGGCGGCGATTTTATGCTGCGCAAGATAGGCATAGTCGGCGCGGCACGCATCGGCGACGGCCTGGGCCTCGGGCGACAGAGGCGCCGCCGGCTTGTCGGGCGCACCGAAGCCCGTGCTGGCCGCAACCGCGTCATACCAGTGCGACGCCCATATGCCGTCGGTGGCTTGGATTCCGGGTTGCCACCGCAACATGGCGGGGTCCCATTCGATGCCGAGCGCTGCGCACAATTTCTGCAGCATCGCCGGCGGGTCGCGCAATATGTCGGCGCTGTCGATCACCGGCGGCGCATGGCCGAGCCGATCGGCCTCGCGGTCGAAAAACTCGACCTGACGCGCGGTGCCGAGATGGTCGGGGCGGACCATCACGCGCTTGGCCGCATAGCTCGCGACGACGCGCGCCGGGTCGCGGATCAGGAAGGCGTGGCGAAGCCCGGGCAGATCGTGATGCGCGATCGGGCCGACCATATGGTGCGCCATATGCTTCTGATACCAGATCGGCGTGGCGGCGGGATTCGGCCCCGTCAGGGTGCGCGCCACGCTGTACCAGTCGCAGTCCATCGACGCCATGACCTGCTCCATCATCGGCTGCGGGTCGCCGGTTTGCCGCAGATAGGCGCCGTAAAAGGGTTCGTCGGTGACGAAGCTGTCGGCGCGGCTGCCGAAACTGCGCATCATCGCGGTCGACAGGTTGCGCGGCCCCGACCACATGGCGATGCGGATGCAATCGGTCACGGTCGCCCCCGCACCGCGATATCGGCCTCGATCAGCGCGCGATAGAGGCACTGCAGGCGTTCGACCATCGGCCCGCGCCCATCGGTCAGCTTGCGCCCGTCGATCGTGTGCGCAGGCACGACGCCCGCGAAGGTGCCGGTCACGAACGCCTCCTCGGCGCCATAGACATCGGTCAGCGAAAAATTCCGTTCATGGACCGCTATTCCGTTTTCACGGCAGATACGGATGACGTTGCCGCGCGTGATCCCGCCAAGGCAATAATCGCCGGTCGACGTCCACACCTCGCCCTTGCGGACGATGAAGAAATGGGTCGAATTGCAGGTCGCGACGAAGCCGTGCGGATCGAGCATCAGCCCCTCGTCGGCGCCGGCCTGCGCCGCCTGGATGCAGGCGGTGATGCAGTTGAGCTTGGAATGCGAATTGAGCTTCGGGTCCTGCACCGCGGGATCACCGCGGCGGACGTGGACGGTAAAGAGCGACAGCCCCTTTTCGACCGTCGCGGGCAGCGGATCCTTATATTCGGCAATGATGACGATCGTCGCGGGCGAGACGATAACGCGCGGATCCTGATAGGGGGTCGAGCGTATCCCCCGCGTCACCATCAGGCGGATATGGCACGCGTCCATCCGGTTGGCATCGATCGTGTCGTAGAGCCGCCGCTCGAGCGCTTCGCGCGAGATCCCGATGTCCATTGCGATCGCCTTTGCGCCCTCCCACAGCCGATCGAGATGCTGGTCGAGAAACGCCATGCGGCCGCGGTGAACGCGGATCCCCTCCCATACTCCGTCGCCAAGCATGAAGCCGCTGTCGAACACCGACACGCTGGCTTCGGCGCGCGGAACGAGCGCGCCGTTGACGTTGATGAGGATCGCGTCGTTGCGCGGATCGGGGACGAAGTCGTGCGTGCCTTGTGCCATCATTCCAACCTAGCCGCTTGGACGGCGCTGTCGAGCGGTCATGCCGGCCCGGCGCGCTCCGAACGCGCCCACCACGCCGCCGCCAGCGCGAAAGCCGCGCCGAGCAGGGTGCCGCCGACGACATCGCTCGGCCAATGCACGCCGAGCATGATGCGCGACAGGCCGGTGAGGCCGATCATCAGCATCGCGAAGGTCCATGCTGGCCGCCGCCATCGCACCGGCGCAAGCAGTGCCAGCGTCAGGTAGAGCGCCGCCGCGCTGGTGGCGTGGCCGCTGGGATAGGAAGCGCTGCTGACATGGTCAAGATGGGCGATCAGGTCGGGGCGCGGGCGATCGAAGGCGGCCTTGAGCAGGCTCGATGCGATGTTGGCGAACAACACCGCAGCCACGATCGCCAGCGCCGGACGCCGCCCGCCCCAATAGCGCACCGCCGCCGCGATCAGGCCGACCAGCACCCAGCGCGGCGTGCCGCCGCCGATCCAGCTTATCGCCTTCATGAAGGTGATCAGTGGTGCGGGACCGGCGCCGTCGGGCCACGTAAAATGTCGCGCGATCGCGGCGTCGAGGGCCGTGACATGATCGGCGCGAGTCAACAGGCCGAGCGCCAGCACCGCGACAGCAAGCATCACGACGATGACCGCCCTGTTCCGCAAACGCGCCGGTGGTTGCGCCACGATCAGGCTTGCCTCGCCCGGTCGGCGGCGGGCTTGCGCCATGCCTCGAGATAGGCGGCAAAACGGCGCAGTTGCTCGGTGCCGCCGTCGACGTCATTGTCCATCAATCGCAGCACGCCCGGCCCCTGATCGGTGCGATAGGCGAGATAGAGTCCGTGCCGGAAACGCGCCCCCAATCCAACCGATACGGAGAGGTCGCCCGGAAGGCGATCGGCGCGGTCGACGAGAAGCTGCGTGATGTCGCGCGCATCGAGCGACCCGATACCCGCATCGTGCAGCAGATCGGAATAGAGGCGCCCGTTCTCGATCCTGGCCGCAACGCGCGCGGTGGCCGCCCGCCTCCCATGTCGCGCCGCATAGAAGAGGCAGCCGCATCCGGCCCCGATCAGCACGATCATATGCAACGGTGCCAGCGGATCGCGCCGTGGCGCCGGCGCGGGCCACAAGCCGCCGGCGAGAGGCACTGGCGGCGGCGGCGGGGCGTGGGCGTCGTCGTACATCAACCCGGCCACAACGAAAGCAACGACCGCAAAGGCAAGGAAGAGCAAGGCCTTCCCGCTATTGCCGCCGCGCGAATAGTGAAGGATCGACGGGTTCAAGCGCGATCAGATATGCAGCGCCCGTCCATAGGCGCCCAGCACCGCTTCGTGCATCGTCTCGCTGATCGTCGGGTGCGGATAGACGGTGTGCATGAAATCCTGTTCGACCAGTTCGGCGGTCTTGCCGACGGTATAGCCCTGGATCATCTCGGTCACTTCGGCGCCGACCATATGCGCGCCGAGCAGTTCGCCGGTCTTGGCGTCGAACACGGTCTTCACGAACCCTTCGACCTCGCCAAGCGCGATCGCCTTGCCGTTGCCGATGAAGGGGAAATTGCCGACCTTGACGTCATAGCCCGCTTCCCTGGCCTTCGCCTCGGTCAGCCCGACGCTGGCGATCTGGGGGTGGCAATAGGTGCAGCCGGGGATGTTCTTCGCATCCATCGGATGCGGGTGCGCGTCCTTGTTGCCCAGTTCCTTCGCGATCGCCTCGGCCGCGATCACGCCTTCGTGGCTGGCCTTGTGCGCGAGCCACGGCGGCGCGGTGACATCGCCGATCGCCCACAGGCCCTTCACATTGGTGCGGCAATAGGGATCGGTGTCGATATGCCCCTTCGTCGTTTTGACGCCGAGCGCTTCGAGGCCGATATTTTCGGTGTTGGGAACGATGCCGATGGCGACGATGGCGTGGCTGTAGTCGCCCGCCTGAACCTTGCCGTCCTTCGTCTTGATCTTCGCCGAAACGCCGCTCGCGGTCGCTTTCAACTCCTCGACGCCGGCGCCGGTCAGGATCGTCATGCCCTGCTTCTTCAGCGATTTTTCGAGGAAGCTCGACACGTCGGCATCCTCGACAGGGACGATGCGGTCGAGCATTTCGACGACCGTCACCTCGGCGCCCATATCGTTGTAGAAGCTCGCGAATTCGATCCCGATCGCGCCCGATCCGATGACGAGCAGCTTCTTGGGCATTTCGGCCGGGGTCATCGCATGGCGATAGGTCCAGATGCGCTTGCCGTCGGCGGGCGCGAAAGGCAGGTCGCGCGCGCGGGCGCCGGTCGCGACGATGATATGCTTGGCGGTCAGCGTCTCGCTGCCCTTCTCGCCCTTCACGTCGACCTTGCCCGCACCGGCGAGCTTGCCGTCGCCCATATGGACCGCGATCTTGTTCTTCTTCATCAGGTGCGTGACGCCCTGATTGAGCTGTTTCGCGACCCCGCGCGACCGCTTGACCACCGCATCGAGATCAGCACTGATGCTGGCGGCGGCGAGGCCGTAATCCTTGGCATGGCTCATATAGTGAAAGATCTCGGCCGAGCGCAGCAACGCCTTGGTCGGGATGCAGCCCCAGTTGAGGCAGATGCCGCCCAGATTCTCGCGCTCGACGATCGCGGTCTTCAACCCAAGCTGCGCCGCGCGGATCGCCGCGACATAACCGCCGGGGCCGGAGCCGAGAACGATGAGGTCGTAATTTTCAGCCATGTTACGCCACCAGTCCGAGCGGGTTTTCGACGATCTGCTTGAACGCCTGCATCAACTGCGCGCCGTCTGCGCCGTCGATGGCGCGGTGGTCGAAGCTGCCCGTGGCCGACATCACGGTCGCGATGGCGAGCGCGTCGTCGACCACATAAGGCCGCTTCTCGCCCGCGCCGATCGCCATGATCATGCCCTGCGGCGGGTTGATGACCGCCTCGAACTGCTTGATGCCGAACATGCCCATGTTCGACAGGCTGGCGGTGCCGCCCTGATATTCGTGCGGCTGGAGCTTGCCTTCCTTGGCGCGGCCCGCAAGTTCCTTCATCTCGGTCGAAATCTTGCTGACCGACTTGTCGTCGGCGCCGACGATGATCGGGGTGATCAGGCCAGCCGGCACGCTGACCGCGACCGAGATGTCGGCGCGTTCGTAGCTGATGAGCTGATCGCCGGCGAAGCTGACATTGCATTTCGGCACCTGGATCAGCGCCTTTGCCAGCGCCTTGATCAGCAGGTCGTTGACGCTGAGCTTGACGCCCTGCGGCTCGAGTGCCGCGTTGAGTTCGCCGCGCAGCCTGAGCAATTTGTCGAGCTGGACATCGACCGTCAGATAGATGTGCGGCACCTCCTGCTTCGACTGGGTCAGGCGGCGCGCGATCGTCTTGCGCATATTGCTGAGCTTTTCCGCGCTGTGCGGGATGTCGGTTTCGAACGGCTGCGCGGGGGCGGGTGCAGCGGCGGGCGCAGGGCTGGGCGCGGCCGCAGTTGCCGGGGCGGCGGTCGACGTAGCAGCGCCTTCGAGGTCGGCCTTGACGATGCGGCCGCCGGGTCCGCTGCCGGTGAGCGCAGCGAGATCGATGCCCTTGTCGGCGGCGATGCGCTTGGCGAGCGGGCTCGCCTTGATCCGCTCGCCCTGGGCGGCAGGAGCCGGGGCGGCGGTCGGTGCCGGAGCGGGTGCAGCCGCGGGGTCGGCCTTGGCGGCGGGCGCCGGTGCAGGTGCAGGCGTAGGCGCAACCTTGGTGCTGCCCGCATCCTCGTCCTCGCCGGCGATAACGGCGATCACGGTGCCGACCTTCACATTGTCGGTGCCTTCGGGGATCAGGATTTGCGCGATCGTGCCTTCATCGACCGCTTCGAATTCCATCGTCGCCTTGTCGGTTTCGATTTCGGCCAAAAGGTCACCTGACTGGACGCTGTCCCCCTCCTTCACCAGCCATTTGGCGAGGGTCCCTTCCTCCATCGTCGGCGAAAGGGCGGGCATCTTCAGTTCAATCGGCATCGTCGCTTTTGTCCCTGTCAGTCTCGCAGGCGCAGGCCTGCCGCTACGGATTCGTCCTCGTCATAAGCGCATCGCGGGTCAAGGTCTATCGGGCGGAACTTGCCTTTCATACGAATGTGACGCACTGTCCGCTCGCAAAAGGCATAGCGGGGGCCGGGGCATGCGCACCTATCTGGTGGTTATCGACGACAGTCCGGAGGCGACGCTGGCGCTGCGCTTTGCGGCGCGGCGCGCGGCGCGCACGGGCGGCGGCGTGATGGTGCTGGCGATCGTGCCGCCGCAGGATTTTGTCGCTTTCGGAGGGGTCCAGGCGACGATCGAGGCCGAAGCGCGCGAACATGCCGAAGAACTGGTCGCCGCCGCCGCCGATGCGATCGCGCAGGAAGCGAATGTGACGCCGCAGATCATGGTCAAATCGGGCAAGCCCGCCGAGATCGTGCGCGACGTGATCGGCGCGAATGACGAGATCGCGGCGCTCGTCCTTGCCACCGCCGCGAGCGGAGCGCCGGGCCCGCTGGTGGCGCATTTCACCGGGCACGACGCGGGAACGCTGCCATGCCCGGTGATGCTGGTTCCGGGCGCAATCGACCTCGCCCGGCTCGACGCGCTTAGTTAGGCCGCCGCAGCGCGCGGGAGCGGCGCCGCGCCCTTCGCTTCGAACAGCGCGAGTTCGAGAACGACAATCGCCTGCACGATCAGGATTGCGATACCGGTCCAGCTCATCTGGCCCGCGAACATCGCCAGCACCGCAAAACTCGCCGCGACCCAGCCGAGATTGCCGACGGCGATCAGATTGGCGAGCGTGCGGCTCGGGTTCTTCTGCCCGGCAACGAACAGCATCAGCGCCGCCGACGGCAACCCGATCCAGCCTGCGGCCGCGACAAGCCCGGTCGGCAGACCGAGCAGCGCCGCGACCGGCGCGGTCGCGAACACGCACGCCAGGAACAGGATGCTGCAGGTAATCGCATCGATGACGAGGCTGTTCTTGAGATTGAAATAGGACATGATGGATTCTCCTTTCGAACCCCTCCTGAATGGCGCCGCGAGGTCATCGCGTCGATTACGCGGCAGGTAATGGAAATCGCGCGCCGCCGTCGCTAACCAGAGGCAAAAGGAGACAGGCGATGCAGATGGTGCCGCTCGGCGAGCAGCTTCGCGAATGGCGCGCGCGGCGCCGGATGAGCCAGATGGACCTCGCCCTCGACAGCGAGATTTCGACCCGCCACCTGAGCTTTATCGAAACGGGACGCTCGAAACCGAGCGCCGCGATGATCCAGCGCATCGCCGATTGCCTGGAGGTGCCGCACCGCGCGCGCAACGCAATGCTGCTCGCCGCCGGATACGCCCCCGATTATCGCGAGCGCCCGCTCGACAGCCCCGAAATGACCGGGATGAAGGCCATTGTCGACCATGTGCTGAAAGGGCACGCGCCCTATCCCGCGCTCGCAGTCGACAGGCACTGGAACATGGTCGCCGCAAACGATGCCATCGCGATCCTGACCGCGGCCGTGTCCCCTGCCCTGCTCGAGCCGCCGGTCAACGTGCTACGCATCGCGCTCCATCCGGAAGGGCTGGCGCCGCAGATCGTCAACCATGCCGAATGGCGCGCGCATATCCTGCACCGCCTGGATCAGCAGATCGAGGCGAGCGCCGATTCCGGGCTCGCCGCGCTGCGCGACGAAATCGCCGGCTATCCGGCGCGGCCGGGCGATCAGGCCGCCCCGCCCGCAAGCAGCATCGCGGTCCCGCTGATCCTCGACACCGCCGCCGGGCGGATCGGCTTCGTGTCGACCGTGACGATCTTTGGAACGCCCGTTGACATCACCCTGTCCGAACTGGCGATCGAGGCATTTTTTCCCGCCGATGCCGAGAGCGCGGCGTTGCTGCAGCGACTGGCGACGGAGCCATAGGCTTCGTCAGTGCAAGGAGCCGAAGGCAAGGAGGCAAGCTCCGGCTTTCCGCGTTGCGGAAGGTGGCAGGCTGGAGATTGCTTCGTCGCTGCGCTCCTCGCAATGACGAGGGACGATTATCGGCGCTTGCCTTGATGGCGGATATTGCCGGGCCGTCCGCGTTTACCGACCGCATGCTTGCCCGCCTTCTTCACACCGTCGCGGCGCGGCGGTCGATTGCGGAAGCCGCCTTCGGGCGCGTCGGGCAATTCGAAACGCAGCGCGCCGCTGACCGGGTTCGCCTCCATCAGCCTGAGGTCGAGCCGCTGGCCGACGCTATAGCTGACCCGGCCATGCTCGCTGTCGAGCGTGCGCGCGGCTTCATCGTAGAAAAACCGCTCGCTGCCGAGCATCGAGACCGGCACCAGTCCGTCGCCGCCGAGGCCATCGACGGTCGCGAAGAAGCCGAACGGCTGCACCCCCGTTATCCGCGCCGGGACGATTTCGCCGACCTTGCCGGCGAGATAAGCGGCGACATAGCGGTCGACCGTCTCGCGCTCGGCCTCCATCGCGCGGCGTTCGAGCCCGCTGATCGCCTCGCCGATGCGCGAAAAGCCCTTTTGGTCGGCCTCGCCGAGCCCGCTGCGCTCGGGCAGGCCCTTGGGCTTGCCGGGCACTTCGAGACGATAGCTGTCGACCAGCGCCCGGTGGACGAGCAGATCGGCATAGCGGCGGATCGGTGAGGTGAAATGCGCGTAGCTGCCAAGCGCGAGGCCGAAATGGCCCGCATTGGCGGGGCCATAATAGGCCTGCGTCTGGCTGCGCAGGATCGCCTCCATGATTTCCGGCAATCGGTCGTCGCCCGAAAAGCCGTCGATCAGGCGGTTGAACACCGCCGGCGTGATCACCTGTCCGAGCGCGAAGCTTTGTTCGAAGCTTTCGAGATATTCCTTCAGGCTGACGAGCTTTTCGCGGCTCGGCGGTTCGTGGATGCGATACATCACCGGCGATTTCTTCGCCTCGAGCGCCTTCGCCGCCGCGACATTGGCCGCGATCATATAATCCTCGATCAACCGGTGCGCGTCGAGCCGTTCGCGCACGCGTATTTCGGCGATATTGCCCTGCGCGTCGAGAATCACCTGCCGTTCGGGCAGATCGAGGTCGAGCGGCGAGCGCGCCGCGCGCGCCTTTGCCAGCAGGGTCCAGCAGCCCCAGAGGTGGCGAAGCGCCGGCAACACGTCGGCGTCCCAGCCCTCATCGGGCGCATCGGCGTCATAGGCCGCCTGCGCGCGTTCATAGGCGATGTTGGCGCGCAGCCGCACCAGCGCGCGGGTGAAACGCCATGACGTCAGCTTGCCGTGCTTGTCGACGGTCAGATGGCACGCCATCGCCGCGCGGTCCTGCCCCGCTTTCAGCGAACAGACGCCCGCCGACAGCGTTTCGGGCAGCATCGGGACGACGCGGTCGGGGAAATAGACGCTGTTGCCGCGGCGCCGCGCCTCGCGGTCGAGCGCACCGTCGGGGCGGACATAATAGCTGACGTCGGCGATCGCGACGATCGCCTTCCACCCACCCTTGTTGCCGGGATCCTCGTCAGGGATCGCCCACACCGCGTCGTCATGGTCGCGCGCATCGGCGGGGTCGATCGCGACGATCGGCAGATCGCGCAGGTCCTCGCGTCCCTCGGGCGTCAGCGGAAGGCTCGCGGCGCGCTCGGCTTCGGCGAGCGTCTCGTCACCGAACACATGCGGAATGTCGTGCTTCGCGATCGCGATCATGCTGAGCGAGCGCGGGGCGAAAGGGTCGCCGATGCGATCGATCACGCGCGCCTTGGTCGCCGGACCGCGTCCCGACAGTTCCGCCCGGACGAGGTCGCCGATCGCCGCATCTCCCATGTCGGCCACGGCGAAGTCGAACCGCGCGCGCTTGTCGGCGGGGCGCAGCCAGGTCATCGGCTTGCCGCCGGGGCCGGTATCGGCAACGAGCACGCCGATCACGCTTTCACCGCCCGACTGGAGCTTTTTCATGGGATGCGCGACATGGCCGCTGCCGCGCTCCTCGGTGCGGGCAAGGATACGGTCGCCGACGCCGAGCCCACTCTTGCGGCCCTTTTCCATCACGCGAAGGCGCGGCGCCGGGCCGCTCCCTTCCCAGCGGTCGGGTACCGCCCAGACCGTATCGCCCTCGACCGCGGCAACGCGCAGCACGGTGACTTTGGGAAGGCCGCCATGCTTGTGGAACGCCCGCCCCGGCGCCATGTCGACGACGCCTTCGTCGGTCATGTCCTTGAGCAGCGCCTTCAGCGCGATCTTGTCGGCACCGCGCAGCGCGAAATGCTTGGCAATCTCGCGCTTGCCGACCGCACCGGGGCTGTCCTCGATGAAACGCAATATCTGCTCGCGCGAGGGGAGACCCGCCGGCTGCGGTTTGGGCTTTTTCATCGCGGTTCGTCCAATGGATTCACGCGAAGACGCGAAGACGCGAAGAAGTTTCCTTGGGCCGAAAGGCCCTCTTCTCCGTCAAGCGGCGCGCCTCGCCGCGACGCCCGAAAGGGCAAGCCGCTTCGCGGCAAGCGCGACATCTTCGCGTCTTCGCGTCTTCGCGTGAAATTGATCAATAGGTCCGCCCTATCAGCACACGCTCCACCGCGGGCTCGCCGGTGAAGAAGCAGGCGCCGTCGGCGGGCGCGGCGTCGAGGGGAGTGTTACGCATCGTCAGCTTCAACGCTTTCAACTGCTCAACGATCCCTTCGAGCGCGGCGCCCGTCGGGCGCGACCATTGCACCTCGGCCCAGCCGACGAATTTGTCGTCGCCGCCGAAATGCGCCGCAAGGTCGGTGACGTCCCGGCGGATGTTGGCGTCGAGGCGCGCCTTCGCTTCGGCATAAAGCCCCTGCTGGATGTCCTGAAGCATGGCCGCGGCGTCGGCGACGAAGGCATCTTTCGCGACGAAGGCGGTGTCGAGCTTGCCGTTCTCCTGATACAATCGGTCGCGGCGGATGACCGCGACATTGCCGCCCGCGACGTCGCGCGGGCCGACCTCGACGATGATCGGCGCGCCCTTCTTGACCCAGCCCCAGCGCTTGGTCTGCGCCTTGTTCGCGCCGGTGTCGAGCAGCACGCGCACCGGTTCGCGGAACGCGTCGAGCGCCTTCAACTTTACTTCAAGGTCGCGGCAATAATCGAGGATCGCGGCATCCTCTTCATTGTCGCGCAGCATCGGCACGATGACGATCTGGTGCGGTGCGATGCGCGGCGGGCAGCGGAGGCCATCGTCGTCGCCATGCGTCATGATGACCCCGCCGATCATGCGCGTCGACACACCCCAGCTCGTCGTATGGCAAAGGCTGTGGCCGCCGTCCTTGTCCTGATAGCGGATATTTGCCGCCTCGGCGAAACCGGTGCCGAGATAGTGCGAGGTGCCGGCCTGCAGCGCCTTGCCATCCTGCATCATCGCCTCGATCGAATAGGTTGCGACGGCGCCCGGAAAACGCTCGTTTTCGGGCTTTTCACCGGCGATCACCGGCATGGCGAGGACGTCCTCGGCAAAACTGCGGTACATTTCGAGCGCGCGGAGCGTCTCGGCCATCGCATCGCCCTCGTCGGCGTGTGCAGTATGGCCTTCCTGCCACAGAAATTCGCTGGTGCGCAGGAACATGCGCGTGCGCATTTCCCAGCGCACGACATTCGCCCACTGATTGACCTTGAGCGGCAGATCGCGCCAGCTCTGCACCCAGCGGCTCATCGCGGCGCCGATCACGGTTTCCGAAGTCGGGCGGACGATCAGCGGCTCCTCGAGCTTCGCCTCGGGGTCGGGGATCAGCTTGCCCTTGCCGTCACCGATCAGTCGGTGATGCGTGACGACCGCCATTTCCTTCGCGAAACCATCGACATGATCGGCTTCCTTCTCAAAGAAGCTCAAGGGAATGAAAAGCGGGAAATAGCAGTTCTGCACCCCCGCATCCTTGATCGCGGCGTCCATTACCGTCTGAATCCGTTCCCAGATGCCATAGCCCCACGGCTTGATGACCATGCAGCCGCGTACGCCCGATTCCTCGGCAAGATCGGCTTCGGCAATGACATCCTGATACCAGGCCGCGAAGTCGGCCTGACGGGTTACGCTGAGCGCATGCTTGATCATCTGTCCTGTTTTCTGTGCTGGGGGCGGGAGAGGCCCCGATGTGTCACTTCTTTTTGGCGAGCTCGGCCTTGAGGTCGGCGATTTCGGCCTTGAGCGCGGCAATTTCGGCATCCCTGGCCTTGCCGCCGCCGACACCCGGGATGAAGGCGCCCGCCGCCTGCTGGAACATTTCCATGTTGCGGCGCGTCAGTTCGGCGAGCGGGTTCGATCCCAGCGCGCCCTCGAACGCGGCACGCACATCCTGCTGGTTCTTGCGGAACGCGGTCATCGACGCTTCCAGATATTGCGGCACCATCGACTGCATCTTGTCGCCGTACATGCCGATCAGGTGGCGCAGGAAATTGACCGGCAGCAGCGTTTCGCCGCGCGTTTCGGTGTCCATGATGATCTGGGTGAGCACATTGTGCGTGATATCGTCGCCGCTTTTGGCATCGACGACCCGAAATTCGCGCCCCTCGCGCACCATGGCGCCCAGATCGTCGAGCGTGATGTAACAGCTGCGTTCGGTGTCATAGAGCCGCCGGTTCGCATATTTTTTGATCGTAACGACATCGCCCTCGGCGGTCGTTTTGGACTTGGCCATGCTGCGGCGGCTCCTCTTCCGGCGCGGCGCGCGATCGCTTGCCGCGGCGCCGATGTGACAAAGTCGGGCATTAGCATCAATCCATGACGCGCCGCAACATAAGTGCCGCAACATAAGTGCAGTCGGCGGTGATGATTCGGCCAAGCGCCGCCACGGATTCCGCCACAGCGGCGTGGGCCGCTTCATTTCTCAACGGCAGATTTCGGCACGCCCCGCTGTAGTAGCGCAAGGATGACCACGCGACCCGCAAATGCGGCTACGCAATATAGTTTCACGAGAAACCTCTATTTCGTCATCATTCGCCCTTAGGATAGGTCTATGCAGACAGAAATTTCGCTAGAAGATAAGCAAATTAGTATCACGAGGGAGAGCCGCCATGGCGCCACTGTTGCGCCAAAGACACAGAATCAGCCGATCGTCTTCAACCTGTAAGAAAATTGCCTTGAGGGGCTTGTGCGCGCCCGGCTTTCCGTCTTTTTAGGACGCAATCCGTTCATTTCCACATTCTTGGACGGGCAACCGGGGAGTTACCTATGAATAAGTCGCACCTGCTTATGGGTGCTGCTGCCTTTGCAGTAGCCATAGCTGTTGGCCAGCCTGTGCTGGCCCAAGAAACGCCCGCTTCGGCCGCTGATTGCGCCGATGCGAACAACGACGGTGTTTGCGATTCGGACGAATCGGCGAGTCAGGCATCGGCCATTGTCGTGACCGGCTCGCGCATCCGCCGCGACGAGTTCACCGCTGCGGAACCGATCACGGTTGTCACGTCTGAAGAAATCACGCAGGCCGGCTTCAACAGCGCCACGGACGCGCTGCAGAGCGCTTCGGTCACGCAGGGCGCAGGCCAGATCAACAACTTCTATGGCGGCTTCGTCACCGATGGCGGCACGGGCGCCAACACGCTGGGTCTTCGCGGCCTCGGCCCGAGCCGCACCCTGATCCTGCTCAACGGTCGTCGTCTGGCACCGGGCGGTACCCGCGGTTCGGTTCTCGCAGCCGACCTTAACGTCCTGCCGACCGCGATCGTCGACCGCATCGAAGTCCTGAAGGCCGGCGCATCGTCGATCTACGGCTCGGACGCCGTCGCTGGCGTCGTCAACATCATCACCGACGACAAACTTCGCGGCCTGAACATCGATGCGCAGGTCAACGTTCCCGAAGTCGGCGCAGGCGTCGATCGCCGTATCGCTGCTTCGTTCGGCCTGCAGGCCGATCGCCTGAGCATCATCGGGTCGATCGAGTATCGCAAGCGCGACCAGCTTTCGCTGCGCGACGTTTCGTGGCTGAAGTGTCCGGTCGGCGGCTATCTGACCGGCGAAGGCACGGCTTTCGGTTCGGGCGACGGCGTCGGCTTCGACGGCAGCCCCTGCTTCACGCTCGACAACGGCGGCGTGACGATCAACACGCTCGGTATCCCGACGCGGCAGGGTATCGGCCGTACGAGCGGCACTGTCGGCAACTTCAACCGCTTCGTTCCGGCCCCCGGCCAGACCACCGGCCCGTTCCCGGGGTACCTGGGCGTCGGCTTTTACGACCGCGATACGTTCGATCCCGAATCGCAGCGCGAACCGCTGATCACCCAGGCGGAAATCCTTACGGGTTATCTGTCGGGCAAGTATGAGCTCGGTTTCCTCGGCAACGCCGAAGTCTATGGCGAACTGCTCGCGACGCGCCGTAAATCGGCATCGCCGCTCTATCGCCAGCTCTCGCTGGATTATGTGCGCGGCAGCCCGCTGCTTCCGGTCGATCTGCGTAACGGTGCGTTCTTGAACCCCAACTCGACGTCGGGCGGCAAGATCGTTGCGGCCCGCGCCTTCATCGGCTTCGGTCTGACCGATTCGTCGCAGCAGGTCGATTATGTTCGCGCTTCGGGCGGCATCCGCGGCGACTTCTTCCTGCCCGGATGGCGTTATGACGCTTATGCTGGCAAGTCGTGGAACGATGGCACCTACGAAATCCAGTCGTTCCTGACCGATCGCCTAGCGGCTTCGCTCGACGTCGTGGCCAATGGTGACGGAACGTTCAGCTGCGCCAGCGCGGCGATCAATCCGAACTGCGTCGCAGCGCCGGCACTTTCGGCTGATGTCATCGGCGGTAAGCTGCCGCAGGATTTCAAGGACTGGATCCTCGTCAACACGATCGGCAAGACCCAGTTCCGCGAAACGACCTTCTCGTTCAACATCGACGGTCCGGTCGCTGCGCTGCCCGGCGGCGATGCCCAGCTTGCGCTTGGCGTCGAATATCGCTCCAGAGCATCAACGACCAGCCCGATGCCAACTCGATCAACGGTAACCTGCTGGGTCTGACGGCGGCGACCCCGACCGTCGGCAAGGACAACGTCAAGGAAATCTATGGCGAATTGTTCCTGCCGATCCTGTCGGACGTCCCCGGCTTCTATCGTCTGAACCTGACGGGTTCGCTGCGTTACACCGACTATGCGTCTTACGGTTCGGACACGACCTACAAGATCGCGGCCGAGTGGGAACCGATCCGTGGCGTCGGCTTCCGCGGCAGCTATGGCACGTCCTACCGTGCTCCGGCGCTTGCGGAACAGTTCCTGGGCGCGACCAGCGGCTTCCTGAGCAGCACCCTCGATCCCTGTGACGATCCGGGCACGTCGCCGACGGGCCAGATCATCGCGGCGAACTGTTTGTCGATCGGCCTTGGACCGAGCTTCACGCAGACCAGCGGCATCACCACGTTCCGCGTTGGCGGTGCGGATGCCGGCCTGAAGGCGGAAACCTCGAAGAACTGGTCGGTTGGCGTCGTCCTCCGCCCGGTCCTGCCGGAATCGGTCGGCCAGCTTTCGCTGTCGCTCGATTACTTCGACGTGAAGGTGTCGAACGGCGTTGCTGATCTCTCGGCTTCGACGATCCTCAACCGTTGCTATTCGGATCCGAACTTCGACGGAACCTCGGGCTTCTGCCGCTTCGTCAACCGCGATGCGAACAACGCTCTTCAGGTGACCAGCAGCTACGTGAACCTGTCGGAAGACATCGTGAAGGGCTTTGAGTTCAACGGCCGTTATGCCCGCGATCTCTTCGGCGGCCGCTTCACGCTGAACGCCAACATCACGAAGTATACCGAGCAGTCGAGCCGCCTCTTCCCCGAAGAGTTCCTGACCGACAGCAACGGTACCGTCGTGAACCCGGACTGGGTTGGCAGCTTTGACGCGACCTATCGCATCAACAACGTCACCTTCCGCTACGGGGTCGACTGGATCGACGGCGACCACGACAAGACGTACAAGTATTTCGCGTATGACGAAACCACCGGCATCTCCGATCCGGATCTGGTGCAGCTCTATCGCGACAACTACTATCTTGAAGCGTCGAACTACTTCCTGCACTCGGCGTCGGTTCAGTTCAACATCGCTGAGAAGTATCAGTTCACGATGGGTGTGCAGAACCTGTTCGACAAAAAGCCCCCGCAGATCAGCGCTGTCGGTTACACGACCATCGGCAACGCGCCGCTGTATTCGGGCTACGACTATCGGGGCCGCACGTTCTTCGCGAACGCGTCGTTCCAGTTCTGATCTCGTCATCCGAACAAGAGAAAGGGCCCCGGGAAGCCGGGGCCCTTTTTTGTTGGGTTGCAAGCTGGTTCGGGGAGTCGATCGCAGAGGGGCTAAGCCTGTACGGCTCGCCTCGTCAGGAAGAATATCGCGCGGGGAGCGAGCGGCTTAGAGCCAAGTGTGACTCAAGCCGAATATGCCCATTCCCGCGCAAACCGCGCGCCGAGGCCCGTCAGCAGTTCATATTGCGACAGTCCGCTCGCGGCGGCGGTTGCCGGCAGGTCATAGTCCAGCGCCAGCCAGTCGCCCTCGCCTATGCCTTCGGCGGCGCTTGCGTCGAAGGCGGTGAGATCCATCGAGACGCGGCCGATCAGCGGCAGGGCGCTACCCTCCCATGTCGCACTGCCGGTTCCGGCGTGGCAGCGCAGATAGCCGTCGGCATAGCCGAGGTTCGCGACCGCTACCCGTGTGGACCGCAGCGCGGTCCAGGTAGCGCCATAGCCCACCGTTTCGCCGGCCGGGACAGTCCGCACCTGCAGCACGCGCGCTTCGGGATAGGCGACCTGCCGGATATGTCCCGTCGCCTCATCGCGCGGCAAACCGCCATAAAGCGCAAGCCCGGGCCGCGTCAGGTCGAAGGCATAATCGGGGCCCAGGCAAATGCCGGCACTGTTCGCGAGGCTGTAACGCTGCGCCGGGATCTGGCTGCGCACCGCGCGGAAGGCCGCAAGCTGCTGCGCATTTTGCGCGCTGTCCTCGTCCGCCGAAGCCAGATGGCTGAGCAGATTGACGATGCCGAGCCCGTCGAGGGCGCCGTTCAGCGCCTCTTCGACACGCAGGCCGAGCCGGTTCATGCCCGTGTCGACCATCACGTCGCACGGACGGCCTTCGCCTGCCGCGCGCCAGCGCGCCACCTGTTCGACGCTCGCGAGCACAGGACGCGCGGGCAGCGTGCGCGCGGCGACCATGTCGGTCACGCCCACGCCGTGCAGCACCGAGAGCGACACGCCCGCAGGCAAGGGCATCAGCGCCGCCGCTTCGGCCCAGGTCGCGACGAAGAAATGCCGGCATCCCGCCGCCGCAAGATGGCGTACGATGGCGCCAGCGCCGAGGCCGTAGCCGTCGGCCTTCACCGCTGCGCCGCACGCCGCGGGGCCGCTGCGTTCGGCCAGCCAGCGCCAGTTATGGACGAGCGCGGCGGAATCGAGACGGAGCCGAAGCGGCGAAGCAATGTCGATCATCGCTTCGCCCTAGCCGGGAACGAACCCGCCGCCAATGGCCGTTCAGGCGTCGGCGGCGCGCTTGTCCCATTCGCCGGGCACCGGTTCCTTGAGCATGAAGGCGGCTACCAGGAAGGCGACGAGCACGACACCCCATGTGTACCAAAGGCCCGCATAGGCATTGCCCGTCACCGCGGCGATCAGGCTCGCGATAAACGGCAGGAAGCCGCCGAAATAGCCGGTGCCGATATGATAGGGGATCGATAGCGACGAATAGCGCACGTGCGGGGGGAACATCTCGGCGAGCAAGGCGGCGACGGGGCCATAGGTAAAGCCCGACAGCGCGCTGAGGCCGAGCAGCGCGAGCAGGATCACCGCGAGGCTGCCGACCCCCGGTACCTGCTTGTCGAAGCCATAGCCCATCGCCTCGAGCGCTGGCCGCAGCAGCGCCGGATCTTCGCTGGCGACCTCGCGGCCGCCGATATGGATTTTCACGCTGTCCAAGCCGCTTCCCGACGGCTGCACCTTATAGGGCACGCCCAGCTTGGTGAGTTCGGCAATCGTGCGGCCGCAAGCCGTCGTCTGCTGCTTCTGTTCGAAGGGATTGTAAGAGCATTGGCTGCCGGTCACGACGACTGGCGCCTTTGCCGCCGCCTCCTTGAGCGCAGGATTGGCAACTGCGCCCATCATCCAGAAGAGCGGAAAGAGGACAACCAGCGTCACCGCATAGCCCCAGACGATCGGCTTCTTGCGCCCGATCCGGTCCGACAATTTGCCCGCCCAGATGAAAAATCCCATGCCGAGCGCGGCGGCGAGGCCCACGATGACCTCGGCCGCGGTATCGTCGACCTTCATCGGGCCTTTCAGGAAAGCGAGGCCCGAGAACATCGCGGTGTACCAGATGACGGTCAGCCCCGCCGCGATCCCGAACAGCGCGACGAAGATGCGCTTGGGGTTGCCGGGATAGGTAAAGCTTTCCTTCAGCGGATTCTTGGCGATCTCCCCCTCTTCCTTCATCGCCTGAAACACCGGGCTTTCGGAGAGTTTGAGCCGCATCCACAGCGAAATCGCGAGCAGCAGCAGCGACAGCAGGAATGGCACGCGCCAGCCCCAGCTTTCCCAGACATCGGCGGGCATCGCCGCCTTGCACGACAGCACGACGATCAGGCTGAGGACAAAGCCGCCGACGACGCTCGCCTGGATGAAGCTGGTATAGAAACCGCGCCGTTCGGGCGGCGAATGTTCGGCAACATAGACCGCGGCGCCGCCATATTCACCGCCGAGCGCCAGCCCCTGCAATATGCGCAGCAGGATGACGATGATCGGCGCGCCGATGCCGATCGTTGCGGCCGAGGGGATCATGCCGACCCCGGCGGTGGCGATCCCCATCAGGGTGACGGTGACGAGGAAGGTGTATTTGCGCCCCAACCGGTCGCCGAGAAAGCCGAACAGCACCGCGCCGAGCGGCCGGAAACCGAAGCCGACGGCAAAGCCGGCCCATACCAGCAGCACCTCCAGCGTAGCATTGTCGCTCGGGAAAAAGGCTTTGCCGATGATCGCGGCGAGCGTGCCGTAGATGAAGAAATCGTACCATTCGAAGATGGTGCCCGCCGACGAGGCGGCGATGACCATGCGAATATCCTTCGCGGTCGGTTCATAGACCGCGCCATGATCGGCGACGGCGGCTGCGTCGGTCATATACTCTCCCCTGCCCCGGTTCGGGCTTGCCACCGTTTCTAGCGGGCGCCCAACCGCGCGCAAGCCTTCGCTTGGCGCCGCGGCCTATCGGTGGCAGATTGCGGGCCATGCAGTTCATCGACCTTTCGATACCGATCACCAACGACGTCGTCTCCGACCCGCCGGTGATGCGCCCGCAAATCAGCTACATGACCCACGAGACGACGTGGGAACAGATTGCGATGTTCTTTCCGGGACTCGCGAAGGATGACCTTCCCGACGGCGAAGGCTGGGCGGTCGAAAGCCTGACGTTGAGCACGCACAACGGCACGCATATGGACGCGCCGTGGCATTTCCATTCGACCACCGATGCGGGCGCAACGCCGGCGCCCAGCATCGACGAGGCGCCGCTCGACCTCTTTTTCCGGCCCGGCGTCAAACTCGACTTTTCGGATCGCCCCGCGGGCCATGTCGTCAGCGCGGCCGAGGTGGAGGCCGAACTGGCGCGGATCGGCCACACCCTCCAGCCGTTCGACATCGTGCTTGTCCAGTCGGGCGCGATCTACGGCACCGACAATTTCACCGATCAGGGCTGCGGCATGGGGGCCGAGGCGACGCTTTATCTGACGGAACGCGGCGTGAAGGTCGTCGGCACCGACGCGTGGAGTTGGGACGCCCCGTTCAGCCACACCGCGAAACGCTGGGCCGAGACGCGCGATCCGTCGATCATCTGGGAAGGCCATAAGGCGGGACGGATCAGACCTTATTACCAGATCGAGAAGCTGACGGGGCTCGCTGCGCTGCCCCCGACCGGCTGGACGCTGTCCTGCTTCCCGGTGAAGATCGAGCGCGCGAGCGCCGGCTGGATCCGCGCCGTCGCGTTGATCGATGGCGCACCGGTTTCGCACACCGATTGACGGCGGCGGGCGAACGGCGCAGCATCGCGCCATGGCTATCACGATCACCCCCAGCGGCCAAGCGTGCGGCGCCGCGATCACCGGCGTCGACCTGACGCAGCCGCTTTCGGCCGGCGACGTGGCCGACATCCGCGCGGCGTGGCTCGACCATCATGTCCTCGCCTTTCCCGGCCAGTCGCTGGGTGAAGACGATCTTGAGCGGTTCACGCAATATTTCGGCGGCTTCGGTGACGATCCCTTCATCGCACCGATTGCGGGCCGCCGCCATGTCATCGCGGTCAAGCGCCGCGCCGACGAAACCGCGCCGCTATTTGCCGAAAACTGGCACAGCGACTGGAGCTTTCAGGCGCGGCCGCCCGCCGGAACCTGTCTTTACGGTATCACCATCCCGCCCGTTGGCGGCAACACCGAATTTGCGAACCAGCATGCGGCGCTCGATGCGATGCCGGACGCTCTGCGCGCCCGGATCGAGGGGCGCCGCGCGATCCACAGCGCGCGCGGCGGCTATGCCCCCTCGGGCATGTATGGCGCCAACGACAAGGGTCGCAGCATGGACATCCGCCCCGACGAAGCGGCGATGGCGACGCAGGCGCACCCGATCATCCGCAGGCACCCCGAAACGGGCCGCGAGGGCCTGTTCGGCTGCGCGGGCTATATCATCGGGATCGAGGATATGGACGATGCCGAAGCGCTGCCGCTGATCGTCGAACTGCTGCACTGGCAGGGGCGCGAGGAATTTCGTTACAGCCACAAATGGGACGCGGGAACGCTGCTGATGTGGGACAATCGCTCGGTCCTCCACCGCGCGACCGGCGGCTATGACGGCTATGACCGCCTGCTCCACCGCACGACGATCGCCGCGTGGGACGGCTGACGGCCGCACAAAGCGCCACCTATTTCGCACCATCTCCGGAAAGCTCTCCCATGCGTCTCCTCGCCCTTGCCCTGCTTCCCTTTGCCGCCTTGCTCACCGGAGGCGCCGCGCCGGAGCGCCCGCGCGCGCCGTTCGATGGGGCGTGGATGTCCTGCGAAACCTATCGCGGCGCGCAAATCTGTTCATACAAGCTGATGCGGCAAAGTGGCGCGCGCGTGTGCGGCGTTCAGCAATATTTCGCCACCAATGCCTATTATGTGCAGCGTTTTATCGCGAAGGCCGACGGTAACAGCGCGCATGTCGAACGCATTTGCGGCGATCCCGGCTCCGAAACGTCCAGCTATTGCCCCGGACGGGCCCCCTCGGGAGCCGCCAAGGTCGGATGGGAACCAACCGATCGGGTACTCCATGCCTGCGGTAAACGATTGTACGCAACCGCTCCCGGCCAGAGCTTCAGCTGCGCGAGCGCGCGCCCCGATACGGGCGTGCCGAAGGTTCGCTCGCTCGCCGGAAACGGCCCCGCGCCGGAGGATGCCCTATGGCTGGCCTCGTGCATCGAGGGCAACGACGACTAGCGGACGCCCGGCGCTAGGCTCGGTCCCTCTCGCGGCTCAGTGTCGATACAACGCCCCAGGCGATCAGCGCTTGCCCCGCGAAATAGAGCGGCCAGACGAGCCACAGGGTGACGTCTTTCGAAAGCGCGCCGCCTTCGCCGGCAAAGATGAACAGGTCGCTCGCTAGGAACAGCATCGCGCCGATCCCGGTGCGATAGCGCGGAAAACGGCTCGTCCACGCCGAAGCTGCCATCGCGGCGACGAGCGCGGTATAGCCGACCGCCGCCGCGCCGCCGGGCGCACCGCGCGTCAGCCCCCACGCGATGACGAGCGCCGCCGGAACGGTCAGCCAGCCGAGCCAGCGCTGCGGGGCCGACAGTGCCGGGCGCCGGTTACGCCAGTAAAGGATGATCGCGTTGACATGCCCAGCCGCAAAAGCCAGCGCGCCGACGATCAGCCCCCTGGCGTCGAGCAGATAGTCGCCGAGCGCCCCGAAACCGAGCGCAAGCGCGATCAGGCGGCCGTCGGCGCCGCGGGCATTCGCTGCGGCCCACAAAGCAAGCAGCGCAACCCCGCTCGTCTTCCACGCCCAGATCGCGGGGCCGTGCCAATGCTGATGGACCGCGACGAAAAAGCTGACACCGCCGACCAGCGCGAGCCACCAGAGCCACCGCGCGCGATCCCGATTGTCGTTGCCGTTCATCCACCGCCCCTTTGCATCTTGCCCGCAACCAGCCTACTGCGCGGCGGATCAGGTGCAAGTCAACGGATAGACTATAGTGGCTCACGACATTCATATCATCGGCGGCGGCCTCGCCGGTTCAGAGGCGGCGTGGCAGCTTGCCGAGGCGGGTTACCGCGTGCGCCTGTCCGAAATGCGCGGGGGCGGCGACATGACCCCGGCGCATCAGGGCGACACGCTCGCCGAAATGGTGTGTTCGAACAGCTTTCGCAGCGATGACGGCGACAGCAACGCCGTCGGTCTGCTCCACCGCGAGATGCGCAGCCTCGGCTCGATCATCATGCGCGAAGCCGATGCCACAAAAGTTCCCGCCGGGTCGGCGCTCGCGGTCGACCGCGATCTCTTTTCGGGCGGCGTCACCAAAGCGCTTGCCGAGCATCCCAATGTCACGATCGTGCGCGAACGCGTCGACACGCTGCCGACCGAGGGCATGACGATCATCGCGACGGGACCGCTCACCGCCGCCAGCCTCGCGGAGAGCATCGGCGTCGCAACGGGCAAGGACGCGCTTGCCTTTTTCGACGCGATCGCGCCCATCGTTTACCGCGACAGTATCGACATGGACATCGCCTGGATGGCGAGCCGCTGGGACAAGGTCGGGCCGATCGGCGACGGCAAGGATTATATCAACTGCCCGATGGACAAGGATCAATATTGCGCCTTCGTCCAGGGGCTGATCGACGGCGACAAGACCGAATTCAAGGACTGGGAAAAGGACACGCCCTATTTCGAGGGCTGTATGCCGATCGAGGTGATGGCCGAACGCGGCGTCGAAACGCTGCGCTTCGGGCCGATGAAGGGCGTCGGGCTCGACAATCCGCGCACCGGGCGCTGGCCCTATGCCGTCGTCCAGCTCCGCCAGGACAATGCGCTCGGCACCTTGTGGAACATGGTCGGCTTCCAGACCAAGCTGAAGCATGGCGCGCAGGTCGAGCTGTTCCGCACCATTCCGGGGCTCGAAAAGGCCGAGTTCGCGCGGCTAGGCGGTCTTCACCGCAACAGCTTCATCCGGTCGCCCGAACTGCTCGACGGCCAGCTTCGCCTGAAATCGGCGCCGCATATCCGCTTTGCGGGTCAGATCACCGGCTGCGAAGGCTATGTCGAAAGCGCCGCGATCGGCCTTGTCGCCGCGCGCTTCGCGATCGCCGAGCTCAGCGGTCGTTCGCTACCGCCGCCGCCGCCCGAAACCGCGCTCGGCGCGCTGCTCGGCCACATCACCGGCGGCGCCGACGCTGCATCCTATCAGCCGATGAACGTCAATTTCGGGCTGTTCCCGCCGGTTGCGGAGGATGTCCGCAAGAAGGACCGCAAGCTCGCCTACACGCAGCGCGCGGGCGCGGCGCTGGCCGAGTGGATGAAAGTGGCGGAAGGCGTCGCCGCGTAACGGCGCGCGCCTCCGGCAATCAGGGTGCGTCGCCCAATATCCAGTCGATACCTGCGGCGACATGGATGCGCGCCGTATCATACACCGGCAGCACGTTCGCGTCGGGATCGACAAGCATCACCAGTTCGGTGCAGGCCAGGACGAGTGCCTGAATATCCTGCTTGGCGATGTCGGTGATGAAGGTGCGCATCGTCCGGCGCGAATCCTCGGTCACCTTGCCCTGCATCAGCTCGTCATAGATGATGCGGTCGATCTCCTCGGCGCGGCTCGCGTCATAGGGGGCGAGCGTCAGGCCGTGGCGCACGAGCCGCTGGCGGAACCAGGGTTCGGTCATGACGTTGCGGGTGCCGATCACCGCCGCCGCCTTCACGCCGTCGGCGCGCATCTTTTCGCCCGTTTCGTCGACGATATGGAGCAGCGGGATCGAAATTGCCGCGGCGACGTCGTCCGCCACCTTGTGCATCGAATTGGCCGCGATCATCAGCGCCGTCGCCCCCGCCGCCTCGAGCCGCCGCGCCGATGCGATCAGCACCTCCTTAGCATGATCCCATTGCTCAGGTGTCGAGAGCCGCGACAGATCGCAATAATTCAGGCTTTCCATCAGGATCGGCGCCGAACAGCCGGTGCCGACCCGCTTTTGCAGCCCCTTGTTGAGGTGCCGATAATAAAGCTCGGTCGATGCCCAGCTCATTCCTCCGATCAAACCGATTTTGCGCATGGGTGACGTCTATCCCTTCATCGTCACCCCGGCGAAGGCCGGGGTCTCGCCGTCCATTTCCGACGCGAGGTTGAGATCTCGGCCTTCGCCGGGATGACGATTCGGGTCAATGCCCCTCAGTCCGGAGGCCGCGGACCCGTCGCGGCATCGCATCCGCTTTTCTTTGACGCGGCTCGCCGCGCGCGGCAGACCGGCGCGATGGACGCGATCCGGCACTATTTTCTGGCCCAGCTCGCCGAGCAGGAAGCCGAAGCGGCCCGGCACCTTGGCGACGGCTATTGGACCGACAGCCGCACCAGACGCAACGTCGGGCTGGACGAGCTGCAGGCGATCGGCGCGATGAAAACCATCGCGCTCGACCCGCGCCCCGGCGAGGAAGATGCGCACATCTATTTGAGCCGCCTGCTCGCCGATCTGGACGATGTCGCGAACCGCTTTCGCGCGGCCGCGCCCGATCCCGACGGTTATGGTATCGCGACGATCGGCACCGTCGCGCGCCGGCTTGCGGCGTTCGACTCTGACTCTAGTGCCCGCTGCCGCTCAGCGCCTTGACGATATCGTCGGCCATCTTCTTGGCATCGCCGAGCAGCATCATCGTCTGGTCCATGTAGAAGACGTCATTATCGACGCCGGCATAGCCGACCCCGCCCATCGACCGCTTCACGAACAGCACGGTCTTCGCCTTTTCGACATCGAGCACCGGCATGCCATAGATCGGCGACGACTTGTCGGTCTTGGCCGCCGGGTTGGTCACGTCGTTAGCGCCGATCACAAAGGCGACGTCGCATTGCGCGAATTCGCCATTGATGTCCTCAAGCTCGAACACTTCGTCATAGGGCACATTCGCTTCGGCGAGCAGCACGTTCATATGGCCGGGCATGCGGCCCGCGACCGGATGGATCGCATATTTGACGTTCACGCCCTCTTTCTTGAGCATGTCCGACATTTCGCGCAGCGCGTGCTGCGCCTGCGCCACCGCCATGCCGTAGCCGGGAACGATGATGACATTTTCCGCCTGGCTCATCAGGAAGGCCGCGTCCTCGGCGCTGCCCGGCTTCCACGGGCGCTGTTCCTTCGAACCGCCCGCGCCGCCGCCTGAATCGTCTGCGCCGAAGCCGCCGGCGATGACGCTGATGAAGCTGCGGTTCATCGCGCGGCACATGATGTAGGAGAGGATCGCGCCCGACGAACCGACGAGCGCGCCGGTGATGATCATCGCGGTGTTGCCGAGGGTGAAGCCCATCGCCGCCGCGGCCCAGCCCGAATAGCTGTTGAGCATCGACACGACGACCGGCATGTCGGCGCCGCCGATCGGGATGATCAGCAGGAAGCCGATCAGGAAACTCAATGCGGTGATCGTCCAGAAGACCCACGGCGACTGGTCGGTCAGGAAATAGGCGACCAGGCCGATAATCGCGGCGAGCGTGCCGAGGTTGATGACGTGCCGCGCGGGCAGCATGATCGGCGCGCCCGACATATTGCCGTTGAGCTTCAGAAAGGCGATGACCGAGCCCGAAAAGGTGATCGCGCCGATCGCGATGCCAAGGCCCATTTCGATCCGGCTGACCGCAAAAATCTGCCCCATCTCGTCGGCGATATGGAAGGCGCCGGGATTGAGGTAGGCCGCCGCCGCCACCGCAACCGCCGCAAGGCCGACGAGACTGTGAAACGCCGCGACGAGCTGCGGCATCGCGGTCATCGCGATCCGGCGTGCCATGACGATACCGATGATGGCGCCGATCGCGATCGCGCCCAATATCTCCGCCATCGCAGTGACGTCGATCCCGACATAGCTGTTCGCGGCATCGCCGCTTTTCCACGGCGCGTGGGTGATCAGCGTCGTGACCACCGCGATCGTCATGCCGATCATGCCGAAACGGTTGCCGCGCCGCGACGATGCCGGGCTCGACAGGCCGCGCAGGGCGAGGATGAACAGGATGCCCGAGGCGAGATAGGCCAGCGCCACCCAGGGATTGATCGGTGCTACTTCGTGCATGGTAAGACTTGTCCCCCTGCCGTCATCCCGGCGAAAACCGGGATCTCATCCTTGCGTCAGGCTTTGACGTGGAGACCCCGGCGTTCGCCGGGGTGACGATTGATTTCCGACGGTTAACGCTCTTTTTTCTTGTACATTGCGAGCATGCGCTCGGTGACCGCAAAGCCGCCGAAAATATTGATGCTCGCCATCACGACCGCGGCAAGTCCGAGCCATTTCGAGCTTGCCGAGCCCGCCGCCGCACTGGCGATCAGCGCGCCGACGATGATGACCGACGAAATCGCGTTGGTCACGCTCATCAGCGGCGTGTGCAGCGCCGGCGTCACCGACCAGACGACGAAATAGCCGACGAAACAGGCCAGGACGAAAATCGAAAAGATGGAAATGAAATCCACGGCGCGCTCCCCTGCTGATTCCGCGTCGGCACCTCTTGCCGTGGGAGCGAAGGCCTGTCGACTCCAAAGCTGTCAAAAAGTCACGCCCGCGCATCTCCGGGCAGGAAATGGCGGGCGCTTTGTGAAATATAATTGCGTGTCAGGACAATTTACATCTTGGGTAGCAGCACCGCGTCGATGACATGGACGATACCGTTCGCCTGTCCCATGTCCGCCTGCGTCACCGCGGCCTTGTTGCCGCTCGCACTCGTCAGGATGATCGCCTCGCCCGATTTGGTCGCGGTCAGATCCTGCCCGTCGAGCGTCTTGAGCACCGCCTTGCCGCCGCCCGCATCGATCTTCGCGACGAGATCGGCGGCGGTCAGCTTGCCCGGCACGACATGATATTTGAGCACGCCGGCAAGCACCACCTTCTGCGCGGGACGCGCCCAGCCGTCGCGCGTGACCGCGGGGACCTGCGCAAAGGCAGCGTCATTGGGCGCAAACAGCGTGAAAGGCCCCGGCTCCGAGAGCGTATCGGCCAGTCCAGCCTGATTCACCGCGGCGGTCAGCTGGCTCAATATCGGCGAGGCAGCCGCATTGGCGAGGATCGTCTTGTCAGGCGCCATCGCGGCACCGCCGACCTGCGGATTGGCGCTCGCGGTGACGACGTCGTTCATCGCGCCGCTTTCGGTTTCGGTCTTGGGCGGCTCGGGCGTCTTGTTGCAGCCGCCGAGCGCCAACGCCGCCACCATGGCACTCATGAACAAGCCGGATTTCGTCACCTCTGATCTCCTTGCTGAAACGGCCCGAACGGCCCCGTGCCACATCGCGCGGCACCCCGATTCGCAACGCCATTGGCGCGCGAAAGTTTCAGAAGAAAGTCAGCCGGACGCGTCCAGCGAAACGGCTACCCCAGCAGCCGCTCGTTCACGACCTTGCCGCCCTGCGTCAGCCGCACGGCATTGCCGATTTCCTCGTCGAGCACGGGCTTGCCCGCTTCCTTGTCCCAGAAGGCCGACAGGAAATTGAACAGGTTGCGGCTGAACAGCGCGCTCGTGTCGGCGGGCATCAGCGCGGCGATATTCTTTGCGCCGATCACGGTGACACCGTGGATCTGCTTCGTTTCGCCGGCCACCGAGCCTTCGACATTGCCGCCGCTTTCGGCCGCCATGTCGACGATCACGCTGCCCGTGCGCATCGTCGCGAGCTGCGCGTCCGAAATCAGCCGCGGCGCGGGGCGCCCCGGGATCAAAGCGGTGGTGATGACGATATCCTGCTTGGCGATATGTCCCGAGACCAGTTCAGCCTGGGCTTTCTGATATTCTTCGGACATTTCGGTGGCATAGCCGCCGGCACCTTCGCCCTCGATCCCAGCGACGCTTTCGACGAAGATCGGCTTGGCACCGAGGCTGAGGATCTGTTCCTTGGTCGCCGAGCGCACGTCGGTCGCGCTGACCTGCGCCCCCAGGCGCCGCGCGGTCGCGATCGCCTGGAGCCCGGCGACGCCGACGCCCATGATGAACGCCTTGGCCGCGCTGACGGTGCCAGCAGCGGTCATCATCATCGGAAAGGCGCGGCCATAGGCGTTTGCCGCCATCAGCACCGCCTTGTAGCCCGCGAGATTCGCCTGGCTGGACAGGATATCCATCGACTGCGCGCGCGTGATACGCGGCATGAATTCCATCGCCAGCGCCTCGATGCCAAGCTTGGCATAGTCGTCGACCCGCGCGCGCTCGCCAAACGGGTTGAGCCCTGCCGCCAGCCACGCCCCGTCGGCAAAGCCCGACAGGCTCTTGGGATCGGGGCCCTGAATGCCGAGGATGATGTTCGCACCCTTCAGCACATCGGCGCGGCTGCCCAGGCTCGCCCCTGCAGCGGTGTAATCGGCGTCGGCGATCGAAGCCGTAACCCCTGCTCCGCTCTCGACGGCGACTTCAGCGCCCAGGCCGATGAATTTCTTCACCGTTTCCGGGGTCGCAGCGACACGGGTCTCGCCCGCGGCGAGTTCCTTCAGCACGGCGATGCGCATGACCGGCGCCGCTTAGGAAGAGATCAGAAGGACGACGACCACGGCGACGATCACGGTTGCGATCGTGCCGACCTTCAAAAGGCCCAGAAAGCCTTCATAGGTCTGGTTCGCCGCTTTCATATCCTGTTCCGCCATGGCCATTCCCCTTTGCCTTGTACCCGCTTGATACGTGGTATCCGCTTGTTCCTGCCCGCCGGCGCAGCGCCGGGCGCCCGCCAGAATCGGATATCGCGCCGGTCTTAGCCATGCGCCCCCTGATGCTCAATAGCGGGTTTTGCGCCGCGGCGCATAGCGGGCAAAAGCCTGGTGGCCTTAATCCGGCCTTTACCCATCCCGGTTACACATGGCGGCTACCGCGGACACCGGCACCCTGCGTGCCGACAAAAGGGGCAATTGGGAAGCGATGGCGAACGCGCGCGACACGCGAATGGTGATGATCGTCGACAGCGAACCGGCGCAGCAGCGATTCCTGTCGGCGCTGGTGTCGCGGGGCGGCTGGCGCAGCGTCGTCGCCGCCGACACCGACACCGCGCTCGCGAAGCTCGGCACCCAGGAAGGCATGGCGCTCGACGCCGTGCTCGTCGATCAGGGCGCGCCGGGTGTGCCGATCCCCGAATTCATCGCCGAACTGCGCCGCTGGCGCCCGGCGCTGCCGCTTATCGTCATCACCATGCGCAACGGCGTCGAAGTCGCGGTTGCCGCGATGCGCGCAGGCGCGAGCGATTTCGTGCAAAAGCCCATCGCGCCCGACCGGCTGCTCGGCGCGCTCGACCGCATCGTCTCGCAGACCGGCCCGCAGGGCGAACTGCGCCCGCTCACCGAAAAGCTGCGCGCGCCGCTCGCCTTCGAAGAAATCATCGGTTCGTCGCCCAATTTCCGTAGCGCGCTGGCGATCGCCGCCAAGGCCGCGCGCGCCCGCGTGCCGGTAATGATCAACGGCAAGCCGGGCACCGGCAAGGAAGTCTTTGCCCGCGCGATCCACAGCGCCAGTCCGCGTGCGCGCGGCCCGCTGGTGATGGTCGATTGTTCGGCGGTATCGCCGGGGCTTATCGGATCGGGGCTGTTCGGCCACGAACGCGGCGCCTTTCCCGGCGCCTTCGACCGGCAGGTCGGCCGACTGGTGCAGGCCGACGGCGGCAGCATCATCATCGACCATGTCGAATGTATCCCGCTCGACACACAAGCAAAACTCGTCGAATTTCTGAACAGCGGCGAAGTGCAGATGATCGGCGGCTCGATCCGCCAGACCGTCGATGTCCGGATCATCGCAACGAGCGCCAGCCCGCTCGACAAGTTGATCGAGGCGGGACATTTCCGCGAAGACCTGTTCTACGCGCTGTCGACCGCGCAATTCACCCTGCCCTCGCTTTCCGAACGGCGCGGCGATGTCGGGCCGCTCGCCCGCCATCTGCTCACGCGCATCGGCGGCCTGCCCGGCATGGGCCCGATCGGCATCACCGACGATGCGCTACGCCTGCTCGCCGCCTATGCCTGGCCGGGCAATGTCCGTCAGTTGCAGGACGTGCTCTTCCGTGCGGCGGTCGAAAGCAAGACCGACGTGCTGACGAGTGCCGACTTCAAGGCGATCGAAGCCGCCCTGGGCGGCAGCGTGAGCGGAGACGCCAATGTCGCGATCAACGGCGAGGCGATCGGCATCACCCTCTACCTCCCCGACGGCAATCTTCGTCCGCTCGAGGATATCGAAGCCGATGTCATCCGCCTCGCCATCGGTCATTACCGCGGCCGCATGAGCGAAGTCGCCCGCCGGCTCGGGATCGGGCGCTCGACGCTGTATCGCAAGCTCAGCGATCTGGGGATCGACACCGCGGCCTAAGCCGCGCCGATCGCCTGCTCGATCTGCGCCGTGTCGGCGTTGGTCAGCGTCTTGGCGAGTTCGCCGACCAGCCGCTTTTCCAGTTCGCGATGATAATGGCCGCGCATCACGCCGAGCGTGTGCGGATCGGCAATCACGAGCAGTTTTTCGATTTCGTTGTCGAGGATGCGCTTGTTGAGAAGCGCCGCGACGCCCGCGGCGTGTCCCCGCTCGTCAAGGTCGCGGGGTTCGGGCTTCGCGCCGCCGCGGTTTCCGGCGTCGACCTCCGGGCTGGCCGCATCGACAAGGTTGATAAGGTCGGCATCGCCATCGTTGCGAAACAGAACGAAGCGGTTGCCGTCGGCAACGGCGACATGGGCGCCATGGGGAAGTTGCATGGAAGTCTCCTTCGGAGCCCGCAATCGGAGCGGGCCTTCAAGAAGGGGACGCATGACAGTGCTGCAGGGTTTCCTCTCCCGCGACCGATGGAGGAACTCAGGCGGTCAGCGCCGCATCCCGCAGCCCGCGCCACACCCGCAGCGCCTGCCGGTTTTCGGCCACATCATGCACCCGCAGCAACTGTGCGCCCTGCGTCGCAGCCTGATAATGAAGCGCGACCGTGCCGCCAAGGCGCTGGTCTGCAGAGGCTTCGTTGTCCAGTGCCCCGATCAGGCGCTTGCGGCTCGCCCCGAAGAGCAGCGGGCAGCCGAGGGTGTGGAAGAGCGCAAGGCCATTGATCAGCGCCAGATTGTCGGCGACCCCCTTGCCGAAGCCGATGCCCGGATCGACGATGATCTTTGCGGGGTCGATGCCCGCCGCGATGCAGTCCGCGACACGCTCGGCGAGCATGTCGTAAACATCGAACAGGACATGCGCGTAGGTGCCGCCTTCGTGCGGATCGCTCTTTGCCGACGGCGCGTGCATCAGCACGACGGCGCAGCCCGCGCGCGCCACGACCTCCGTCGCGCGGTCGTCGTAGCGCAGCGCCGAAATATCGTTGACGATCGTCGCTCCGGCGGCGAGCGCCGCCTCCATGACCGCCGCCTTGCGCGTGTCGATCGACACCGCGGTTCCCCCGCGCGCAAGCGCCGCGACGACATTTTCCACGCGCTTGACCTCATCGCCTTCCCAGACCAGCAGCGCGCCGGGCCGGGTCGATTCCCCCCCGACATCGACGATCGCCGCCCCTGCCGAGGCCATGGCGAAACCGGCCTCGATCGCCGCCGCCTCGTCGACCGTCTTGCCGCCGTCGGAAAAGCTGTCGGGCGTGACGTTGAGGATGCCCATGATCTGCGGCTCGCCGAGCCGTACCGTCCGCGCTCCCAGCGTCAGCGCGCCGCGCGGTCGAGCCGTCGCGGCCCGCTGCGCGCGCGCTGCCTCGGCGAGCCGGCTGGGCATCGCGGCAATCCAGTCGTCGAGGTCGGCCACCGGCACCACCGCCGAGCGGATCATGTCATTGTCGCGCAGGCTGACATGCCAGGCCGCAAACCAGATCATCGCGTCGGCAAGCCGCAGGCAATGCTCGTCAAGTTCGTGCGGCCGATCGACGAAGCAGGTCGGGCGGAGGTAGACGCGCGCATCCTCCCATGTCGTGCCGAAGTCCGGCTTGGTGAGTGGAACGAACATGCAATCCCTTTCCCCTCGCCCCCGCGGAAGCGGGGGCCGTAGTCGGCTTGTCGCGGCGCGGCAGTGCGATCTAGCCCACGGCCCCCGCCTTCGCGGCGACGACCAGGCTTATGCCTCGTTCGCGAGCAACCAGTCCTGCCGCACCGTGTCGATCACGCGCAATTCCTTGCCCGTATCGACGTGCCAGAATGTCCAGCCGTTGCAGCTCGGCGCGCCCTGCACGCCCGCGCCGACCTTGTGGATCGACCCCGCGGGTTGCCCCTCGCAGTCCAGACTGCCGTCGACACGCACCACCGCCTTCCAGCGGCGCTTCGTATCGGTGAGCGTCGTTCCCGGTGCAATCATGCCGCATTCGACCAGCGTGCCGAAGGCGACGCGCGTTGCGGCCTTGGGCGCCATCATCGTCCGCACCGTGCTTTCGTCGAGCGGCAGCGCCATTTCGATGCGCTCCTTTGCCGCTTCGATATAGCCGTCCTCGCGTTCGATGCCGATGAAGCGGCGGCCAAGGCGCTTGGCGACCGCGCCGGTGGTTCCGGTGCCGAAAAACGGGTCGAGGATCACGTCGCCGGGGTTCGAGCAGGCGAGCAGGATGCGATACAACAGCGCCTCGGGCTTCTGGGTCGGGTGCACTTTCGTGCCGCCCTTCTTGAGCCGTTCCTGACCGCCGCAGATGGGGATCAGCCAGTCGGAGCGCATCTGAAGTTCGTCGTTGAGCGTCTTCATCGCGCGATAATTGAAGGTGTAGCGCGACTTTTCGCCCATCGAGGCCCAGATCAGCGTCTCGTGCGCATTGGTAAAGCGCGTGCCCTTGAAATTGGGCATCGGGTTCGCCTTGCGCCACACGATATCGTTCAGGATCCAATAGCCATTGTCCTGAAGCGCGGTGCCGACGCGGAAGATGTTGTGATAGCTGCCGATCACCCAGATGCTGCCATTGGGTTTCAGGATGCGCTTCGCTTCCTTGAGCCACGCATGGGTGAAACGGTCATAAGCCGCGAGACTGTCGAACTTGTCCCAATCATCGTCGACGGCATCGACCTGGCTGCCGTCGGGACGATGCAGATCGCCGCCGAGCTGGAGGTTATAGGGCGGGTCGGCGAAGATCATGTCGACCGATGCCGCCGGCAGGCTGCGCATCATGGCGATGCAGTCGCCTTGCAGGATGCTGTCCAGCGGCAGATCGAGCGGGGCCGCTTTCGGCGTCCGCTGTTTTGCGGCCGGCGCCTTGACCCGTTCCATAACACCCATGTTTCGCCCCTGTCCTTGTCCGAAAGAAGCCCCTGATGAGTCCGGCGGAGTCCGCCGTCAAGCGCAGGATTCTAGGGATTCCGCCTCTCGAAATGGTTAACGCGTCGAGAACGAAAGGAGTCTGCCACGACATATGGAGTCTCGCGCGACTCGGGGACTCAACCACTGGTGGTGTGGCCGTCAGGACTCAGCGGCGAATTTTTTTCGATTTGGCGCCCAACCAAGTGCCATTCGGGTTCAAATTCCCGGATCGACCCCGGTGAGGTCAACCGAACGCTCCCACAACTCGCGCCCCAGCTTCGGGTCGCGCGCCGCCTTGGTCGCGCGCGCGGGTCCCGACGCGCCGCTGATCTCGCCCAGCCCCTGCGGTCCCAGATAGTCGCCGCCCTGCACATGGGCGCCGGTTGCCGCCTGCAAGGTCGGCCAGGCGCCCTGCGCCGCGCTGTTGAAAAACGGCGTGGCCAGCGGCGTCATCGACCGCAGCGGCCACGGCAGATGGCGTGTCAGCTCGGTGAGCGCGACACCCGGATGCGCGCCGATCGCCTGTGTCGCCCGCCCCGCCGCGCCCAGCCGGCGATCGAGCTCGAACATATAGGACAGATTGGCGAGCTTGCTCACCTGATAGCGCGACCAGCCATGATAGCCGCGCCGGGCATCGAGATCGCTGAAGTCGATCGTGCCGCTCTTGTGCGCCAAGCTGGCGGTGACGACGATCCGGTCGTCGACATGACCATGTATCAAGCCGGTAAAGGCAAAGGTGCCGAGGTGATTGACCCCGAACTGCAATTCGAAGCCCTGCGCGGTCAGCGACCGCGGCGGGATCATTACGCCCGCATTGTTGACGAGGACGTCGATGCGCGGTCCGGCGCGTACCGCGGCCGCCGCCTCGCGAACCTGATCGAGATCGGCGAGATCGAGCCGCACGAAGGACAGGTCGGCGCCGGGAACATCGTCCGCGATGCGCGCCATTGCCGCCTCGGCGCGCGCTGCGTCGCGGCAGGCAAGTACCACCGCCGCCCCGCGCGCCGCCAGGATGCGCGCGACTTCGAAACCGATGCCGGCATTGGCGCCGGTGACGAGGAAGCGGCGACCGGTCTGCGCGGATACATGCTCTGCCGAAAATCCGCTCATCGCCCTCTCCCGTCCGTCAGATCAGCGTCAACTGTGCGACCGGCGCAAAGCTCGCGCGGTGGAGCGGCGTCGGCCCCAATTGCCGCAGCGCCGCCAGATGCTGCGCGGTGCCATAGCCCATATTCGTCTCCCAGCCAAAACCGGGAAAGCGGCGTGCCGCGTCGGCCATGAAGCGGTCGCGATGTTCCTTGGCGATGATGCTCGCCGCCGAAATACAAGGGTGCAGCGCATCGCCGTCGACGATCGCCCGCGCGCGCCAGCGCCATCTGGGCAGGCGATTGCCGTCGACCAGCACCTCGCCGGGCTCGACCCCCAGTGCCTCGACCGCGCGCGTCATAGCAAGGAACGTCGCCTGCAAAATATTGATGCTGTCGATCTCGGTCACGCTCGCTTCGCCGACGCCCCAGCGGCAACGCGCCTTGATTTCGATCTCCAGCGCGGCACGGCGCTTCGCGCTCAATTTCTTGCTGTCGTCGAGACCGTCGATCCCGTCGTCGCACAGGATCACCGCGGCCGCGACCACCGGACCCGCGAGCGGTCCGCGCCCCGCCTCGTCGACGCCGACGACGATCATATCCGCCACGGCGGATAACGCCGGTATTCACCCGCCTGATAGAGGCACAGACGATTGCCCGCGGGATCGGTCAACCGCGCCTCGCGCCAGCCCCATTCCTCGTCGCGCGGCATCTGGTCGAAGCGCAGCCCGCGCCGCGCGAGATAGGCGACCCAGGCGTCGAGCGCGCCGCTTTCCAGATAGGTGGTCGTTCCGCCCGCGTCGCCGTCGCCGACATGAATCGAGAGGGTGACGCCGTTCGCCGCCTCGAAGCGGGCATAGCCATTTGCGCTGCTATCGACGATCTGGGTCAACCCCATTTGTTTGTAGAAGGCCACCGACGCCGCATAATCGGTCGCCGGCAGGGTGATCTGGTTGAGTGCGGGGCCGGTAAACAGCCCGTCGTTCCGCACCCCCTGCTGCCCCATCGGGCCATGCCCCTCGCCCAATCCAGGCGCATCCATCAGCGCCAACCGCACAAAGTCGCGTGCGCGCGCCACCGCGGGCTCGAGCGGCATACCCTGCGCCAGCCCGGTCGCGATCGCGCTGGCAAGCGTGCAGCCGGTACCGTGGGTGTTCATCGTCGCGATACGCGGGGCTTCCCAGCGCGCCACTTCGCCCGCATCGGCTTCGATCAGGCGGTCGACCACGGTGTCGCCTTCGCCATGCCCGCCCTTGGCGAGCAGCGCGCAGCCATGCGCCAGCACCGCCGCCTCGCCGCCGAGCGCCGCCAGTTCGCCAAGATTGGGCGTCGCCACCGCCGCCCGGCCCAGCAGCGTCTCGAACGCGCGGATCGTGTCGGCGTCCGCGAGCACCGATCCGCTGGTCGCGACCATGACCGGGTCGAACACCACCGCGGCCCCGGCCATGTCGGGCCGGCGAAGCCGTTCGGCGACCGCCGCTGCGGTTGCCGCGCTGCCGATCATGCCGATCTTCACCGCGTCGACGCCGATGTCGGCGACGACGCTGTCGATCTGCATCAGCACCGCCTCGGCCGGGACCGCGTGGACGCCCTGGACGCCCATCGTATTTTGCGCCGTAATCGCCGTGATCGCGGTCATCGCATGGCCGCCGAGCATGGTGACGGTCTTGATATCCGCCTGAATGCCCGCACCGCCGCCGCTATCGGAGCCGGCGATAATCAGAACGCGTGCGGTCAACGCTTGAACTTTCGCTCCGTCGAAGCGGGGAATTTCGCCAGCGCGGCGCCTTCGCGCAGCGGACGGTCGAGCAGGTCGCCGCCGCAATTGGGGCAGCGTTCGTCGAGCTTGTCGGCGCAGGTCGCGCAAAAGGTGCATTCGAACGAGCAGATGAAGGCGCCGTGGATGTCCGCGGGCAAATCACGGCCGCAGCGTTCGCAATCGGGTCGCATCTCAAGCATGTATATATTCCTTAAAAACCGTTCGCCCCAAGCTTGTCGGAGGGGGCCGTTCTTCCTGCTCCGCTCATAGAGAAGAGAATGGTGCTTCGACAAGCTCAGCACGAACGGGGTGAGACTATTCGGTTTTCAATTCGCCGCCGCCGCGCGCACCGCATCGCAGATCATGTCGACGACCTGTTCAACCTCACCCGCATCGTCGCCTTCGGCCATGACGCGGATGACGGGTTCGGTGCCCGAGGCCCGGATCACAAGGCGGCCGCGGCCGTCGAGCATGGTTTCACCTTCGGCGATCGCCGCCTGCACCGTCGGCGCGTCGAGCGGCTTGCCGCCGGCGAAGCGCACATTCTTCAAAAGCTGCGGGACCGGGTCGAATTGGTGGAGCAGTTCGCTCGCCGGTCGTCCGGCGCGGACGAGTTCGGCAAGCAATTGAAGCGCGGCGAGCGTCCCGTCGCCCGTCGTCGCGTGGTCCGACAGGATCATGTGCCCCGACTGCTCGCCGCCGACATTGAAACCGCCCGCCTTCATGCGTTCGAGGACATAACGGTCGCCGACCTTGGTCCGCTCGAGCCGCAGACCTTCGCCCTCCAGAAAGCGTTCGAGGCCGAGGTTCGACATCACCGTCGCGACGACGCCGCCGCCTTTCAGCCGTCCCTGCCGTGCCCAGCTCGCCCCGATCAGCGCCATGATCTGATCGCCGTCGACGATGCTGCCCTTTTCATCGACGACGATCAGCCGGTCGGCGTCGCCGTCGAGCGCCACGCCGATGTCGGCCCCGCTCGCCACCACCGTTTCCTGAAGCAGCGCCGGCGCGGTCGATCCGCAACGGTCGTTGATGTTGGTGCCATTGGGCTCGACGCCGATCGCGATCACGTCGGCGCCCAGTTCCCAGAATACGGTCGGCGCGCTGTTGTAGGCGGCACCATTGGCGCAATCGAGCACCAGCTTCAGCCCGTCGAGGCGCACCGAGCCGGGCAGGCTCTGCTTTACCGCGTGAATATAGCGCCCGCGCGCGTCCTCGATCCGCTTGGCACGGCCGATATGCGCGGGTTCGGCAAGCGCCGGCGCCGCTTCAAGCAACGCCTCGATCTGCATTTCATCGGCATCGGACAGCTTGTAGCCATCGGGACCGAACAGCTTGATGCCATTGTCGTGAAAGGGATTGTGGCTGGCAGAGATCATCACGCCCAGATCGGCGCGCATCGACTGCGTCAGCATCGCCACTGCAGGCGTCGGCATCGGGCCGACCTGCACCACGTCCATGCCGACACTGGTGAACCCCGCGACCAGCGCATTCTCGAGCATATAGCCCGACAAGCGCGTATCCTTGCCGATCACGACGCGATGTTTGTGCCCGCCGCGCAGGAAATGCGCGCCCGCCGCCATGCCGACGCGCATCGCCACTTCGGCGGTCATCGGCACCTTGTTGGTCAGGCCCCGGATCCCGTCGGTTCCGAAAAACTTGCGCATGCCGTCTCCGCTTCCTAATCCTCGGGGTTCACGCTCGCCCACCCCGGCAGTCCGGACGGCACTAAGTCACCCATATTTGCTTGGCAAGCAGGCCGGAGGTTTTGAACTTGAAATCGGCATGGATCATCCTGTCATCGCTGATTGCAGGCATGCTGCTCGGCATCCTGCTCGACATGGCCGCCCCGGCGGCGGGCACCGCGTCGCTTCCCTATGTCGAAACCGTCGGTCTGTTGTGGCTGAAGGCACTGACGATGACGATCATCCCGCTGATCGTCGCGCTGCTTATCACCGGCATCACTGCGACCGCCGACGCCGCGCGCGCTGGAACGCTTGCGGCGCGGTCGGTCGGCATCTTCATGGTGTCGATCTTCCTCACCGGCCTGATGTCGCTGCTCGTCACACCGCTGCTGCTGCGGCTGTTTCCGCTGTCGCAGGGCGCCGCGGCGGCGCTGCGCGGCGGGCTCGGCGGCGCGACCGAAGCGCCGCCCTCGCCGACCTTTTCGGACTTCATCCTCGGCCTGATCCCCGCCAACCCGATCGCCGCGGCGGCGGAGACGACGGTCCTGCCGCTGATCGTCTTTACCACCATCTTCGCTTTCGCGATGACGCGCATCGCCCCCGACGCGCGCGCCAGCCTGTCGGGACTGTTCAAGGCATTGGGCGACACAATGCTCGTCGTCATCGGCTGGGTGCTCGCGCTCGCCCCGATCGGCGTCTTTGCGCTCGGTTACGCGCTGGCGATCAAGGCCGGGCTCGCGGCGTTCGGCGGCCTTCTCCACTATGTACTGATCGTCTCCGGCGTTGGCGTGTGCTGTATCCTGCTTGGCCTTGCGCTGGCCTGGCTGGTCGTCGGCGTCGCGCCGGCGCGCTTCGTCCGGACGATGGTGCCCACGCTCGCAGTCGCGCTGTCGACGCAAAGCTCGCTCGCCAGCCTGCCCGCGATGCTCCGCGCGACCGAGGATCTGGGCGTCGATCCCAAGAAGGCCGATATCGTGCTGCCGCTTGCGGTCGCGCTTTTCCGCTTCACCAGCCCGGCGATGAACCTGGCGGTCGTCGTCTATATCGCCTGGCTGTTCGGCCTGACGCTGTCGCCCTGGACGATGGCGGTCGGCCTTGCCGTCGCGATGGCCGCGGCGCTGAGTTCGGTCAGCCTGCCCGGATCGATCAGCTATGTGACCTCGATCGCGCCGATCGCGGTGTCGATGGGGGTGCCCGTCGCGCCGCTGGGGCTGCTCGTCGCCGTGGAGACCTTTCCCGACATATTCCGGACATTGGGCAATGTTATCGCCGACGTCGCCGCGACCAAATATGCCGCCGACGGCGTTCGCGACGAACCAGAAGGAGAAGCAGCATGAAATATCGCAAGCTCGGCCACGGCCTCGAAGTCTCGGCGATCGGCGTCGGCTGTATGCCGATGATCAAGGGCGGCAATATCCTCTATGGCGAAGCCGCCGATATGGACGAGGCGACGCGAACGATCCACCGCGCGATCGACATGGGTGTCACCTTCTTCGACACCGCGCAAATCTATGGCCCGTTCACCAATGAGGAACTGCTCGGCGAAGCCATCAAGGGCAAGCGCGACGGTCTCGTCATCGCGACCAAGTTCGGCTTCCGCTTCGACGGCAAGCAGATCGTCGGCGTCGATGGCAGCCCTGACAACGCGCGGCGCGCCTGCGAAGGATCACTCCAGCGCCTCGGCATCGACACGATCGATCTCTTCTACCAGCACCGCGTCGACCCGTCGGTGCCGATCGAGGAAACCGTCGGCGGGATGATGGAGCTGGTCAAGGAAGGCAAGGTGCGCCACATCGCGCTGTCCGAAGCCGGCCCCGAGACGCTGCGCCGCGCCGCCAAGGCCGCACCGATCACCGCCTTGCAGAGCGAATATTCGATCTGGGAGCGCGACGTGGAGGACGAAATCCTGCCCGTCTGCCGCGAGTTCGGCATCGGCTTCGTGCCCTATTCGCCGCTCGGCCGCGGGTTCCTTGCGGGCGCGGTGCGCAGCCGCGACGAGCTGCCCGAGCATGACTGGCGCCGCAACGACCCGCGCTATTCGGAGGAAAATCTGCCCGCCAACCTGCGCATCGTCGATGCGATCGGCGCAGTCGCTGACCGGCACAGCGTGTCGAAGGCGCAGGTCGCACTCGCGTGGCTGCTCGCGCAGGGCGACGACATCGTCCCCATTCCCGGCACCAAGCGCCGCGCCACGATGGAAGACAGCATGGCCGCCGCCGACCTGACCCTCAACGCCGCCGATATTGCGGCGATCGACGCCGCCGCGCCGAAGGGCAGCACCAGCGGCCCGCGCTACGGCGAACAGGGAATGCGGATGGTGCGGCTGTAGGGTTTCGGGTTTCGGCCGGAACAAGTCCCGTCGCCCCCGCGCAGGCGGGGGCCGCTGTCGGTTTATGCAGCGCCGCAGAGAAAAACCGATTGCGGCCCCCGCCTGCGCGGGGGCGACGTTCTTAGGCAACGTCTGCCAACGACCGAACTCCGTCATTCAAAATGACTGGGGCGATTCCCGTTTGCGGACATTCGCCCGTTGGATAAAAGCGAGAAATGACAGAGCACACCTCCTCCCGGTTTGGCCGTTTTGTCGAAAAAATCGCGAGCAGGATCGCCGTTATCGGGGCGATCTGTATTTCTGTGGCGCTTGCCTCAGTGCCATTAGGATTAGAGTATAGCATACCGCTCTACATGGCTGCGGGGGCGATGTTTCTCATCGCTCAGCTTTTCATTGTGCGGTGGATGTTTGGTAAGGGGATGAGATCGACCAAGGATTTAGGGTTCGGGTCGAACAGGCAGGCCCTAAAATATGGACTATTCATGCAAGGGCTGGATTGGCGTCTTTCTGCGGTCGCCGTTTACGGGCTGCTTGCTTCTCTTGTCCTTGGCTTTCTTGGCATAGGACAATTCGTATCTGGAGCGATGCTGCTTTCATTTGCAACTTTTGGGGCAGTTGCCCAAGCTATGCGGCTCAACCGCTTTTGGCCAGCGGACGCCAAAACCTGACAGTCCGCTAACCACCCCAAAACCGACGTCCCCTACTCCCTCAGATCCAGCCGTTGGCTCAAATCTTCGACCTTCTCGACAAGGTCAGCGATGCGCATGCGGTCGATCTTTTCGTGCAGGCGCATGATTTCCAGTTCGGCGCGCAGGTTGATTTCATAATCGAGCCGGGCCGACAGCCGGTCCTTCGCCGCCTGCCGATTCTGGCTCATCATGATCACCGGCGCCTGGATCGCCGCGAGCATCGAGAGCATCAGGTTGAGGAAGATATAGGGATAGGGATCGAAGACGAGCCCCGCCCGCGCGAGGACGCTCGAATTGAGCAGCATCCACGCGACGAGCACGACGCCGAAGGCGATGATGAACCCCCAGGAACCGCCGACGGCCGCCACGCGGTCGGCCAGCCGGTCGCCGAAGCTCGCCTCTTCATCGTCAATCTCGCCCGCGTTCCGGCTGGTCGGCGCGCGCTCGGCGATGGCGCAGATGACGCGCTGTTCCTGTTCATCGAGTTCGTCGAACGCGCGCCCGAGCAGGCGCAGCGCCATGTCCGCGATCCGGGCTTCGTCATTCATCGGATCAGCCGATCCAGCGCCAGATACCCGCGGCCATATAGCCAAGCGCGCCATGCCCCCAGGTCGCCGCGAGCCACAGCAGGATGCCGCCGAACAGCGCATGGCCGCGCGGGATCGCATCGCCCCACGGCGCCGCCCCCGCAACCTGCCGCCCGAACGGCACGAAGCTCGTCCGCGCCGCCCAGTGGCGCCACGCATCGCCCATCAACCGTGCCTTCTTCGCATCCTGCCCCGCCGATCCGACAAGCGCGAGGAAGGCGATCGTTGCCGACAGCAGCAACTGCGCACCCGTCGGCATGACGAGCGCGTGGGCGAACGCCCACAGCGCAAAGCCCCACATCATCGGATGACGGGTAATCGCGAAAACCCCGCGCGGCGCGCCTTGCGCGGCGAGCGCCGCCTTCGGCGACGGCAGCGCCGGATTGCCGATCAATGACCCCATGAAGAGGATGCTCGCAAAGAGCACGATCAGCGTCGCCAGCGCCCATAATGGATCATCGACCGCCCACAGCGGCGGTTCGGGCGGCATCGCGCGCCACGCCTGGACGAGCGGAATGAACGTGGCGAAGGCGACGATCGAATAGACGATCTGGAACCCCCGTTCGCCGAGCCGACTTGCCAGCCCGTCGCGCAGCGGGTGCGACAGGAGGAGGTGCGAGCCGACAAACAGCACCGCGGTTGCAATCAACAGCGACATGGGGTTCATCGGCTCGCCTCCTTCATCTCGTGGCGCGCTCAGTCTGTCTGGCGCTTACCGGTCATAGGCCTTGGGCAATGCGCCTTCTTGCGGCGTCGCATAGCGATCGCGCAAGCGGTCTTGTCGCGTCACGAGCGATTGGCGCTTGCCGTCGATCCACACCGCGGTCGGCCGGCTGCCGAGTTCGAGCGGATCATTGTCCCAGATCACGACATCGCCGACGCGCCCGGCGCGCAGCGATCCGATCGTGCCGTCCATGCCGACGGCGCGCGCAGGGGCGCTGGTGATCGCGGCGAACGCCTGATCCCAGCTCAGCCCGCTGGCGCCCGGCAGCTTCGTCAGCGCGACCAGGTTGCCGGCATATTGCGTCGTATAACCCATCTTGTGCGCGTCATCGTCGTCGAACACGCCAACCGAAACATCGACGCCCGCAGCCTCGAGCCGCCCGGCATTCGACTGCGTCGCGCCAAGACGTTCGAAACTAGCGGGCAGATCGCTGAGCGGCGAGACCAGCACCGGCACCTTCGCGGCGGCGATCTCCCGGGCGACGAGCCAGCCCTCGGTCGCGCCGACGAGGACCAGCTTCAGCGCCGGAAATTCGCCCTTCAGTTTCAGCACGTTCAAAATGTCGGCGGCACGATCGACGCGCACGAACAGCGGGGTCGTGCCGTTGATCACGCGCACCAGTGCGTCCGCGTCGGCGCGCTGGATCAGCGCGTCGCTGCCCCATTCGGCAAGCGTCGCGGGATTGCGGGCATAGCTGCGCGCCGCGAGCAATTGTTCGCGGAACATCAGAAAGGTCGCCGCGCGGCTCCCCCCGGCGTTCGACGATCCGCCTTCGCCGAATTCGATGAATTGCAGCGCGCGCGGGCGCGTCACCATGTCATTGTCGTCGCCCAGATCGACGACCGCACCCTGGCCGGCGAACAGCCCGCTGCTGTCGCCCGGCGCAACGATCGCGCGGGTGACGCCGGCGGCGCGGTTGACCGCGACGGGCGAGCCCATCGGGTTGAGCGCGGGCGCGATGTCGATACCTGCGGAAAAGCGCGAACGACGCGCCGAACGGTCGTTGCTGCCCTGCACGGCATCGACCTCGACCAGTCCGACGCGGCTGAACGCCGCGACGATGCCCGGCGTCACCCAATGGCCGCCGGCATCGACGCGCTCGATCCCCGCAGGGACCGCGACGCCGGCGCCCGCGGCGACGATCTTGCCGCCGCGCACGACGACGGTGCCGCCCTCGATCGGCGCGCTGCCGTCGCCGATGACGAGCCGCGCGTTGGTGATCGCAACATCCTGTGCCGCGACCGGGGCCGCGATCAGCGCGGCGGCGGAAAGCAGAAGCGCGCGCATCATTTCACATCTCCCTCGCCGGGCTGACCCAGCTCGAAATCGCTCACCGGTCGCCGTTTGGGGTCGGTTGCATCAAACATCAGCGCGCCGTCGATCCACACCTTTTCGGGCCGCGTATAGACGCTGAACGGATTGCCGTTCCACAGCACGACGTCGGCCATCTTGCCGGGCTTCAGACTGCCCGTCTTGTCGGCGATGCCCAGCGCCTTGGCGGGATTGTACGACAGCCAGGTCCACGCCTGTTCGTCGCTGATCTGCATCCCCATGCGCCGCCCCGCGGCAAGCCCCTTCGCGGCTTCCTGGTTCAGGCGCTGGATCTGGTTTTCGTCGTCCGAATGGACGATCGTGCAGGCGCCCGCCTTGTAAACGAGCGCGATATTTTCGGGCACCGAATCATAAGCTTCCATCTTGAAGCCCCACCAGTCGGCCCAGATGGCGGCACAAATGCCTTCCTTCGCGAGCACGTCGGCGATCTTGTAGGCTTCGACCGCATGGTGAAAAGCCGACACCTTATATCCGAACTCGTGGCTCATATCGATGACCTGCGCCATTTCATCGGCGCGGTAGCAATGGTTCTGCACCAGAATTTCGCCCGACAGTACGCCCGCGAGCGTTTCCATCGCCAGATCGCGATCGACCGGCTTCCCTTCGTCGAGCTTCTTCTTATAGGCTGCGGCCTTGGCCCAGGTCGCGCGGTCGACCGCGAAATTGCCCATGCGGGTCGAGGGCATGCGCCCCTTGCTGCCATAGACGCGCTTCGGATTCTCGCCGCACGCCATCTTCATACCATAGGGGGCACCGGGGAATTTCATCCCCTGCACCGTGCGCGCCGGAACATTTTTGAGCACGACCGAGCGGCCGCCGATCAGATTGGCGCTGCCCGGCAGAATCTGGAGGCTCGTCACCCCGCCATTGGCGAGCGCGCGGCTGAAACCCGGATCCTGTGGCCAGACGCTATGTTCGGCCCAGACTTCGGGCGTCGTCGGACTCGTCGCCTCGTTCCCGTCCGAATGCGCATCGACCGACGGGCTCGGATAGACGCCGAGGTGGCTGTGGATGTCGATCACGCCGGGGGTGAGATATTTGCCGGTGCCGTCGACGACGTCATAGCCCGCGGGGATCGCCGTATCGGGGCCGCCGATGCTCACCACTTTGCCGTCGGCAAACAGCGCGACGCCATTGTCGATGCGTCCGCCTTCGCCGTCGAAGATCGTCACGCCGCGCACCGCCGTCGGGCGGCCTGCATAGGCGTGATAGGTCGACGGATAGGGATCCTTGTTGAACTTCACCGGCTTTTCGGCGCTCGCGGCCGGCTTGTCGCCCGCCGACTGCGCCGAGGTGCCCGACGCCGCGCAACCCGCGAACGCCAGCGAAACGGCAGCCAGCAGACTGCCCTTCACGCCCCTGATCATATGCTCATGCCCCCTTCGGTTCGGGATGCGTCCCCGCCGCTTGCGGTTCGGCAAGTTCGCCAGCTCCGGCAACGCTGTCGTCGCGGTCGCGCAGCGTGTCGAGGTGCATCCACTTCTTCACGATAGGCGACAGCGCCAGCACGACGACGCTGACGCCGATCGTGATGAGGCCGATTTCCTGATAGATGGCGAGCGTCGCCTCCTTGGTCATGTCGCCGCTTTCGCCGCCGGTCGCTTCTCCGATCTTGCCCGCGACGAAATTGCCGACCGCGGTCATGTAGAACCAGGCTCCCATGATGAGCGACGCCATGAACGACGGCGCGAGGCGATTCATCGCGCTCAGCCCCACCGGCGACAGGCACAGCTCGCCGGTCGTGTGGAGAAGATAGAGCAGGAAGACGAAGAGGACGGGCGTCGCGACCTCGGGTCCGACGCTGCTCGCGCCCCACACGAAGACGAGGAAGCCCGCCCCGACCTGCGCGAGCGCCAGCGCGAACTTCGCCGGCGCCGAGGGTTCGAGCCCGCGCTTGCCCAACCACTGCCACAGCGCCGCAAAGACCGGCGCGAAGAGGATGATGTAGATGGGGTTGATCGATTGGAACACCGACGCGGGCACGCCGCCCTTGTCGACATAGCGGTCGGTGTAGAGGTTGAAGCTGCCGCCGGCCTGTTCGAACAGGCCCCAGAACAGCGGGTTGAGCGCGATCAGGAACAGAATGGCGAAAATGCGTTCGCGCGGTTCTTTCTCGAGCTTGAAGGCCTGGAACAGCACCCAGCCGAGCAGGCCGAGGCCCGAAATGACGAGCAACGTCTGGATCACGTCCTGATACTGGACGAGCGCCCACATCACGCCGACGGCGACAAGGCCGACGCCATAGATGCTCCACTCCTTGGATTTCGCGAGCGGTGCGGGTGCCTCGCCAGCGCCGAGCAGGACATTCTTGCCGAGCACGAAGACGATCAGGCCGGCGACCATGCCAATGCCGGCAAGACCGAAGCCATAGGCCCAGCCGATCTTCTGGCCGAGATAGCCGACGAGGATCGTGCCGAGCGCCGCGCCGACGTTAATGCCCATGTAGAAGATGGTGTAGGCCGCGTCGCGGCGCATGTCGGTCAGGCGATAGAGCTGGCCGACCATCACCGAGATATTGGCCTTGAGGAAACCCGAGCCGACGATGATGAGCGCGAGCGCGAGCCAGAAGATGTTGATCGCGGGATCGGCCTGCTTCGTCGCGGCATCGGTGATGCCGTGATCGCCCTCGAAGGCCATGAACAAATGGCCGAACGCGAGGAGCACACCGCCGAACAGCACCGCCTTGCGCTGCCCCAGATAGCGGTCGGCGAGATATCCGCCTAGCACGGGGGTGATGTAGACGAGCGCGGTATAGGCGCCGTAGATCAGGTTCGATTTGCCGTCCGAAAACAGCCAGTGCTGCGTCAGGTAGAAGATCAGCAGCGCGCGCATGCCGTAGTAGGAGAAGCGTTCCCACATCTCGGCAAAGAACAGCATGTAGAGGCCCTTGGGATGGCCGGCGAATTCAGGTTTCTTGCTGGCGGCGACCAAAGCGCCGATGCTCAAAAAGACCCCCAGGATGACCAGCGCGATAACCGCGATCCAGTCCCCCTCGTCCCATAAGGCCATATCTTTCATCTATATGCGTCCCTTTTCCCGGATGGTTTTGCCGCGGACTTCTGCCGCGCGAATGGGGCAACCTAGCGCGAAAATTGCGTATGGGAAGAATCTAATTGCGCATGAAACCAAAGCGCCCGGCGCGGCGGGGTTGCGCGGATGCGGGCGAGACGCCACATGGCGCGCGATGTTCAACGACACCTCTTCGCTGAAAAGCCACCTCGCCACGCGCCGCTCGGGCAAAGCTCGCGACATGGTCGCCCCCGGGCCCGACGCGGACGAATTGCGCGCGATCATCGAACTCGCGCTGCGCACGCCCGATCATGGCAAGCTCGCCCCCTGGCGCATCATCACGATCGCGCCTGAACAGCGCGATGCCTTTGCCGCGCTGCTCAAGCAGGCATGGGTGGCCGAAAATCCCGGCGCGGCCGGCATGGATCTCTCTGCGCTCGACCAGTTTGCGCATCAGGCGCCGACGCTGCTGCTCCTCGTCTCGACGCCCGTCGCGGGCAGCAAGATCCCGCTGTGGGAACAGCAGATGTCGGCGGGTGCAGTCGGCATGAACCTGCTCCACGCCGCGCACGCCCACGGCTATGTCGGCAGCTGGCTCACCGGCTGGGCGGCGTTCAGCCCGAACGTCAGCGCCGCGTTCGGGCTGCGCGAAGGCGACGCGATCGTCGGCTATTTCTTTATCGGCACCGCCGGCGCCGACCTGTCGGAACGCCCGCGTCCATATTATGACGAAATCGTCAGTGCTTGGGACATTTAGTGTCGCCTAATATCAGTAGAAACTAATTTTCTTCAATTGACTGTGCTGCTGTCTTATGGCATTAAGGCGGCATGCTCGATCAGACCAAACCCGTTTATCAACGGCTTCGTGACGTGATCGCCAATGCGATTCTCGACGGCACCTTTCGCGATGGCGACATGCTCCCGTCGGTCCGGTCGCTCGCTGCCGAGGAAGGCGCCAACCCGCTGACCGTCGCCAAAGCCTATCAGACCTTTCAGGACGAAGGTCTGGTCACGGTGAAGCGCGGGGTCGGCATGTTCGTCGCCGAGGGTGCGACCGATCGCCTGCGCACGCTGATGCGCGAAGATTTCCTGACCAACGTCTGGCCGCCGGTCGCCGAGCAGATGCGCCGCATCGGCCTCGACGCGCGGACGCTGCTCGACCTCACCGACGCCTGATCGTCATTCCCGAACGCGACGAGCGCCGCCGCTGCGCGAAGACACGATGCTGCGTCAGCCCTTTCCACTGACGCCGCCACCTGCTAGGCGCCCGGCGCCATGTCCCAGAACCACCCCGACCGCCGCACCTTCGCCATCATCTCGCACCCCGACGCGGGCAAGACGACGCTGACCGAAAAGCTGCTCGTTGCGGGCGGCGCCATCCATATGGCGGGCGAGGTCAAGGCACGCGGACAGGCGCGGCGCGCCCGCTCCGACTGGATGAAGATCGAACAACAGCGCGGCATTTCGGTGACCTCGTCGGTGATGACCTTCGAACATCAGGGCCTTGTCTTCAACCTGCTCGACACCCCGGGACACGAGGATTTCAGCGAGGACACCTATCGCACGCTCACCGCGGTCGACAGCGCGGTGATGGTGATCGACGCCGCCAAGGGGATTGAACCGCAGACGCTCAAGCTGTTCGAGGTGTGCCGCCTGCGCTCGGTGCCGATCATCACCTTCATCAACAAGGTCGACCGCGAAGGCCAGTCGCCCTTCGAACTGCTCGACGAGGTCGCCGACCGGCTGGCGCTTGACGTCTGTCCGATGAACTGGCCGGTCGGGATGGGCGGCACCTTCTCGGGCCTCTATGATCTGGTCGAACCGTCGCTCGCGGTCCCCGGCAAGGAAGCCTCGCGCGCGTTCGAGGGCGAACGGATCGCGCTCACCGGCCATGACGATCCGAAGCTCGCGGCGGCGGTCGATTCGCGTGCGCTCGATCAGTTCAACGAAGAAATCGAGCTCGCCTCCGCGGGCTATGCGCCCTTCGATGTTGACGCCTATCGGAACGGCGACCTCACTCCCGTCTACTTCGGCTCCGCGCTCAAGGAATTCGGCGTCGTCGATCTGCTCGCCGGGCTCGCGGCGCACGCGCCGGGACCGCAGCCGCAGCCTGCCGAACCCGCGCCGGTGCGGCCCGACGACGATGCTGTCACCGGCTTCGTCTTCAAGGTGCAGGCGAACATGAACCCTGCGCACCGCGACCGCATCGCCTTCATGCGCCTGTGTTCGGGCAAGTTCGAACGGGGCATGCGACTGACACAAGGCGGCACGGGCAAGGCCATCGCGATCAGCCGCCCGATGCTCTTCCTCGCGCAGGACCGCGAAATGGCCGAGGAGGCATGGCCGGGCGACATCATCGGCATCCCTAACCACGGAACGCTGCGCGTCGGCGACACGCTTTCCGAACGCAGCGACGTGATGATCACTGGTCTGCCGAACTTCGCGCCCGAAATCCTGCGCCGCGTCGCGCTCGTCGATCCGACGAAGACCAAGCAGCTCCGCAAGGCGCTCGACGACATGGCCGAAGAAGGGATCATCCAGGTCTTCTACCCCGAAATCGGCGCCAACATGATCGTCGGCGTCGTCGGCCAGCTCCAGCTCGACGTGCTGATCAGCCGGCTCGAGGCCGAATATAAGGTCGAGGCAAGGCTCGAGGCCAGCCCGTGGGATACCGCGCGCTGGGTCGCCAGCGATGACGCCGCGGCGCTCAAGCAGTTCCAGGCCGACAATCGCGGTGCCGCCGCCACCGACCGCGACGGCGCGCCGGTCTTCATGGCCAAGGATGCGTGGGAAGTCGGCTATGTGACGCAGCGCAACCCGGCGATCCGCTTCACCGCGACCAAGGAACGGGTGTTCGCACCGGCCCAATAATCTCGCCGCCCCCGCGAAAGCTGGGGCGACCTATATATCAGAGCAGGCTCAGCAAATCTGCGGGCGCAGCGGCCGTGTCGCCCTCTTCTTCCTCGCCCTCGAACTTGCTCAGCGTCACGCCGAGCAGGCGGATACCCTGTTCGACCGGGAGCAAGGGGGCAAGGATCGCCTCCCCCGCCGCGAGCAGCGCCGCCCCGTCGGCGATCGGCGCCGCCACCGACTTCGCGCGCGTGATCGTGCGGAAGTCGGCATAACGCAGCTTCAGCGTCACCGTCCGCCCGCGCGCGCCCTTCTTCGCCGCACGGTCCCATACCACGGTGCAGACATGCGCCAGCGCCTCGCGGATTTCGGTGTCACTGACCAGATCGTTGAAAAAGGTCCGTTCGCCGCCGAGCGACTTGAGCGGACGGTTCGACCGGACGCGGCGATGGTCCACCCCGCGCGCCAGATTATAAAGCCATTCGGCGCTGTTGCCGAAATGCGCCGCCAGCCACGCGCGATCCTGCGCCGCCAGATCGGCGCCCGAAAAGATGCCGAGCCCTTCCATCTTCGCGGCGGTCACGGGGCCGATGCCGTGGAAACGCCGGATCGACAGCGTCTGGACGAAGGCCGCGCCTTTTCCCGGCGGAATCACGGTCATCCCGTCGGGCTTGTTCTGATCCGATGCCAGCTTGGCGATGAACTTGTTGTACGACACGCCGGCCGAAGCGGTGAGGCCGGTTTCGGCGCGGATGCGTTGCCGGATCAGCCGCGCGGTCGCCGTCGCGCTGCCCAGTTCCGCCTTGTCGCGCGTGACGTCGAGATAGGCTTCGTCGAGCGACAGCGGCTCGACCTCGTCGGCATAATCGTGAAAGATTGCGCGGATCTGATGCGATATCGCGCGATAGGCCTCGAACCGCGGCGGCACGAAAATCAGCTCGGGGCATTGGCGCTTCGCGGTGATGCTCGGCATCGCCGACCGGACACCGAACTTGCGCGCTTCATAGGATGCGGCGGCGACCACCCCGCGCCGTGAAGACCCGCCGACTGCGACGGGCTTGCCGCGCAGCGCCGGGTCGTCGCGCTGCTCGACCGAGGCGTAAAAGGCGTCCATGTCGACATGGATGATTTTGCGAACCGGCGCCTCGCCGCCGTCCGCTTCGCTGTCGCCGGTCTCGCTCACACGCCGATTCCTAGCATGTTGCCACGATGTTCTCAATCGCCGCTGCGTGTTCCGCTTGACGACCCCGCCCCAAACTGGCAATCGCGCGCACCTTGGCGAAGCGGGTATAGCATAGTGGTAATGCTCTAGCCTTCCAAGCTAGCTAGGCGGGTTCGATTCCCGCTACCCGCTCCAATTTCCCATACATCGCCGACCGTCATTGTCTGGACTTTTCCCAGAAATCTGCCATATTTGGCGTCTGAACTGATCGCGGACGTTCGCGACTGAGCGCTGACAGCCGGAAAATCTTGGGGCCTTTTGGGTTTCGGGCCCGCCATCGAATAAAATGGCCCCCAATATGGCCCTCACTGATACGGCGAGCCGCAACGCCAAGCCTGCTGAGCGCAACTATTCCGAATCGACGGCAAGGAGCGCAAGCTATCGCTGGTGCGGTATCCCGACGTCAGTCTGAGCGAGGCCCGCAAGCGACGCGATGCGTCCCGTGCGCAAATTGCGCCGGGCGCTGATCCGGCGCGCGAAAAGCAGCGGGAGAATACCAGGGCGAAGCTGTCGGTCGACAACACCTTCGAAGCCATCGCCGCGGAATATTGTGCCAAGCGGCAGCGCGATGGCGAAAATGGTTGGGCGCAATCGACCGTTGTTCGCACCGAATCCCTGCTGACTCGGCTCAACGCTTCGATCGGGCGATTGCCGATCGGCGAGATCGAACCCGTCGACGTGCTGGCGGCGGTCCGCAAGATCGAAGCGCGTGGCAAGTTGGAAAGCGCCCGCCGCACCCTGCAATTGGCGAGTCTCGTCTTTCGCTATGCCATCGCAACGGCGCGGCTGACTTCCGACCCGACGCGTGACCTACGCGGCGCGCTGACTTCGCCGACCGTTACGCATTACGGCGCGGGCCCAGCTCAAGCGCATTTACGCGAAAGCGGGCGTGCATTCGCAAGTCGCCCTCATTGCGACATTATTCGAAGACCTCCTCATCAGCGACGCGATCCCGCCACCCTCATCCAACCTGGCCGAGAGAGATTTACAGCGGTAATTCGGCAGCCGAGCTCGGGCAAAAAAATCGCTGCTCACGTCCTCGATCGAGATTATTCGCTGGCCGCCAGTTGCGGCGGACTATCGGCGGGTTGCCGCGCATAATATCCGAAGCCGGCGATGACGGCGTAGCAGAGCGCGGGCAGAAGCAGGGCGAGGCCGAGGCTGCCGGTCAGGTCGGCGAGCGCACCGGTGGCGAGCGGAACGACGGCGCCGCCGAAGATTGCCACGTTGATGATACCTGACCCGTCAGCGGCGCGGGAGCCGAGTTTTTCGGATGCCAGGCTGAAGATGGTCGGGAACATGATGGCGTTCATCAGCCCGATCGCAAGCAGGCTGTAGCCCGAGACGACACCGGTCGTATTTGTCGAAACGAGGATCAGTGCGATGGCGCCGACCGCGACGCAGGCGAGCAGCTTGCCGGGGCTGATCAAGCGCATCACCGCCGAACCGACGAAACGGCCGACCATTGCGCCGCCCCAATAGAAGCCGATCAGCTTGCCCGCGGTCTGTTCGGGCAGCGCCATGACATGCCCCTGCATGAGATAGCTGACGATCAGCGACCCGATCGATACCTCGGCCCCGACATAAAGAAAGATGCACAAGGCGCCGAAACCGAAGCGCGGACGCTTGAGCAGATCGATCCCCGCCAGTCCGGCGCTGGCCTCGTGGCGCTCACCCTTGAGGCGGTTGCGGAACATCCACACGGCGGCCGCGACGATCGCGAGGGCCGCCGCTATGCCAAGATAGCCGTGGACGATCGCCTGGCTTTCGGCGGTTCGATAAGCATCGAGCTCGGCACCCGTCAGCTGATCGGCGGTCACCGAAGCGAGACTGCCGAGGATCAGTGCCGATCCCGCGATGGGGAACAGCGTCGTGCCCAGCGAATTGAACGCCTGCGCAAAGGTCAGGCGGCTGTGCGCGGTCTCGGGCTTGCCGAGCAGCGAGATCAGCGGGTTGGCGACGACCTGCACGATCACGACGCCGCTCGCGAGGATGAACAGCGCGAAGAGAAAGAGCCCGTAGACCGCATTCTGCGACGCCGGGATGAACAGCAGACAGCCCACCATCATCGTCAGCAGCCCCGCGACCGCGCCGCGCATATAGCCGATCTTCTTGACGAGCTTGGCGCCGGGAATGCCGATCAGCAGATAGGCGGTGAAGAAGCAGAATTGGACCAGCATCGCCTGGGTGTAGTTGAGCGTGAACAGCTCCTTCAGCTTCGGGATGATCACATCGTTCAGCGAGGTAATGCCGCCGAAAATGAAGAAGAGCCCCATGACGAACAGGCGCAGCTCAGGCGCGTCGACATGGTGAGCGCCGCCGACAGGATCGTCGGCAATTGTCGATGCGTCTTGGGGCACGAGCGCCATATCACTCTCCTCGGGATAATCGGAACATCAGCACGGCACCGCCCATCAATGGGCGCCCCGCGGCATGGCCGCAAGCAATGCCGCAGCGATGAAAGCCAGCATCGCCAGCAGCAAAAAAAGACCCGCGAATCCGAAATCGGGAACGATTGCGATCGCGATCCAGGGCATGATCAGGGACGGCGCGGTGTTTGTCAGGTTGAACAAACCGATCCCGGTCGCGCGCCGCGCGGGGTCGGGAAGCACGCGCAGCGTCTGACTGGCGTGGAGCGCAAGAAAGGCAGCGCTGGCGCCGCTGAAGAGCAGGTAGGCGAGCTTGGCCAACCCCGGTGATGGCGCCGCCGCCATCGCGCCGAGCAGCAGGCCGGTGCATGCCGCGAGCAACGCCAGAACGACAAAGGGGCGATCGCGCCGGTCCGACCAGCGGCCGAGCGCCATCGCGGCGCCAATCGACAGCGACAGACCGATGGCAAAGAGCAGCATCTTTTCGCGATTGGTCATCGCCGGATCGAGCGCGCGGAGCCAGAAATAGAGATAAGAAGCGAGCGCCGCACCAGGGACCTGCATCGCGAGGCGCGCAAGCCACATTCGTATCGCTGCGGCCGATTTGCGCCGCGGCGGTTGAACGATGTCCACCGATCCCGGATCGGTCGGCAGCGGTCGTGGCCAGCCAGCGACCAAGAGCGGTAGCATGGCGGCAACGGCGACCATGGAGACAAGCCACAAATTGTCCGCGAAACTCGCCGGGGTCTCGCGGGCCGCGAGCAGCGACGACCAAGCACCTAGCGCGGGAGCGAACGCGAGCAGACCCCCAAGAAGGCCCTTCTGCCGATCGGGGACAAAGTCGCCCGCCCATGCGATCAGCGGCGTCAACATGAGGTTGAGCGCGAGCTGCCAGGCAACAACGAGCCAAAGCAGCGCTGCCACGCTGGTAAAATGCGCCATCGAAAGCTGGAGCGCGATCGACAGGGCGAGTCCGGCTCCGATCCAACCGCGCCGGTTCCGCGTCCGGTCGCTGAGCCAGCCCGAGGCGATCGCCGACACGCTTGCCGCGAGGGCACCGGCGAACAAAATATAGCCCAGCCAGCGAATATCCGCCGCACCCGCCAGTTCGGCCACCCGCATCGGGAGCAGCAGCATCAAAAAGGGAGTATAGGCGATGACGGCCCCGGCATAGGCAAGCGCGTAGAGAAACAGCAATGCGAGCGGCTGCCGCTCGTCCGCCGTTCGGGTTTCGCTCGCCACCCCCGCCCCCATGCCCAAGCGCCGGCTTGCGCGATGCAACCGGTCGCCTCATCCATCTAGCCATGCTTTGCGCCATAATATAGTCGCCCCGCGCCGACGATGCGCGGGGCGGCCCTTGCCAGCGATCAGAAGTTCACGCGAACGCGAAGACCGTAGGTGCGCGCGTCGTTCAGGAAACGGATGTTGAGCGACGAGCCCACGAGCGCCTTTTGCGACACCTCCTCGTTGAGGAAATTGCTCGCCCAAGCCTCGATGCGAAAATTGTCGATCGTATAACCGATTCCGAGGTTGAGCGTGACATAACCCTGCTGGCGGTCGGGAAAGCCCGCTGCGAACGCCGTCTGGCGCGTTCCGTCGAGGAAGACGATGTCGGCTTCGTTGAACTGGCTGAGATAATAGGATGAACGATAGTTGAGCAGTGCCTGCCAATCGAGGCGGCCGGGCCCCGCGTCGAACCATTGCGACAGCCGCGCGCTCACATTCATCTTCGAGGCCAGCGGCAGCCGGTTGCCGACGAGGCTGATCAGCGGCGAGTTGCCGCCGGCGCCGAAATCCTGCGCGCGGGCATCGGCGACGATGCCGCGGGTGATCTTTGTGTCGAGATAGGCCGCGTTGATGTCGAGACCGAAATTACCCGGGAAGCGCAGACGCATCTCGGCCTCGGCCCCGTAGATGCGCGATGCACCGATGTTACGGTTGACCAGCGAATAGCCGTTGCAGACCGGCGGCTGCTGGGTCGTATCGAGGTTGATGCAAGTCAGGTCCTGAAACACCTGGTTGGTATAGTCATAATAGAAGCCGGTTAGGTTGAAGACGCCGCGTCGCCCGAACATGTCGAAGCTGTTGCGGCTACCGATCTCGTAGACGAGAAGCTTTTCGGGACTGAAGGTCTCGGGGATCGGCGATCCGTCGAAGCTGTCGTTGAAGCCGCCCGATTTGTGACCGGTCGAAACCTTGGCATAGAGCATGTTATCGTCGCTCAGATCATATTCGATGCCGGCGCGCCAATCGACATAATTGAATTTCGAGCTTCCGATCTGCTGCCCCGGAATGGTGAAATTGGCGTAGCTGAAGCCGCCATTGCGATCCGACGGGTTGAGCGTCGGGCAATTGACGAAGCCATTGTCGATGTCGGGGCGATCGATGCAGGTCCCGTTGGGATTGGTGCCATCCGCGATCGCGCCGATCTGCGCAATCAGCGTGTCACGCAAACCCGGCGTCTTGACGCCTTCGCTGAGGAATTGCGCCATGCCCTGCGGCGTCGTGATATTCGAGACGTCGAAATTGGGGCGGTCCAGCAGCGCCGGCCGGAAACCTTCGGTGCCGATGCGCGTGGCAAAGCAGCAGTCGAAATTTTCACCGCCGAGCGTCAGGGCCCAGTTGCCCCCAATGCCGTAGCGCGACTTGCGCTCGTCGGTATAGCGAATGCCGGCGAGGAAGCGGAGCCGGTCCGCGACGTCATAGGTTCCGTCAACGTAGAAAGCATAGCTCTCGCCCTTGACGTCGGGCATTACGAACTCGGTCGCCGAATAGCAGCAAAAGCCGCGATCGGCGAGCGCGAGATAGCCCACCGCCTGATCTTCCTTGAAATAAAAGGCCCCAAGGTTCCAGCGGAAGCGTTGATCGTCGTTCGCGAACAGGCGCGCTTCATAGACCTGGCTTTTCGAACGGGTCTGCCAGAAATTGCCCGAATAATTGTCATATTGGACTGCCGACAGATCGCGGCCCGGATAATCGATACCGTCGCTTGAGGCATTGACCTGATAAAAATCGACCGAACGATAGCTGCCGGTGAGCTCCGCGCCGAAGGTCCCGAAATCATAATTGATCTTGCCCTGAATGCCCCAGAGCTCATTCTCCATATCGCCCTGGAGACCGCGATAGACGACATGCTTGAGGTTCAGCTTGTCGGGGCGCAGGCCGCTGCCGACGACGGCGCTGAAGATATTGGCACCCGGATAGCCGGTTCCCGTTTCCTTGCCATAGTCGCCGACGATCGAGACGCTCAAGCGATCGCTGGGCTCCCAGAGAAGCGAAAGGCGCCCGGCATAATTTTCCTCAAGACCAGCGGGCTTCAGATCGCGCGCTTCGGCGCCGGTCGAGACATTTTTGAAGCCATAATCACGGTTGATATAATAGCCCGCGGCACGCAGCGCCAAAGTCTCGCCAAGCGGAATGTTGATCGCCCCCTCGGCGCCATAGGACGAGCGATTGGCGATTTCGGCCTGCGCATAGCCGCTGAACTCGCCAAGCCGCGGCTTTGCGGTGATGATGTTGAGCGTGCCGGCAAGTGCGTTCCGGCCGTAGAGCGTGCCTTGCGGCCCCTTGTTCACCTCGACCCGGTCAAGATCGTAAAACATGAGCCCGAGCCCGCGCGGACGCGGAATATAGGTTCCGTTGAGATGCGGCGCAGCGCCCGGGTCACCCAGTTCGGTGTTGTTCGCCGACCCCACGCCGCGGATGAAGATTTCGACATTGCCTTCCTGGTTGGCGATGCTCAATCCGGGGATGGCAACCTGAAGCTGACGCAGTTCGGAAATGCCGTCCTGCCGCAGCTGTTCGGCGCCAAGCGCCTGGACGACGCCCGAGACATCCTGCGAATCTTCGGCACGCCGATTGGTGGTGACGATGATTTCGTCGTTGTCGCCGCTCGCCCGATCTTCTGCTCCGGCGGTCTGGGCGTAGGCGGGCATCGCTGCCGTCGTCGACAGCAGCGCCAGCAACATTGCTCCTGAAATTTTACCCCTGTTCATGACATCCTCCCTTTTATCACTCTTTATTTGCACTGCAGCACCGGCCCTGACGGCGAGACGATCCGCGCCGACGACAGAATGAGATCAAGCTTTCCCGAGGTTGTGATGCTGAGCGGCGTCTCGACGCGCGCCATGTCAACGCCGGCCTTCTCGAAACAGCGAAGCGGGATCGCAATCCGCGTCCATTTCCGGCTCTTCGCGGCCTCGGTGAGCATTGCACGAAGCGGAAAACCGCCGGCACATTTCGCTCCGCAGCCCATCACGAGGCTCACCTCGGCCGACGGCGGCGTATCGACTCTGACGTCCAGCTCGAGTGCGAGATCGCCGTTCGACTGGCGCGAAAGATCCGTCGGCGAATCCTGAACGATCGCCGCGACGGCTGTCCCCGCGCCGGTCCAGCGAAGGCGCACCGAATCCTCCTGCGCGGCGCGGTCGGCGCCGCGCGCTTCGATGAGCTGGGGACCGGGATTGGTGGAAAGCGCCCCGGGTGCTCCGAGCAACAGGCGCCGCCCGCTACCAGGCTTTCCGGCGGCGAAAAGAACGCCGGGGTCCACGGCGGCGACGCTGGCGCGGGCTTCCGACAGCGGTGCAAGGTCGCCGTTGTCGGTTGAGGTCAAACCGAAGCCATAGGCAAACAGCGGATCATAATCCGCATCGCCAACATTGACCGCGGTCTGGTCGCTCGTCTTCGGCCAGCTGTAGGGGAGCTTGCCGCGAAATTCGGCCTTGCCGAACAGCATGTCGGCCACGCCGCCGCCCTCCGAACCCGGCAGCCAGGCTGCAACAAAGGCGTCCGAGGCATTGAGGAACGGGTTGACCCACATCGCACGCCCCGAGAGGAACACCGCGACGGTGGGCACACCCTCGGCTTTCAGCGAACGCAGCAGCGCGAGGGTCTTGGGGTCGTCATAGCCGACGTCGGGCCGGTCGCCCTGGAACTCCGCATAAGGATCTTCACCGAAAACCACGATCGCGACATCTGGCTTTTTCGTATAGCGTCCGTCGGGCGAAAGCATGGCCGACCCGCCGGCAGCCTTGACCTCGGCCGCGATGCCTTCCCAGATCGACTCGGCGTTGGGAAAATCGCTGCGCTTCGTTCCGGTGCCTTGCCAGCTCAGTGTCCAGCCGCCGGTCTGCTTGGTAAGATTGTCGGCGCCGTCGCCCGCGACAAGGATCGTCGCCTCCGGCTTGAGCGGCAACAGACCGCTGGCGTTCTTGAGAAGGACGAGCGATTCGCGCACCGCCTCGCGCGCCAAGGCCCGATGCTGCTTGCTCCCGAGCAGCTCGAACCGTCCGCCATAGGGTCTGTCCGAGGGCTTGCCCGCTTCGAACAAGCCGGCGCGTAACTTGACCCGAAGAATGCGTCGGACCGCGTCGTCGAGCCGCGCCATCGGGAGCGTCCCGTCGCGCGCGTGCGCGAGCGTAGTGCGATACAGCTCCTTCCAGCTGTCGGGCGCCATATACATGTCGAGCCCGGCAACGGCCGCCGCCGCGCAATCGGTCGCCGTACATCCCGCGACCTGACCATGTCCGTTCCAGTCGCCGACGAGGAAGCCGTCGAAGTTCCAGCGTTCTTTCATCACCCCGGTCAGCAACGAACGGTTGCCGTGCATCTTGACGCCGTTCCAGCTCGAAAAGCTGACCATCACCGACTGGACGCCCGCATCGAGAGCGGGGAGGTAGGGCGGACTGAAGAGGTCGCGCAGCTGCGCCTCGGGCATCTCGGCATCCCCCTGATCCTTGCCGCTATGCGTTCCCCCGTCGCCGAGGAAATGTTTGGCGGTCGCGATGATATGCGGGCCGCGGAGCCAGTCCTTGTCACCGATCCTTCCCTGTAGTCCTTCGATCAGCGGCGCGGCGTAACTCGTCGCGATCTCCGGAGCTTCCCCAAAGCCTTCATAGGTACGCCCCCAACGATCGTCGCGGACAACCGCGAGCGTCGGCGCAAAGGTCCAGTCGAGACCGGTGACCCGCATCTCGATAGCGGTTGCCGCGCCAATGCGGCGGATGAGGTCGGGATTGCGGGCGGCGCCGAGGCCAATATTGTGCGGGAAAAGCGTCGCGCCCACGACATTATTGTGCCCATGAACGGCATCGCTGCCCCAGATCACCGGAATGCGAGGCAACTTGCCATTCGGTTTCATCGAAGCGGCGTAAAAGGCGTCGGCGGCTGCAAGCCAATCCTTCGCTGGCGCATTATAGCGGCCGCCGGGATCGGAATTGCCGCCGTTCAGCACCGAACCCAGATGATAGCGGTAGACGTCATCGGGCGTGACACTTCCGATATCCGCCTGAATGATCTGGCCCACTTTCTGCTCAAGCGACATCGCCGCGAGCAGTTCATCGATGCGTCGCTCGACCGCGGGGTTGAGAGCGAGCGTCGCAGGCCGCGCAGGCCAGTTGGCGGGATTGGCCCGAGCGGCGGAGACGGAATCCGCAACCGGCGCCTGGGCGGCCGCGACCGTAACCGAATGGGGAATGGTCAGCGCTGCAAGCGACGTGAACCCAAGCGCCATGATAGCGCCGCGCGGCAAGTTCATTTCCTCTCCCCGTTTATGTCAACGTTTACCGATTCTCAGTCAACGATTACCGTTAGACATCGACAGATGTCAAGCCAGCCGCTAAGACCAGTGAGATTGCATGGCATCGGACCGTAATCGGTGCTCTGGCGCACCGGGGAGAGGGGCCGATTTCCAAGCGAACTACTATCGTCGATATCGCGCGCGTCGCCGGCGTCACGCCCAAGACTGTTTCGCGCGCGCTCAACGACGCTCCCCATGTGAGCGAGGCCGTTCGCCAGAAGGTGAAAGCGGCGGCGGCCGAACTCGACTATCATCCCAATCTCGCCGCCCAGAGCCTGATTGCACGCCGGTCCTTTCTTATCGGACTCACTTACGAACGTCCGAGCCCAAGCTATGTCGTCGACCTGCAGAACGGCGCGCTCGGGCGCCTTGAGGACGGGCGCTACCGGCTGGTTGTCCTTCCCTTCAACCATGTCGCAAGCCGTCCGGAAGAACTGGGGAAGCTTCTGCTCCGCGCGGGGCTCGATGGCGTCCTCCTTGCGCCCCCCGCCTGCGACCAGCCCCTGTTACTCGACATGCTCGACCGGCAGAAGCTGCCCTATGCGCGGATCACGCCCCACCGCGACCTCGATCGCGGCATCGTGGTGACAATGGATGAAGTCGCTGCGGGCCAGGACGTAGCGGCCCATCTCCTGTCGCTTGGACATCGGCGCATCGGCATCATCCTTGGCGATCCTTCGCACGCGGCCAGCATGGGCCGGATGGAAGGCTATCGACGTGCGTTCGACGAAGCGGGCGCGGCTATCGACGACAGGCTGATCGTCACCGGCGATTTCACCTATGACGTCGGCTACCGCGTCGCGCGGACTCTGCTCTCGCTGTCACCGCGTCCCACCGCCATCCTGGCGCAGAATGACGATATGGCCGCGGCGGCCGTCGCCGCCGCGCGCGATCTTGGCCTTTCGGTCCCCGCCGACCTTTCGGTGGCAGGGTTCGATAATTCGGAAGTCTCGCGTACCGCTTGGCCGCAACTTACAACCGTCAACCAGCCGGTGCGCCAAATGGCATGGGACGCCGCGGATCGGCTGATTGCCTCTATCGACCAAAAAGGCGATGTTGCGGGGCCGGAGCGGCGCGACCACGCGCATGAGTTGCTGGTACGCGCGTCGACCGCAGCACCCGCCGCCGCCTGAACAAGCGACTCATTCGGACGCAAGCGGCGGATTGGCCAGTTCGATCAGTTCGCGCGCCTGCGCTGCGAACCACTGCCCGGCGGGCGGCGCCT
>Ga0209922_100303_pt1 | contig 86998 bp, 66 predicted proteins | sample ThiBiot_500_biof_FD_183946 | JGI IMG/M metagenome (GOLD analysis project Ga0209922, IMG submission 183946) | Wastewater bioreactor microbial communities from Cape Town, South Africa - Thiocy_expt_500_biof (SPAdes) | ecosystem: Engineered > Bioreactor > Thiocyanate-remediating > Anaerobic-Aerobic ... | reverse complement strand
ACCAACGTGGTTACCGTCTCGTTGCCCGTAACCAGTTGCGACATGTCAAGAAGGGTCGTGTTGCCGTTCTCATCCTTGTAGCTCAGCTTTTTGGTAGCAGGATCGTAGCCAAGGATTGTAAGGGTCTCGTTCGCATCGATGATGTTCTTCACAATCGTGCTTACCGAGTTATCGTTCATGATGTCCTGGAAGTTCTGGATGACATCCGCAGGAACGTCGATGGTGGTTACCGTACCGTCTTCCGATGTATAGGTGTAGGTACCGTTATTGTTGTCTACCAACGTGGTTACCGTCTCGTTGCCCGTAACCAGTTGCGACATGTCAAGAAGGGTCGTGTTGCCGTTCTCATCCTTGTAGCTCAGCTTTTTGGTAGCAGGATCGTAGCCAAGGATTGTAAGGGTCTCGTTCGCATCGATGATGTTCTTCACAATCGTGCTTACCGAGTTATCGTTCATGATGTCCTGGAAGTTCTGGATGACATCCGCAGGAACGTCGATGGTGGTTACCGTACCGTCTTCCGATGTATAGGTGTAGGTGCCGTTATTGTTGTCTACCAACGTGGTTACCGTCTCGTTGCCACGAACAATGTCCTGGATGTTGATTGTGTGCGAAGTACCCGTATTGTCCACATAGGTAAAGCTGGTTCCGTCATAGTAAACGTTACCTCCCACTGAAGTGTTCGTCAGGTTCGTAATCAGCTGGTTCAGCACGCTTGTATTGGTGATAATGTCATTGAAGTTGCTCACAACGTCCGCAGGAACATCGATAGTGACCTGTGTGCCCGCCTCGTTGGTATAGGTATAGGTACCGTCGTTGTTGTTCACCAACGTGGTTACCGTCTCGTTGCCCGTAACCAGTTGCGACATGTCAAGAAGGGTCGTGTTGCCGTTCTCATCCTTGTAGCTCAGCTTTTTGGTAGCAGGATCGTAGCCAAGGATTGTAAGGGTCTCGTTCGCATCGATGATGTTCTTCACAATCGTGCTTACCGAGTTATCGTTCATGATGTCCTGGAAGTTCTGGATGACATCCGCAGGAACGTCGATGGTGGTTACCGTACCGTCTTCCGATGTATAGGTGTAGGTGCCGTTATTGTTGTCTACCAACGTGGTTACCGTCTCGTTGCCACGAACAATGTCCTGGATGTTGATTGTGTGCGAAGTACCCGTATTGTCTACATAGGTAAAGCTGGTTCCGTCATAGTAAACGTTACCGCCCACCGAAGTGTTCGTCAGGTTCGTAATCAGCTGGTTCAGCACGCTTGTATTGGTGATAATGTCATTGAAGTTGCTCACAACGTCCGCAGGAACATCAATAGTGACCTGTGTTCCGGCTTCGTTGGTATAGGTATAGGTACCGTCGTTGTTGTTAACCAACGTAGTTACTGTCTCGTTGCCACGAACAATGTCCTGGATGTTGATTGTGTGCGAAGTACCCGTATTGTCTACATAGGTAAAGCTGGTTCCGTCATAGTAAACGTTACCGCCTACTGAAGTGTTTGTAAGGTTCGTAATCAGCTGGTTCAGCACGCTTGTATTGGTGATAATGTCATTGAAGTTGCTCACAACGTCTGCTGGAACGTCGATGGTGACCTGTGTACCGGCTTCGTTGGTATAGGTATAGGTACCGTCGTTGTTGTTAATCAACGTAGTTACTGTCTCGTTGCCACGAACAATGTCCTGGATGGTGATTGTGTGCGAAGTACCCGTATTGTCTACATAGGTAAAGCTGGTTCCGTCATAGTAAACGTTACCGCCCACCGAAGTGTTTGTAAGGTTCGTAATCAGCTGGTTTAGCACACTTGTATTGGTGATGATGTCATTGAAGTTGCTCACAACGTCTGCAGGAACATCAATAGTGACCTGTGTTCCGGCTTCGTTGGTATAGGTATAGGTACCGTCATTATTGTTGACGAGTGTTGTTATCTTTTGCAAATCTGATAAAGCTATCCTCACGTTATTCCCATCACTATCCGTCAGAATCAAATCCTGCCCGTTTTGTGTCAGGCTGACATTGGTCGTGTTGGTATCATCGCCATTACTAATCATTTTGATCCATTTGTTCTCATACCAATAGTAGAAACCCGGTGTAACACCAAAAGGAGCAGTTCCGGTTTCTGCCGTGTTAAAAACCAATAAGCTATTGGGCAGGGTTCCCGTATTAACGATCGGGTTCATACTGCTGGTACTCTGAAGTGCCACCCTTGGTATAAGAATACCTCTTTTCTCTGGTTGCCCGTCAACAGTCACTTCTAACTGTGATGAGTTATTAGGGGTTCTGGTTCCTATTCCTACCTGAGAATAAGCTGCAGAGGCTCCTAATATCGCAATGGCGGTGAGTAATAATTTCTTCATGATCGTAGTTTTAGTTTATTCTTAGTGCTGGCCTTACTACCTCCGTAAAACACGGCCAAAGGCTTTTTGATTTTAAAATGTCTTATTGATTATTTGATTTTTAGGATAACAAACTCGCTTCTCCTGTTTATTTCATGTTCTCTTTCTGTGCATTCTACACCATCAGAGCATCCATTTCTTAACAGTGTTTCTCCATAACCTTTAGCAGAAAGTCTGCTGGAATCTATTCCGTGTTCAATCATATACTGCTTAACAGCATTGGCTCTCCTTTGTGAAAGCTTCAGATTATATTCCCGGGTACCCCTGCTGTCTGTATGGCATCGTATCGCTACCGTCATACCCGGATACTGTCTCATGACGTCTATTATCTTCTCCAGGTCAAGAGCCGCATCAGGCCGTATGTTTGCTTCGTCAAAGTCAAAGTAAATATCTCTGATACCGAAGGCGTCTGCAATATTTCCTTTTTCCCTGATTTCAGTAATTCGTTTTTGAAGAGCGATATCAACCTCTACAAAACCATTTGAACCATCCGCTTCAATATTTTTCTCGTCTGTCAGATAATCTTTCTTTTCTGCACGTATATGGTATCGTTTGCCTTTTTGCAGTTTTGTTTTAAAAATGTAATTACCCTTGCGGTCTGTGACAGCTTCTTCCAATAATTTAAACTTGTCATCATAAAGGCCAAGTTTTACATTTTCCAATCCCTTATCATTTATCGAATCCCTTACCTGTCCTTCCGCAAATTGTTCATTTTCCAATTTCCTGTTTTCTTTCAATCTGTAGATATCGTCATATCCCATTCCTCCGTTTCGGTTGGAAGAGAAGAAACCACCTTGTGATTTGGTATCAATCATAAAGGCAAAATCATCCTGACCTCCATTAACAGGAGTACCTACATTTTGGGGTTTCTCAAATCCGTTTTCGCCCATCTTGCTTCTGAAGATATCCAGTCCTCCCAATCCGGGATGCCCGTCTGAAGCGAAATACAATTCATTTTCGTCGGATAAGAATGGAAAAGTTTCTTTGCCTTCCGTATTGATTTCTTTTCCTAAGTTTTCCGGTTTGCCAAATGTACCGTCAGCATTTATGCTTACCTTATAGATATCTGACTGTCCTATGGAACCTGGTCTGTCTGAAGCAAAATAAAGCGTCTTGTCGTCGGGACTAAGTGCCGGATGCGCCGTATTAAATTCATCATTATTAAATGGCAACTCGGTAACGTTTCTCCATTTTTCATCTTCAAATGTCGCCTTGTATATTTTTAGTACAATCCTTCTGTCTTTGCTTCTTCCATTCTTGCCGTTATTGTAGTTATTGCGGGTAAAATATATGGTCTTCCCATCTTGCGTAAAAGCCGGTGTAGCCTCATGGAAACCGCTACTGATTTCATTTGCAAATCTTTCCGGAGCTTCCAGAGTACCGTCACTTCTCACCTTTGAAGCATATAGATTCGTGAACGGAAGTTCTGTCCACCTGTCTATTCTTTTTGCGGCACCTTTTTCTTCTCTTGAAGAAGCAAAGATGAGAGAGCCTTTATAAAAAGTGGTGCCATAATCCTGTCCTTCGGAATTGATTCCTGCGCTTTCAATGCTGTAGCGTCCGGAATTATCCAGAATAGCAGACAGATAATCCTTGTCTTCTTCATACAATTTCCCTCTGCCGTCAATGACATTCTTTTTTGAAAATCTATCCATCATCTGCGCCGATTTTTCATAATCGCCAATAGACTTCAGTGTCTGGGAATACCTATAGAAATATTCAGGTTCGGGTTCTTCACCTAAAGCAAACAGTTCCGTATACCATTTGTTGGCTTTTTGAAATTCCGCATTGAAATAGTAGGCGTTAGCCAGTTTTTTAAGCAGGTCTGGCGAACTGTATCCTTTTGCGACTATGTTTTCATAAACAGTAATAGCGTCGATATAGGCAAAGTCATCATAGAGCTTATCCGCTTTTGCCACCTTTCTTTCCTGGGCAACGACAGAAAGTGTAAAAAAAACAGACAGCCATGCGGTCATTACGAGGGTAATTTTTTTCATAAATATCCAGGAGTTTAGAAGAATCGAGGCGTCATTACCTTGTCATATTTTTTAAACAGTTCAAATCGCAGAAATATCTCATGGGAGCCTGAATTATAGGTTGCCAGCCTGGTGGTTTCTGCATCATAGGCATAGCCTGCAAAAAGCCCATCAGTCAACTGAAATCCAACCATAGCACTAACAGCAGCGCTCCATCTATAGGCTACTCCGGCTGTTATTTTTTCATTGAAAAGAAAATTGGCCGAAAAATCTGCCTGTAGAGGAGCTCCTTCCGCTATTTTAAAAAGTAAGGACGGTTTAAATTTCAAATCCGGATTTAATTCAAAGACATGTCCTCCCATCAGATAGAAATGCATATTTTGCCTTGCTGTAGAATAATTTCCATTATCCTGGTAATGTTTGGTTTCAAGGAAAGCAGGTACAGACAGCCCTACATAGGTATCTTTTGAATACAGAAACGCACCCGCTCCAATATTTGGAGTAAAGGAATCTTCTATATTACTTTGAAATCTAGGGTCATTAGGGTCATAGATATCCAGTTTGGTATAGTCTACGTTTAACAGATTGGCGGTTGTTTTTAGTCCAAAAGCCAAATTGAACTCTTCCGAAAGCCTAATCATATAAGAAAAATCGACCGAGATATTATTCTCACTGGATGGCCCTATCTTGTCGTTCACAAAAGAGAGTCCAAGACCAACATTGCTATTGCTTATAGGTGAATGTAAGGCAAATGCGCCTGTTTTTGGTGCCCCTTTCAAGCCTATCCATTGTGCACGATAGAGCCCAAAAATGCTCAACACATCTCTGGAACCTGCATAGGCAGGATTGATGTTCGCCGTATTGTACATATACTGGGTATACTGCGAATCCTGCTGGGCAAACCCGACTACTCCAATAAAAAGAGCGAGCAAGGCAAGCTTGTAACTGGTTTTCATGTTTTTTTGTTTTCTGATTAGTTATCGTTCAGATATAGGTAACCTGCCTTTTCAATATTTCTTTTGTTTCCGGATGGGGAAGAAAATTCATAGGTTAGCACATAGAAATAGGTTCCGGAAGGCAGTTTGCTGTCCGGCTGTATAGTCGCCCTTCCATGTGAAATGCCATTGAATACATTCCCATCAGAATCATAATTTGTAGTTTCAAAGACTTTCACACCCCAACGGTTGTAGATAGTCACCCTGTTGTTTGGATAGTGCGTGATACCATCGATAAAAAAGTAGTCGTTTTTGCCATCGCCGTTTGGGGTAACCCCATTGTAGATTACGATGTTTCCTTCTGGTTCTACTCTTCTTTTTACTTTAGCCAGTGTAAATACGCCAAATCCCGAAGTTGTGAAAAAGGAGGTTACGGTTCCTGTGCCCCTATTGCCTCTATCAACAATTCCACCTTCATCAACCCATAGGTTCTGCTCTTCGTTCCATCGAACGATGGTCACTTTTTCTTCCTCTACACCGGAGCCTTCAAGACCACGCCAGATAAACTCCGGAGTTGTCAACTCGTCCCAGGTAAGGGAAAGCATAATTTCAGTTTCTCCGTCCAATTTGTCAATTGTCCAGTATTCCGTATTGTCAATCACTTCTATATTCCCGGCCTTGCTGGCATGCGGATACAAAGTATTGGAATTTTCTAGAAAATATTTTCCCATGAATGCATCAGTAGGTGCATTGGGAGATGTAGGTGCTATTTTGGCCGGTCTGTGATATCCTCCGTTACCTATTGGAAACCAGAATTCTTCATCACCATTTTTTTGTACATATCCGTCAATATGACTGTCATTGTCGGTATTGGAATGGGTTGCCTTGTTTTCATAAACAGCAAGACCGTCACCTTCACCTTTTACAATACCGTTCAGTAAATCAGAATTTCCTGAGATGCTTATTGTTCCAGAAAGTTTGAAAGGAGGTTGTGGCGAGCTGTTGTTGAAAAGCACATCATAAAATTTAAAGTAGTCGCTTGGTGCATTTCCGGAAATAGACTGCAGCCTGTTACCCTCAAACAGGGTATAGCCACGTTGTCCTGAAGTGAAACCTATTATTCCGTCATTGTTGAAATTTCGGAAAACATGAAATTCTCCGTCATTTGTAAAAGTTGCTGTTGAAGTATTGTCAAAATCCAGATAGGTAGAAAGCGTGGTTCCCGGCAATACTGACATTTCTCCCGTATTTGCCATCTGTGCCCGCAAGCTCCCCCAAAAGAGCAATGCTAAAAATAAATTCCCAATTGTTGTTGTCCTCATATTATCCTCTGGTATGCCTTATCCTTACTTTAACTTTTTTGCCGCGCCCAGCGGGATCCGTACGAAGAACTTTACCCCTAAAACTCTTACGGCTTTCCCGCTTCCGCAGCCTGAAAAAGCGCCCGATAGTGCTGTCTCTACCACAATACAGCACTCATGCAGGACGAGCGTCCTATAAAAGCATGTTGGGCCTTCTTTTTATCATGTATTTTTTACAATCTTTATACTGATAACATTTTTGTCCCAAAAGAATAACATCAACCTGAGAACATTTTTCATGGATATATCATCCTATGATGAAAAACACCTACAAGCAATAACTTATTCTATTCAGAATATTTTAAGTAGGGATTTATATAATCCTAAAGGATTTGTAGAAAGCTGGGGCATAGCTTTATGATTAAACAGAGGTTAAATAGCTCTCAATCACAGTACAAAGATGTGATGGTTACTGAGAAAGTAATAGCAAAAAGTAATAACTGGTAGTATACAAGCGTAACTGGCAACATACAGGAATAACTGGTTAGGCCAATTATGGGGATTTATAGAAATTTGCCTCTTCTGCTTAATCATTTCTTAAAACAGGTCTTAAAAAAAGCTTCTATTCTTTAACCCTAACTTAATCTTTCTCTAATTGCTGAAATTTTTTGCGAACCTACTTTTGTGCCATCAAACAACATAACACATCATGAAAAAATTCTATCTCTTATTGCTGCTTTTTGCAGGATGGATGGCTGAAGCTCAATCCCTCTATCCCTACCTGCAAGCTCCCACTACCAATTCAATTTATGTCAACTGGAAAACAGAAAGCAATCCGGAATCTATAGTAGAATACGGAAGTGCGCCAAATGCGCTCACCCTCTCTGTTACCGGAACCAACAGCATATTTACAGACACCGGATATCCGGCCAATTACTATTACCACAGTGTAAAAATATCAGGGCTTAACCCAAACACTAAGTATTATTACCGCGTCAGAACCGGAACCAGCACTTCACAGACAATGTCATTCAAAACGCTACCGCTTCCGGGACAAGCCGCTACATCTGACGGCCACCTGCGTTTTTTGGTTTTGGGAGACAATCAGATGCGAAACGTTCCGCGATTTGACACGCTAGTTGCCCAGGCCAAAAGAAAAATTGCAGAAAAATGGGGAATCACGGCAGACCCTTGCGATAATATTGCATTGACAGTAATGGTAGGTGACCAGGTAGATGTGGGTACTTTAGACCATTATGAAAACGTACATTTCAAAAAGAATAAGGCTTTATCCGGTTACCTTCCTATTCAGACTCTGGTAGGAAACCATGAAACATACGGTACATTAGCCATGCAGGCCTATTATGACCATTATGTACTTGATGAAATGTCGTATAGAGGTATTTCATCCGGAACAGAGAATTATTATGCCAATCAGGTAGGAAATGTTCTTTTCATAGCTATGGATACAGAACATACCGGAATCCAACAGTTAAACTGGCTTACACAGGTGGTGCAGGCTGCTGATGCTGACCCGACTGTTGACTGGATAGTTTCTTTAGGACACAGACCTTATCAGGCAGAACAGTATGTGGGCGATATTTCTCCATGGATTAGAAATTCAGCTATGCCGGTTTTGGTAACTTCTGCAAAGCACATCTTGCATATTGGAGCCCACCACCATTTATATCACAGAGGCCAATTAAAAAATACGCCTACTTACCAGATTATTTCCGGAGGTGTGGCCTGGGACCAATATTGGGGCATGGCAGCAGAAAAAGATTTTGACGACGTACAGAAAACGATTTCCAACTGGATGTACCAAATCATAGATGTTGACGTCAATAACGATACTTTTGACGTGGAGTCCTACTCTATTGGTAGTGCCTATACCTGGAAAAACAATGAACTTATGGATGAATTCCACCGTTATAAAGGATTGGATTCACCACAACAACCAACAATATTGAACGATTTTAATGGTGGTGATGTAGAGTTACCTCTTGAAATTTCAAGTTCTGCCTATACTACTACTTCCGGCCAGTTGTTAAACTCGACAGAGTTCCTGATTGGAAAAACAGCCGATTTTGAAATCATTGAAAAAGACATTTACAGAGATTATGAAAACCTGTATGGCCCTTTAAACGGTCAGGTTGACGTATCGAAAGATATCAACGCGGGCACCGATATTACAAAAGTGACTCTGGCAGCAAATGAAATTCCTAACGGACAGTATTTTGTAAAAGTACGCCACAGAGACAGGAATTTAAACTGGTCTCCATGGAGTGCCGTAAAGTCATTTAATGTAACCAACAGCGGTTTTGCCAATACGCAAATTCAGTTGGACACTATTGCCTACAGACCAAATACCCCAATTAGTGTTTCTTTTACTGATGGTCCGGGTAACCAAAGAGATTGGATTGCTTTATATAAGGTTGGCCAGACACCGGGAAGCGCCAGTCCTTCACAATTGTGGACTTATGTAAACGGTCAGCGAAGCGGAACCGTTACTTTTAATGGCTTGACACAGCCGGGAAGGTATTATGCAACGTTTTTAGAAAATGACGGCTATACAGAATTGGCCGGTAGAAAAGAATTTTATGTAGGCCCATTGGTAACACTTTCTTCTAATGCCCAAACCTACGCTTCAGGGAGTCCGGTTACACTATCTTTTGCCAACGGACCCCGGCTTACCAACGACTGGATTGGAATTTATAAAGTAGGTCAAACCCCAGGCGGACCTGCTTCTACACAATGGCGCTATGTTACTACGGCTTCCGGAAACTTTACTTTCAACAATTTGGCCGATGGTTATTATTTTGCCGAATATTTCCTTCAGGACGGCTATAACAGTGTTGGAAACAAGGTATTTTTCCAGGTTGGAAACCAGATTACGCAACTAAGCATCAACAAGACCATCTACAACCTCAATGAAAATATTATTGCAACCTGGACAAATGCTCCGGGTATTGTTAAGGATTGGTTGGGAATCTATCATGCCGGAGACGACCCAAATGTAGACGAACTGGTAAGTTTTACCTATTTTGAGGGACTTTCTGAAGGAACAAAAGTCATCCAGGACGACAAGCTACCTACAGAAGCAGGAGATTATTTCATCGTAATGTTTACAAACGATTCTTATAATGAAGTATCCAACCGAATTTCGTTTGTGGTTGAAGAAGCATTGGGAACAGGTGAGTTTTCTTCTCAAAACGGGGTAAAAGTATATCCTAACCCGATTAAGGAAGGCGAAAAGACCTATATCAAATCAAAATACCCAATCGACCAAATCGATATGTTTGATATGACCGGAAATCTGTTCTATTCTTCAAAAAACATTAATGATTACAATTATTCGATTATCAACCAAAGTTTGCCTTCAGGAACTTATATATTAAAAATTCACTCTAATAAAGTGTATACTGTAAAGGTTGTGGTAAACTAATCAGAACACAAAATCTATAACAAAAGCCTCCATATGGAGGCTTTTGTATTTACATTTAGGATTCTCTTAAGGTCATCCGACAAAAAGTTTTTGTAAATTCAATACAATAAAAACGACTATGAGAGATATTGCCAACCGCTTTCCTGAAAATCCGTTACTAAGCCCTAAAGACCTGTTGGCCAGCAACAGCCAGTTTCAGGTGATCTGCCTGCTCAATCCGGGTGTTTTTATTTATGAAAATAAAATCTGGCTCATTGTAAGGGTTGCCGAAAATATCAGCCAAAAAGAAGGTTCCGTTTTCTTCCCTGTCGTGGATGAATCCGGAGAAATTGAAATTCTTGAAATATTGCTGGACGACCCCCATCTTATTGCTAATGATGCCAGGGTAATCAATTATAAAGGAAATGACTATTTAACCACCCTTTCTCATCTTAGGCTCTTGTGCAGTGATGACGGTATACGTTTTAAGGAACCTGAAGGTTATCCAATCTTATCGGGAATAGGATATCAGGAAAAATTTGGTGTTGAAGATTGCAGGGTCAGCAAAATAGACAATACTTACTACCTGACCTATACTGCCGTTTCAAACAATGGCGTTGGTGTTGGTTTGCGGACTACAATCAATTGGAAAGATTTTGAACAGAAAGGAATGATTTTTCCACCCCATAATAAAGACTGTGCTATTTTTGAAGAACGCATCAATGGTAAATATTACGCCCTGCACCGTCCTAGCAGTAAGGAAATTGGAGGTAATTACATCTGGATAGCCGAATCGCCAGACGGCCTGCATTGGGGAAATCACCAATGTATTCTCAAAACCAGAGAAAATCATTGGGATAGCGCCAGAGTTGGTGCCGGTGCTGCTCCAATTAAGACAGAACGCGGATGGCTGGAAATCTATCATGGCGCCAATGCCGAAAACTTCTATTGTCTGGGTGCTTTTCTAATGGAACTGGACAATCCTTCAAAAGTAATATCCCGAACTGTCGAACCCATAATGGTTCCGACCGAAACGTATGAAATCAATGGCTTTTTTGGTGGTGTCGTTTTTACCAACGGCCATATTATTGAAGGAGACAGGCTGACCATTTATTATGGTGCTGCCGATGAATTTGTTTGTGGAGCCCATTTTTCAATCCGGGAAATTTTATCTTTGTTGGAATAAGTACTATCTCCAAACAATGACAATTACCCAAAAACATACCCTCATTCTGCTGTTTTTTCTGTTACATACGGGATTATATGCCCAAAAAGAAATTGCAATTACCATAGACGACCCCAATACTACGGTTACTCCAAAATTAGAATGGCAAGAACGAAATAATGCACTTTTGAAAACACTTAAAAAGCATCATATCAAAGCAGCATTGTTTGTGTGCGGCATGCGCGTAGCCGATTCCAACGGCAGGGATTTATTAAAGCAATGGGACGACCAGGGTCATATGATTTGCAATCATTCCTATTCACATCTGTATTTTAATTCCAAATCCAATTCCTTTAAAAAGTTCAGCGCCGATTTTAACAAGGGCGACAGCATAATCAAACCGTACCGGAATTATACTAAATATTTCCGATTTCCATACCTGAAAGAAGGCAATACGGTTGAAAAAAGAGATTCGATGAGAATATTCATGTCGCAAACCAATTACAAAAACGGAGCGGTTACCATTGATGCTTCGGACTGGTATATTGATGCAGAAATAGCCAAAGCATTAAAAGAAAATCCTGATGCCGACCTCACTCCCTACAAAAACTACTATATCCAACACATCCTTGACCGCGCCGCTTATTATGATGCTCTGGCTGTTCAACTGTTCAACAGACCGGTTAAGCACACGCTCCTCCTACACCATTCTTTGCTAAATGCTTTGTTTCTTGACGATTTATTAACGGCTCTCAAAAAGAAAGGATGGAAATTAATTGATGCTCAAATGGCTTTCAAAGACCCCGTTTTTGAAAAAACTCCGGATATTGTTCCTTGTGGAGAAAGCATTATCTGGCAATGTGCTAAAACAACAGCAACCCTTTCCCAATCATTGCGTTATCCGGGCGAAGATGCCGAATATGAAAAGATTCCGCTGGAAGAAGCTGTAAAAGCCTATAAAAACAGTCGGAATTAAAAATAAAAAAAGCTCCTGATATCAGGAGCTTTCCGGGCACGTTTATTGCAGACCAGGCAAAAAGCCTTAGGCTTTCGCCTTAGGCGCTTCTTCTTTTTTTACTTTAGCCACTTCAGCCTTTTTGGTTTTTCCTTCGGCTTTCTTCATTTCTTTGTTTGTTGCTTTTGCTTCAACTTTTACTTCTGCTTTTGCAGGTGCTTTTTGTTGTGCATTTACCATAGCGCTGGTTCCTAGAACTAATGCGGCTAACATCATTAATTTTTTCATGATTTCTATTTTTTTAATTAAACAAGAATTGTGTTTGTTTCTTAATTATAGGTCAAAGTTAGATTCGTTAAATGAAGATAAGATGAAGATTTTATCGTTAGCGATTAATTTAACATTTTATTTTTTCACTTCCTGAAAAATCAGTCTGAAAGTTGTTCCCACATTCAGTTCTGAACTTACCTTTATTGCTATTTTATGCAGATTGGCAATGCTTGAAACGATTGACAGCCCAAGCCCCTGCCCCTCATCTTCCAGATTTATCTTCATAAACCGATTAAAAATCTGTGACAATTGTGTTTCTGTCATTCCTTTACCCGTATCTGAAATGGAAATACTGTAAAGCCCTTCTTCAAAAGAATCTGAAACCGAAACACTACCGCCGTTGGGCGTAAACTTGATGGCATTGAAAACAATATTATAAATCAATATGTGCATCAGCGTTTTATTCCCTTCAAAAACAAAATGTTCTTTTACTGTATTGCTCACCCGAAGCTGCTTCATTTCAATACGGTCTTCAAGGTCTGCCAAGAGTTCAGAAATCAAACTCTGGAAATCGATAGGTTCAAAATTGGAATACTGGTGATTTTCTATTCTTGAAATGAGCAAAAGGTTGTTAATAATACGTTTCAACGTGTCCAGATTCCGAAGCGAAACAACAATCTTATCGACACCTTCATCATTGATAGATTCGTTGTTGAGCAGGTTTTCCAGCCTGTTCTGCAAAACCGACACTGGTGTCAGCAATTCGTGGGAAACGTTGGCAATAAACTGCTTTTCCTTTTTAAATTGTTCCTGTATGCGGTCCATCATCTGGTTTAGTCCATCATCCAGAACAATAAAATCAGATGTAGTCGTATGCACTTTAGAATGGTCAAACAATTCCGGTTCATTAATAAGGTTAATCTTTGTGTCAATTATTTTCTGGAAAGGTTTTAGCAGATAATCAATAAATACGGATTGGGCAAAATGAGACACAATGAGCGTTGCCGTAAGCAACAATAAAATAACCAGATGAAACTTATCCAACAATTCGTTTACCTCGCTAAGCCGCTCACCTATTTCAAGCACATAGTGGGTGTTTTTATAAGTGAAATGATGGTAAAGCACCCGGTATTCATTCGATTCATTTTCTACAATCCGGGTTTCGTCAACAAAATAATCTTTTGAGCGCATCGCGTTGTTGGAACGGTATAACTGGAGAAATTCGCTGTGAAGATTGGAGAAACTAACATAAAGCTCCGTACTGTCATTCCGTTCTATAAAAGCATTGATTTCGGAAGTATTAAGATTTTTGACAAACTTATCCCGTTTTTCAACCATCGAATTTTCAATGTTCTTATAGGCCACCTTTTTAATTACAAAAGACAGAGTAAACCACATGATGATTAATAGCAACAGGCGGATTACGGCACTGAATATAGAAATTTTATTTTTGAGCTTCATGTTTAGCTTATAATTCTATAGCCTACATTGCGTACGGTTTCAAACCATTCGATAGAAGCATGTTTGTCGAGTTTCTTGCGTAGGTTGCGTACGTGTACATCTATAAAATTAGAATCGGAACTAACTTCCAGCACATCGCCCCATACATGTTCTGTAAGCTGCAGCCGCGTAATGACGCGGTTTTTATTCAGTACCAGATATTGAAAAATATCAAATTCTTTTTTTGTCAGTGCCACGGCATTTTCCTGATAGCTTACCTTATAATCCTGCAGCCTGATTTTGAATCCGTGGATATCGAGTTCATTAACCGTAAATCCGTGGATTCTACGAATTACGGCATACAATCGGGCACCCAATTCCGTCAGGGCAAAAGGTTTGGTCAGGTAATCGTCTGCTCCCAAATCAAGACCGTTAATCTTGTCGTCAAGCTCGCCACGGGCGGTAATTACAATAACTGCCATTTTTGATTTGGCTTTCCGTACACTTTTCAGCACGTCAAACCCGCTACCGTCAGGCAGTCCCAAATCAAGCAACAGTGCATCATATTGGTTTACCGAAACCTCTTCCAGAGCTTCTTCGCAAGTAGCCACCCATTTGCAGACATAACCACTCTTGTCAAGATAGTCAATTAACTCTACGGCTAATTCTTTGGTATCTTCTACAATCAGGACATTCATAATTTACTTTATAATCATTTTGCAGACCATTCCTAAACACCCTTAGCGGTCTTTCTCCACCATTTGCAGAAAATCACCGGCATCACTAAAAACGGCATCATAAAATTTTGAGTCGCTGGTAAGTCCCACTTCATAAGTATAGTAATTCGGTGTTTTTCGTATTCTTGCGGCTTCAACAATTTTATAGGTCGGATAATTTTTTTTAAGGTAAGACTGGATAGTTTGTGGCAACTTGTTCGGTTTGACCGCATGCTCCAACACCTGTAGTTCGCCTCTCAGATTATAATAGGCTGAAACCCTGGTGCCCTGAACGGTAAAATCTGCTACATACAGTTCTTCATTGCCATCATCACCGTCAAACTCGCTTCTCCATACGGCATTTGTTTTCGGAAATTCTTTTTCAAAAGCAAAACGTGCTTCGTCAGGCGGTGAATAAGGTTCTTTTTTGTCGGTTTGTCCATAAAAACTGGCCGTAATGAGCAATAAGGCTGCTAAAAAAGTATTTTTCATAATGCATAGGTTTTAAATTATACAAAAGAGGCTCCATAACGAATTTACCATTTTTTATCTGATTTTTGGTATTGTATGGTAAGAATCATAAACAAATATAGCTTGTAAAAATGAAGAGAAAATGAAGATAATTTTGGATTTTGGATTTGTGATTTATGAATGCTGACTTAGGATTTTGGATTTTTGATTTTAGCCACAGATTTTAATGATTACACAGATTTAAGGTATTTATATAATCTCTCTGTAAAAGAAAAACATTTACCCATTACCAATCAACTAAAAACTATCGCCTATCAACTATACATTATCAACTATAATAACTCAATTGGCCGCATTAAAAAAATTGTAAATTAGCCACATATAAACCAAACCGTTAGCAGTTATTTTTAACAAAATACATATTCAAAAAATATTCGTAAGACAGAATAAAGAAATTGTTCATAACATAATATAAGTAAAATAACTGACAGCGAACCGTTTGTGTAAAATTCAACTGCAGGATTCTATTAAAAAAGAACGAATGAAACCAACCTTTAGATGTGGGACAAGAAAAGCGATTAATGAGTTATCAGAAGAACTAAATATTCCGCATAATTCTTCTATGCAGGACTGGTCTTATACAGAAGGAAATCCTGATGACATTGAAAAGTACATTTCACATTACTACCTGACAACAGATGACGACAAGAAATTTGTTTTAATGGAAATTATAATTCAGGCAACAGAAGACCAAAATACTGAGGAACTTTTTATAAAGTATTGCGAAACAATTAAACCAATTTTAGAAGCCAACTTCAAGCTTCACGAATTTACTATTCATTACTGGGCTTGCTTTGACAACGAAAATATTGATGACTGTTGGAAAATCGCAACTCTAATGCAACAATTATGGACAGACAAATCCAAACTAAAATTACTTTTTGTTTGCACGGTAAACAGAATGAGAAGTGCGACTGCTCACAAAATATATGAAGACGATAAACGTTTTGAAGTAAAATCAGCAGGCACAGATAAATCAGCAAATACTGTAATTTCCGATGAAATATTAAGTTGGGCAGACAGTATTATTGTTATGGAAAAACATCATAGAAATTTCATAAGACAAAAGTTTCCCGAAATTTATAAAAATAAAAAAATTGTATGTTTATACATTCCGGACGACTATGATTATATGCAGACAGAACTAATTGACATACTAAAGAATAAAGTAGAAGATGTTTACAGACGAAGACTTATTTGACATAGAAAACAACAAGCCCCTAACAAGAGTTTTATGTCAGTTGGGCTGAGGTGCAAATCGGACAACAGTTTTTCAATGGAACTTTAGTAATAAAACCTGCTTTGCACCCCGAAATCCTCCACTTTAAATTTCCACACACAACAAAATGAAGCCAGAAAAGAGATATGAAATATTAAATTCATTGCCTGCAAACGGACCAATGTATGTGTCGGTGACAGACAACGGAGAACCTTTCTATTCAGAAGGATTTCCTGTTCGTTTTTACAAGGCAGACGGAACGGAATGGCTGGCAAACTTTCAACCGGGTTGGACAGACCTGAAACAAGTAATAGAGTTTGAGCATACTCAAAACTTATTGGTTATAGCTAACGGAACTTGCTATCTGATGAATCCGGAAGATACAAAACCTATTGAAGTATTTGGAGTTGATTATACAGCCATTTTTCAAGCAAGCAAAGGAAGACTTCTCTTAAAAGACCAGACCCAACTGACAATCATTGAGCCTGACGGAACACATTGGAATACTGAAAGAATTTCGTGGGACGGATTAGCTGAAATTAGAGTTGAAAATAATTTGGTATCCGGACTTGCATACGATCCTATGCACGATACTGACGAATGGGTTGCATTTAAGTATGACCTTGATACAAAAACTTTGACAGGAGGAAGTTATTATTCATTTGAAAACAAAAAGTCTTGAACAAACGATTTTTATTTTTCTCAAATGAATTGCAATGATTCAATTTATTTTCATGGAGTATTAAGATGTTTGACAATAGCTTACCCCAGTAAAAGCTCAAAAATTCGCCAACATACTAAAATCCTGCATCATAAACAACATATTTAATTCGCCAGTACAAAGCATTTAAAAGCCATAAAAGCTTTTTCTCCACCACTTACTTTGAGCTTAAGAAAATTATTTTAAATTTGTCAAAAAATGACAAGTCTTATGAAAACCACATTTGGGGAGTATATCCGACTTTTAAGAACTGAAAAAGGGTTGACCTTAACTCAACTTGCTGCCAAACTTGACTTGGATTCGGCAAACTTGAGTAAAATCGAAAACAATAAAAGAGATTTTGATGAAAAACGACTTTCTAAACTTTCAAAAACATTTGGAATAAGTTTGAAAGAAATTCGAGAAGAGTTTTTGACAGACCAACTTGGAAAAAAGATTTACGAAACGAATTGCACCAAAGAACTCTTAAAGGTAGCAGAAGAAAAAGCTGAATATCGCAGAACAATTAATAAAAACCTTCAAATAGAAAAAGCAATATGAAAATAGTATCATTTTTTGCAGGAGCAGGTGGGCTTGATTTAGGTTTCCAAAAAGCAGGTTTTGATGTCATTTGGGCAAATGAATATGACAAAGAAATTTGGGAAACTTATGAAAAAAATCATCCGCATACATTTCTAGACAAAAGAAGTATCGTAGATATTCCTGCAAACGAAGTTCCTGAGTGTGATGGGATTATTGGCGGTCCACCTTGCCAAAGTTGGAGTGAAGCAGGTTCAATGCGTGGAATAAATGATAAACGCGGACAACTATTCTATGATTTTATCAGAATCCTGGAAGCCAAACAACCTAAATTTTTCCTAGCAGAAAATGTTAGCGGAATGCTTTTGAACAGACATGGGGAAGCACTTAAAAATATTCAAGAATTATTTAAAAATGCAGGAGTTGGCTATGAATTGTCCTTTCAAATGCTGAATGCTTCAGATTTTGATGTTCCACAAGATAGAAAAAGAGTATTTTTTGTAGGCATTCGCAAAGACTTAACTTTTAATTTTCAGTTTCCAAATCCAATAGGTAAAAAAATAGCGCTACAACAAGCTATTTTCGATTTAAAAGATAGTGTTGTTCCAGCAAAAGAAGGAAATAAAACTAATAAAGAAAATTGTACGATTGCTAACCACGAATATATGATTGGCGGCTTTTCTTCAATGTTTATGTCGAGAAATAGAGTTAGGTCTTGGGACGAACAATCATTTACAATTCAAGCAGGTGGAAGACACGCACCAATTCACCCGCAAGCACCTAAAATGAAATTTATTGAGCAAAATGTTCGTGCGTTTGTTAATGGAAAAGAAGATTTGTATAGAAGGTTAAGCGTTCGTGAATGTGCAAGAATTCAAACATTTCCGGATGATTTTATATTTCATTACACGCATATTGCAGCAGGGTATAAAATGATTGGGAATGCCGTCCCAGTTAATTTGGCGAAACATATGGCTTTGAGTATTAAGTCTCAAATTGAAAACGCAGAAAAGAAAATTAGGACAAGAAAGAAAACAAATTTAGAATTAGAAAACTCATTATCATAGAGTATGGCGAGTCAAACAATAAATGGGAAAGCGTTTGAATATGCTTTACTTTTTGAATTTTATGAACGTTTAAAGCCTATAACAAGCATTTCAATTACAGAGAATGAACCATTTCAAAATGCAAAAGGCTGTTTTCTTAGTTTTGTTGAAGAAGAGCAGGATATTTTTAGAATTACGGCAAGTGCAGCTATTAATTTCTTAATTGACATTGAGCCAAGGCTGTCAAATAGTATTAGTAAAGAAGATATTTTAACTCTTGAAATTGTGAGTGATAAAGTAGGACAAACCGGAGATGTTCGTGATTTTCTTATAATACGTTCTTTCCAAAAATGGGAAATAGGAATTTCCGCAAAAAACAATCACAGAGCAGTAAAGCATTCACGATTATCATTGAACATAGACTTTGGGGAGAAGTGGTTGGGAATTCCTTGCTCACAAAATTACTTTGACGAAATCAAGCCTATTTTTGATATGTTGACTGACTTAAAAGTAAAAAACAAGAACATCAAATGGACTTCTATTGAAAATATGCATCAAGTGGTTTATATCCCAATTTTAAATGCTTTTAGAAAAGAACTCTTACGCCTTGATAATGAAAATCCAACCATTGTAGCCGAAAACCTTGTGCAATATTTAATCGGTAATGAAGATTTCTATAAGGTTATCAAAGGCAATAAAAAAGTAGAAATTCAAGCTTATAACCTAAATGGAACTTTGAATTTGCCCTTTGAAAGCACCAAACCTAAAGCAAAAATTCCAAAACTCAAATTGCCATCACGTTTAATTGAAATTGTTTATGAAGACAACTCAACTACAACTTTGTTGATTTCTTTAAATGAAGGCTGGCAAATGTCATTTAGAATTCACAATGCAAGCTCAAGAGTTGAACCATCATTGAAATTTGATATAAATCTTGTAAGTGCACCTCACACATTGTTCACAAATCACATTTTTATTGCATAACGTCAATGAAAAGACATAAACATTGGCAAATCATACTAGCAAAAGGGTATATCTCTATTAACACTCTCTAACCAAACTATCTAAGACATTACTAAATGGAAACACTCAGAAACATCTACTATAATAAATAGACGCATTACCGATACTTTTTTGCAGAAAAACTGCATCTTTTATTCACAAAAGAGAGAAAACCAATTTACGTTTGTTTACTTCTGTAATTGAAATGTATTTTATATGGACATTCTACATTTGTAGTATCTCAATGCATGAATGACAATATTCGAATACCAGAAAAGTGATTTTTTTAACTTTAAATAAGTACTTAATTCTTCATGCTGAAAATGGAATATCCTGTCAAGAATTTTACTTATAACCAAAAAACGACTGTACATTATGTGATTTTTGATTTGTGATTTTAGCCACAGATTTTAATGATTACACAGATTACAGATTTAAGCCATTTATCTAATCTCTCTGCGTAAAAGAAAATATGTAAACTCTACAAATCATCAACTAAAAACTATCAACTATCCCTTATCAACTATCAACTATCCCTTAAGTAAAGCCTATGTGAACAATACCAACAGGCTGATGTCTTTTATTACTATGGATGCCACAGAACGCTACAGACAGTTGCTTAACCAAGACCCGATAATAGTAAAACGGCTACCCAACAAAATGGTTGCTTCATACCTCAATATTTCGCAGGAAACCTTGAGCCGACTGAAATCAAAAGTGTAACTACCAAACACTACTCTGGATTGATTTTAGATTTGGGATTTTTGATTTTAGATTTCTATATCTAATCTCTAATTTCTACCATCTGCAATCTGCCATCTGCAACCTGATTTCTGATTTATAAAGTCATTTAAGCCTCTTTTTTCTCATCCCGCAATGCATCTATACTGTATGGGCCGGCACCAAAATAGGCTAACATAAGTGCCGCCCCAATAATCGACATGTTTTTCATAAATGTCATCAAAACCAACTGGTGCAGCATCGGGTCACTGACAGTCCAGAAATCGTGCATGATAAAAGTAACCGGAATCAAAAAGATAATAATCAGCCAGGCACCCCATTTGGCCATAAAACCAAATAAAATACTAAGTCCTGCCGCCATTTCCAGTACGCCAACAAGTGGAATCAGTATATACGACAGCGGAATTCCTTTGGCAGCTGCCTCATACACAAACGTATCTGAAAATTTAGCAACAGAAGAATACATAAAGATGATGCTGAAAAGAAACCTGCCAATTAAAGGGATATATTTCATGATATTTAAAATTTAATGAGCTGTAAATAGCTGTATTAAATTTACGGCTAAGTCAACAATAACACTTCGTGCCATTCCGTCCGAAATTGGTCTGAAACCCGCCTTTTTTCCTACAACAGTCTAATACTGAGTTGACCGCAAAAAAGAACTCTCGCATAAAATGACTAACTTTACGACACTAAAGACGATTGATTTGGAAAAAACTGGCATCCGAAAGCTCTCAATCAGCGATATTCTGGAAATATTGGGTGATGTCCCGCAATCTGAAGGACTCCATATTTATATGGGAAAAGGTGCCATTACAACCATTCCGTTTCCTTATCCGTATCGCTCTGATAATTTTTCGGTGATGCTCATCCTTTCCGGAACGATGAAACTCCAACTGGACCTTATCTCCCATACTGCCAATCCAAATGACCTGATTATTATTTCGCCAAGAACCATCAACCATATCCTTGAAATTGGCGGGAATCTTGAACTGATTGCCGTTAGCTTTACGTTAGATTTTGCCCGGCAATCCAATCGGAATAAAAATGAAATCGATGCCTTTGAGTTCTTTGCTTCAAAAGCCATCCCTAAGCTTACCTTTAGTGAGGAGGAATGCCGGAATTTTATTTTCCTGGCCCGTTTACTTATGCAGGAAAACATTGAAAAGAACCATGAACCCTATAGCGATGAGGTGCTTCACCATACCTTTAGCCTGCTCATGTATATAGTGGCTTCACGCTATAAAAAAGAAAACTCCGGACTAAAACCGGAACTGTCCCGTCAGGAAGAACTCACCTTAAAATTTCTCAAATTGCTTGACACCCATTTCAAACAGCAGCGCAGCGTGCAGTTCTATGCCGATTCGCTCTGTGTTACAAGCGGACATCTTACCAAAATTCTAAAAGAAGTTTCCGGAAAAACAGCCGGAGAACTGATAGAAGAAGCCCTCCTTTTGGAAGCGCGCATACTGCTGTCTGACCCTATGCTGACCATTGCCCAAATTGCAGACGAACTCCGGTTTAGCGACCAGTCTTCCTTTGGAAAATCTTTTAAGAAAAACATAGGGCTTTCACCCACAGAATACCGTAGAAAAAACAGCCGGTAGAGGCTTTGCAACTTTACAACTTTGCAACTTTACGACTTTACGACTTTGCGACTTTACAACTTTATATAAAAGTAATTCGCCCCTTTTGTCATTTGGTACAAACTTCCTGACAGTGATTAAATATTTATATCTTTGAAATCCTTATTATTATCAAAAAACTGCCATGCGCTACAACCGGCTGCTTCTATTTTTGCTTTTATTTTTGCTATGCTTAAACGGCATGGCGCAGCCTTCTTCACAAAATACATTAATCCAGAAAGGCTGGGATGCGCTTGTAAAAGACCATGACGACGAAGCTTTCCGGTATTTTTTCCTATCCTATGAAAAAGCAAAAAAAGACAGGAATGAAACAGATATGGCAGAATCACTGCTCTATCTCGGCATCTGCTCTTTTGGTTCCAGCTATGAAAAAGGACTTGACTACGCTTTCCAGTCGCTCAATATTTACAACCGGTTGGAAAAAACCAATCCCGATGTGGGACAAATTGGCCGTAGCAAATGCCTGCAGCTTATCAGCACCATTTATTCCCGACAGAAAAAATATGCACAGGCCAAACCCATCAGCCGCGAAGTAATCAGCATTCTCGAAAGCCGTGAAGACAAAAGCGGTACTCTGGGTCTTGCCTATTCCAGTCTGGGTTCTTTATACGAACAGCAACAGCTCAAAGATTCAGCCTATTATTTTTACAAGCTGGCCTTAAAAGACTTTGAAAAATCAGGCAATCAGGCCTATCTGCCCAATGCCTACATCAACATAGGCGAAAGCGAAATGGGACGCCACAACGACCAAAATGGTCTGGACTACTTTCAAAAAGCACTGGAGATAGCCAATACCACAGAAAATAAACAGGCTCAGGCTTCAGCACTTTTGGCCATTGGCAGATGGCACCTCAATCACAAACACAAAACAGAAGCTTTGTTTTATTTCCAAAAGGCACATGTGATATCGGAAGCACTTTCCGACAAGCTTTTTGAAATCATGACCGTCGAAGCACTCATCGAGCTAAACGAAAAGGAAAAAAATTACTTCGAAATGTCCAGGCTTCAAAAACGCCTTATTTTCCTGAAAGACCAACTCCATTCCTTAGAAAGGGAAAAAATAGTCAAGAGCCTTGAAATGCAATTTGAAGTGGCTGAAAAAAACAGAAAACTTGCCCTGGTTTCAAAGGAAAAAGAAGTGGCAAGGCTTACCAATTATTTGTTGGCCATTTGCATTATTGTACTCCTGACAGCTTTAGTAACAGGATATTTATACCTTAAAAGCAGAAACAAGCGCGACAGGAATCTGCTCAAAACCAAAGAAGCTCTTCTGGAAGCCAAAGAAAAACAGCGCGAACTGGAAGAGATACGTTTCCAGAACGACCTGGACCATAAAGAAAGCCAATTGAGCGCCATCACCCTACAGATGCTGCAAAAGAACGAATTGTTAAGCGATATCAAATCGGCTATAGAACAGCAGCCTCAATCCGAACAGCAACTCATCAAGATGGTCAACCGCCATTTTGAGCAAAACAACAATTGGGATGATTTCAACCTCTATTTTGAAAGCATCAATAAAAACTTCTACACACGCCTCAAACAACTGTATCCGGAAATCAGCGCCAACGATTTAAAAATATGTGCGCTTATCAAGCTGAATCTTTCCATAAAGGAAATGGCTTCCATACTAAATATTTCTCCGGACAGTGTCAAAACTGCCCGTTACCGACTGCGTAAAAAATTACAGCTTGCGGCAGACGAAAACCTTACCAACTTTATACTTTCGGTCTAAAACAAGACTCTTGTCTACTAACTTTCTACCGCATTATACGGGCTTGTCTACCTTTTGTCTACCTGATTTTTTCGGGGCTTAGCAACGTATCCACTAATTTTGGATAAAAGTTTTTAGTTGTTTAAGAAACTCCCGGGAATAGATTCCGTGTTTCCAAAAATCTTCTTCCGGGAACTTAAAAAAACAAAAAAATAGCCCAATCATGAACAGAAAAAAATGTATATGGTTTATAGGTATAATCCTGCTGATTATTTGCGGAGCTTATCTTTATAACGGTGTCCTGTATAAAGAAGCCCGTAACATTGCGGAAGAAAAGCCGGCATTCCGGCTTTCTTCTTTGCAATTGCTCAGTAACTACAAAGCAAATATGTCCGTTTCGGATTCAAGCTACCTGAACAAAACACTTGAAATCAACGGAAAAGTGACCCAGATTTCCGATTCATTACTAACCCTTGATTCCGGCATATCCTGCAGTTTTGCCAAAAACTTAGCTCCAGATATTCACGGCAAGGAAATAACCCTGAAAGGAAGATGTATTGGTTTTGATGAACTGATGGAAGAAGTAAAACTAGACCAATGCATCCTAATACAGTAATAGTATCCATGAGAAATATAATCTTACAGTTCGCCTGTTTGTTATTGCTTAGCGGTTCTGCCTGTGCCCAGGAAGACCTGCTGTCGCAACTGGATTCAACCCAGGCACAGGATACTTATGCAACAGCAGCATTCAAAGGATTGCAGGTCATTACGTTACAATCGACCAAAATGCCCGCTAAGAAAGAATTTTATTTTGTCGTATCACACCGGTTTGGAACCGTAAAAGGTGGTATTTCCGAGTTTTTCGGGTTTGATGATGCCACAACCAAAATTGGCGGTATTTACGGGCTAACAGACTGGCTTTCCGTTAGCGGTTCAAGACATACGCTTTCGAAAGTATATGAAGCATCCGTAAAATACCGACTGGCAAGACAAAGTGACCTGTTTCCGTTTGAAATTGTGGGTTACAATACGCTGGACATCAACAGCCTGCTAAAAAAGGACGATTACCCCAAAATTGAATTTTCAGACAGGCTGACTTATATCACCCAGCTGATTGTTTCCCGAAAAATATCGGAAAGGCTCTCTCTGGAACTCGTACCATCCTACATACATAAAAACCTGTACAATCCTGAAATAGAAAACGACAACCAATTTGCATTGGGTTATGGCGGCAGGATGAAAATTAGTAAAAGGCTCTCTGTTAATCTGGAATATGCTTATAATTTTAACAAGCCTGATTTTTACAAAAACCCGCTTTCTGTTGGACTTGATGTAGAAACCGGAGGTCATATCTTCCAATTACTTTTTACCAATTCTCAATCGATGACAGAAAGCGGTTATTTAACGAGTGCTACCGGAGATTGGGGCAAAGGTGATTTTTTCTTCGGATTTAATCTATACCGCGTTTTTTAATTGAACAGACATGAAAAAGATATATTTATTATTGGCCCTGACGCTGTTTTTTGCTTGTGATTCCAATACTTATGAAGATTTGGAAGAACCAACTACTGTTGACGGACCGGTCACTTATCAGACTACCGTCAAAGCGATTGTAGACGCCAATTGTATACGATGCCATTCGCCCGGAGGTGTTTCCTCTTTCCGCCCGCTCACAACCTATCAGGAAGTCAAGGATGCAGTGCAGAATACCAACCTGCTGGACAGAATACAAAGACAGAACGGAGAAACAGGACAGATGCCGCAAACCGGAAGAATGCCACAAGATAAAATCAACCTGATTCTGCAATGGAGAGCCGACGGCCTACCGGAAAACTAAACTGAAAAATATGAAAATACTAAAAAACAAATTACCGATACTGCTATTGTTTCTGTTAGGAACCCTCTCTGCCCAAGCGCAGAAATATGTCACCAAAAACGGAAACGTAAAATTTGAAGCTTCCGTTCCTTCATTTGAAGAGGTTGCGGCAGAAAGCAAAAGTACTTCTGCCGTTTTAGAAACTTCTACAGGAGACTTTGCCGCACTGACGCTAATGAAAGGATTTCGTTTTAAAGTAGCCCTGATGGAGGAACATTTTAATGAAAATTATGTGGAATCTGACAAATATCCTAAAGCAACGTTTAAAGGCAAAATAGAAGATTTTGATGCCTCACAGATTACTACCACAGAAAAGACAGTGACCATTACAGGTGACCTTACCCTGCACGGAAAAACCAAAAAGGTATCAAGCACGGCAAAAATCTCAAAATCTGGAACCGGTTTTAAAATAACCGGCAACTTTATCGTAAAGCCGGAAGATTTTGGGATTGAAATTCCAAAGATTGTCAGCAAAAAAGTAGCCGATAAGGTTACTGTAGATTATAATTTCTTACTCAATAAGCAATAAAAATGAAAAAACTTTTATCACTCCTGTTTCTCGTTACTGTTTCTGCCATTGCGCAAAACAAGGGCCCAAAAGATGTTTTCGATACTGCCCGTTATGGCACTGTTGAAGAAATAAAGGCATTGGCTGCCAAAAATCCGGATACAATCAATAAAGTCAATGCGATGGGATTTACACCATTGATTCTTGCCTGTTACAGGGGCAACCTGACCGTGGCAGAATACCTGACCGAAAACGTAAACAATATTAATTACAGCAGTTCCAGCGGTACAGCACTGGCCGCGGTTGCCGTAAAAGGGAATATCAAACTGGCAGAAGCCCTGCTGAAAAAAAAGGCCGACCCGAATATTGCCGATGCCGCCGGAATGACACCGCTGCTTTATGCTATACAATTCAAGAATAAGGAACTTATTGAATTGTTACTGCGTTACAAGGCAGATAAGACACAAAAAGACAAACAGGGCAAGGCGCCATTTGAATATGCCGTAGATACCAGAAATCAAGAAATCATTAACCTATTTAAAAACTAAGAAAATATGAAAAAAACACTACTCACAGTAACTCTTGGACTTTTAGCACTTGTGGTGCAAGCCCAGACAAAAACAACCGGAACGGTAAACCTGCTTGCCGGAATGACGGCAAAACTGGATCTAAACAGCACCAACTCTACTGCTACCCTAACGCTAACCGGACCATCAGACCGCTGGTTTGCGCTGCAATTCGGTTCGTTTAGTAACGGGCAGGGAATGGAAGCCGGACAAGATGTGGTATACTATAACGGAACCACGCTGATAGATGCCGTACATAATGGTGTTGGTACGCCACCAACTGCTGACACAAATAATTGGACAGTAACGTCAAACACGGTTGCTTCCGGAACCAGAACTATAGTAGCTACGAGAGCTTTTGACACAGCCAGTTCAAGCGATTATACTTTTGTTTATGCTAATACTTCTATTGATTTTGCTTTTGCAAGAATGAGCTCTGCCAGTTTTTCTTTAGCATATCACGGAGCCAACAGAGGCTACCAGATTGATGTTCCTTTGGCTCCTGCTTTGGGTGTTGACGATATAGAAGCTGCAAAAAAATTTGCTATTTATCCGAATCCTTCCAGCAGTCAGTTTTCAATAAGAACAGATGAAGACATCAAGTCTGTTGTGATTTATGATGCTACCGGAAAACTAGCAGCCCGCTTTTCCAACCGCAAAGAAATGCTTGACATCTCTTCATTGCAATCTGGATTGTATTTTGTAGAAATTGAAACAACTAATAATGAAACTTCTATTGAAAAACTTATGAAAAAGTAAAATTGCTGTTTGCTTGGTTTCATTAGGTGAAAGGGCAGTCGTAAGGCTGCTCTTTTTTATTTTAGATTTTAGATTTTAGATTTTAGATTTTAGATTTTAGATTTTTGATTTTTGATTTTTGATTTAAGATGATTTATGATTTTTGATTTATGATTTGGGATTTTGGCCACGTTTAAAGATTCACAGATTCCAGAAGCTTCCTTTCACCTTAGTTCCCGGAACCTTAACACCTCCTCACTTTCAACTTTCAACTTTCGACTTTCAACTTTCAACTTTCGACTTTCCACTATCAACTATCAACTATCACTTTCCTTATTTTTTCATCAAAAACTTCGCAACAGCATGATAAGCCGGAATAGAATAAGCGTCATTGGCGCTATTTGCAGCAACAGGATGAGAAGCAAAACGCACAATAACCATGTCTGCCTTTGGGTCAACATAAATCACCTGGCCATGTACACCCCGGGCGCAGAACGCACCATGTTCGTTATGCGTAATCCACCACATATTTTTGTAGCTCCATCCTTTCAGTAGCGGATAACCCGCTTTGGCAAAGGCATTTTTGTTGCCTCCCTTTTTGATGTCTTCAATGGCTACTTTCGGGATAATCTGATATCCGTTTGCAAAACCGTTATCCAGAATGAGTTGGCCAAAACGCGCCATATCTCTTAATCCCAGATTAAAGCCTCCACCGGCAAAAGGCGTTCCTGTAGCATCAACAGACAGGTAGGCGTCCTGCTCAACACCCAGTCGTTTCCATATCCTTTCAGACAAAACCGTTGCCACATCTTTCTTTGTGGCGCGGGCAATAATCCAGCCCAGTACATCAGAATTTACCGTCTTATAGCCAAAAGCCTTGCCATGCGTACCTTTTTTCTTAACCAATGGCAGGTATTCATAATAGCTTTTTGGTCCTTTGTAATCCTTTGGTTTGGGCAGCGGATTTCCCGCAGCCGAAAACTGCCATATCTCCGCATTCGGGTCTGCATAATCTTCACTAAACTGTAGGGCAGTTGTCATATCCATAACCTGCCGAACCGTGGCATCTCCAAACGCTGATTTTTTAAGTTCCGGAATATAGTCGGTCACTTTTTTCCTTTCATCAATAATTCCTTCTTTTGCGAGCAGTATGCCCAGAGTCCCCGTAAATGATTTTGTTACAGACATAGCGGCATGCTGTCCTTCAGGTGTCAGGGCTCCAAAATATTTTTCGTATACTATTTTTCCGTGATGCAACATGATAACCCCATCTGCATAGGTCTTTTGCAGGCTCTCTTCCCAGGTCATCGGTTCTTTTTCTCCCAATGGAATAAAAGTGACGCCTCCAATATCTTCGCGAAGTGCTTCCTGTAGCGGATTTGAAGGCCCTAAACCACGGGAAACGTTAGTTGTAGGCATAAATTGTCGCATATGTGCCACACTCCACCGCAAGCCCGGAAATTCAAAGAAACTGCCATCTTCAAAACGCAGTATGCGATTTTCCGGCGGCGGCGAACCAACCATCCATCCCATTTTTACAGGGTCACTTTCTGCAGCAGTCGGGTAAACGGTTTTTTCCTGTGCTTTGGAGGAAGTACCATACAGCAGGCAGGAACAAAAAAATAATCGGGAATAAAAATAGAGCTGTTTCATAGGTAAAGATTTAGGTTGGTTGATTAAGCTAAAGGAAAAATTACAGTGAAGACGTTTATAAATCACTGTAATTCAACCTAAAGTTACAATATATATTCTAAAACGGTCGAATATTTTTAAGGATTTTCTGTATAAAAAATATACCTCCCTACCTGCTTCTTTATCTTAATATGAATTGTATTTCGAAAAAAACTGTTATTTTTTAGTTGTTTTCTTTTAGAAATATAAGATAAAATTTGCATTTTTGTCTTAGGCATGTTGTGTCATGCCACTTCCCCCGCCAGATTAAATAACGACGTATCTTTTTGATGCAACTATCATAATACCTACGACCCATGAAAGTATTCCGATTGGCCTTTTTATTTTTGTTGGTTTCCAACAGTTCTTTGTTTGCTCAGGTTCCCGTAACCGACCTTGATTTTGCCATACTCCGTTGTGAGAAGGCTTTTGAATCCGGAACGGAAGAGGATATCAAAACCAATTTTCCATTACCGGAACAGCAGGAATTGCTGCTTAGCCTTGATAAAAGCAAAACGAAAATTGTACGCAAGGCAGGTCCGTCAAAAATACTTGAAAGCGATAAGAAAAGTGCTTTGGTATTGCTAACGGGTACTTTACTTTTTGGCAATTCCGGAAACGAAACCCTTTACTCAGGACACTACTCCGGTATATACCGTTTTAAATACAGTGGTGGAAAATGGACGATTGCAGAAAAACTGCCAATTGACCGCAAGAATCTCCTGATGGGACATATCATAAACGCTGCTATTGACCCTGGCAGCAGCAGTTTGACTGTGAGCGACAGTATGAAAATCCTGACTCAGGAATCTTACGGATTTACGGTAGTGTTGAACCATAAGGCTAAGATAACAGCGTTACAGGTGGATGGTAAGGATGCCGATTATGTGTTTAACGGTGGTATTCTTTGGGTGCGTACCAAAACCAATGCCGAGCAGCAGTTGGCACTTTCCTATACGCTTGCGGTTGACAAGTTTGAGAAGGATAAAAATTCCGGTTATTTTGATGATACCTACGGACATGTGAGAAACCAGTTTTTCTGGCATCCGTTTTTTAGTTTTTCAAGTCCAAACGACCGCGCTAATTTTTCGGTTCGTGTAACCATTCCATCAGTCTACCAATTGGCTACCAGCCTGCCACAGGAAGAAACCGTTTCAGAAAACCAGAGAATTGTTAAGGCACAATCTGCAGGTCCAACATTTGCATTGGGGCTATACTATGACAAGAAATGGAAAACATATCGTTATAAAAAGAATGATTATCAGTTGGAAGTTTTCTGTGATGCGGATTTCAAACCCAATCCGGATATACTCCATAAGAATTTCCTGGAAGCCTATGATTTGCTGGCTGAAAAATTCGGAAGTCCGAGAGGACAATATCTTGCCATTGTACAGGACCGCTCGAATGCCTCAAATGGCTGGCTTAACCGAAGCAATGATATGATTGTAGCTGCCAAACAGGGTAGTGATTTTTTAAGAGACAAACCGTCACCCCGCGCTCCGTTTGCTCATGAGGTGGCCCATGCGTGGACCACGCCTATTGGCCCTGCTACCAATTTCCTTTCGGAAGGTTGGGCGTCTTATGCAGAACGTTATTTTCTTGAAAAGCAATATGGAGAAGCTATTTTTAAAGACTACCTTACAAGCTATAAGAATATTTATTTCTCGGAAGGTTTTGATACCAAAGTTTCTTTATGGGACGATGTTTCCAATGATGGTGTTTCCTATTACAAAGGTGTTTGGGTGTTTTATATGCTTGAACAATTGCTGGGGAAAGAGGATTTTGAAAATGGACTGAAAGCTTTTATGCAATCCGGAGAGCCTATGACGATACCGTTTTTTATGGATAAGCTTACTAAAACGACCGGTAAAAAAGTACAGCCTTTTTTAGAGCCGTGGCTTAAAAGCAAGCAGGTTCCTCATGTGCGTGCTGTTTTGAAAGATAATGCCCTTGTGATTAGCCAGGAAGGTGATGTATTGCCTTTTTTACTGGAAGTAGAATTTACGTTGGGCGATGGTACAAAAACGTTGAGTTCTTTCCCTATTAAAGATAAGCAACATCGTTTCAAGCTTTCCGGTGCTAAGTTTGCCGGTGCTAAAGCGATAAAATTAGACCCAAGCGAAAAACTGCTTATCAAAATTCTGGAATAGCTGCCTTATCGTTCATAGCCGCAGCGCGTCTTCCCTGCTTTTCGGGCTTCCCTGAGGGTTATCTTCTCTATTTTGTAGGTGCAGTTCTGCAAACCTTCACAGCTTTCCGTATAGTGAAATCGTTTTCCGTTCGGACTGTTGCAGATGTATACTTCTTTCCTTTTTGAGGTTGATGCCTGAATAAACAGGATGCTTAACAATACCAATAGAGATGATTTCATTTTACTGTTTTATTGGAGAACAAGACAGTAAAAATAAATAATTTTATTTATTATAAATATTTTTGTTTGTTAAAATATTAAAATGATGAGTTATTAAAAAAAAAGGGCCAGGGTCAAGAGTTATTTAAACCTTAGTGCCTTTTCTCCTTAGAAACTTTTTACCTTATCAACTTATTTCCCTTGAAAATGATTTCTAATTAAGGGAATTTGTACCAACATTGCTAATAGTAAGGCTACTGCTGCATACATAGTTGTTTTAGAAGAATCCAACTGGTTTGCCATGTTTTGGAGTTTGTTAGCGTAGGCCATGTCAAAATCAATATTGAATATTTGTTGCTGTGAGCCATCTGTGAAATAAGCATAACCAAACAATCCAATAATAATGGTAATCAATACAATCCAAAAAGTTTTTGGCAGTAAGGGTTTATAGGCTGGAATGGTCTTTTCCGGAGCCATAGCAACCTGTGCCATCACACGGGATGTAAAATCAAAGGATGGCGTTTCCAGCGGCAGGCTTTTCATTGCCTTGTCTGCCAGTTTTTCCAATTCGTTATTTTCGTTCTCTTTCATATTCGCTAATAATTTCAGGTTCGAGTCTGGCTCTTACTATTTCGCCTAGCTTCTTCCTGCAACGGAAGAGTTTTATTTTTACATTATTCGCTTTAATGCCTATTATCTTGGCTATTTCTTCAAGCGATTGTTCTTCAAAATAATACAGGGTCAGCAAAAAGGCATCTTCGCCCGGTAATTGCTGCAAACACTCCTGTATAGCACGGTGGCGTTCTTCCCCGTCCATGGCATCCAGTACATTTTCTGCTGTTGCCAGTTGGCGTGAGCCATAATTATCTATATCAACTGTTAAAGGTACCGTTTTATGTTTCTTAATCCTATCCAGACAGGTGTTATAGGCTACCCTATAAATCCATGTTGAAAATTTTGATTCCCCTTTAAATTTTTCCATTGACCGGAATACTTTTACAAAAGTGTCCTGCGCTGCTTCTTCAGCCTCTTCGGTATTTTTAATCATCCGTAGGGCTAAGGTATAAACCAGGGTTTTATAGCGTTCCACCAAATGCGTAAATGCCTGGGTGTCGCCTTTCATAATCCGGTCAATATAAAACTGGTCGTTAGGTAGTGCCATATGGATGTAAGACGATACAAACTGCTGATGGGTTACAGCTAAAATAAAATTTTTATTGGTTAGTGGAAAATTTGTTGTGAAGTTTGGTACTAAGGTACTAAGGTACTAAGGTGCTAAGGTGCTAAGGTAGAAAGTTGAAGTAAGTATAATTATATAATTAGGTATAATAATATTTTTTTTAAAAAAAGTTGTAACCTAAATCCGAAAGCTGTCGTCATAAGGTACAGATACAATCAATAACATTTAAAAATCATCAATCATGGAACGAATTATTATACCTGTTTGCTTATTTGCTACAATTTTTGGAGTTTTCTATATCTATTTGAGTACCCGCAACCGCGAACGTCTTGCTCTGATAGAAAAGGGCGCTGATGCCAGCCTTTTTAAGAGCAGTCCGCAAAATGTACCGGTTTGGAAATTGCTACTTCTGAATCTTTCACTGTTACTTATAGGCATAGGAATCGGACTTCTTATTATTTCTATTCTACATGCATACACTTTGCTTGACAGCGAGGCTGCCAATACGGCTATAGTGTTTATCATGGCCGGAATAAGCCTGTTCACAGGTTTTACACTTTCCAAAAAATTGGAAAAATAATTTTTAGGTTTGATTATATTAAAAAACGCAGGACAAATACCTGCGTTTTTTTTGGTTGATTGATTGGCTGGTTACCTGAAAGGTTGCTCCTTATGTAATTTTCAACTCTGAAAGAAATAGTTTCATTCAGCGAAAACCATCTTATTTTTATAACTAAAGAAATATCGTATACAATTATCCAAACCTACTAATAACTATTTTAGTTTTATTACGGATTTCCATAAAGTGAGAAAAAAAGTCGAAAGTCAAAAAGTCAAAAAGTCAAAAAGTCGAAAGTTGGAAAGCTGGAAAGTTTTGGAAAATAAAAAAACGCAGGAATATCCTGCGTTTTTTATTTTCTTCAATAGGCAATTAATCCTTTTTCAGGAATTTTCCATCTTTTGTAAATTCCAAATCAATGCCATTGGTCAGGTCTACATCTACATCCTTATGGCCATAATCAATATGGGTGATTTTTTCGTTTGGATAATTCGCTGCTACATAATCCCTGATTGATGCAGGAATAAAGGCTGTGGGTATCGGATTTTTGCCTCCATCGACTTCACGATAGGAACCGTCTTTCCAGAATTCTACTTCTGTACCGTCCTGCAACTTGACTTCATAGCCTTTTTCACCATGTTCTGCATCTTTTTTGGCTTTTTCAATGCCTGTATGACTAAAATGTTCCTTAAGAAATTCCTGTGCCGGTTTCGGCAATTCACCTGGGGCTATTTTCTTTTGGGCCAATGCCGGTATTGCCAATCCAAGCAATAGTACGGCTAAAGCAATTTTTGTTTTCATAATTCATTTTTTTAGGTTGTGTTCTTACTAAGTTAACATAACTTCAATGGCTTTCCTATTTTTTTAAGAAAGGTTTAGTTTTTTGTTAGGAATTTACAAAACAAGACTATCAAAAACACAATTCTCTAAATATCAATTAGTTAAAAAACAGCTTTTCAATCTCAAAGCAGGTTCACCTTTATAAAGATGAACCTTTTTGCCTTCAGGAATCCTAATTTTGGGTCAAAAAAAAACAATTGCTATGAAAAAATGTTACTTACTGCTGGCCCTGATGGGCTGGCAAGCGAACTCGTATTCGCAAACGTTAAACCAATCGGCCAACTGGCCCAATAATGCCTGGACAATTACAGGGAATTACAATGAGGATTCCGAAGCTTTTGAATCTGACCCCAGAATTGCATCAAGCTTTGCCTATAATGACCGTTTTTCCGGTAATCCGCATGAGGACAATATTGCGGCCGAATCGCCTGTAATTAATCTGAGTGCTGCTTTTGCAAACGGCGAAACCTTATTGGAGCTTACAATGCCCTATGGCTATCGTTATAAAGCCAACGATGCCTTACGACTGGAATATTGGGATGCTGCCATTTCTGCCTGGATTCCGTGGGGCGAAAATATTCCCGGCAATGCAAATACGTCTTTTGCTGTCAGCAATTTTTGTTCGCTTCCTAAAACCCTTTATATTTCGGAAATGCTGAACATTTCGGGTTTTACAACGGCACAGCTCACAGGATTCCGTTATCGGTTGTTTTATGATGATGACCCGGCCGGAGCTGCCTGGAACTATGGTTTTTGCTTTGACTCGCCAACATTACGTTCGTGGTCGTGTGCGGCTCCAACCCGGCTTACCGCTACCGGAGTAGGTTCCAACCCGATAACGTGGGACAATGTTCCAGGCATTGCAGGCTATGAATATGTTTTGAATACTACAAGTGCCAACCCGACAGGTGCGGGAACGCCTACGTTGTCGAATATTTTTCTGCCTTCCAATTTGTCTTTACCGCCAAGCACCAAGCATTTTTTCCATGTTAGGAGCGTCTGCACGGCCTCACAAAGTCCGTGGCGAACCATTTCGTTTATGACCAGTCCTATCAATGACAATTGTACGGCGGCAATTGCCCTGACGGTTAACCCGACAGCCGTTTGTACGGTAAAAACAGCCGGAACGCTTGAATCGGCTACAGATTCTGACGAACCTCATGTGGGTTCAGGTCGTCCCGATGACGATGTGTGGTATACGTTTGTTGCCACGGCAACTTCGCACCGCATCGAATTGACGAATATTACCGGAAACGGCTCGGAAATAATCGTGCATGAAGTCCTGGAAGGTACCTGTGGCGGCGGACTGATTAGCGTGCACCTCAGTGAGCCTGACCTCAACCCTACTTCGAGTACTCCGCGTGCGCTGACTATAGGCAATACTTACTATATCCGCGTATTTACGTATGCTTCTGATGCCAACACCCAAACTGATTTTGACATCTGTATTACTACTCCACCGCCACCTCCTGCCAATGACAACTGTTCCGGTGCCTATACGCTTACTGTTAATCCGACTGCTACCTGTACGGCTGTTACGGCCGGAAGTCTTGTTTCGGCTACAGATTCCAATGAAGGAAATCCTGAAATTGGAACGCCAAACGATGATGTGTGGTTTAAGTTTACTGCTACACAAACAGCGCATCGTGTTACTTTACGCAACGTAAGCGGCATGCCAAGAGATTTGGTAGTAGAAATTTTGCAAGGCAATTGCGGCAACCTGACAAGCATGAAAATCAGCACTTCTTATGCCAATACCATTTTCGGCCTCACGATTGGCAATACCTATTATGTAAGGGTGTTTAGCGAATCGCCTGATACCGGTGCTACTACCACATTTAATGTTTGCCTGAGCATTCCTCCTACAGGCGCCATTTGTGAAAAACCAATTGTAGTTTCGGGATTGCCTTATACCACTACTGATAATACTATCAATTATGGCGATGATTATGATTTTCCACAAGGAGGAGAATCGGGCTGCGAAGGAACCAACAACCATTATCTGGGTGGCGATGAAACCGTTTATGCCTATACGCCTGCTGCGAATCAGACCATCAATATCCGGATTCCTGGCGCTCCGGGCTGGACGGCTATTTTAGTTTATACGGATTGCAATGCTATTGGTACCGGGGCAATAGCCTGTGCCAACGGGGATTTTGAAATTGGTGACAGGGAAATTAATGAACTTGCCGTGACAGCGGGAACTACCTATTATATTTTACTGTCAACACAACCGGCACCCCAGAGTTTTGCCTATACGCTGAATATTACGGAAGAATCGTTGGGAACGAAACCTTTTGACGATAGCAGCTTTAGGGCATATCCTAATCCTGTAAAAAACATACTCAATCTTTCGTATAAAGAAGAAATGACAGCTATCAAAGCATTTAATATTTTAGGTCAGCAGGTGCTTTCTAAAAACATCAATGCAACCGAAAGCGAGGTTGATATGTCTGCCCTGCACAGTGGTACTTATCTGGTAAAGGCCTATGCCGGCGAAGAAGTCAGGACAATCAAGGTAATCAAACAGTAACAATCCCGAAAAAACATAAAAAAGCCGCCCAATGGGGCGGCTTTCTGTATTTAGGAATGTATCAGGATTATTTTTCAGGATTAAGAACTCCTATGAAGCTGTTCTTTCCGTCAAAGAATTTGTTGGCTGCTGCCTTCATATCCTGAACTGTAATCTTATTAAGTTCTTTTTCAAAATTCAGGAATCGCTCAACGCTATCTCCTGAAAATTGAAGCTGTTGCAATTTGCCAATCCAATACTGGTTTGTTTTGATTTCTTCTCTTCTTCTTTCGATAATAGCAATTTTTACTTTTTCTAAATCTTTCTGTTCCGGACCATCCTTTTTAAGCTTGGCAATTTCTGCTTCTGTCTGTTTCAGGATTGGTTCAACACTTTCCGGTCCGGTTGGCAATTGTGTCTGGATGCTATAGTTGGAATAAGGCTCTTTGTCCATCGAACCCTGGAAACCACCGCTATAGATTGAACCCATTTCTTCACGAAGCTTTTCGATAACGCGAATAGTAAGAATGTCTCCAATCATGTTGGCTTTCAGCGCCATGTCTTCACTATATGGCATTTCTCCAAAATATTGCGCCACCACAAGACTCTGAGGTTCTGTTCCTTTATTGAACATGAATTTGTTGTTTCCTGGTTTTAATCTCAGGCCATTATCCACAAATTTAGGTTCTTTTCCGCTTGTTGGCAGGGAAGCCAAATATTGCTCCAATAAAGGTTTTAATGTATTTTCATCTATATTTCCTACGAAGAAGAAGTGGTAACCGTCTGCTTTTCCAAATTCATTCTTGTAGATTTCAACAGCACGTTGCGGATTTATGGATTTAATTTGCGCCTCTGTTGGAATTACCATTGGTCGAAGCGGGTTGTTGTTGTACATTACATTTACAAGCGTATCCACAAAAGCTGCCTGTGGGTTGGATTTGATAAATTTAAGCTGCATCTGCATCTTGCTAACATATCCGTTAAACAGGCTTGGGTCAAGACGAGGCTCTGTCAGTTCCAGATAGTTCAATTGTAAAAGACTTTCGATATTCTTGATATCAGACCTTCCTCCTATTTCATTGGTAGTTTCACCCATAGATTGTCTTACAGAAATATTCTTTCCTGTCAATGATTTGTTCAGGTCTGTTGGCGTGAACTTGCCATAACCCATAGTTTCAATTACAGAAGTCAGCATAGATACTGTTGCCTTATCTTCAACTCCATACGCATTTGTACCTCCTTTTTTAACACCTGTGAAAAGGATTTCATCGCTCTTGAATGTAGTTGGTTTTACGGTAACTTTAACTCCGTTACTCAAAGTGTAGGTAGTCGCTTCTAATTTGGCGTCTTTTTCCACTTTAGTAATTTTCCCTTTTGCAGGCATTTTATCCAAAAGAGTAGTGCTTATGGCAACTTCTGCTTTTTTCTCTGCTTTTTGGGTAAACGATTTTTGTATAGCTGCCAATAAGGTAGCGTCATTGTTTATAAGCGCATCTTTTGTTTCAGAACTTAGCACATAAGCAAAGAATTTCTCCTTGTCTTCTTTTGAAAACAGTTTTTTGAATGCAGCTGTTACTTCTTCAGGCGTAATGCCCGGAAGCAGGGTTTTGTATAGTTCCAGTTCTTTTTCGATACCAGGAGCCGCCTGACCTATGAAAAAGTTTTCTTCATATTCGCCTAAATAGGCTGCTGAATTAGTCGTATTGCGTTCGTTATACTGTTTTTCAGCATAGCTTAGCAAACTCTTTTTAACCAATTCCAACTCATCTTTCGTAAAACCGTATTCTTCAATGCTAAGCAATTCTTTTACCGCAGCGTTAAGAGCCGTAGTCAAATCAGCCACCGGTATTACCGTTAAGCTTAATGCCTGATAGTTTCTGATGTAGGTTGAATTGCTTGTCTGTGCAGCTGAAAATGGCGGTGTTGCTTCTGAAGCAAGGTCACGGTAACGACGGTTGATAGCGCTAAAAGCTAACTGTTCAACCAATGTATTTCTGTAATCGCCTACGGTTTTGTCTGCTTCTGTTTTTCTTGGAGAGAAATTAAGTGACAATCTTGTTGTAGTCTGCTCAGGGTCTGTAAGGAACATAACTTCCTGTTTAGTATATGGACCTGCACCGTGTTCTACACGCTGTCTTGGGTTGCCTGGATTCACAAGCGAGCTGAAATATTTTTTCACCAAAGCTTCACCTTGTGCCGTAGTCACATCTCCCACTACTACTACAGCCATCAAATCCGGACGGTACCAGTCTTTGTAGAATCTTCTCAAAACATCCGGCTTGAACGTTTTTAGTAATTCTTCTTTCCCTATTGGAAGTCTTTCACTATATTTAGAATTCAAAAGCGGCGGAAGGAATTTTTTTCTAAGTCTGCTAATCGCACCCAGATTTGCTCTTGCTTCTTCAAGTACAACTTTTCTTTCCTCGTCAATATCCTTGTCTGTCATCAAAGCACCCTGAGCCCAGTCTTGCAGGATTTGGAAAGCTGTTTCCAGATTTTTAGGATTGTCTGTAGGAATTGGCAGCATGTAAACCGTTGTATCAAATCCGGTTTCTGCATTCAGGTCGGCACCAAATTGCACTCCCATTGATTGCAGGTTGTCTACCAGTTTGTTTTTTGGAAAGTTTTTGGTTCCGTTAAACAGCATGTGCTCTGTAAAGTGAGCCAATCCCTGTTGGTCATCGTCCTCCATAATAGAACCTGTATTTACAAGCAGACGAAGTTCTACCTTTTTCTCAGGCTTGCTGTTGGGACGGATGTAATATTTCATTCCGTTTTTCAAAACCCCTGTAGTTGTTTTGGGGTCTGTAACCAGCTTCTCGCTAAGATTCTGCGCGGTTGCGCTTTCTACAGCCATGAGGCAAACTGCCCCATAGAAACCAGCCGATAAGATGATTTTAAATAATTTGTTTGTCATTTTCGGTTATAGTTTTAAGCTTAATAGTTTACCAATAACATACCTCTATGCTATTACAATTACACATTTGTCATACATTATTATTTTTTGTTACAAATTTTATAATGTGTGTTGTGTCAAATTATTTAAAAAAAATATTATGCCTTTGTTTGTGGGGATTGTTGAGTGAAAAAATATTTCAAAAGAGATTCTTATTATTCATTATTCCTTTGAAGTTGCCGTTCCTTCTGTAGTGCCTCGCTCATTTTACTAATAAGCAATCTATACTTTTCCTGCTCTTCAATTCCAACCTGTTTGCCATTGATGTAGAAATCGGGTCTGCCGTCGCCTATCTGTATCAGTTTGTTTTGTACCGTCAGTATCGATGGTTGTAATAGTATGTGCCTCTCCATTAAGTTCCGGATAAGGCATTTCCATCGGTTCCTTTTGTAATTGCTTATTCTTTTTTATAACATTTGGAAGAATGACAACCATCACTATACAAACAGCTATTGCCAAAAGAATGGGAATTAGTTTTTTTGATTTTGGTTTGAATACAACCGCAGTGTTACTTTTTGCATCTGTAATAATTGCATGCAGTACATATCCTTTTTTAGGAATTGTTTCTATAATTTCTTTATTGGTGTCTTCCAAAGCTTTTCTTAAATGAAATATAGCCTGTGAAAGGCCTTCATCACCACCTCCATAGTCGTTCCAGATTTCTTTAATGATATATTCGCGTGTTACGACTTCTCCACTCTGTTCTGCTAAAAGACATAACAACTGCATCAGGCGTGCTTCCAGCCTTATTTCTGTTTGGGTTTGCAAATTTGTGATTGCATTTATGGACGGTGTGACTAAAAAACGACCGTTGATAGTAAATTCCTGCTGCTTCATTTTTAAAGATAAAAAGATGACTGTAAAAAAAAGAGTGTTTTGCTTTTATAAAGCCTTAAAATATTTTCTAAAGATAAAACAAAGCTTTTGTAAACAGCTGTTATTGAGAACCCTTATTACTTTCGGGTAAAAATTATTTATATGAAAAATCTTGTTCTGCTTATTACTCTAATAATATTTCCTTCTTTTCTTTTTGCACAAAAGGCAACCATCAGCCAGAAAGAAAAACTACAGTTACTGCAAAATGTGACACGGTTAGTAAGTTCTTATTATGTTTATCCAGATAAGGCTAAAGAAATAACAAACTACCTAAAGGATGTATATACGACCGCAAAATATGATTCTCTCAACAGTCCAACCCAATTAGAAAATGAAATAACAAAAGATATTTTCTCTATCAGCAAAGACAAACATATTCGTATAGAATATAATCCCGGGCTTGAAAACGACATTCTTAAATTCAATGCTTCTGGAAAAAATGCCGCCAAAATATCACATGTTGACCTTGAGAAAGAAAGGCAGAAGAATTTTTACTTTAGGAAAGTAAAGATTCTTCCATCCAACATAGGCTATATAGAATTCACCAACTTTGCAAAACCTGGAAAAGAAGCCAATAAAACGCTGGCGGCTGTAATGCAATTTATCAGCAATACTGATGCGCTGATTATAGACCTGCGTAATAATTATGGTGGTAATGGAGCTATGGTAAATGAAATACTCGGCTATTTTTTTGAAAGTCGTACCTATACAGGTAGGGCTTTTAACCGGATAGAAAACAAATGGACCGATAGTTATATAGGTACTAAAAAGAAGTCTGAAAAGTTATTTTTTAATAAGCCTGTCTACATCCTGACCAGCTCTGCTACTTTTTCTGCAGCCGAAGGTTTTGCCTATACTTTACAACATCTAAAAAACGCAATCGTTATTGGCGAAACCACACGTGGCGGCGCCCATCTTACGCGAAGTTTTAGCCTGGGTAATGGTTTTGTTGGATTTATACCTTATGCCCGATTTGAAAATACAATCACTAAAACTGATTGGGAAGGCAAAGGTGTTATTCCTGATATTGCTACAGCTTCTGAAAATAGCCTGATGATTGCACAACAGGACATCTTAAACAAGAAACTATTATCCGCAGATGAAAACGAAAAGAAGAAAATAAGCTGGCTGCTTAATTATTACAAATCAAAAACAACAATCATAACCATTAGCAGTAATAAAGCTAAAAGCTATGAAGGACGCTATGCTGAATTTGAAGTGAAATTTGAAAATAATGAACTAAAAATGCGAGACACCAATCAGCCTGTTATTCAATTTAAAAGCCTGAAACCTATAACGGAAAACTTTTTTCAGGTGGGCGAAGATTATCAGATAGAATTTTTAAGCGATATAAATGGTAGTGTTAATGCAATAAAAATGTATTGGGAAGATGGTTGGAGTGAAGAGATAGAAAGGTTGGGATTACGGCAATAATTGCAAACAAGTATAACAAATATGTTTTAATTATTATACTTGCTGCTTAATAGGGAAACAAAATAGCTGCTTTAATTATTTTGATCTTTCATAAATTGTTTCAAGATCTTTTTTTGCTACAGAAAATTCAAAATACTTTGGTTGATACAATATTGAATTATAATAGACAACTTCTCCGATCTTTTTACCATCAATATAGCTTAAAGCAATAAAATGACTTATTAATGTGTCATAAAGATTGTTTATATCTCTCTTTTTGTATGATTCTGTAATTTCGTAACCGATAAAATCAAAATCTTCAAAGTCGAAATCCTGATAATAGTAGTAATCCTTATTATTGAATTTTGGAAGTTTTTTGATGAATTCGACGATCTTGTCATTTTTCTTTAGGGTCATAAGAACCTTAAATCGACCTCCTATTAATCTGTCAACCATATTAAAAAAGAAAATAGCTTTTTCCGTTTTATTTTTGAAGCCAAGAGTTTCTATATTAATATTGACAGCGCTTAAATCACTTTCATTAAAAAGTGTACCGACCGCTCCACTAATGCGGTAATAATAATTATCCAGCAACCAACGTTCATCAATTTTTCTTGAAAGCACATCTGCAGCTACATCTTTAACGTCTCTTGGTTTTTTCGTTTTACTCACACGATTATAATGAATTTCTCTTATGACATACCACATGATCAATTCATCATTGCTAGGTCGAGAAAGAAACTTTGAATCTAAAATTGTTTTTTGTGCTTTTCCAATTTCAATAGACTTATCTACAATATTATTTAGTTTTGGTGTTCGTAAAGAATCCATTGATTTTGCAAACTCCTCTCCTCTTGCATTTGGATTGAGTGAATATATTTCACCCATTGCAATTAAATTTTTCAAATCTTTTTTATCCAATTTTAATTGTGCCTGGCAAAAAGAAAATACAAAAATTAAGAATGACGTTAAAAAGGTTTTCATGTTTTTTTGGTGATGTTTTATTAGATAGAATGCATTGTTACTATTAAGTTATCCTATAAATTGCTGTTAACGGCTGGTTGAATTTTTACTGAATACTCCAATTAACAGGTTAATCAAATAAATTGGTAGTCCTATAAAGACATTAAACAGAAATAAAACAACCAACGTTTGATTAATCAGTTCATAATTTTCAGATGTAGGAAGTGTTTTTTTTGCAATTAGATTGGAATAAAAAACTACCGTCCAATACGCTAAAAAGCTTCCAAAAAAAATTATACAATGAATTAAAGTCAAATAACGATTAAGCTGCTTCTTTACTATTTTTTGAAGAAGCCAATAGCAACTTCCAAAAAGAAAATAATACAAAGAAACCATTACTATTGTATGGTTATAGGCTATTATGAAATAGGTATCATGAATATTAATATCGAATGTATCATTAGCTAAATCACGGGTAAAAAATCCTAGTATCAGCACTAGTAAAGCGATAATCCAGAAGCAATGGTAAACTTTAATTTTTCTTAAACCCATATTTATTTATGCAATCAAAAAGCTTAGCAACTTCACTTATATTCAAATTATTTCTTTGACAAATAAAGTATATATTTTCCGAATATCATATTGCAAATTATAAAATATGTAAGAATAGGTTTAATACAAAAACTCCTTTCGAATTTCGAAACTCAGCAGCACAAATCATTTTTTATTCCAATATCATTTGTTGGATTTATGCAAAAAATTGCCCCGCAAACTCCTACATAAATTCCTTGGCTTTGGGTCAAGATAGGAATTAATAAGGTGCCTGCGGGGCGGTAAAAATCAACAGTCAACTCTAATCGGTTGAATACCGTTATCTTTTGTTATAATTGGAATATTCTGAAAGTGTTTGAACCGGTGTTGCCTGTCCTAAGAACTTAGCCATCATATCCAAATTTTCGGTGGTAGTGAAATAACGCTTTGCCTGTTCGTTCCAGCTATATTTTATAGTAAGATCAAACTTTTCGGCATTCAGCATTTTGATTTTTAACGGCTTTTCGTTGATTGCCTGTACCTGTTCTACTCTTTTAGTTTTAAGATTGATGGTCATATACATACGGCAGTCTCTCATGAAAGCAGCATCTTTATCAGAAGGATTTGGATTCTGTTTGTAGCTTATAACCAATTGGCCCGGTGTTTCTTTTTCAATTCTGTAGGTCGCATCATCCGTCTGGGCTGCCGGCTGCTCTTTTTTCTGATTTTTACGAAAGGAATTCGTATCGGAACGCGAAGCCGATTTGCCGTCTACGGTAAGTACTGTCCATTGTTCTTCTTTTGGTAATGACGGGTCAAACTGTGCCCTGATTACTTTTTGGCTGGCTGAAGTTATTGTGGTCTGTTGAAGCTCATAAGCATAATTCTTAGGAAGCTGCAGATTTTCCGGATTAAGAACACCTGTATCAATATTATGTTTTGCAAAGGCATCCAACACTGCATTTTTTTGGGCTGAAACGCCTATTGTCGATAATACCATAAAAAGAGCTAATAGCAATTTCATTCCATTTTGCACTCCCGATTTTGTTTCTTCATGAGCCATTCCTATTCTGCCCATTGCATTACTTTTTTTCATAATTCTTCTGTTTTTATTATTTTGATGGGGCAAAATTAGGAGCAGCGTCTGGGCCTTTGGGAACTTAACTGAGTGAAACGTCCAAACTAAAAGGTGAAATGCCTGGAGGAAGAAGTGAAATGATTTTTAGTCGGCTAGATTCCGTTGTTTTTTTGTTTGGCACGCGGATTATCACGCATTAAAATAATTACGCAAATTTAAGAAGCCTATTAAACTTAGTGCCTCAGAACCTTAGCCCCTTTTTTTAGCCACAGATTAAATCAATTACACAGATTTATGAAGTCCAAGCCAGACCAAAGTGAACTTTGCGGCTCTGAGTCTTTGCGAGCAATTATTTAACGCAAAGACGGCGAGCGTGCCAGAGCCGAAAAGCAAAAAAAATTAAACTTATTGGAATCTATTTTGATGTAATAAAGTTTCTAATAATCCAGCCATTCCTTAAACAAAGGTGCTTTTGTACGGCTGATGATAACTTCTTCGGGGGCATTTTTGATTTTAAGTTTTAGCTTGCCGTTAAAATAATTCTGCACCTGTTCGATAGAATTGGCCTGTACAATATATTGGCGGTTGACCCTGAAAAAATTTCTAGGTTCCAGTTCCTGTTCTAAGGCTTCTAAAGTTTGCGGCACTACGACCTTTTCTCCATTAAAAAGATAGGCATAACTAATGTTCAGGTGCGAATAAAAAAACGCAATCTCTTCGACATTAATTTTACGATAGGCATCGCGATACGGCAGTAGGAAACGTGTGCGGTATTCTTTTGGTTGCATTCTGGCCAACAACCCTTCTACTAAAGCATGCGGCAATTGCGGAGCCCTGGATGTCTGTTCAAATTTGGCTAAAGCGGCTTCTAATTCATCCTTGTCAATAGGTTTTAAAAGATAATCAACACTATTATATTTGAAGGCTTTGACCGCATATTCGTCATAAGCAGTCGTAAATATCACAGGACATTTAACCTCAACCCTATTGAAAACTTCAAAACTCAGTCCGTCGGCGAGTTGTATATCCATTAATATCAAATCCGGACATTCGTTTTCAGTAAGCCAATCCACTGCTTTGGCAACACTGCTCATAATACCTGCAATCTTTATATCAGGCCGAATCCGGGACAATAATCTCAGCAAACGTTCCGAGTTTAGCTTTTCATCCTCAAGGATTAGTATGTTTCGTAGTGTGTTCATGAAATAAGCGGTACTTTAACGGTAAAGGTTTTGCCATCCTCTATTACAGAAGGTTTCCTGTCACTCAGCAGAGCATAACGGTCAATAATATTCTTTAGGCCTATGCCTGTAGAATCCACATTATTCACCAGCGGCAGCAAATTATTGGTTACGACCAATTCGTCATTATCATTAGAGTAAATAGCAACATGTAACGGATTTTCTTCTTCCGTCCGATTGTATTTGAGTGCATTTTCGATAAATAATTGCAACGTCACGGGCGGAATCATCATTTTAAATTTGGATGCTTCAATATCAATCATAAAAACGCAGCCTTCGCCCATCCTGTGCCGTATCAAAAAAAGATAGGCATCCAGAAATTTCAGTTCTTCAGCTAAAGGAATGAGTTTCTTTTTAGAGTTGACAAGCAAATAACGGTAGACTTTAGTAAAGTTTTCTGTGTATTCATAGCCTAGCTGCTGGTCTTTTAATATCAGTTCCGAAAGTACGCTTAGGTTATTGAATACAAAATGCGGGTCGAGTTGCATTTTAAGTGCCTGTAATTCGATTTCGGAAGCCAATTGCTTGTTTCGGACAGCATTGATTTCATGCTCTGCAGCTTTTATGGTGGCTTCCTTCCAGTTCCGCAACAGAAAATCGCCGGTATTAAGGGCGCTGACCATCAAAGCCCATAACATAATTGAAATAATGGTATAGACTCCTTCGCGCAAACCAATAGGCGAAGGCTGCGGATTAGTAGTGCCCCCAAATATCAGATAAGCAAATGTGAGGCAAATAATGAGGAACAAAGCTCCTAAAATCTGGAATATTGCCTGAATCAACAGCCTTTTCAAAGGACGTACCATCCACGGAATTTTCTTATTGAGCTTACGGTCTATAAAAAGGCTGAACCATACGATAGCCACACAGAATATAAGGTTAACCAACACATCTTCTACCTGCTTGTAGACTGGCATGGCAAAAAAATTATGCCAATACGAATAAGGAAAAATAATAAACACGGTTGCATAGGACACAAAAAATGTAAAAGTAACCAGCAGCACGTTCTTGATGCTGTTCCTTTTTGTGAGATTCGTTTTTTCCTGATGTCCCATGTAATTCTTTAGGTTTAACCCAATTATGGGTTATTAGTTGGTTTTTCCGGTTTTTGTTACAATAAAAAAAGCACGAATTGAATTGCAATTCGTGCTTTGTATATACTGTAGTGAAATCAAATTACTCCGCTTCCCTCTTTAAGCCTTTAATATCTTTTAAAAATATCTTTTTGCCTTTAAGTTCAATGAGCCCGTTTTTATTAAAATCTGACAGCAAACGGATACAGCTTTCAGTTGCCGTTCCAATCATACTGCCAATTTCTTCACGGGTCAGTTGGGTTTTCAGGCTTCCATCTTCGTGCGTACCAAAGGTTTCCTGTAGGTGCAAAAGCGTTTCAGCCAGACGTTCACGCACGGTTTTCTGTGCCATGTCCACGACGTGGTCGTCGGCTTCTTTAAGGTCACCGCAAATGGCGCGCATCACATTCATTGAAAATGCATTATTCTTGTTGAATAACGGCATGATTTCGCTTTTTGGGATAAAGCATACTTCCATGTCTTCAAGCGCAATGGCACTCAGGTTGGCCGGCTCATCACTAATCATGGAGCGCTGTCCTAGTAATTCTCCTTTAGAGACTAACTTAATAATCTGGTCCTTGCCGTTAGCGCTTAGTTTGGACAACTTGCAAACTCCGTCCTTAACGCAAAAAATGCCATTCACATTCTCTCCTTCCTCAAAAACAGGTTCTCCTTTTTTGATGGTATAGGACGACTTGCAGTCCGCTATTTTCAGCAGTTCCTCTTTATTGAGGGCCTTAAGCGAACTAAACTCTCGAACGATACATTGCTCACACTTACTCATGGGCGGGATGGGAATTAGTTTTGCAAAGATACGGAAAACCATGATAATTATCATAGTTTGTGCTTCAGGCATTTCCAAACTTTGCACCAGGTAAATGAGCAAATTATGGACATGCACAGTTGTTTTCACTGCGGTCTTGAAGTTATTAAAAAAGAAGAAATCGTTTTTGACGGAAAATCATTCTGCTGCAAAGGCTGTCAGACGGTTTATGAAATTTTCGCAGACAACGGACTTTCGTCTTACTATGACTTTGGAAAAATGCCGGGCGCTTCGCCTCAGGCCGTAAATGGAAGATATGATTTTTTAGACAACGAAAAGATAACCTCCAAATTATTGGAATTTCAGGAAGAAGGCACCAGTATTGTCTCTCTGTATATTCCGCACATCCATTGCAGTTCCTGTATCTGGATTTTGGAAAACCTGCACCGGCTTCATCGTGGTATAGGCTCTTCTCAGGTCAACTTCTCAGAAAAAAAGGTGCGGATTATTTTCAATCCGCAGGAAACCAATCTCAAAGACATCGTTTTGATGCTCTGCACTATTGGTTATGAGCCTTATATTTCATTGGAGAATTATGAAAAAGGCAAGACTGCATCAGACCGCAGCCTTATTTATAAATTGGGAGTAGCTTTTTTCTGTTTCGGAAACATCATGCTGCTTTCCTTTCCGGAATATTTTGAAACCGAAGAATTCTGGCTCGACCAGTACCGTGGTTTTTTCCGCTGGCTCATTTTCGGACTGTCGCTTCCTTCTTTTCTTTATTCCGCAAGCGGCTATTATGTTTCTGCCTACAAAAGCATCCGAAACGGTATGTTCAATATCGACATCCCGATTGCGTTGGGAATCATCGTCATGTTTGTCCGCAGTACCGTAGATATTGTTCTGGGTTACGGACAGGGATTTTTTGACAGTCTTACCGCTCTTGTCTTTTTTATGCTGGTTGGCCGACTTTTCCAACAAAAAACTTACAGTTTCCTTTCTTTTGAAAGAGATTTCAAGTCGTATTTTCCAATTGCCGTCACACAAATCAAGGCACAGGAAGAAGTTTCTGTTCCTGTATATGATATCCAAAAAGGTGACCGACTGCTTATCCGCAATCAGGAACTGATTCCGGTAGATGGTATACTCATCAGCAACGATTGCCAGATTGATTACAGTTTTGTAACCGGAGAAGCTGACCCCATCCATAAAAAATCAGGCGATAAGGTTTTTGCCGGTGGGCGGTTATTGGGACAGGTAATTGAAATGGAAGTCTTAAACTCGGTTTCCCAAAGCTATCTTACCCAGTTGTGGAGCAATGATATTTTTCAAAAGAAAAATGCCGTGCAACGCAGAAGTATTACCGATGCCATTAGCCGTTACTTTACGCCTGCCCTGTTGCTGATTGCTTTTTTAGGTTTCAGCTATTGGATTTTTAAAGATGCTAATACTGCTTTTAATGTATTTACCGCCGTATTGATTGTGGCTTGCCCGTGTGCATTGGCATTAACTGCTCCTTTCACGTTAGGTAATGTATTACGAATTATGGGCAGGCAGAAGCTCTATCTTAAAAATGCCGGCGTAATTGAACAATTAGCCAAAGCCGACATGATTGTTTTTGACAAAACCGGAACCATTACAACCAGCAAGGCATCTGATATTTCATTTATTGGAAATCCGCTGTCTGCTATAGAACTGTCATACATCAAAAACCTGCTTCGGGGTTCCAACCATCCGTTAAGCCGCAGGCTGTATGATTTCCTTCCTGTTGCCGAACTGCGTATTGTGCATGGTTTTGAAGAAATTACCGGAAAAGGTATTGAGGGTATTATTGACGGAAACTGTATCCGGCTTGGAGCGGCTTCCTATGTAGGGTGCGAAAACTCAAGCAATACACAAACGGCAGTGCATATTGCCATCAACAACGATTACAAAGGAAGTTATGTTTTCGACAACCAGTATCGCAAAGGTCTTCAGCAGCTATTTCAGAGTCTAAAAAAGAATTATGATATAAAAATCCTTTCGGGAGATAATGACGGCGAACGCAAACAGCTGGAAAAGCTACTACCTGAAGGTACAGAATTGTTATTTAACCAAAAGCCGGAACAAAAACTGGAAGCCATCAGAAAATGGCAGGAAAAAGGTCATAATGTAATGATGGTTGGCGATGGTTTGAACGATGCCGGAGCATTGGCACAAAGCAATGTGGGGATTTCTATTTCTGAGAATGTCAATGTATTCTCCCCGGCTTGCGACGGCATACTCGATGCAACGGAGTTTTCGAAGATTGCCTATTTCCTGAAATTTTCTAAAAAGGCCATTACTACTATCAAGATGAGTTTTACGCTTTCGCTGCTTTATAATGTCGTTGGATTAGGCTTTGCCGTTAGCGGAAAACTGTCGCCTCTGGTGGCGGCCATTATTATGCCGTTAAGCACCGTAACCATTATCAGCTTTGTTACGCTGGCCAGTAATTATTATGCCCGAAAATTAAAACCCAAAACCGGCCGGGTATGATAAATATCATGTTTTTCCCGAAGCCGCCAAAGTAATTTTGTTCTTATAAAATCATAAGGTATGAGCGTCATCTATTTATTAATCTCCATCAGCATTGTCGTGGCTGTTGGCTTCTTTATTGCTTTTGTGAGGGCGGTCAGGGGCGGACAATATGACGATGACTATACTCCATCGGTTCGGGTACTTTTTGACGATGAAGTTGTTTCTAAAAAACAGGAGCACCCATCCAAAACCCGGAAAAATTGTCCGGAAACCAATCCTTAATATCTGATAACCCAATAAATCCAAAATCAAGCATGGAAGTACAACAGTTTTACTATGACAACAAAATCGTAAAGAAGTTCCTTTACGCGACCATCATCTGGGGTGCGGTAGGGATGCTTGTAGGGCTTTTGATAGCCTCAATGTATCTCTTTCCAAACCTGACGGAAAACATTTCATGGCTCAGCTACGGAAGGCTGCGTCCGCTGCATACCAATGCGGTTATTTTTGCCTTTGTGGGTAACGCTACCTTTGCTGGTATTTATTATTCGATGCAGCGTTTGCTCAAAACCAGAATGTTCAGCGATGTGCTGAGCAAGATTAATTTCTGGGCGTGGCAGTTTATTATTGTAGCCGCCGCCATCACGCTGCCATTAGGCTATACTTCTTCCAAAGAATATGCTGAACTGGAATGGCCTATAGATATTGCCATTGCTGTGGTTTGGGTCGTATTTGGTATCAACATGATTGGAACGATTCTCAGAAGAAGAGAGCGCCATCTCTATGTGGCTATCTGGTTCTACATCGCTACTTTCGTAACCGTAGCCGTACTGCATATCTTTAACAGCCTTGCGCTTCCGGTTGGAGCGCTAAAAAGCTACTCAGTATATGCCGGAGTACAGGATGCTTTGGTGCAATGGTGGTATGGACATAATGCCGTAGCATTTTTCCTTACAACACCTTTCCTTGGGCTGATGTACTATTTCGTGCCAAAAGCAGCCAATCGTCCGGTTTATTCCTATAGATTGTCTATCATTCACTTCTGGTCATTGATTTTTATCTATATCTGGGCCGGACCTCACCACCTGCTCTATTCCTCATTGCCGGACTGGGCACAGAACCTGGGTGTGGTATTCTCCATTATGCTGATTGCTCCTTCGTGGGGTGGTATGATTAACGGCTTGCTGACATTACGCGGTGTTTGGGATAAGGTACGAACAGAACCGGTTTTGAAATTCTTTGTCGTAGCCATCACGGGTTATGGTATGGCCACATTTGAAGGACCAATGCTATCACTTAAAAACGTAAACGCCATTGCTCACTTTACCGACTGGATTGTAGCCCACGTACACGTAGGTGCTCTAGCCTGGAACGGATTCCTGACCTTCGGTATGATATACTGGCTGCTGCCACGCATGGCAAAAACGTCATTGTATTCTAAAAAGCTGGCCAACTTCCATTTCTGGATTGGTACTTTGGGAATCATCCTGTATACGCTACCAATGTATGTGGCAGGCTTTACACAGGCTTCAATGTGGAAACAGTTTAATCCTGACGGTTCTTTAGTATATGGGAACTTCCTTGAAACTGTAAAACAGATTATGCCAATGTACTGGATGAGAGCTATTGGAGGTACCCTGTTTATTATTGGACTGTTTGTAATGATTTACAACATCGTAAAAACTGTAAAACAAGGAAATGCAATCGAAGACGAATTGGCCGAAGCACCTGCTTTACAGAAAATTACAAACAAAAGGCTGAAAGGCGAAAAATTCCACCCCTGGCTGGAAAGAAGACCTATACAGTTAACCATTTTGGCAACTATTGCCATCCTGATTGGCGGTATCATACAGATTGTGCCAACCATTATGGTAAAATCAAATATTCCTACAATTGCAGCGGTTAAACCTTATACACCACTGGAACTGGAAGGACGCGACTTGTATATCCGTGAAGGTTGTGTTGGCTGCCATTCGCAAATGATTCGTCCGTTCCGTTCTGAAGTGGAGCGTTATGGTGAATATTCCAAATCAGGAGAATATGTCTATGACCACCCGTTCCTTTGGGGTTCTAAGAGAACCGGACCAGACCTGATGCGACTTGGGGGCAAGTATTCAGACAACTGGCACTTTAACCACATGTGGGACCCAAGAAGTACATCGGCCGGATCCATCATGCCATCCTACAAATGGCTTTTTGATAACAAACCGATGGATTATTCCGATATCCAGAAAAAAATGGAAGTTATGGTACAACTGGGTGTTCCTTACAGTAAGGAAGAAATTGCCAACGCACAGGCCGCTATTAAAAAACAGGCGCTGGCTATAGAGAAAAATCTGTATAGTGACCCTGACTTCAAGAAAAGCTATGAAGAAAGTCAAAAGGCCGCCGCTGCCAAAGGTGAAACCTTTGTACCAATGCATCAAAGAGAGATTGTTCCTATGATTGCCTATCTGCAACGACTGGGAACCGATATCAAAGTCAAAGAAGCAAAAACCAACAACTAATGCCATGCTGAAATTCATCAAACACAATATGGAAACCATCTCAGGAATTGAGATTTATCCTATCATTTCACTACTGATTTTCTTTTTATTTTTTGTAGCCCTTTATGCATGGACCTACACTTACAAAAAAGAAAAAATCACCGAAATGAGCCATATTCCTTTCGAAAGCGAAAACGAAATCGATAACCTCAAAAACGACAAGCCATGAAAAAAATCTTTCCGGTATACCTGAGGGTACCTATCATCTTCTTTGCCGTATTTCTGGCTATGGAGTATTTTATCGACTCTGGCGACAGGCCTGCTTTTCTGAAATATCCAATGATTTCAGTGTTTCTGGTCGTATTCCTGTTCCTGCTTATCGCGATTGAAGTGGTTGTGGCCGCAGTAGACAATGTGACCTATCATTTGTTGACCGATGAACAGCGAAAACAGTTGGAAGAAGCCAACGAAATTAAGATTACGGACAGCAAACTGTTCCAAAAAATCAAAAAATGGTTTGTCAAGGAAAGTCCTATCGAACAGGAAGCCGATATCATGCTGAATCATGATTATGACGGAATCAAGGAGTTGGACAACGACCTGCCGCCCTGGTGGACCAAGCTGTTTTATGCCTGTATTGTTTTTGCCTTTATCTATCTGGCAAAATACCACATCTTTGGACATGACAACCAGGCTAAGGAATTTGAAACCGAAATGGCCGAAGCCAAACTAGCTGTTGAAGAATATAAAAAGACAGCCAAAGACCTGATTGACGCCGAAACGGTGACCCTGCTTACAGACGCCGGCGATATTGCTGCCGGAAAAACAATATTTGAAACCAATTGCGTGGCCTGTCACAGGCCGGATGCCGGTGGAGCTATTGGCCCTAACCTGACAGACGACCATTGGATTTTGGGTGGCGGCATTAAAAATGTCTTCCATACCATCACAGAAGGTGGTCGCGACGGTAAAGGAATGGTGGCCTGGAAAGGTACTTTGAAACCTTCTGAAATCCAGCAGGTCGCAAGTTATGTACTATCGCTTCAGGGCTCTAACCCTAAAGACCCTAAGCCGGCCGAAGGTAAAATATGGGTAGAAGAAAATGCACCAAAGGCAGATACTAAAACAGAAGAAGCAAAAACGGTGGCCCAAAACTAAGGGCTGCCGTCTAAAAAATAAGAATTATGCCAAAAATGCGGGATGAATCCTTTCGCGATGCGATTGGAACGGTAGATGACAAAGGAAAAAGAGTATGGGTCTATCCTAAGATACCTACAGGTAAATTGTATGAAAAGCGCAAGATTGTCAGCTATTTTTTACTGCTGTTCCTGTTTGCCGCACCATTCATCAAAATCAACGGAAACCAGTTCCTGCTCTTTAATGTGACCGAACGTAAGTTCAACATTTTTGGATTTCCTTTTTGGCCGCAGGATTTCTACCTGTTTGTTATTTCTATGTTGGTAGGAGTCGTGTTTGTGGCATTATTTACAGTAGCTTTCGGAAGGATTTTCTGTGGTTGGATATGTCCGCAGACCATCTTTATGGAAATGGTCTTTCGCAGGATTGAATTCTGGATTGACGGCGACCGAGGAGCGCAGATGCGACTTGACAAACAAGATTGGGATGCCGAAAAAATTCGTAAAAGGCTGTTGAAATGGATTATCTTTTTTATCATTTCTTTCCTGATTGCTAACGTTTTCCTTGCCTATCTTATTGGTAGTGACGAACTGATTCGTTTGGTACAAGAACCCCTGGCTAACAACCTCAGTACTTTTATAGCCTTATTAATTTTTACCGGAGTTTTTTACTTCGTCTATGCGTGGTTTCGTGAACAGGTGTGCATTATTGCCTGTCCTTACGGAAGATTGCAGGGCGTACTACTGGACAATAAATCAATCATTGTGGCTTATGACCATGTTCGTGGTGAAAAGGAAAAAGGCAGGGCAAAAATTGATAAAAGAGAAGACCGTACGCTTAGCGGCAAAGGCGACTGTATTGACTGCAGACAGTGTGTCAATGTATGTCCAACCGGTATCGACATCCGTAACGGAACACAACTGGAATGCATTAATTGTACGGCCTGTATTGATGAATGCGACGCCATTATGGAAAAGGTTAGTCTGCCAAAAGGATTGATCCGGTATGCTTCAGAAGATGAGATTACAAAACATAAAACGTTTGAATTTACGGCGCGTATGAAAGGCTATGCTTCTGTATTGCTGATTCTCACCGGTATTTTTATTGGACTATTGTTTTTAAGAAATGATGTAGAAGCGACCATATTGAGATTGCCGGGACAGTTGTTTGAACACAAGGGCGAAAACATCAGTAACGTATATACGTATAAAATTGTCAACAAGACGGTACACAATCTTGACGACATCCATTTTGAACTGCTCAGCCCTAAAGGAACTATAAAAACAGTTGGAAAAGCATGGTTCACTATTGATAAGGAAGGAATGGCACAGGGAACGCTGTTTGTAGAAATCCATCCGGCTTTTCTGGAAGGCGACCGTACTTCTATTGAAATAGGTGTTTATCAGGGTGGCAAATTGATTGAAACGGAACGCACCAATTTCCTCGGCCCGAGGAGCTTTAATTAAAAAATAATCGTGCTGTCTGCTAAAGCATAACGGCACTAAAAATTAGAAATCATGAAAAAAATAAACTGGGGAACCGGAATCTTTATTGCTTTTGCACTGTTCATGTCGTTTATCCTCTTTTTTGTCTTTCTGGTACAGTCTGACCACAAATATGATAATGAGCTGGTGATAGAGGATTATTACAAATACGAAACCGGACTGCAATCACAGCTTGACAAAGAAAACAATGCAGAACAGTTGCAGGAAAAGGTAACGGTTGAAGTAAACAAAACCGGTATTACGGTGCATTTCCCTCACGATTTCAATTATAAAAACATTACAGGAAAAGTGTCCCTTTACAGGCCGTCCAGTCAGAAATTAGACTTTGGGATTCCCATCGCATTGTCTTCTTCAAATTTGCTCATACCTAAAAGTGATTTGGCTGACGGCCGTTGGGACATTCTTGTTGAATGGAATTACAACGGCACGGGCTATCTCAATAAAGAACAGCTCACCCTTGAATAAACCAAAATGTTATATTCTGCTTTTTTCTTCGGTTTGATTTCCAGCTTCCACTGTGTAGGGATGTGCGGACCAATTGCCATGATGCTGCCGCTCGACCGTAGCAGTCAGGCTAAAAAGACAGCCCAACTCCTGCTCTATCATTTGGGAAGATTAACGGCTTATAGCACTTTGGGACTAATTTTTGGATTGCTTGGAAAAGGTTTTTATCTGGCCGGGATGCAACAGCAGCTTTCAATAATGGTTGGTGTTTTTATGATATTGATTGCTATTGTTCCTGAAAAGGTATTTATGAAATATAACTTTTCACGGCCAGTTTATACTATTATTTCCAAAGTAAAATCAGGATTGGGGAAACAGTTCAAGAAAAAAAACAACAGCGCCTTGTTTCTTATTGGCCTGTTAAACGGGTTTCTGCCTTGCGGATTGGTTTATGCCGCTTTGTTTGGCGCACTTGCCATGCAAAACGCCCCTTTAGGAATCGCATATATGGCACTCTACGGACTGGGCACCATTCCTATGCTAAGCGCTGCGGCCTATGCAGGGAATTTTTTAAGCAACGGTTTCAGAAGTAAATTGCAGAAAGTAATTCCCGTAGTTACCGTCATTATAGGAACACTCTTTATTCTTAGAGGAATGGGATTGGATATTATGTATGTTTCTCCCGGTGATATGAGTTTGTTTGTGAAGAGCGGGGCAGATTGTAAATAAAGGTGCTAAGGTGATGAGGCTCTAAGGTGCTGAGGTTTTTAAAAAAGGCGCTGAGGTTTGGTTCTGTTTTCCGAAAAGAGATTTCTTTACAAATAGTTTTGTTTATTCTTTACCTCACACAAAAGACTTAGAACCTTAGTACCTTTTTACCTTAGTGCCTTTCACCTCAATACTTTTCAATCTAGAGCCTTAGTACCTCAAAACCTTAGTAACTTCTCTACACAATCAATGAAAACAACTGTGTTTCCGGTATTCTGCGTTTTAAACGAAGGTCAAACGCCATACAGGCATTGCGTAAAAAAGGTTTTCCGGCTTCTGTAATGGTAAGCTTATTATTTTCAATATGCAGCAGGCCGTCATTTTCCATTTCTGATAATTCGGAGAGTACGGCAGGAAGTTCCGGGAAACAGGCATCTGCATGGTTCCATTCGCTTTCAAAGCGGCACATGAGGTTGAGTATGTGCTGTCTGATAATCAAATCTTCCCTGGTAAGGATGTGGCCCCGGTTTACGGGTATCTGGTTCCATTCCAGCAATTGGTAATAGTCATCCAAATCTTTTACGTTTTGTGCAAAACCATACCAGCTATCGCTTATAGACGAAACGCCCAATCCTATCATAAGTTGTGTTTTGGAGTGGCTGTAACCCATAAAATTACGATGCAGTTTTCCTTCTTCAGTAGCTTTATAAAGCGAATCGGTTTCCAGTGCAAAATGGTCCATGCCAATTTCATGGTAGCCGTTGGAATGCAGTAATGCCTTGCCTATTTCATATAGTTTGCGCTTCTCCTCATCTTTAGGAATATCTTCGTCCTTATAGCCACGCTGTCCGTTACCTTTAATCCACGGTGTATGGGCATAACTGTAAAATGCCAAACGGTCCGGCCTTAGAGAACGGGTCTTTTCGATAGTATCGACCACATCTTCAATCGTCTGAAACGGCAAACCGAAAACCAAATCATGTCCAACAGACGTATAGCCAATTTCTTTAGCCCATAACGTTGTTTTTGCCACATTGGAAAAAGGCTGGATGCGGTGAATGGCTTTCTGTACGGTTTCTGAATAATCCTGTACGCCAAAACTCACCCTGCGAAAGCCAAGGTCGTATAGTTTTTGCAGGTGTTCTTTTGTTGTATTGTTGGGATGCCCTTCAAAACTAAACTCAAAATCTTTAGCCTTAGTCCCGGTTTTCAATATGCCGTTAATCAGGTCTTCCAGATGTTTTACGGCAAAAAAAGTAGGTGTTCCGCCGCCCAAATGAATTTCCTTGATAACAGGCTTTTCATTCATTGCATGGCAATACAACTGCCATTCCTTTAAAACGGCTTCCAGATAAGGCTGTTCTACGTTATGGTTTTTGGTAATGCGTTTGGTACAGCCGCAAAATGTGCAAAGGCTTTCGCAAAACGGCAGGTGAATATAGATGCTGATTCCTTCGGCAGCATTGCTTTCGCGGAATGATTTTTTAAAAGATTGAATCCAGGCTTCATAACTGAAATCACCACTCTCCCAATACGGAACGGTTGGATAGCTCGTATATCTTGGACCGGGAACGTTATATTTTTGAATAAGAGAATTGCTTGGCATAATCGGTAATTTTATGCCAAAGCTACTCCTGTTGCTATTTTTAAAAAATGACAATTGTCATGTCTGTTTATTTTAACAACATGACTTTGAACAGGATATCTTAATTCACGAAATTCTTACGGTATTCGTTGGGACTCATGCCTACTTCTTTTTTGAAAAGCCTTGAAAAATAAGGCGGATTGTCAAAACCTAAAGCATAGGCTGTTTCAGAAACCGAATTTTCAGAACCCTGCAATAAATTCTTAGCTTCAGATATCAGGAAGATGTGAATCAATTCAATTGCCGTTTTTCCGGTTTCCTGTTTCAAAACATCACTCAGGTATCGCGGTGAAAGGTTGAATAAATCAGCCAGTGACTTGACTGTTGGGAGTCCTTTTTCCTGCAACTTTCCTTTTTCAAGATACGATGCCAGCAGGTCGTTAAACTTAGAAACTGTTTTTCCCGACAATTCTGTCCTGTTAATAAACTGCCGCTTATAGAAACGCTGCGAATATTTCAGTATGGAATCGATATGGGCAATGATAATTTCCCGACTGTATTCGTCCTGATTATTATAATATTCCCCTTCAATTTTACTATGCAGGTCCCAGATAATCTGTTCTTCGCGTGCGGAAAGATGGAGCGCCTCATTAGCTTCGTAATCAAAATATCCGTATTTTTTTATCTCAGAATGCAGATGGTAGCCATTTAAGAAATCTTCATGAATCCAGATGATAAATCCTTTTTCTTCGAGTTCCACATTATTGATTTCTATGACCTGTCTTGGCTTCATGAACATCATCGAGCCGTTATCATGGTCATATTTTGTTCGTCCATAAAGTACATAACCCGATTTGATTTTTTTAAAAGCAATCATGTAAAAATCGGTAGTAAATTCGCTCTGCCCGATAGAACATTCGGATAGCTTTTCACACATTACCAGGCTAATCAAAGGATTTTCCGGTGGCGGATAGCCGATGGAGCGATGCAGTTCGCTTATGGTTTTGAAATGTCTCATAAAAAAATAGAAGAACTACGCTTTTAAAGGCGCAGTTCTTTTTAAAATTAGGTACGTAAATATACTAAAAAAAGCAAATTAATTTCCGTGGGCTTTTGCAGATACTTCTTTCCATTCTTCCCATTCTGAAAGACGTTGTGCATATACTTCTTTTACCCATGGCAGGGCCACTTTCCCCAGGAAAAGACGCAATGGCGGATTGGCGGCATCAACCAATTTCAAGATGGCTTCAGCTGTTGCTTCCGGTTTACCAAAAGAATCCGTATCAGCCATTCCGGCCTGGAAGGCAGCCCTTACATTGTCATAGGCTTTGATAGTTTCTGACTGTATAGCAGAAGACCCGGCCCAATCTGTAGCGAAACCGTTAGGTTCAACCAGAGTTACGTTAATACCAAATTCCTTGACTTCAGTAGCCAGTGTTTCGCTTATGGCTTCAACTGCAAATTTAGAGGCGTTATATATTCCTAAAGTTGGCAAAGTAGCCACACCTAATACACTCGACAATTGGATAATATGTCCGTGGCCCTGCGCTCTCAAAATTGGCAACGCTGCCTGGGTTATCCACAACAGTCCGAATACGTTGGTTTCAATCTGGTCTCTGGCTTCTTTTTCTGAAGTTTCTTCTATCGTTCCAAACAGTCCATAACCTGCATTGTTGATAATAACATCCAGTTTTCCGAAATGTTCTTTGGCCTGATTGACAGCGGCAAAACTTTGCTCACGGCTGGTCACGTCCAGTTGTATTGGCAATATTGCATCGCCATATTGTGCTTTTAATTCTTTAAGCGAATCCAGATTTCTTGCTGTTGCAGCAACTTTATCGCCACGTTTAAGAAAGGCTTCTGCCCATATTTTTCCAAATCCTCTGGAAGCTCCTGTAATAAATATGATTTTTGACATCAGTAAATGTGTTTAGATTAATAACAGGACAAAGTTAGGCTGGTGACGCACCGGAGAACTTATACAAAAAGCGGTAAAACATATACATTTTGTTTTGAGCCATACAGCAAAGCAACTTTGAGCTTTACAGCAAAGTCAGCCCGCTGTTTGTATACGAATTTTGTCCTGTAACAATTAATCAAATTAGTATAGCATATGAAAACGATTGACAAAATCTACATCAACGGCGAATTTGTAAAGCCAAAAGGAAATCAGATATTTGACCTTATCAGTCCAACAACCAATCAGCTAATCGGACAGGTTACTTTGGGAAATACGCAGGATGCACAAGATGCCATTGCAGCAGCAAAAGAAGCATTCAGGACTTTCTCTCAAACAACTAAAGCAGAACGTATCGAATATCTGAAACGTTTGCATGAGGTAGTTTCCAGAAGAAAAGACGAGCTTATTGAGGTAATGGTTGAAGAATATGGAGGAACGCTCCAATTCTCAAGAATGAGCATGGAATTTGCATTGAGTTCTTTTACTTCTGCTATTGCAACTCTGGAAAAATTCGACTTCACTAAAAAAATGGGTTTTTCTGAAGTACAACTGGTTCCGCTTGGCGTAGTGGGCATTATCATTCCGTGGAACGCCAGCAACGGTTTTATTGCCGGAAAACTAGCCACAGCAGTAGCTGCCGGATGTACGGTGGTTATTAAGCCAAGTGAAATGAGTGCCTTACAGACACAGATTATGACAGAATGTCTACATGAAGCAGGATTACCAGCCGGTGTATTCAATATCGTAAACGGATTGGGCGATGTGGTGGGAGCCGAAATCAGCAGCCATCCTGATGTAGCCAAAATTTCGTTTACCGGTTCCAGCAACGTAGGAAAAATTATTGCACGTGAAGCCTCGGCTACTCTTAAGCGTTACACTTTGGAGCTAGGAGGCAAATCGCCTAATATTCTTTTAGATGATGCCGACTTTACCAAAGCGATTCCAATGGCTATTGCAGCGGCCTTTATGAACAACGGACAAGCCTGTGTGGCAGGAACCCGACTTTTGGTGCCGGAAAACCGATTGGAAGAAGCGAAAGAATTAATACAAAGGCTGCTTCCCTTATTTCCTGTTGGTAATCCCAAAGAAGAAACAACGGCTGTTGGCCCTATGGTTAGCAAAAAACAATACGAACGGGTACAGAATTACATTCAATTGGGTCTTGATGAAGGCGCTACACTACTTGCAGGCGGACTTGGCCATCAGGAAGGATTGGAAAACGGAAATTTCGTAAAACCTACCGTTTTTTATAATGTAGATAACAAGATGCGCATTGCACAGGAAGAAATTTTTGGTCCGGTATTGTCAATTATTACCTATAAAGATGAAGCCGAAGCGGTTACTATTGCCAATGACACCATTTACGGATTACAAGCTTATGTAAGTTCTGCCGATACCGAAAGAGCCCGACGTGTTGCTTACCAGATTAATGCGGGGCGTGTATTGGTTAACGAATTAAATCATGACCCGGAAGCGCCTTTTGGCGGATTTAAACAGTCCGGAATAGGAAGAGAATTTGGGGTTTATGGTTTGGAAGCCTATTTGGAACCAAAAGCATTAATTGGGTAATACTGCCAACCTTGCTTCAGGAATACGGCTAAAGCGGCTGTATTCCTGAAACTATTTTTTTAACTTTACGCTCATGACAGCAATCAGAGAAGACCTTCCGCAAGTATTATATTCCTGCTATCACCAACGCAGCAGAGAGGGCGAACATTTTATTCCGGAACATGTTTTTAGTTATCAGATATCGGGAACAATGTCGGCATGGGATGCAAACAATGCTTATGAAAGCAAAGAGGGCGATTTCCGTCTTAGTATCCGAAACCGCCTGGCCAAGTTTGCCAAACAGCCACCGGAAAACGGAGAATTTAAACTTCTTTCCCTATTCTTAGACCAGGACACGCTACGGGAAGTGAGCCGGGAAATTAATTATACCGCCACAAAAACGGCTATGGAAAAAGCGGTTCTTCCTATTGCTTTCAATCCGCTTTATGTAAGTTTTATGGAATCCCTGCTCGCCTATCTTCAATTACCGCAGGAAAACAATACCGAACTTTTAAAGCTCAAAACCAAAGAAGCCATTTATTTGCTGATTAAAATCAATCCGGAACTCAAAGACATTTTATTTGATTTTAACGAACCCGGCAAGATAGACCTTGAGGCTTTTATGAACAGGAATTTTCATTTCAACGTACAACTCAAACGTTTTGCCTATCTCACAGGACGAAGCCTGGCTACGTTTAAACGCGATTTCCAGAAAATATTTCAGGACACTCCAAGTCATTGGCTGCAACAACGCCGATTACAGGAGGCTTATTACCTGATTACAAAAAAGGCCAAAACACCATCAGAGGTCTATATTGATGTAGGTTTTGAAAATCTGTCGCATTTTTCATTTGCATTTAAGAAAAAGTATGGAGTATCGCCTTCGAAGGCAGGATAATTCATATCGCAATAATTTGGGCTATTTTTGAACCTTTACCCAGTCCTTCTTACGGAAATCCGTAATTCCAAAGCAATCCTGTTTTGATACAGGCCTTTTCCGCCTATTTTTCTGTGAACCATTAGAAAACAAGGATTTATATCTTAAAAGATTAAAAAAATTTAAACATAAAATAAACTTCATAACCTTAAAGTCACGCTTTCTTAAAACAGCATCTCCATAAGTAAAAGTTCGTTAACGAAAAGGTAATCTAAAGCTCAAGAGCCTTGGGACTCAATCCTATAACTTTGGCTCTCAAACTTTTAACTTTTTTTGATGAAAACAATTCTACGAACAAATTACATCAAGTCACTGGGACTAGCAGTACTTGGGTTATTTTTCGGCACTGCATGGGGGCAGGCCACATTGCCAGTAAACAGAACTTCCTGGGGAACTGAACCACAAGGATGGACAAACAGCGGATGCGCACACAGAACTACAAGTTCTGCCTGTTCTAACAACAGTGCAACGACTTTTGACGGAACAGGTGACAACAGGATACTTTTTATTAATGCTGCACCACAGACCTTATCGATGACCTTAAAAAATCAAGGAATGTCCGGACAATCCTATCTGCTCGTTGAACAATCTGCAGATGGTAGTGATTATACGGAATTAGGAAGGTATGGTACGGCTACCGGCGCAACATCAATTACCAATGCACAGTGTTCTGATATTGATTTGCCTTTGCTTTCTTCTACACGTTACATCCGATGGACTTATACTAAAGCCAGCGGTAACTGTGATATGGACGATGTTATTGTTACAGCCGCACCGGTTGTTCCTGCATTTACCGTTAGCTCTACATCTATAACCAGCTTTGGCAATGTCAATGTAGGTGCTTCTTCCAACAGTTCTTCGGTTACAGTTTCAGGAACTAATCTTACCGGTAATATTACAGCCACGGCTCCTGTAAATTTTCAGGTAAGTACAAATAATTCAACGTGGTCAGGTTCAGTAAGCTTTACTCCTACATCCGGCACCGTAAGCAGCAGACCGCTTTACGTACGTTTCTCACCTCAGAGTACCGGACTTAAATCCGGTTCTGTTACAGTAAGTACTTCAGGAGCATCTAACCAAAATATCTCTGTTTCCGGTACAGGAGTTATTACTTCTACTACATGGAACGGTTCTGCATGGAGCAACGGAAATCCGACTGCTGCTCTTGATGCCGTTATCAGTGGAAATTATGATACAAACGCTGCTGCACCACAAGGCCCAATTACAGCGAAAAACCTTAGCATTACTTCTGGAACATTAATCGTTGGTGCTAACGGATTGGAAGTAAAAGAAACATTGTCTAAAACCGGTGGAACCATCGATGCTGCTGCAGGCGACATTACTTTCTCCGGTACTACAGCACAAACACTTCCGGCTAATTTTTTTACAAACAATACGATACAGAAATTAATCCTTAATAATGCTGCCGGACTAACCTTAACCGGTACGACTAATCTGACGGGAGTTCTTGACGTAGTGTCAGGTAATTTGGCCGCTAATGGCAACCTGATATTAAAATCAACAGCTTCAGGTTCTGCCAGAATCGCTGCCGTAACCGGTTCTATTACCGGAGAAGTTACCGTTGAACGCTATATCCCACAAGGAAAACGTGCTTTCCGATTTTTAACTCCGGGAGTTACCACAACTAATTTTATCAGCAATAACTGGCAAACCGGAACCCATATTACCGGTTCTGATTCAGGCGCAAACGGATTTGACACTACATTGACAGGAAATCCATCGATGTATGTTTATAACAACAATACTGCTTCGGGCAGTGGATGGAGCGCAATCGCAAATACTGACGCTACCAATTTAGTGGCAGGAAACGGCTATAGAATCCTGATTCGCGGTGACAGGAATGCAGACTTAGGGCAATCTTCTGCCGCCAATATGAATGCGGCCGTAACCTTAACTGCAAAAGGAACCCTGAAAACAGGCCAGGTTGTTTTTGATGCTGCGACTACTCCGGCCATCAATGCAACTCAAAACGCTACAACTAACGGTTACAGCCTGATTGGAAATCCATATGTGAGTCCTGTAGACTGGCATTCTGTAACCAAATCAGGTGTAGAAGATGTGTATTATGCATGGGACCCAAATATGGGTACTGCGGCACAAAGAGGGCGTTATGTAGCCTATAGCCAGACTGTTGGGAGCAATAACTTGCCCGAATCAGCAGTCAATCAATACATCCAGCCAGGACAGGCATTTTTTGTAAAAAATACAGTTTTGGGCACAGCCGGTTCTGTTACTTTTAATGAAAACAACAAGGCTTCACAGTCGGCCAACGTTTTCAGAACAAACTCTACAGAAGAAAAATCTGTATTCCGTATTGCGGTGTATGATGCTAATGAAACCGAAGTTGGTTACCCTATTGACGGTACAATTGCCGTATTTGGAAGCAATTATGATACTGCTATAGGATTAGGCGATGTTGAAAAACTTTACGGTTCGGGCGAGCATTTGGCATTTGGAAGAAACAGCAAAATATTAGCTATCGATGCACTGGCTCCTGTTATGGCTAATGATGAATTGCAGGTAAAGACACTTCAGTTTATAGCCGGTAAAACCTATACTTTCAAAATCAATGCGGCTAACTTCCCTGAAGACATGCAGGCCTATCTTATTGACCAACACGCTGGAACTGAAACACAATTGAGTCTTTCCGGAGCTACAACGGTAAATTTTGCAACAACAGCTCAAGCAGGCTCTTATGGAAGTGACCGTTTCCGCGTCGTATTCCGTTCTGCAACTTTAGGAAATGGACAATGGAACAGCAATACTGTAAAAGTATATCCAAACCCTATACAAAACAACCAATTCAATATTACGCTGCCAAATAACGCTGACGGAAAGGTAGCTATCACGTTATACAACCTTGTTGGGCAGGAAATCTACAAGACTAACGTAGAAAGCTCAAGTATTATTACAGTAAACCCATCATTGCAATTAAGCAAAGGAATCTATATCCTACAGGTATCTAACGGTACTGCTTCAGTAAAACAAAAAATTGCAGTAAAATAAATCCCTATCAAAATGAAAAACTTCAAAATATTACTATTAGTTCTGATGCTGACTACGGGAGTTCAAAACATGAATGCCCAGGAAGATTTTGACGATGATACGCAAGATGTCCCTCAGGCACCAATCAATGATTATATTATTCCGATGCTTTTGGCCGGTGTCTATTTAGGCTACCGATTGCTAAAAAGCAGGACTGAGGAAGCATAATTTCTTTAAATAAAAACGGCTGTAGAGATTACAGTCGTTTTTTATTTAAAAGTGGCTGAGGTGCTAAGGCTCTAAGGCTCTAAGGCTCTGAGGTACTGAGGTACTGAGGTTCTGAGGTTAATAGGCTTCTGAAGTTCGTGTAATTCTTCTAATCTGTAGCCAAAATCAAAAATCTCAAATCTCAAATCAAAGGTTCTAAGGTACTGAGATTAATAGGCTTCTAAAGTTCGTGTAATTATTCTAATCTATAGCTAAAATCAAAAATCTCAAATCCGAGATTCTAAGGTGCTAAGTTTAATAGACTTCTAAATTCGTGTAATTCTTCTAATCTGTAGCCAAAATCAAAAATCTCAAATCTCAAATCTCAAATCAAAGATCCTCAGGCTACTGATAGCCAATTAAATTTTAATTGATGTAGGTAACACAATCATAATTTTGATTTTACAGTAATAAAACACCTACGTAAAGTGCAACGGGAATATATTGATAATCTTTGTATGTATCTGTAAATGAACCAACAAAACAGATTCCTCAAAATTACAGCCCTATGAATACAGCTTTACACAAAAGATTCATTGTCCCTTTTCTTTTTATTATTTTCCTGCTTTATCCCGTTTCAGATTATGCCCTGATTCTTGGCTGGGATGCTAACAACAACGGTGGTGGATTTGGCGTCAGCCCCTGGACACCTTCTACACGAAATGCCAATTTGCAAACTTCGGGACTTGTCAGAGGTTCAGGTATTTCAACCAGTGGTAGTGCAGCAGGAGGATGCTGGGGAGGTTCCGGAGGATGGTCAACATCCCAATCCGATTCCAACAGCTTTTATTTTACTTTTCAGGCAACTGCCGGATATAAAGTCAGCCTGAGCTCTATTTCTACCGCAACCCGAAGGTCCAATTCCGGGCCGTCAGGATGTATAGTTTATTATTCTGTTGGCGGCGGTCCTTTTACCAGTGTAGCCACCTGGTCCACCTCATCTACAAGCGGTACGACAGGAACGCCTAATTCAGTTTCCTTATCGGGAATCAGCGCTTTGCAAAATATTGCCGCAGGAGTTGTTATTAAATTCCGGATAATCCCTCAAGGCTCAACAGGAAACTATTACCTGACAGGCGGAACCAACTCTTTAAAAATAGACGGCAGTGTTACTGCCGCTGTCAATCCTTTAATTATTCCTTCTACTACTTCACTGGCTTCTTTTGGCGATGTTATGGTAGGAAACAGTTCATCTGCAACCAGCTTTACATTTAACGGTGCCGGACTTACGGAAGATGTAAGTATTCTGGCTCCGGCAGGATTTGAAATCAGCACAGATGGCATTAACTGGTATCCCGGTACAGACATCAGTCCGGTTGGCGGCACATTAAATAACGTACAGATTTGGGTACGTTTCAGTCCCACAACCGTAGGAACGGCCTCCGGAAATATTATACTATCATCAACAGGAGCAACCAACAAAACGGTTGCGGTTACCGGAAATGGCATCCCGGCTGTAAGTTCTATTGTAGTTGATGATGAACCTTACGGCCCTTACTGTAATGGAACCGATACTACTTTTGATTTGGATTTTACACCGGCCGGAAGTTTCAACAGTACTAATTTTTATGCGCAGCTCTCTAATACTGACGGTAGCTTTCCAACAACACCAACCAATATTGTCGGAGTATCTGCCACCAGTCCAATCACCGTGACAATTCCTGCCGATACGCCTCCAGGCTCAAATTATAGAGTAAGAGTTTATAATGACGACCCGCTGACTTTCAGCAATAATGATAACGGACATAATATTACAATTATAGGAGCAGCAACGCTTTCTGCAGTTACACAAACCAACATCATGTGTGACGGAGGTGCGACTACAATCAACCTAAGCGGCCTGATTCCTGAATCAACCTCTTCTATCAGCTACACCATTAATAATGGCACTGCGCAAAACGTTGCAGGTATTATTGCAGACATTAGCGGTAATGGCAGCTTCACCATAAGCCTTCCTTACAGCAATAATGGACATTCTCTAGTTATAGGAACTATCGAAAGAACTGATATTTCGTCCTGTCCGAATGCGCTTACTGCAAACAACTCTGTTGTATTGGCTGTAAATCCTTCCCCAACAGTAACTGCTGTAAGCACTACTCCCTTATGTGCAACCAATGACAATGCTGTTATCAGCCTGACCGGATTGATTGGCAACAGTACTTCAGAGATTACTTTTACGATTGCGGGAGGAACTGCCGTAACGGTTTCGGGAATTACCGCTAATGCTTCCGGAGAAGCTGATTTTGAAGTAGCTGTTTCGACTGCAGAAAATGGCCGGACATTAGAAATAACTTCTATTAAACGAACAGATGTAACTCCAGATTGCGAAAGTGTGATTAGCGGCATAAACACCATTTTGGTTATCAACTCCAGACCAACAGCAGCAATAAGTGGCGACCAGTCCGTTTGCCAGGGTTCGGCTTCGTCTGAACTTAGCATCGCTTTGACAGGAACTGCTCCATGGACTATTACGTATACTGATGGAACTTCAACTTTTCCAATTACCAATATCCAAACATCGCCTTATACTTTTACGGTTACTGCTAATGAGACAAAAACCTATACGGTAACTGCCGTAGAAGATGCCAATTGTATTGCCCAATCTGCTGACATAAGCGGAAGCGCTACCATTACTGTCATAGAAACAGGCAATGGAGGAACTATAACCGGAAATTCAACCGTATGCTTCGGAACCAACAACGGAACACTTACTTTGGAAAATCATGTAGGAACTATTATAAAATGGCAATCTTCTACCGTTGCAGACTTTAGTGGTACTGTTACCGATATTGAAAATACGGCCGCAACTCTTAACTATACAAATCTTTCAGAAACCGCATATTACCGTGCTGTTGTGCAAAATGCTCCGTGTACGGAAATTTATTCCACTATTGCGACAATTACGGTTAACCAAACCGAAGCTCCAACCACTGCTCCACAAACTTTCTGTAATACCGCAACTGTTGCCGACTTACAGCCAAACACTGCCGGAATCCAATGGTATGATGCTCCAAACGGAGGAAATGCCCTTTCGTTGACACAGCCACTGACCAATGGTGATTATTACGCTACTATGACAGTTCACGGATGCGAAAGTGCCCGTACGCTAACATCTGTTACAATAAATACGGTTACGCCACCAACCACAACAGCACATGCTTTCTGTAATACCGCAACTGTTGCCGACTTACAGCCAAACACTGCCGGAATTAAATGGTATGACACTCCAAACGGAGGAACTGCTCTTTCGTTGACACAGCCACTGACCAATGGCGATTACTACGCTACCATGACAGTTGACGGATGCGAAAGTGCCCGTACGCTAACATCTGTTACGATAAATATGGTTGCGGCACCAAACGGTTCTGAAAACCAGAATTTCACAGAAGGTGAAACATTGGCGGATCTTGAAGTTACCGGAACAAATCTGGAATGGTATGCTACAGAAACGGCAGCCGAAGCCGGAACACCTGTACTGGATTCCAATGAACTTCTTGTTGACGGTGCAACTTACTATGCCGTACAAACAATTGGTGAATGTAGCAGCAGTCCATTGGCGGTAACCGTTTCAATAGTATTGGGCAATCCTGAATTTGACCTTACAATGCTCAAAGCCTATCCGAATCCGGTAACTGATTTATTAAACGTTTCCTATTCCGAAAACATTCTTGCTGTTGAAGTTTTTAATCTGATTGGACAAAAAATAATGGATAAGACCGTAAATAATACACTGGTAAGCATCAACTTATCAGATATTGAAACCGGAACCTATCTCGTCAGAGTTAGCTCTGGAAAAGCACAGAAAACTTTCCGAATCTTAAAAAAATAAGAGAAAACAATTTCTTAAAAAAAGCCTGCCGCAACAGCAGGCTTTTTTGTGCCGGTAACATTGAAGAAACGAAAACGTAACACCGGCCGGCACCAACATAACATTTTGATAAATCAAACAACGGCTTCAGTTAATCTGTCATTCCTAGATTGCGCCGGTTTTAAACTGACTCAAATGAAATTACAAAAGCTCAAACATTTCCTTATTATTGCTGTTCTGGCTCTTTTCTCTTATCAAGACACTTTCTCCCAATGTTTCCAAATCGAAAGTATACTGGTTGACGCTTGTGGCGTACAGGAAGGATTGAATGAAATGGTACGATTTAAAGTAGGCAATACTGCTATAAATACAAGTAATATGAGCGTGTCATGGCCAAACAATCCATGGCAGGGACTTATACGAAACTCTGTCACCGCTTCAAAAGTAGCTACTCTTAATGCTGATATTCTGGATGCCGGCGGATGTGGCCAGTTAATCGAGCCTACAGGAGGTGTTCTTCCGGCCAATGCCAGTGTAATTTTGGTCACCAGCCATAATTTTGATACCGACCTGAATTCATTTGGAGCTTTAACTGATAATGTTTATATCATTTTTCAAAATAACCCGACTACAGTGTCAGGGCATTTTGCCAACTCAGGAACCGGAATCAGAACATTGACTATTTCTTTTGGTTCCTGCTCTGATACCGTTTCCTATGACCGTGCTCTGCTAATTGACACCAATGGTGCTACTGTTCCTGCAGATGGCGCAATAGTGCAATACACTCCGGCAGGAACTGCAACCTATATCAACAATGGCTGTTCTGCTCCTGTTCCTCCATTTACTGTTGATGCCGGACCTGCTACTATGTCGGCTTGTGCCGGAACTACAATTTCTTTGAACGGAATTGCGCAGGGATATCAATCAGTAAGATGGTCGGCTGCAAGCGGTACGTTTTCAACGGCAACCAATCTGTCAACCACCTACACTTCAAGCGCTTCACAGGCAGGAACCGTTGTTGCTATTACCCTAACCGCTATCAACAGTTGTGGCCTGGAGATAAGAGACACTATTAATCTTACCTTAACTAACAGTACTACACCTAACTTCCCTACTGTACTTTCATTATGCACCGGTAGCACCGCTCCTGTATTAAACACTACTTCACCAAACGGAATTTCCGGAACATGGAATCCGGCTGTTGTGAGCAATACGGCAAGCGGAAATTATGTGTTTACCCCAAATGCAGGACAATGTGCCTCGAGCATAACCTTGAGCGTAACGGTAACCAACAGCATCACACCTAACTTCCCTACTGCACTTTCATTATGCACCGGAAGTACGGCTCCGGTATTGAACACTACTTCACCAAACGGAATTTCCGGAACATGGAATCCGGCTGTTGTGAGCAATACGGCAAGCGGAAATTATGTATTTACACCCAATGCAGGGCAATGTGCCACAAATATGACTTTAAATGTAACGGTTTCTAATAGTATCACGCCAAACTTCCCTACCACACTTTCAATCTGTACCGGAAGCACAGCACCGGTTTTAAATGCTACTTCACCCAACGGAATCACAGGAACGTGGAATCCGGCGGTTGTGAGCAATACGGCAAGCGGAAGTTATGTATTTACACCCAATGCCGGGCAATGTGCCACAAATATGACTTTGAACGTAACTGTAACCAACGGAATCACGCCAAACTTTCCCACATCACTTTCAATCTGTACCGGAAGCACAGCACCAGTTTTAAATGCTACTTCATCCAACGGAATCACAGGCACGTGGAATCCGGCGGTTGTGAGCAATACGGCAAGCGGAAACTATGTATTTACGCCCAATGCAGGGCAATGTGCCACAAATATGACTTTAAATGTAACGGTTTCTAATAGTATCACGCCAAACTTCCCTACTACACTTTCAATCTGTACCGGAAGCACAGCACCGGTTTTAAATGCTGCTTCACCCAACGGAATTTCCGGAACATGGAATCCTGCAGCAATCAGTAATACCGCAAGCGGAAGCTATGTATTTACACCCAATGCAGGGCAATGTTCCACAAATATGACTTTGAACGTAACTGTAACCAACGGAATCACGCCAAACTTTCCTACCGCACTTTCAATCTGTACCGGAAGCACAGCACCGGTTTTAAATGCTACTTCACCCAACGGAATTACAGGAACATGGAATCCGGCGGTTGTGAGCAATACGGCAAGCGGAAGCTATGTCTTTACACCAAATGCCGGGCAATGTGGAACAAGTATGACTTTAAATGTAACCGTTACGAATAGCATTATCCCGGATTTTGCAACAGAATTGGCATTATGCAACGGAGATGGCGCGCCAGCATTGGCTACTACCTCACCAAATGGAATCACAGGAACCTGGAATCCGGCCATTATAAACAATACCACAAGCGGAAGTTATGTATTTACTCCAAATGCCGGACAATGTGCTTCAAACGTGACATTAAACGTAACAGTAGGACAACTTGATTTTAAAGTAGATAACGGATGCGAAGGTGGAAACTATAGGCTGACCGTTGTTCCAATTTCTGATTTTGATAGTAATGATGTTGATTACGAATGGAAAAATAATCAGGGCATCAGAGTAGGAACCGATTCCAGCCTGAACGTAACCGAACTGCTGAACTCTACTCCTGTTGAAGAAGAATTCCCTATAACTTATACGGTACAGGTGACCACGGCACAAGGATGTACCTTAACCAGAGAAGAAACCGTATACGGTATTTTCTGCAGCATACCAAAAGGAATATCTCCTAACAACGACAATAAAAATGATGAATTTGACCTTAGCGGATTGGGAGTAAAAGAATTGACCATTTTCAACCGATATGGGGTTAAAGTATACGGATACAAGAATTATACAAACCAATGGAAAGGACAATCTGATGACGGAAAAGAACTTCCGGATGCGACCTACTATTATGCCATTAGCAAAAGCGACGGACAAACAGTAACCGGATGGGTTTACCTCAACAGACAACGATAAAAACATTTAAGTAACTGTTTATTAAATATTTAATAAAGAAAAACCAATCCTTCCAAAGTAGAATAAACATTACTTTTCGTAGGTTTTGAAATAATGCTAATCTCCCATACTATGTCAAGAAACCTTAGCAATCCTGTCAAAAAAAATACGTTTTTATTTGTGGTCTTATTTTTTTTGGTAACCCTATCCGATGCTACGGCACAGATTTATTATCATAATTTTGGTACAACGACTATTTCGGCACATCCTTATACGGTGGCACCAACTACCCTAAATACGCATTTATCCGGCTCTTCGTGGAGCAATAGCCTTACTACATGGACAAGCACAGCAGGAGCTACAGGCGAAGCTTTACGTCTTACTACATCAACAAATGCGACTATTACCCTGACCTTTAATGTTGCTGCTAATTATCAGGCAGATGTTACTTCGTTTAATTTCTGGAGACAAAGGAGTAATTTCGGACCTCAAAACTGGTCGATGTCCATCAACGGTATTACTGTTGGAAACGGTACTATAGATGCCACCGGCAGTGCTATTGGAACAACCAATGTTGCCAATCCGGTTTCCGGATTAACAGGAACTGTTACCGTAGTGATTTCGCTTAGCGGTTCTACCGGAAACGGAACACTGCGTCTGGATGATTTTACTTTGAACGGAAGCGTAACTTCTAATTGTGCGGCACCTGGAATTACTTCTTTTACACCTGCTTCCGGACCACAGAATACATTAGTCACCATAAATGGTAGTGGCTTTACAACGGGAAGCGGAACTTCTTCCGTAAAATTCAACGGTATTCCGGCAACCAGTTTTACTGTTGTTTCCAATACGGTTATCAAAGCCTATGTACCGGCCGGAAATGCTTCAGGACCAATCAGTATTACTACCAACGGATGCGAGGGTTTTTCCACAACTAATTTTACCAGGATTTCAACAACCAGTGTAGGGAATTATTCCAGTGACATTTATATTTCTGAACTTTATGATGCACAGGCCGGTGATGGCGGTGTTATAGAATTATATAACGGAACCAATGCTACTGTTGACCTGACAGGATATACGATACGAAGATATGGCGATATTGGCGGTTCTACTTTTTATACCATTGTACTTAGTGGCTCCATCCCTCCGGGAGGAATTTTTTTAATCGGGATTGGAACAGGCACTATTCCCTGCGGCATTACTTCAAGCCAGACCTATCCTACCGGATTTAATGCCAATGATGAGTTCCAGCTGCTTAAAAACGGAACCATTATCGATAACGTACATGCACCAAACAACGTAGGATATTCCGTTATCCGAAATCCCAACGCGGTGGCTCCAAAGGTTGTTTTTAACAGTAGTGACTGGAACACCCAAACTTCTGAAAGTTGTGCCAACATAGGAATTCATAATGTAACCAATACTGTTCCGCCAACCTTATCCAATCCAACGAGCAGGATAGTTTGTGAAAACAATACGGTTACTTATACCGCATCTCTTGCCAACAGTACCGGTTTTACTTTCCAATGGAAAAGACTTGACGCAAGCGGAAACTGGATTAACATCACCAATACAGTACCATTTTCAGGAGCAAACACCAATACGCTTACTATCAATCCGGCACCTTTGACGCTTGATGACAGCCAATATTATTGTCAGGTCACTTCTACACAGCATACTTTAGTGAGCAACGCTGCTCAATTGGAAGTAAATCCGGCAACAATTCCTGATTTTCCAACATCGCTTAACTACTGTGCAGGTGCCAGTATACCTGCATTGAATAACACTTCCCCTAACGGAGTTACCGGAACCTGGAATCCTCCAACCATCAGCAATACCGCAAACGGAAGTTATGTATTTACACCAACAGCAGGACTGTGTTCTCCTGGCGTTACCTTAAATGTTGCTATTTCCAACAGCATTACGCCTGATTTTACAACCACATTAAGCCTATGTTCAGGAGATACCGCTCCTACCCTGAATGCCACATCACCTAACGGGATTACGGGTACATGGAATCCGGCAACAATTAACAATACAACCAACGGAAGCTATGTGTTTACGCCAGATGCCGGACAATGTGCCACGCCAACTACATTAAACGTAACCATCAATAACAACATCACACCGGATTTCCCTACAACATTGAACTTCTGTAACGGGGCTACAGTTCCTGCATTAAATACGACTTCACCAAACGGAATCACGGGTACATGGAATCCGGCAACAATCAGCAATACCGCAAGCGGAAGCTATCTCTTTACACCAAATACCGGACAATGTGCTACGACAACTACATTAAACGTAACCATCAATAACAACATCACACCGGATTTCCCTACCACACTGGTTTTCTGTAACGGAGCTACTATTCCCAGCTTACAGGCCACTTCGCCTAACGGAATTACCGGAACATGGAATCCTGCAGCAATCAGTAATACAGCAAATGGAAGCTATGTGTTTACACCGGATGCCGGGCAATGTGCCACTACAGCTACCCTGAATGTAACTATTGATACTAATATTACTCCGGATTTCCCTACCACACTGACTTTCTGCAACGGAGATACGGTTCCTGCCTTACAGCCAACTTCGCCAAATGGAATCACCGGAACATGGAATCCTGCAGCAATCAGTAATACCGCAAGCGGAAGCTATGTATTTACACCAAATGCCGGGCAATGTGCTACGACAACCACATTAAATGTCACTATCAATAACAATATTACACCGGATTTCTCTACTTCGTTAGTATTCTGTAACGGCGATACAGTTCCTGCACTTCAGGCTACTTCTCCCAACGGAATCACAGGAACATGGAATCCTGCAGCAATCAGTAATACCGCAAGCGGAAACTATGTGTTTACGCCAAATGCCGGACAATGTGCTACGACAACCACATTAAATGTAACCATCAACAATAACATCACACCGGATTTTGCTTCTTCTTTGATTATTTGTACAGGAAGCGCTGCTCCTTTGCTGAATACAACTTCACCCAATGGGATTACAGGAACATGGAGCCCTGCCACAGTAAGCAATACAACAAACGGGAGTTATGTATTTACACCAGATGCCGGACAATGCGCCACGACAGCAATACTAAACGTAACAGTTACCAATAACATCACACCTGATTTTGCAACAGCCCTTTCATTCTGTTATGGTGATGGAATACCTTTACTAAATACGACTTCTCCAAACGGAATTACGGGATTCTGGAATCCTCCAACAATCAGCAATACCAGCAGCGGAACTTATATATTTACACCGGATGCCGGACAATGTGCTACTACGGCTACACTGAATGTGACCATAAATAACAATATTACTCCGGACTTCCCTACCACACTGACTTTCTGCAACGGAGATGCGATTCCTGCCTTACAGCCAACTTCGCCTAACGGAATTACCGGGACATGGAATCCTGCAACAATCAGCAATACCGCAAGCGGAAGCTATCTATTTACACCTAATGCCGGACAATGTGCTACTACGGCTACACTCAATGTAACTATCAATAACGCTATCACACCGGATTTCCCTACGACACTGACTTTCTGTAACGGAGATGCAATTCCTGCCTTACAGCCAACATCACCCAACGGAATTAACGGAACATGGAGCCCTGCTTCAATAAGCAATACAACAAGCGGAAATTATGTCTTCACACCTAATGCCGGACAATGTGCTACAACAGCCACTCTGAATGTGACCATCAACAACAATATTGTACCCGATTTCCCTACTTCACTGGCATTCTGTAACGGGGATACGGTTCCTGCCTTGCAGGCAACTTCTCCTAACGGAATCACCGGAACATGGAACCCGGCAACAATCAGCAATACGGCTAACGGAAACTATGTCTTTACCCCAAATGCCGGACAATGTGCCGTGACAACTACATTGAATGTAACTATCAACAATAATATCACACCGGATTTTCCTACTTCATTGGTATTCTGTAACGGGGATACGGTTCCTGCTTTGCAGGCAACTTCTCCTAACGGAATCACAGGAACGTGGAGTCCTGCTTCAATAAATAATACTGCAAGCGGAAACTATGTCTTTACGCCAAATGCAGGGCAATGTGCCACTAATATGACTTTGAGAGTGACTATCACACCTCAAACAGTACCAACCTTCCAAACAATAATGACAATCTGTAACGGAAGTACGGCTCCTGTCCTGAATACGACTTCTCCAAACGGAATCACCGGAACCTGGAATCCTCCAACCATCAGCAATACTGCAAGCGGAAGCTATATATTTACGCCAAATACGGGGCAATGTGCAACAACAGCTACTTTAGCCGTAACAGTCAGCAATAGTATTTTACCCGATTTTCCAACCACATTGGCATTCTGTAGTGGCGATACGGTACCTGTGCTTCAAACAACATCGCCTAACGGAATATCAGGTACATGGAATCCTCCGGCAATAAACAATACTGCCAGTGGAAATTATGTGTTTACACCAACTGCCGGGCAATGTGCAACGAGTACGACCCTTGCTGTTACTATTAACAGCCTTGCTCTTCCTGCCATTGGCGGCCCTAATGCAGTTTGCCTGTCAAACACGATACAGCTAACCCATCCTACTCCTGGCGGAACCTGGACGAGTGGGAATACGAATATAGCAACGATTGATGCAGCCGGAAATGTTACCGGAGTTAATGCAGGCACAGTAATAATCATCTATACTGTAAACAATGGCAGCTGTACGTCATCGGTCAGAACAACTGTAACGGTAGCCGCACCACCAAAACCAATACTTAAGGAAGGTTATATCTGTCTTGACAATCAAACAGGCAACTATATTTCTACGGTTAATCTGCATTGCCAGGTTCCTAATGCTAACCATAGTTTTGTCTGGACCCGAAACAACACCATCCTGCCTACTACTACCAATATGCATATTGCCACCGAGCCCGGAACCTATGAAGTAATAGTAACTAATCTGACCACAGGTTGTACAGCAACGGCAACAACAACCGTAGGCACATCATCTATTGCCATTGCAGAAGCTACAGTAGGAAGAGATTTTAATAAAAGCCAGACCATTACGGTTAACGTTACGGGCGGTTCAGGACAATATGAGTTTCAACTCAACGGCGGTGCGCCGCAAACCAGCAATCAGTTTACGAATATTTATGAAGGTGAGTATGAAATTACGGTAAGAGACACGCAGGGATGCGGTTTGATTACGCTTACCGTATACGCTTTGAATTATCCTTATTACTTTACGCCAAATGCGGATGGTTATAATGATACGTGGAACATTGACGGACTGGCCAACCAACCGGAAGCTCAAATTTTTATTTTTGACCGTTACGGAAAACTAATCAAGCAGATTTTTCCTTCGTCTGCCGGATGGGACGGTACCTATAACGGACATCCGCTGCCGGCAACAGATTACTGGTTTAAATTGCTTTATAAGAGCCGTGATGGAGTGAACAAAGAATTTAAGGCCCATTTTGCCCTGAAAAGATAATTTCCAATATTTCGTTACTTAAATACCACAGCATGAATTTCATCAAACCAAAAAGATACGAAGATGTCGTATATAATATGGACCAGGTGTACAAAATCGAAAAGCTAATTGACGAATATGAGTTTCATTTTAACAATGGAAGAGTGATTAACGTAAAAGCGTCACTTGTAAGCAACAAGATTAAAAAGCTGTTCGACACCAAGTATAAAAAGAAAAATCTTACAGAATCTAAAAATACTTCCAAATAATTCTTGCAAATTGATGAAATCAGTCTAAATAAGGCTTTTTTGTGACCGATTTTAAGTCCTTTAATTTGAAAAAGAGTAAATTTTAAAGTAAGTTTGTAGAACCCTAATCTATTACTTAAAATTACAAAAAATCCCTTATACCACGAGGGTGAACGTTATGGAATACAACAAGACTCATGCTCTGGACAATGGCGTTTCAGTAGTACAAAGCATTATGCGCAAATTTAAGGTATACGCCGACCGATATTATAAGTACTCTTTTCCGGAAGAACCTTTTTTTAAAGAGATTGCTGAGAAATGCATCAGCGATGCTTTCGGAGCCAATCATAAAGAATCTTTCACCAAAGCAAAAATCAGAGAACTTTGGGGCTATGTCAAAAAGCAGGCCCTTAACTATATCCTCAACGTTGAAGCTGAACTCGATAAAGAGTTTCCTAATCACGGACAACTTAGTTTTTATGCATTTAAGCTGAATTGCAAGACAGAGAATCTCAAAGAGAAAGTAACGGCTTTTAAGTCACAGTTTACAGATGCTGAAGATTTTATATCCAGATAATACACCTGGATTTATTGATACAAGGCTCCCATTGGGAGCTTTTTTATTTTATGTTATTCTCTTTTTACTTTAATAACTTTAGGCTTTGCGACTCTGTGCCTTTGCATGAAAAATAATTGCTCACAAAGACGCAAAGATGCGATTTACATACACCCCATGACCGCATTAATAAATCTTTACTTTAATTGATTGCCAGAAACTTTTACCAATATAATTGCATAAAATTTGCTTTGCGACTCTGCGCCTTTGCGTGAAAAATAATTGCTTACAAAGACGCAAAGACGCTATTTACATAAATCCTTTGACCGCATTAATAAAATAAGGCGAATCGTTCCATTGAATTTTACGGTAATTGAAATCCTTCCTAAGCGTCTCCGGCAGACAATCCCAGATGGCACGGCTCATTTTTTCCAATAACAGCTTTTTGGAAAATGTATCTGAAACCACCAGACTGATTTCCCGAATGGGTTTGGGTTCCTTAAACGGCTTAAACAAATGCTTTTCATTTTCATTGAGTATGGAAAGTTCCGGAAGGATTGCAAAACCGAGTTGGGCACGTACCAGATTTTTCAACGTTTCTATAGAGCTGATGTCATAAGAGAACTGCTCACTTATTTTACGGTCTTCCTTAATGTCACATATATCAAGAAGCTGTGCATTGTAACAGTATTCATTTTGCAACAGCAAAAGTTCCGGTTTGTCACTGGCCTGGAGTTCATAAAAGTCTTTAGTCGCAAACGGATGGCTCTCGTTAAGATAGGCCACAAAAGGCTCGTTAAAAACATGGTGTTCTTTCAGATTTGGGTTTCCGGTTGGAGTAGCCATAAGCGCCACATCTAAAGCTCCTGTTTCAATATCCTGCATTAACTGACCCGTGGAAGCTTCACGAATAACAAAATGCATTTTAGGCGCTGCTTCTTTCATTGCCTTTATGAATAAGGGAATCAGATAAGGTGACAAGGTAGAAATAACACCCAGCTTTAGTTCTCCTTCTAGGTCATTTTTCTCATTAATAACAAAATCTCGAATTTCATTGACTTCGCGGAGTATCTTTTTTGCTCTTGCAATAATCTGTGTTCCGAGTTTTGTGGGTGTCAAGGGTACTTTTGTACGGTCGAATATTTTTATTCCTATTTCTTCTTCCAGATTTTTCAGCTGAATTGTAAGTCCGGGCTGGGTAACATTACAAACTTCTGCAGCCCTTGCAAAATGGCGTTCTTCGTCTAATGCTACGATGTATTTTAATTGCTGTATAGTCATACATTATAATTTTATTTTATAAAGGTAAAAAATTATCAATTTGATTTATAATTAAACCCGCTATAAATTTGTCCCATCAAATCAAAACAATTATAAATTAATAATTTACATCATGAAAAAAATAGCAATAGCAGCAGTTGCCTTATTGAATGCAACACTGGCAGTAAGTCAAATCGATCCATCATTAGCAGGAAGCTACAGTATCGAAAAAAACACCCGTGAATTCTTAAAAGCCGTTCACGGAAATTCAGGCCCGCAGCTTTATGAACTTTCTATCGAAGATGCCCGAAAAGTATTAATCAATGCACAGACAGGAGATTACAAAAAATTACCTGCCGATATTGAAAACAAGACCATTACACAGGATGGGAAAACCGTTTCCATCCAAATTGTAAAACCAAAAGGTTCCAAAGAAAAACTTCCGGTACTGATGTATTTCCACGGTGGAGGATGGGTTTTAGGAAATGCTTTTACGCATGACCGCCTGGTAAGAGAATTAGCCGTTGGTGCAAACATTGCAGTGGTTTTTGTAAACTATACTCCTGCTCCAGAAGCCCGATTCCCGGTTGCAAATGAAGAAGCCTATGCAGCCACCAAATGGATTAAAGAAAACGGAGCTTCTATCGGACTAAATCCAACAAAACTGGCTGTGGGCGGTGATAGTGTTGGTGGTAATATGGCAATTGCCGTAACGTTGATGGCCAAAGAAAGAAAAGGCCCTAAAATTGATTTCCAATTGCTTTTTTATCCGGTAACCGATGCCGATTTCAGCACGGCTTCCTATCAGCAATTTGCCAACGGACACTTTTTAACACTCAATGCGATGGTGTGGTTCTGGAATATTTATGCACCGGAAAAAGCGACAAGAAACCAGATTACAGCTTCTCCTTTGCGAGCCGATATTGAAGAATTAAAAGATTTGCCTGAAGCTTTAATCATTACTGCTGAAAACGACGTACTGCGCGATGAAGGCGAAGCTTATGCAAAAAAATTAAATGCGGCAGGTGTGAAAGTTACAGCTACACGATACATCGGGACAATTCACGACTTCGTTATGCTCAATCCAATTACAGAAACTCCGGCTCCAAGAGCAGCCATCAAACAGGCTGTAGATGCCTTAAAAGAAAAACTAAGCAAATAATTACAAAAAACAAATAACAATTAAAATTTAGAAATCATGAAATTTACAAGAAAAGCAAACGCAAACTGGCAAGGTACTGGAATGGAAGGAAAAGGAACCATCAGTACTCAAAGCACTACTCTAAACAACACCCAATTATCTTTTAAGACACGCTTTGCAGAAGGCGTAGGAACAAACCCGGAAGAATTAATAGCTGCGGCTCATTCAGGATGTTTTACGATGCAGTTGAGCTTTTTGTTAAGCGAATTGAATTATGTACCTACCGACCTGAATACTGAAGCTGTATTAACTTTTGAAGACGGAACGATTACTAAAATCCATTTGGAATTGAATGGTGTTGTTCCCGGAATTTCGGAAGAAGAGTTTCAAAATATAGCTTTAAAAGCGAAACAGATTTGTCCGGTTTCTAAAGTTTTGAATGCTGAGATTACTTTGGGAGTTTCTTTAAGGCGCTAAGGTACTGAGGCTCTGAGGTACTAAGGCTCTGAGGTACTGAAGTACTGAGGGGCTTGGAAATAATTCTGAATAAAAAAACCGTGCTTTTGCAAGCACGGTTTTTAACCTTAAAACTATCTAAACATTACATGGCTGTGATGATAAATTCGCTTCTTCTGTTCTGCTGGTGTTCCTGTTCTGTACATTCAACACCATCAGCACATTTATTAACTAACTGGGTTTCGCCATAGCCTCTACCCGTAATTCTTTCTTTGGCAATTCCATCCTGAACCATCCAGTCAATGGTAGATTTTGCCCTGCGGTCAGAAAGTTTCTGGTTGTATTTGTGTGTCTGGCGGCTGTCTGTGTGGGAACGAACATCTACTTTCATATTCGGATATTGTTTCATCACGTCAACAATTTTAGCTAAATCAATAGCTGCATCCGGACGGATATTCCACTTATCAAGGTCAAAGTAGATAATCTTGATACCGAATGTTTTAGCCAAATCGGTTCCAACCGTAATTTGCTTCACCGGTTTATCCAATTCGATAGAAAGGTCTGTTTCTCCGGATTCTTTCGGGATAATGGCTTTTAGTTCGTTTGGCGTATAATCTTTGCTTTCTGCTTTTACATAATACACATTCCCGCATTCTACATCAAAGCTGTATTTTCCTTCGTGGTCGGCATAGATGGTTTTGATAACCTTAAATGAAGCATCAGACAACGTTACCCTTGCATTGGCAATAGGAAGTCCGGTTTCTTTATCCGTAATCGTTCCTGCCAGTAATTGCTCGCATTTCATTTGTCTTGTTTCCTGGAATTTGTAGATGTCATCATATCCTTTACCTCCATCTCTGTTTGAAGAGAAAAATCCGAATCGGGTTTTGGTATCAATCATGAAAGCAAAATCATCTTTTGGCCCGTTAACGGGAGCTCCAACGTTTTTGATTTCACCATAACTTCCGTCTTTATTAATCTGGGTTACAAAAACATCCAAACCTCCTAATCCAAGTTGTCCGTCTGAAGCGAAATACAATTCGTTTTCGTCTGTCACATAAGGAAAAGTTTCACGGCCTTCAGTATTGACTTGCTTGCCCAGATTTTCCGGAGTTCCAAAACTGCCATCTGCATTAATAGCCACCTTAAATAAATCCGACTGACCTAAAGTTCCCGGCATATCTGACGCAAAATACAAAGTCTTTTCATCCGGACTCAAAGCAGGGTGCGCCGTACTGTAATTGTCGCTTGTGAAAGGCAATTCCGTTACGTTTACCCATTTTCCTTTTTCAAGAGTACCTTTGTAGATTTTCAATAACGTCGCTTTGTCGCTGTTCTTTCCTCTTTTCCCTTTGTTATAGTTATTTCTGGTGAAGTAGACTGTTTTTCCGTCTCTGGTAAAAACAGGCGTGGCTTCATTGAATTTGCTGTTCAGGGAAGTGTTGAATTGTTCCGGCTCCAACATAGAACCATCCGAACTGATTTCAGAGGCATACAATTTCGTAAACGATTGGTTGGTCCACTGGTGCTTTCTGTTGAAAAGACCTCCGGTATCTCTGGCAGAAGTAAAAACAAGTTTATTGCCAAAAAAAGCGGTTCCGTAATCAGAATATTCCGAGTTGATATTGATATTTTCAACCTTGTATCGCCCAGAATTGGCTTTTATTTCCTCCAGATAATCTTTATGTTTGGTGTACAGCTGCGCTCTTAAGTCGGCCGCATTCTTTTGGTTAAACTGCGCCAGCATTTGATTCGCCTTTTCATAATCGCCAACCGATTTCAGGGTTTGCGAATAACGGTAATAGTATTCTGCATCAACCGGCTGGTTCATTGCAAAAAGTTCCTCATACCATTTATTGGCTTTGTCTAATTCTGCATTGAAATAGTAAGCATTTCCCAGCTTTTGGAAGAGATCAACAGATTTGTATCCTTTCTCTGCTACCCTTTCATACGTCTTGATTGCATCGACATAGGCATATTTCTCATACTGCTTGTCGGCAGCTGCAAGTTTGGCTTCCTGTGCCTGGGCAGTCAGTAAAGAAAAGACTGCCAGGGCTGTATATAATTGTTTTTTCATAGTTGCTGCTTTTAGAAGAATCTTGGAGAGGTTACTTTGTTGAATCTGTTGAATAATTCGAAACGAAGGAAAACCTCATGCGAACCTGAATTGTAGTTGGCAAGCTTTGTCGTTTCTAAATCATATCCGTAGCCTACAAATAGTCCTTCTGTGATTTGGAATCCTGCCATAGCACTCACGGCTGCATCCCATCTCCAGGCTACTCCAAGCGTCAGCTTATCATTGAAAAGAAAGTTTCCTGAAACGTCAGCCTGAAGCGGCGCTCCATTTACGGCTTTCATCAAAAAGGCCGGCTTGAATTTAATGCTTGGACTCAAATCGAAAACATAACCTCCAATCAGATAAAAATTCATCCTTTCCTGATTTACAGATACTGAATTGTCATCGTATCTGTGGGTTTCAAAAAAGTTTGGTACCGAAAGTCCCAAATACATCTTATCGGAATGAAAATAAGCTCCTGCCCCAATGTTTGGCGTGAAGTTATTATTCAGATTCATTAATCGCGGATCTCCCTGATCTGCCGGATTCAGCTTATTAACATCCAAATTGAACATATTTGCTGTAGCCTTAATTCCAAAAGACAGTTTAAATGTTTCTGAAGTCTTAACAGTATAGGAAATATCTGCAGAGATTGCATTTTCATCTGTAGGTCCTATCCTGTCGTTTACAAATGATAATCCCATTCCTATATTAGTGCCGTTAATTGGCGTGTTGATAGAAACGGTATTGGTCACCGGAGCTCCGTCCAAACCAACCCATTGCGTTCTGTGAAGTCCGAAAACGCTTAGTACGCCTCGCGAACCTGCATAAGCAGGGTTGATATTGATGGTATTGTACATATACTGCGTGTATTGCGCATCTTGTTGTGCAAATGCGCTTGCACCTACAAGAATCCAGACGAAAAATATGATTATTTTTTTCATTGTTTAATTTGTTTATCCTGGGAACCCATTCCGATTCCCAGGAATTTAACTTTATCTGCTTAAGTATAAATAGCCGCTCTTTTCTCTTACAGTACCATCTTGTTTTTTGTATTTCAAGATGTAGAAATAAGTACCATCAGGTAATCCTTCTGATTTGTTTACTGTAACCCTTCCTTCAGAATATCCTCTAAAGGCTTTGTCATTGTTGTTATAGCCACTTGTTTCGTAAACTACAACACCCCAGCGGTTGAAAATTTCTACTTTGTTGTCTGGATAGCATCCTAATCCTCCTATGTATAAAAATTCGTTGCTGCCATCATTATTTGGAGTAACTACATTGAATACATTGATGGTACATCCGTCAATTTCAACAATCGTTGGATTGTTTCCTGCATTATCTGTATGGTCAGAAGCATCTGTAACTTCTACATCCAGCGGGCTGTTTCCTGTAACGAATGCCTGGTTCGACACACTTCCTGCATTGATATCGGCTTGTGTAATGGTATAGATAGCCGTAAATGTAGTGCTGTCACTTTCTCCAACAGCAAGAGTTATAGGGCCTCCACTTACAACAACTCCCGGTAGTGGATCTGTAACAGTCACATCGCTCAGGCTTACGTTTCCTGTATTGGTTACCGTAAAGTTATAAGTGATGGTTTCTCCTACTTCTGCGATTCCATTGTTATTGCTATCGTTGAAAGTTGCTGTCTTAATCAGCGCAATCGCCGGATTTTGCTCAATAATCGTAACTGTACAATCCGGACAGGTTGGTTCGTATAACGGATCGTTCGGGTCTAACGGAGATGGGTCCTGCGACTCCACATCAATTGGGTTTCCAGACGGATCTGTACCTTCTGCCAACGCCAGGTTATAAACTGCTCCTAATTCAATATCAGCTTGTGATATGGTGTAAGTTGCCGTGAACGTTGTTGAATCAGTAGCTTGTGGTGCTAAAGAAGCAATAGGTCCGCCTGAAACTGCAACTATAGGGTCGGTTACAGAAATATTCGTAATAGTTACGTTTCCTGTATTTCTAACCGTAAAGCTGTATTGGATAACATCTCCGGCATTTACGATTCCGTCATTGTTTGCATCCTGATAAACTCCTTCTTTGAATAATTCAAACTTAGGATTTTGAGGTAGCACAGTTACAGTTGGATCGTCATTTCCTGGCAATGCAGGGTCATTACTATCTGAGTCATCTGTAATTGGTGTTCCTACTACCGGAGTAGCAGTTACTAATGCCTGGTTGTTTACAACTCCTGCGTCAATATCAGCTTGTGTAAACGTATAGACTGCAGTAAATGTAGTCGAATCAGTAGCACCTGCAGCTAAAGTTGCAAGAGGTCCGCCATTTACAGTCACCAAAGGATCGGATACCGTAATGTTTGTCAATTCCATAGTTCCGGTATTGATTACCGTGAAATTATAAGTAATGGTTTCTCCTACCTGTGCAAATCCGTCACCGTTTGCATCATTGAAGGTTCCTTGCTTGATAATTTCAACACCTGGCACTTGAACCAAAATTGTTACTATAGCCGTATCGCAGTTGGTTGGGTTCAATATTTCACAAATGCTGTATTCTAACGTATATGTTCCGGCTGGTGTTCCAGGCGCAACAGTTATTGTTCCGTCAGGATTTAATGTCAACGGAGCATCTGCATTTACAGTTGTTAGAGTTACTTCTGATGGAATAACCGCTACACCATTCAGCGTATCGTTAGTAAATACGTTTCCGGCATTTACCATTCCTTCAGTTCCGTTTACAATCGTACCACTGAAATCATCATTTACGGCATCAATCGGGGCCGGATTAACAATTATTGTTACAGTAGCTGATTCACAATTTGTAGGATTTAATATCTCACATAATTGGTATATGATAGTATACGTTCCCGCAGGTGTCTGTGGGTCTACGCTCACTGTTCCAGTTGCCGGATCCAATTCCACACCCGGGTTAGTCGATGGAGTCGTTACCGTGATGGTTACCTGTGATGGGATAACAGGAACACCGTTTAGGGTATCGTTATCCAATACGTTCACTACATCAGGATTGCCCTCATATCCGTTAACCGGAGCCGGAGTATCATCTACTGCATCGATTGGTGCTTCTTCTACTACTATTGTTACGGTTGCAGAATCGCAGTTCGTCGGGTTCAAAATCTCGCACAGTTGGTATACGATAGTGTAGGTTCCAGCAGGTGTCTGTGGGTCTACGCTTACCGTTCCTGTTGCAGGATCCAATTCCACGCCCGGATTAGTCGACGGAGTCGTTACCGTGATGGTTACCTGTGATGGGATAACAGGAACACCGTTTAGGGTATCGTTATCCAATACGTTTACTACATCTGGATTTCCTTCATATCCGTTAACCGGAGCCGGGTTATCGTTAACCGCATCAATCGGTGCTTCTTCCACTACTACCGTTACCGTTGCAGAATCGCAGTTCGTCGGGTTCAAACTCTCACACAATTGGTATACGATGGTGTAGGTTCCCGCAGGAGTCTGTGGGTCTACGCTTACCGTTCCTGTTGCAGGATCCAGTTCCACGCCCGGATTAGTCGACGGAG
>Ga0209922_100299_pt1 | contig 88230 bp, 102 predicted proteins | sample ThiBiot_500_biof_FD_183946 | JGI IMG/M metagenome (GOLD analysis project Ga0209922, IMG submission 183946) | Wastewater bioreactor microbial communities from Cape Town, South Africa - Thiocy_expt_500_biof (SPAdes) | ecosystem: Engineered > Bioreactor > Thiocyanate-remediating > Anaerobic-Aerobic... | reverse complement strand
TGGCTGTCCTGCTGTTCCAGCACCAGCCGAACCGCACGCTCCCGTACTTCTTTCGGAAAATTTGCTGACTTGCTCATTGCTCCATCCTCTCAAGAGATGGAGTCTCCGGGAAAGCCGGGGCGGTTCAGAACATCCGGAGCTGACGATTGCCGAGGCCTTGGAGCACGAGCAAGCGCATCTGATGCCTATGCCGGCACCGTTCGATGGCTACGTGGAACTGCCGGTGCGAGTCTCCAGCACGAGTTTGATCACCGTGGCGCGCAACCGCTACTCCGTGCCGTGCGCCTACGCGGGCCACCGTGTCAGCGTGCGGCTCTATCCAGAGCGGCTCGTCGTCGTGGCAGAACAGGACGTCGTCGCCGAACACGCGCGCGTGGTGGAGCGCGATCGTGTCGTCTACGACTGGCTGCACTATCTTCCACTCGTGGAGCGCAAGCCGGGCGCGCTGCGCAATGGCGCACCGTTCGCCCAGATGCCCGAACCTTTGTTGCGCTTGAGCCGCGCGCTGCTACGGCGCGAAGGCGGTGATCGCGTGATGGCTCAGGTGTTGGCCGCCGTGCCCGTTCACGGATTAGAAGCGGTGCTCGTCGCCGTGGAACTGGTCCTTGATACCGGCCGCCCCAGCGTCGAGCACGTGTTGAATGTGCTGGCACGCCTGCGCGAGGAGCCCGCTCCGGACATCGTCGCTACTGCCCTGACCGTCACGACCCCGCCACTGGCCGCCCCCGGTCGCTACGACAGCTTGCATGCGGAGGTGACACGTGACTGACCTCGTCGCTGAACTCAAGGCGCTGCGCCTGTATGGCATGGCCAGCGGCTACGCGGAACTGCAGCACCAAAGCACGGCCTCGCATCTGCAGATGGCCGATGCTCTCTTGCGCTCACTGCTTCATGCCGAGCGCACGGATCGGGGTCTACGTTCGATCCGATACCAGATGCACGCAGCGCGCTTCCCAGTGCATCGCGACCTGGCCGGGTTCGAGTTCGACCAATCCAAGGTTGAGCGTCGCCAGATCGAGCAGTTCGCCATGCTTGCGTTCACCGACAAAGCCGAGAACGTGGTGTTCCTCGGCGGCACCGGCACGGGCAAGACGCACCTTGCTACTGCGCTTGGCGTTCACGCCATCACCCAGCACGGCAAGCGGGTGCGCTTCTTCTCCACGATTGAACTCGTCAACACGCTGGAACTGGAAAAAGCCACTGGAAAACCCGGGCGCCTGGCCCACCAGCTGATGCATCTGGACCTCGTCATCCTCGACGAGTTGGGCTACCTGCCGTTCTCTCAGGCGGGCGGCGCGCTCCTGTTCCATCTACTGTCCAAGCTCTACGAGCACACCAGCGTCGTGATCACCACCAATCTGGTCTTCGGCGAATGGGCTCACGTGTTCGTCGATCCCAAGATGACCACCGCACTCCTGGACCGGCTCACTCACCATTGCCACATCGTCGAGACCGGCAACGAGTCTTATCGCTTCCGCCACAGCAGCAGCAAGGCCAAGGCTCGAATCAAAGCGCGTGAACAAAGCCGCGAAAGCGCGGCCAAGGAGGCTAACGACATACCTTCCTGAGCCAGAAACTCTACACTTCGAGCCGGCCTGGGGAGCTTCCCCTCGGCTTCCATCCCTGGTCAATCTTCAACGCGCAGGGATGGTCAGTCTTTAGCGCGCCCCGACATATATCAGCCCAACCTACAAGTCAGAAAAACTCGACGCCCCGACCATCGACGATCTCATTGATGTCTACGAGGACCGGATTCTCGGCTGGGTTCTGAAACCCGCAAAAGAAATCGCCGCTAAAGAACATGGCGGCCCGGCTGCATTGTGCCTGCTGCTTACGTACTTCGAGGGCGCTTGGTCGTACAAGGTTTGCGAATCCTCCAATGGGCGTTCGAGAGAGTTCTTCGTCAAGGGCTTCATCGACGTGTTCTCGTCTCCGCACAACAATGCCGGTGTGCTCACGCAACTTGGGGAAATTCTCTACAAAGACGCCCGGTGCGGCTTCTTTCACGAAGGCCTGTTTCGAGATCGCATCTATATCGCATCGATGAATACCGACATCGCAATAACGCTTCCCCGTGTCAATGGGGCAATCGATGTAGGCGGGAGAATTCAAACGGCGCTGATCGACGTTTCACGATGTGCTGCAGGCGTGGAAAAGCACTTCACCAAAACCATTGGGCACCTTCGAGACTCCGCCAACGCGACCTCTCGCGAAGCTTTCCGGAAATTCTTCAAAGCTCAGTGCGACTGGAGTAGTCCTGGACCGATCGTAGCACTGACCTAATCGGCCTTGCGCCGGTTGCTCCACCGCCTGCTATGCGCTTGACGGGTTCACGCAGTGGGTAGGGATAGCGTGGTCAGCCGATGATCGAGATCTTCGCTCCGACTTTCATGTGGAACCCATACGAGTTCTAGTCGACCGCTTTAGACGGCTGCGACGGTGGTAGCAACATGCCTCGGTCTGGCTTGCCTAGCGTTCATCCGGCGGTGTTCGACTCCTCGTTTCCGTTGAGCCAGAGTTCAAACTCCGGATCATCGGGATGGACGCGGACGCACTCAGGCAGGCGGAACAATCGGATCGCAAGAACCAGCCCTTCGTCGAGAGGCTCCATCGCTACCGGAAAATCTTGAGGGCAGCCCACCAGCAGAGAGGTCGGCAGCGGGTACGTTCCACAGCGGCCTAGGAAAAACTCCACATAGAGGCGCTGGTGGAAAAGTGTTGGCGGCAACTCCAGTGTCAGCGAACGGGCCCCGCCTTTGTTGAGGTTTTTGGCGCTTGGTGTGTATAGGACCGGCCATTTGGTCAGCACGGTGGCGATCCGATACGGCCGCGCGATGTCGTGCGTCGAGCGCCAAGGAATCGCGCCGCTGTCGTGGCCTGCGCCCCGCGCGTGAAATTCTCCGGAAGCGTGGTAGGACATCTTTACCGGGGCACCCTCGCTCGACGGTTTATGGACAACGGTCATGCCTTGTGGTGCGGGCGTGTGGGACCCACCAACCATTCTGTCGTAGCTCGACCAATACAAGTCTGGTCCTCTGCTGGCGAACCAGAACGCTGGCCGGATCGTTTCGTCAGTCCTGAAAGCGATTCTCAAATGAGCCATGGGTGCCGAAAGTGCCTCGCCGTACATGCCCGATGGTAAGGCACGCGCGCGCGCAGCGCGTATAGCGCAGCCCATCCCAGTCGCTACTTGTGCGGTCGTTGTAGTGGCCCTGGCCCGCGTGTGGTGCTGAGTCTAGGCCACCATTCTGACGTTCAGCGCAAGCTCGATGGGATTCACGGGTGGAGAAAATTCCGGACCGCTACCGATCTCCCACACCTCCTTCCCGACCAAGTTCTACTAGAACGGTCGACCAGTCAGACCAGCATGCGCACCTGCGTATTCCACCCAAGCTGGGCACCTATTCCGGTGAAAACTGGTTGGAATTCTTGTGAAGAATTGGCAGGGGGCGATTTTCCACTGGGCTGTTCTTTTCCTCTCGACTTAAATCCAGGCGGCGATTCAAAAAAACAGAGAGCGATGACCCGGTCTTCTTCCGAGACGGCCAGTCGTGAGGGCTTGTGCGCGCCGCTTGACGGACCAGCGATCGTCGTTAGGTTGGCCCATCCCTTACGATGAATGTTGGTGCAAACGCTAGGTTGTGAGACGAAGTCGCCGCACCTCCCGCCCCCGCGCGGCATGGCTGCTCGCCCGCGCCCGCACTCTCGTCTTCACCAGGATCTCTTGACGAACCCACCGCGCCCGCTAGGTTGGGTCCAACTTTCCACATGAGGCACCTCGTGGCTTCTCCCTTCCTTCTCGAAACGGACGCTTTCGCGCACGTCGCCGCTCTCCAGTCTGCCGGTGCACCGCGCCTGTTCATCCACTCGGACTTGCTGCTTGCGCTCGCCGTGTGGCAACCGGAGCCGGACGTGTGGGGTCAGCCCGCGCTGGTTGCGTCCCAGGCGGTCGACGCCGTGCAGGCGGCAAAGGTGGGCAGCTTGAACCAACAGTGGTTCGCGTCGATTTCCGTGGAAGACCAATTGGGCCTGGTGTATGCATCCCGGAACGCGGTCAGCATCGAGGTCAAAGGAAACCATCAGCCCATTGAGGCCTTTCTCCTTCACGCGGCGGTGGCGAGGGAGACGGTGGCGCGTTGCGAACCGTTGACCTGGCCCGCGCCGCAGCTCAGCCGCTTGGCTTGGGCCTCCCAGCGCACGCCGCTTCAGGAGGCCGTGAGCCGCTGCAACCAACCCGTTTTCATCCCTTACCTGTTGGCGGCGGGCGAGGACGTCCGGGCGCGGGACGCGCAGGGCGCAACCGCCTTGCACTGGGTCGCGGCGTCGCCGCGGAACGACGAAGGACCTTGCTATACCACCCGTGAGCTCGTAGAGGTGGGGGCCGACGTGCACGCGACGGATGCGCGTGGCCGCACGGCGATGGACATTGCCATGGGCCGGCACAACTGGCTCGCGGTGCGGGAACTCATGAACGGCGGGGCGCGCCCCACGGAGGAGCAGTGGCCCCGCATCGAGCGCCGCGCGGTCCGCGACACGTGGGAAGAGTGGGGAACCTGGAAAAGCCGGCGCGCGGCGGAAAACCTGGAACGCACATTGAGTTCGCTGGCGGCAGGGAACAGCCCGTGTGAGCGTCGGCGCCTTTGAGCGGCGAACCGATTGAGCATCACCTCGCACCTTCAGTTTTGACGATGCTGAACGCGGCTCCGTAAGGCTGGACGATCGAGGTCAAAGCGAAGCCCGTCCCGTATGCAGATGCCACGTTGGTCCGTTATCTATTTTGACGTGCCGATTCCGTTCGCTGCGGCCTTTGACGGTTTAGGCGGCGGGGGGAACTGAGATGTCGGCCATTTCGATGCGCTTCGGTCCACAAAGTGGCCTCGGTAGCCCAGCGCAACGAACGCAAGCCGGTAGAACAGATCCAAGCAGCGGAAGTAGCGGTTAAAATGCTTCTGAAGCTCGGCCGTCGCGTCCTCCAACAGTGCGCCGTGGGCTCCCTTGTTGCGCAGCGCATTCCACGCCACGATGTGGTCTTGGTGTAAGGCGCCTTGCTCCTTAAGCCGCTGCATGGTGTCTTTGGGTTTCGGCAACGCCGAATTTTCCAGGCTTCTAAGTATGGAATCGCGCACACGCTCGTTGATTTCTAGTTGCTCAATGGTCGGTTTGGCGGCATGCAGCGCTTCAGCGAAAACCACGTCGGTGTCGTGCTCGCTGTGGAAGATTTCGTTAAGGATGCCTTCGATCGCTACCGACAGGACCAACGAACTGTTCTCGATGTCGTTCGCCTGCGCCTTTGCAATGCGATACCAAAATCGATACAGGATCGATAACTGGTCCACCACCTGACCGTTCGCCACTGCTCCGGGGTGAGACTGGTGGGAATTCCTCAGGCAGCACGACAGGAATCGATGGGCGTCGTGATGCCTATTGATCGTGGTCTCCAACGGCCCGTTGAGGCGAGCCGGTTTCCTTGAGCAAGAAACATCAATGCGCGTCGTGTGGCGGCAGTCTTCTATTTGGTGGGAAACCAGCGGCTCCAGGATGCGCCCAGAAAGCATTCCAAGCGCATACAAAAAATGCTGAGCATGCGGGTCCAGGAGAGTCTGTTTCACAGTCAGACTCGCAATTCGACCGCCTTCAACCTTGCGGACCTTCCACGCAAACGCGTCGTCTTCAAATTCGAAGCGGTCAGTGCTTATTCCTTTCTCGCTTTTCGTCTGAATGTGCCAGGGCAGCTCGAACGCCTCGGGGATGAACCAACTTCTGGACGCCGACTTGGCCCGAACATTCGACTCGGCCAGCTTTTCGATTTCGGCAAGAGTGGCGTGGATTTCAGTGCTGATTCCGAAAGTTTCTTCGATGGACACTCGGTTTGCGCGCCATGTGTCGCCGCTCTGGTCGGTTGCTGATAGGTCAAAAAGTGAGGTGTCCGGGATGAGGACGCCAGGAGTTTGCTCTACGCCAAACAGGCGCATCAGCTGCTCACCTTGGTCCGCGTCCTCCTGGGCGAACATGCGGAGGATCAAGGTGCCATCGGCGCCTTGCCGGATAAACCCCGGCCCAGAGTAAACCCGTGGCACGGTTGACTCGCGCTGGCGCAGCTCGCACCGGGGCAAGCTCAGATCGAACTTTCGAGCCATGAGTTGGGCAACCAATTCGTTCGTCATGCCGTGGTTGTTCCCTTTTGTGCTGCTTGGGCCTGCCCGGTTTCCAAGTGGGTAGCCCACCTCGGTGGCCGACCGCGGCCGGTACTAACCGGCTTTTTCCTGGCTCGATTGCCGCAGCAGCACCTGCATCAGCGCCAGCATCCGGAGGAACAGGTAGTCGATGTTGGCAGGGTCGGCGATGGGCTGCCGATTCGTTTCGAAGTGGCGGATGTGAAACTGATTCCCAATCTCCGTAAGGGCTTTCATCTCAGTCCGGAGCAACTCCCTCACCGCGTCCTCGCTGCTTGCGGCCAGCAGAAGCGCTTCGGCACCCGCCTTCTTGTCTTGGGTGGGGTGAACCGTCTTGGCGCGCTCGAATGCGTCCCAGAGCGCCCGCAATCCTTCGTATCGCTTCGCAGGCGCCGGGTCCCGGAACGCCTCGCACGCGTCCCTAACCAGGCCATCCAGCAAAGCATCCGAAGACGTGGGGTGGTGGCGAAGCGCTTCGTTGACCGGGGCAGCCAGTGGTCGCTGTTCGGCCAATCTCTCGATGTCCCGGGCCAGAGGTTGCAGAAATTGGTCGGTGAACGCGCGATACGCGTCCGAAATTTTCCGCGAGCCGTTGGCGTAGTGGTCGTAGGTGTGTTGGAACAGGCGGTCGTGGCCGTCCCCAGCCAGGTGTAGACAGCAGCCGAGCTGAAGGGCAACCCGCTCAGTGCGTTCGGTGGGCCACGCGATCGCCCAACCGCTGCGTTGCGCGTAGCGCGGCCCCCACCATTCATCAAATGAAACCCTAGGCAGCGTGTGTTCCAGGAACCCCTTCAGGGGCTCGTCGCGCAGGACATCAACTATTCGCTGCAGGAGACTGGCGTCGTTTTCTGGAGCTGCCAAGCGCCGGAAATCTCCGATGGCGTCGGCGAGGTCGCGCAGTTGTGGGGATAGGGCAGTGGCCGCGGCCGATGGCATAGGGAGTTCCCGCGATGAAGGCTAGAGAGCGGTGTCCTCGATAAAGGGCCAGGCACGGGTCCTCTCAGCAAACGCCTGCCAGCGTTCGTTGAGTGGTCTTGTGTCTCGTCCCGGGAGCAGGGGTGAATCCATGTGGACAAATTGATCGCCATTGGGCGCTGGAAGTACGTCGCCAACTCCCTCGTACAAGAACCAGCGTCCCATCAGCTCGGCCGTCTGGACCAACAGTTCGAATGCCGCTGTTGCATCTTCCGAGCCCCACTGGGTCAGACCGCGCCCCTCTCGGCTTTCTGCGGTGGCGGCGTGGGCGAAGTAGATGTTGGCGTGGTCGGAAATCTTCTGGACTTGCGCCAAACGTGCTTCGAGTTTGTCGAACACCCAGTCTTGGATGGTGTCATCGGGGCTGCGTCGCTCAGACGGCACACCGCTGAGGAAGTCGAACTGATCGTGCCGCTGCCTAATGGGCTCCGGCTGAAGTGCTCGCGGTATCCAGACTGCTTTGCGTTCTGCATGCCTCAGGAAGAACGCATCTCCTTTGCGGGCGACCTCTTCGGCATCGTATGCGAGCCCGGCAATGTCTTCGACGTATACCCGTCGGGTCAGCACGGCCCTGGATGCCCGAACGTCGTTCAAGATGGAACGTAAGGACATCACGCCACGTTTGCCAATCAAGGATTCTGCATCCACCAGCCGGCGAATGGCCAGAACGGTCGAGCCCCAATAGGTATTCTTGAGAAGCTCAAGGAGCATCCAGTTGAAGGGCTTGCCTCCGTCCGGACTTTCTGGAAGGAGCTCGACTGCTTTCACCACGGACTGAAAGGCCGCATGGTTCCAGGCAAAGCTCACGAGCGCGCGCACCACCGATTGCTCGTCCCCTGAGAATGCCGCGCGCCATCGTTCGATCCGGTCCTTCATGACTCCGGCCTCTCGGCACCTTCTTCTGGTTCAACGATGGCCTGATACCGCCGCAAGTACCGCCACGAAAACTTCTTCATCTGGTCCACAACGAGTTCTTCCGCGACCCCCAGATGCTTCAGTACCACGAGCTGTGCGATCGCCAGGAGGTTTGACACCAGGTTTCCGAGCGGAGCACCGTCCGGCCGGTTCTGTTCCCGCTCCAGCACCCAATGCGTGTAGTCGTTTCGCGCATCGACTGCCTCACCCACGAACGTCTTCCCGTCGATTCCCAGCTGAGTCAAGGAGTCGTCAGCCAGGGAGTTGACGAGCTGCTTCAAGCGCGTGCGCAACGACAGTTCGTTGCCAAACCGGATTCTGGAGGTCAACGCGTTTCGGTGGTCCTTTTCGACTTGCGCGGGAATGGCGGCGGTGAGCGCCTGCCGTACGGACTCGTAGTCATTTGGCGACATATACGCGCCGCCGACGACGTTGCGGTGAAACGCCTCCAGAGCCTGCGCCAGCAGCAGCATTCGCAAATGAGTTTGCGGTGCGTCTCGGTCGATGGCATCCAGCAAGAGGCTCACCACATCCCGCATGCGCGGGCGCTCACGATCCCAAGCGTCCAGTACAGCGGGGAAAATGCCCCTGATGTTGGGCAGGGGGGCAAGTACCTCTGCGGCGCGCATGAGTTTTCGAGCAGATGGAGGCCGGAATTCATACAGAAGATTGAAGCCACTTTTCTCTTCGCGGCCGTAGAGCCGGATGGCCTGCGGCTCCACGTGTTCTCCAACCAGAAGGGAGAGCAATTCCGCTGTACGTTCGACTCGGTCCATCGACTCCGCGCACGTCTTCACATCAGAGAAGTCCATGTGGACGCCCGGCTGTGTCTCGAATCCATATGACAGGTAGTCCTCGGTCTTCGTCTCGACGTTTGAGCCAAACAGGTAAGTGATGCCGTCAGCAGTAGGGCCAAAGCTGTCCGTTCGGTCCGCGTTGATTTCGTGCGTTGTTTTCAACCCACGGCTGTCCTCAATGGAGACGCTGCGTTTGACGGGTTGCTTGACCATCCACGGCCCAATCTGCGCGGCATCAAAAGCCACTCCAGAAAACCGCTCGTCCGCTTCTCTGCCCATGTGCGCGCCCACCACCACCCGGAGTTTGTGGAACGTCTGTTCGATTCCTCCAGGGAACCGAGCAGAGGGGGTTTCCTGAACCGCCCGCCAGATGGTGAATTCCTTCGTATCGCCGACTCCGTGGATCACCGGAACAACCAAGTTCCGTTGGTTATAGTCGATGCCGTCGAAATGACCCAGTAGCTTGAGTTCGAGGTTTCCGAGGTGAGAGGTCAGCTTGCCAGGAACGTTTCGGTCCGCAGCTCCAGGCAGCCACCAGTTTCCCCAGATTTCGAACGGTTCACCGAGACGAAATGCTTTCATTGAAGATCCAAATGTGAACCGCCCCGGAAATGCATGGCTGGATCGCGCATTTGAGTACGGGACAGTCAGCTGTATTCACTGCTGCACGTTCGTTGCTCCCGAGGCTGTCTGTCGGTCTCTCTACGTCGACGGGGTGCCGTGTTTGCGGATGAGTTTCACGAGCTTCTCAACCGAGATCTCGTGAAACTTTTCTTCAGACTCACCTTTCGCGAGCACCGTGATCGTCGTGCGGTCAATCAGCCGAAGGGTTTGGCCGTCTGCCGACGCTTCAAGCGTCAGGGTAGTCGTGATTTCAGGATTGAAACGGTCAGCTGTTTCTTTCCAAGAGTGTTTCAGCTGGATGGAGCCTGTCGCTTTGTCTGAGCCTGGCATTCTTGCTTCTCCATTGCGGGCAAGTAGATGTTTGTCTGACGGTACATGGGGGCTTCCCCCAACGCTGATCGTCCAATTTCCTTGGCCCGGCCTCAGTCGTGCGTCCCTGTTGGCCACGCTGCCTATACATAGGACCCACATTCCGCTGCTTAGGAATGGACTCGTCAAGACATCTTCAAGCGCCTGGCCTATCCAACCCCAGGGCTTGCCGGGTGAACTCCGCAAAATCGCTCGACATCAGCGACATTCTTGGGCCGTGGTACCACCAGCCGATGTACGGTGGCAGGCGGGCCCAGGACGGCGGTGGGGGAGCCGGTCCGTCGCTCCGCGTCATCCAGGCCGACTCGCCATCCGCCAAACGCACCAAAGCAATGCCGTGGGCATCGGCGTATTCGATGGCTCCAGACTGAAAACCCGCCGTCGAGAAAAGCATGCCTTTCTGTGCGCCTAAGGATTGCAGCTTGGCGTGCAGAACCTGCACCTCGTGCCGTTCGACCTTGCGGCCCTGGTGCTTGCACTCCACGAGCACCACGAATTCCGCACCCAACGCCTCGAACCGCGCAACGACATCCAGGACGTAGTCGCCATCAGAACCTTCCAAGCGCTCCAGGTGCGCCGACTCGTAGTTCACGAGGGTTTTGGCCGCGGCGTCGAGGATGCCCTTCACGGCCAGCTCGAACTCCTCCGGGGTCGCGCCGGTCAGCTCTTTGTGAATGATCATCTCAGGATGAAGCCACACTCAGGGTTCGGGCAATCGGCAGCTTTCCCGCGTGTTTGAGCAGCAGCATGGCCACGTCGTTCGGCCCCCACACCACGGCGTTCGCAGGGCCGTCGTCGAGTACGTCGAGTGAGGCCATCACGAGTTCCATGCGTTCGCGACCAAGATCGTTGCGGGTGCGCGGGTCGTGGATGGTCCCGCCTGGGTTCCGCAACTTGCACTGGAGAACCGCAACCGCGGTTCCGTCTGAAGCGTAGCCGATGCCGTCGGCTCCCCCGTCGCCGCTGCCCCCGCAGTGGTACCAATATTCGTTCGGACGCTCCAGGCGCAGCAGATCAACGCAAAGGTGCTCGAACGACGTGGGCGACAACCGGTCCGTCAGGCGCCGCGCTACCTCGGACGGGTCATCCGTCATCGGATAGGCGACGGGCCGCACTTCGCCCTTTATGAAGGCGTCCAGGATGAGCCAGGGGCTCTCGTGTCCGTCGCGGGCGTGGACGAGGCCGAGCGTCTGCCGGCGCGTGAAGCATTGGCCTATCCACCGCGGAAGGGAAGCAAACGGCAACGCCGTCCATTCCGAGGTGGCCCAGCCTTGAACGACGTCGCCAACGTGCGAGTCGGTGTATTCCGCCGACAGGCCTTGGGTGGTACGCAGAGCCAGATAATCGTTCTCCCAGGCGGATGGGTCGAATAGGGTGAACGGCCCTTCGATGCGGGCGGCGTAGACCAGGCCGTGCTCGGTTCGGGGAACGAGCACGATCGAGCCAACGCCGATGTGCAATGCGACGTTCTGTTGGCCCGTGATGCTGGCGCGGTAAGACCGCTTGTGGCATCCCGGGTCGAGCCGCTCCGCCGTCAGATGGCCCGACGTCGTGATGTCGTGGAGTGCTTGATGAATGGGGGCATCCAGGGGTGCGTCGCTCTTCCACGGCGGGTAGCCGATGAAGACGCGACGCAATGTTCGACAGAACAAGGCCGCATCCGAGCCTTGCGGTTTGAGCTTGACGTAGAAGGCAACCGGTTCATTCACTAGGCGGTCCTCTCGGTTTTCTGTCGGTGCCGAACGGTGTCAGAGGGTGGGTCGCGTTGACCTGCTGCGAGGGCGAAGAACCTCTCAGGCCCCTTCTTGGAGTGTGCAGGCTGCGGGTTTCGCGCGCATCGGAAACGTACCGCCGGACCCCTCGGAAATTTCCGAGCTTCCTGGTTGGGGCATGCCATCCCGGCCTCGGTGCGCACCAAGGACGCAAGTTCTACCGTTTGACCAGGAAGGCGATGAGCAGAACTTGGTCGGCTACCACACTCAGGCTCTTCAGCCGGAAGAACGCGATGGCCGGCCCGTTGAGGTAGCCGCGCCGAGGATTGCAACGGCAATCCGAGCCCCGAAGAAATCGGCCGAAAAGGGTTGGAGCAGAATGGGGGCGGCCGGCAAAGTGGCGGCCTGGTGGGACCTCAGTCGAAATGCTTGAAAGGCATTGGCTGGTCAACGAAGCTCGTACTTGTTGCCCAATAAAGGAAATTCCAATGACGGGCGTTCTGTTCCATAACAGATTGTTTTTCATGGAGAAAAACGAGAATTTCGGCGAGCTTTTTACTGTAGCTTATTCTAGATAGCTTTTGCTTGAGGTCTTAAATTGGCAGCCGTCCAATCACAGGAGTTGCCCCCGTGGAGATGACGGAGTTCGTGTTGAAGGTCCTTGGTGAAGGCCCGGTTTTTGTGGTCGCGGTGTTGGCGCTCTTGGTTGTGTGGAAGGCGCTGGGCGTTGCGGGCAAGGAGAAGGACAAATGAGCTTCGGCACAATGCCCACCTCCTGGGTGGCGGAAGGAGCGCTTCGGGAGTTCTCGCCCAAGGCGGGGGTGCTCGGCCGGCATTTGGCGGCGCTCAAGTGCTACCTCACCATCGCGGCGCACCACCGAGCTAACGAAAGCGGCGTGGTGCTCGCCTATCCGGACATCGGTGAAATCGCGAAATTGTCCAAGCCCTCCATCATTGAAGGCTTGGAGATTCTTCGCTCGATGGAACTCATCCGAATCGAGTCGAAGGCCAGTCGGAACACCAACCGGTACGTTTTTCCCGAGTTGGCGAAGAACTTCCGGAAGATTCCGCAAGATCGGGTTTTCTGTTTTCTGCGCGAATTCAGCAACCGGCACCCCCGCTACCTGGATGCACTCAAGGCCTACTTCACCTACCTGCATTTGAGGGATCACAAGACCGGCGTGGCCGTGATCTCCCACAAGCGGCTCGTCGAGTACACGGGCATTCGGCCCGAATCGGTCGCGGCCGCGAACTCCGTTTTGGCGGCCTGTCATTTCGTTCAGATACGCACCACCGAGAACTGGGGCGCCGTGGGGCACCCCAACAACGAATACACGCTCCTGGGCGACTTCGCCGGTGGTCTTCCCACGCGGCTGACGCGCGTCGCGACGCAGAAGGCCGAGCGCAAGGTGGACGACGAAATCCCGTTTTAGACCCGAAAGAACGACAACCTGGTTTCGCTCAAGCAAAGGCCCGCATTCCGGTTGTTCGGAGCCTGGGGCGCTGCGACCATGCTCTGCATAGAGAAGGCGATGCAGAAGGGGGCGGTCGTGAACGCGCAGCGCACGGTGTTGATCTACCGCGGTACCGATGAGCGCGGCGAGTCGAACGGGCGGGAAGTGGTCCTCGGGGACGTGGACTTCGAGCCGCTGGGGTACGCCGACCTCTTGGGCACCCAATCGCCGGGCCCGACCAAGCTGGCCTTGCGCGTGCGATCGGGCGTCGTCGTGGAGTGCGACGATCCCAGCTTGAAGCCGGGTACGCGCATCAGGGGGGACTTCGTCGAACTCACGACGCAGCTGACGGTGAAGTCTTACGGGCTGGTTCCTGGTGGCTGGCTGCCTTCCGGTTTGGCGGCGCTCACCGGCGCCACGGTCGGCTTCGACCGCTGCACGCTTGCGACGGTGAAGAACGCCTTCAGAAAACGGAGCGCAGCGTCAGCGCCCAGGGACCAAGACTTTCTAGATTTCTTGAACACACCGGGCGTCCGCATCAACCCGTTGTTCACGATCCTCGAAAGCGCGAAGAAAAAGGTACCGACGCAGGCTGAGGTCCGCGAACTGGCCCAGCGGGTTCGCGAGGCGTTGCGCGCGGTGCTTCCGCAGGCGGTGTTGGTCCCGGACGGCGAGGAAAGCGTGGAAGGCGCGTTCGGCCTGGCGCAGGAATCGGCGGCGGGCATTGAGCGGGAGCGGGACTTTCTGCTCGCGGTGATTCCGTTGCTGCGCAATACAGTAGCGAAGTCCCGGAAGAGCGAGGTGTGGGCGGCCGTGGTGGACGAGTTCAAGAAGTCCGGCACGCCGCGCCGCACCCTCAGTTTCTTCGCCGCACTGAGCTGCGTGGTGGCGCCCCAAGAGCGCAACCACGCGAAGGGCGTCTTAAAGCCGGGCACCCAGGCTTACGGCACCGAGGACGCTTACAACGCGCTGGCCGACCTGAGGCAGCTGGTGCTCTTGTCGAACGTTTACGCGCTCCACCCCGATGAGCGAATCATGTTCTGCACCGACGATTTCAACTTCGCGGCGTTTTGGGTTGGGTTGGAGCCTCGAAACTTCGTGCGAACGGATGCGGGAACGACGTTCGATTTCACCGGGAATCACCTTTTTCCCGGCATTTCCGACGATCAATGGCGTGATCTAGCAGGGTGAGGAAAACGACCGAACGACTCTTCCTTCGTTTGAATCGATCACCTCGGCTGACCCGACGCAAGAAGCACCGACCGCGCCCGGCTCGCGGACGGTATAACACAAACGTTATGCTGGGTCATGTTTACTTAAGTTGCTGTATCTGATCGAAAAAGGGGCGAGATTCTCTTGACAGGGAGAGGGGGTTGATCTATGCTTTCTTCGTGGTCGCAAAGTTTGGATCCCCATAGGGGGTAGTGAGCAAAGCGGCTTCAATCGCAAAAGGGTTTTCGGACTCCGATGCATGAGAACCAGCAGTTTGGATCCCCATAGGGGGTAGTGAGCAAAGCGGCTTCAATCGCAAAAGGGTTTTCGGACTCCGATGCATGAGAACCAGCAGTTTGGATCCCCATAGGGGGTAGTGAGCAAAGCGGCTTCAATCGCAAAAGGGTTTTCGGACTCCGATGCATGAGAACCAGCAGTTTGGATCCCCGTAGGGGGTAGTGAGCAAAGCGGCTTCAATCGCAAAAGGGTTTTCGGACTCCGATGCATGAGAACCAGCAGTTTGGATCCCCATAGGGGGTAGCAGTACCGACGCCCACGCCATCGTGGGCGTTTTGATTTGTCTCATTGCGGCAGACGAACAAGGCTGTCGCGCAGCAGCTCCGTTTTCAGAGCCGCTCGCGTTGCGCCGGCTGGGCGGCCGGCAGGACCAGGTTGAGCGCGACCGCCCCCAGTTCGTGCTGCAACTCGGAGGTGTAGGGGCACAGGCCCGCCCGCAACGCGTGGGCCACGCGCACCAGGCCGGCGAGTTGGCCTGAGCCGGCCAGCAAGCGTTTGTCGAGCCCCAGTTCCTTCAAGCGAGCCTTCACCGCGCTGTTGTATTCGAGTTGGATCGGGCGCCCGCTGATCCCGGCGACGAACGCGAAGTAGCCCCACCCGTAGGAACGACGGGGGTGGAGTTCTTCTCCTTCGAACAGAACGTCTCCGGCGAACAATTCTTCGTCGCCGATCAGCAGGTACGGGCCCGGCAAGTCGTCCGCGCGGAAGACCTTGCTCGGCAATGGCAGGGGCGTCCCGGCCCGAACCACCTTCGCCCAGTAGCGGCAGTGGGTGTTTTCGGGGCCGATTTCGATGGAGGCGGACTCGGACATCGCGATGCTCCCTGCTGCAGAAGTGAATGCATGCAAGCAAAGAATCCGAGGCCGTCAAGGCAGCAGGGTCGAACCACCGCGTTTCAGCGACGCCCATCACGAGTGCGGGCGCGATCGCGGCTCACGCCGTACGCGGACCCAACAGCACCACCGCGGTGCCCAGCAAGCACAGCGACGCACCCAGCACGTCCCACCGGTCCGGACGGACGCCCTCGACCGCCCACAGCCAGACCACCGACGCGACGATGTAGACCCCGCCGTACGCGGCGTACGCGCGGCCTGCCGCCGAACTTTCCACGCGCGTGAGCAGCCAGGCGAAAACGGCCAGCGAGACCACGCCCGGACCGAGCCACGCTGCAGATTTGCCCTGTCGGAGCCACATCCAGAAGCAGAAGCATCCCGCGATCTCCGCCAAGGCCGCGCCCACGTAAACCATCGCCGTGGTCAGCACGCGCGGCCACCGTTCGACGCCGGCGAGGCCAGTTCGTCCAGCACCGCGCAATCCGGCCCCGGCCCGCCGGCGCACGCCGCGTCGCAGTGGGCCACGAACGCCGCCAGGCTCCGCTCCAAGGCTTGGAGCTCCGCGCGTTTGGCCCCTACGGCGTCCAGGTGGGCTTGCGCCAGGTTGCGGGCGTCCATGCAGGAGCGTCCGGGGTTGTCCATCACGGCCGTGAGCAGCCGCACTTGGTCGATGGAGAAACCGAAATCCCGGCAGCGCCGGATGAAGGTCAGCCGGCGCACGTCCGCGCCGCCGTACCGCCGCTGGTTGCCGACCCGGTGGGCCGCGGGCGGGAAGAGGCCGATCCGCTCGTAGTAGCGGATGGTCGGCGCGTTGGTACCGGTTTCGGCCGCCAAGCGGCCGATCGTGAGCGCGGTCATGGGGGATGCCCGGGGGCTTGAACTTGAAGTAGCTTCAAGTTGTAGCGTGGCGCTCCCGGCTCAGCAAGAGCCCCGAGCGCCGTTCCCGCCATGATCGACCCCCAACCCCCGATCGCCTGCTCGCTCGACGCTGGTGATTTCCGCGACCGCCTGGCGTGGATCGCGGCCGTGAACCGCGACCACCTGGTGAGCGAGCGCCGCGACGGCCAGCGCCTGGTCCTGACCTATCGACCGGACGCCTTGCAAAGCGTTCGCGACCTCGTGGCGAAGGAGTCCGCCTGCTGCGCCTTCCTTGCCTTCGATCTCACCGAAAGGGCCGATGTCGTCCGCTTGACGGTGTCGGTTCCGGACGAAGTCCTCGACCACGCCGACGAGCTTCTTGCCCCGTTTCGAAGTGGTGCGGTGCACCCCGGCAGCGACGACGCCCCATTGAAATACTGCGGGGCGTGCCCGTGATCCCCACGGTTGCCGAAGCGTTCGCGATCGAGTGGGCGGCCGCCCACGCAGCCCGCGCCGCGGGCGACTGGGCCGTGGCGGTCCGCCACCTGGAGCGCGCCCACATCCTGGGTCAGCGCCGCACCCGCCTGCACGTGCGCAGCCACCTCGGCATGCTGGCTCTGGCGTGGCGGCGACGGGACGCGCGGGAGGTCTGGGGGCAGCTGGCGCGCACCGCGGCGGCGGCCGTGTTTTCCCGGTTGTGGGTCCCCGAAGGCAACACCGGCGGCGCCAACGTCAGCGCGACCCAGCCCATGCCCGTGTCGGCGGACCTGCGCGCGATCCTCGACGCGGACCGCAGCGGGTGAACGCAGAGGCGCCCCGCTCGGTGTCCAGGCCGCGGCGCACGAACGCCGCGGCGCCGACGGGCCATCAGCCGGCCCCGATGGCGCCCGCGAGGCTTGCGGCGGCGACGCAGAGGGCCACGACCAGCCAGCTCGGCGCGTTTGCGGCGATCAGAAGCACCACGCCCGCTCCGGCGATGAGCACGTCCGCGGGAGTGTGGACGGCGCTCGCGATCACCGGGTCGTACAGCGCGGCGGCGAGGAGGCCGACCACGGCGGCGTTCACGCCGTTCAAGGCCGCCCGCGCGCCCGCGGTCCGGCGCAGGCGATCCCAAAACGGCAAGGCGCCGATCAGCAGCAGGAAGGACGGCAGGAACAAGCCCAGCAACGCGACGATCGCACCGGCCCAGCCGTTGGGAGCTGGCGTCATGGAGTAGCCCAGAAACGCGGCAAAGGTGAACAGCGGCCCCGGAACCGCCTGGGCGATGCCGTAGCCGGCCAGGAAGGTGTCGGCGTCGAGCCACCCGCGGCCGACGGTTTCGGCGTCCAGCAGCGGCAGCACGACGTGCCCGCCGCCGAACACCAGAGATCCGGAGCGGTAGAACCCGTCGAACACAGCGACGCCGTGGCTCCCACTCCAGGTGGCCAGCGGCGACAGGCCCACCAAGCCCAGCGCGAAGAGCGCCAGGGCGGCCAAGCCCCAGCGTCGGCGGTACGGCGTCCGCTCGGACGGCGCCTCCACCGGGACGGCTGCTCGCAGAAACGCCCACCCAAGCACGCCTCCACCGGCGATGGCCCCCAACTGCGCCCCGGCGGACGGGAAGGCCACGCACACGCAGGCCGCCGCGGCGGCGATGCCGAGGCGCAGCGGGCCGATGCACAGCCGCCGGCCCATGGTCCACACGGCGTGCGCGACGATGGCCACCGCGGCGAGCTTCAGGCCTTGCAACCACGGCGCGTGCGCCATACCGCTCAGACCGGCCACGCCCCACGCGGCCGCGATCATGAGGAGCGCCGAGGGCAGGGTGAAGCCGAGCCATGCAGCCAGGGCGCCGGGAATGCCGGCGCGGCGTACGCCCAGCGCCATCCCGACTTGGCTGCTGGCCGGGCCGGGCAGGAACTGGCACAGCGCGACCAGGTCGGCGTACGCCGCTTCGCTCAGCCAGCGCCGCCGTTCCACGAACTCCCGGTGGAAGTAGGCCAGGTGCGCGACGGGCCCGCCGAAGGACGTGAGGCCCAACACCAGGAACGCGCGAAACACCTCGCATGCGCCGGAGGCGCCGCGCCGCGGGGCGGCTTCGTTTCCCTCACCGGCCACGTCAGGCGCCCTGTCGCGTGGCCGCCGCGCGCGGGCCGGGCCGTCGGGGCCGGAAGGACACCGTTTCAGCCGACCCGCGCGAAGCGGCAGTAGAGGAACGACTGGATGGTGCCGCCGGGCGTGGCGTGCGCGTCAGCCGCCTGGTCTTCCAGGCGGAACGTCGCGCCGAACGCTTCGGCCAGGCCGGCCGCGTCGTAGCGCACGACCGGCAGCCCGCTGCAGCGCGTGGGGCCGTCGGGCGCGAAAGTGGCAACCACCAAGTGGCCGTCTGGTCGGACCGCGTGCACGGCCCGGCGCACGTAGGCCGCTCGGTCCTCGGCCTCGGTCAGGAAATGGAACACGGCGCGGTCGTGCCAGACGTCGAAGCTGTCGGCGGCCAATGGGACCGTGCGCGCGTCGTCGTGCAGCCAAGCCACGCCGCCGGCCGCGGCACCAAGGCGGTCGCGAGCGGTCTGGAGCGCCGCGTCGGACAGGTCGAGCACCGACAGGTGCCGGTAGCCCCGTGCGAGGAGATCGTCCACGAGGGTCGAGGCGCCGCCGCCGACGTCCAGGATGCGGGCGGTGCGATCGGGGGCCGCGGCCTCGATGAACGCGAGGGAACGCTCCAGATGCGGGCGGTACCAGCTGACGTCCGTGAAAGGCCGGGTGCGGTACACCCGTTCCCAATGGTCGGGGGCGCTCGGCGCGTCGTCGGACGCGGGACTCTGGGGGCCGTTCATGGCGCGGCGCGCTCGGGGGCGGGAATCCCCAAGGGTAGCGCGAACGCCGTCGGTTGGCCCCGCGCCGAGGGCCGTGCCGACCGACAATTCAGGGCACCGCCGCGCCCCCGGTTTTCGCCTCGCCCGCGCGCAGGAGCCGGTTGGCGGGGTACGGCCGAAACCCCCTTGCCGTTCGCATCGAATTCGAAGCCTTCGCGGCGTTCGTGGGCGGTACAACGCACGCGCAGCGGGACGCTTTCCCGGTGCATGCCATGCAGGCGCCAGCCGGTTCCTGGCGCTGCAGCGGCACGCCAGCGCGCGCGACTCGGGAGCAGGTGTGGCGGCGGCACCCACCGCCGCCACGGTGGTGCTTTCAGCTCAGCGCGGGCAGCACGAAGGCAAACGCCGCTCCGATCGCCGTGCACGCCAAGGCGACGGCCCACAGCGCCACGCTGGCCCGTCGCAGCCGGGTGCAATGCCGGGCCAGCGCCGCGTCGGCGGGGCACGGCAGCCGGCGCGCGCGCCACAGCACCACGCCGGACACCGCGAGCATCGCGGCCGCCGCGCCGAACACACTGGCTTTGTGCGCCGACAGCCAGACCAGGGCCGGCACGGCCGAGACCAGACCGGCCAGGGCCGCACCGGCCCCCAGCGCCACCATGACGGCCGGCAGTACGCAGCACACCAGCGTGCCGCCGCTGGCCACCAAGGCCGCGACGCTCAGACCCAGGTTGCGCCGCAGCGCCGACGACGGTTCGGTGGCGTCAGTCATGGGGTTTCACCCCCGCTCTCAGGGTTTCCAGGCTGGCGTCCGTGCGCCGGATGCCCACGACGGTGTAGCCCGCTTCGGTCAAGGCGTGGCGCAGTTCGGCATCGCCGATGTCCGCGCCGTCCTTGAGCGCAACCGCCACCAGCCGGTGTTCCAGGCTGACCAGGACCGCGTCCGTGGCGGGGAACCCTTTGAGCGTCTTCTCGATGCCCTGGGCGCAGAACGCGCAGACCAAACCGTTCACTTCCATTTCGATGGTTTTCGCGGACGCGGCGACCGACAGCAGAAGCCCCAACAGCAGGGCGCCGATTTTGGAAAAGTTCATGAGTGCCTTCCTTCAGAAGTTGAACATGGCCATGGCCTGGGGTTTGCCGTCGCGCGAGGCGCCGGCTTCGACCCAGACGCCGCCCTTGAAAAAACGCAGCAGGAACGCCGTCTCCGTGCCGCGAACGAGGTCGCCGGTGTACCGCCGGCCCTGCACCACGAACCAGGTCGCCACCGTGTCGTAGTCGTGCGCGTAGGGCGCCCAGCCCAACTGCAGGGTGTCGATGCGGTGGGAGAAGTAGCGGCTTTCTTCGAGGTCCGACCGAAAGGCCGCGTACACCCGCCGCGTTTCATAGTCGGCCTGGAATCCGGCGTTGCGCGCCAGCGTGCTGCCGGCGAAGTCGTTGCCGGTGGCGCGGCCCAGGCCGCCCCAGACGAACGCGTTGGCTTGCGCGCCGGGCAGGTTCCAGCGTTTGGCGAGAAGGTTGGCGCGGGCCAGTTCGATGTGGCGCTGAGTCGCGCCGTCTTCGCTTTTGAGTTCGAGCCAACTTGCACCCAGCGACCACCAATAGCGCGGGGCGTAGAAGGCTTGGATTTCGTTCATGGTGCCGGCCCCGTACTCGGCCATCACCGTGGTACCGCGGGCGAACGCAATGGGTTTGGCCCACGCACCAACGGGCGCGCAGGCCAGCAGCGTCGCCGCTGCCAGCAATCGGACATTCATGGAGGTTCTCCGGCAACGGCCGCGGAGCGGCCAGGGAGCGCGCAGGGCGCTCAAGATTGGGCGGAGGGATCAGGCGATGGGGGGCCTCAACGGTGGCTCAAGGCGCGCGGAGGGTGGTGCAGTCAGTGAACCCAGCGCGGGCGCAGCGGCCGGAGGGGCTGAGGCTGACATCTGCGACAGCGACGGCAGGCAGCCTGGGATCGCGCAGGCGGCGGTGTCGCAACTGCGCTGCGGGCAGCAGTCGCAGGGGGCTTGGTCTGCGGCGTCGGCGGCCGCCGCACCGTGGCACGGCAGGTCGGGCGCGGCGTCCGGTGGGGAGGGGGCCTCTGCCGTACGCTGGTCAGCGTCCTTGGTGATCGTGCCCGCGCCCACGGCCATCCCTGAGACGACCAGGCACAGGGCCAGGACGACACGGAGGGTCCAGCGGGAGAGGGAGCGCAGGCGCATGGGGTCCAGTGTAGTGGGGAATAAACCGGGCGGCTCAGGTAGACCGTGAACCGGGCGTTCGGTTCGCGCGGGCGGGTCAGACCCCGCTGGCGCGAAGCGTGGCTGCAGTTCCGGCAACGGCCACCGCCGCGCGCCTGGTCAGCGAAAGCCGGGGAGTGCGCTCAAATCCACCGCTCGGTGCGATCCGACCCCCGGCAGCGAACCCGGTGTTGAGCGCCGACCCGAGCCCGCGCGGATGCGGCGGTAGACCTCCTCTCGATGCACCGGGATGTCTCTGGGTGCGTCGATCCCGAGCCGGACTGAGGAGCCGAGAATCCGAAGCACGTGGATGGCGATGTCGTCCCCGATTCGAAGCAGCTCGGTTTCATCCCGCGACAAAATCAACATAAGGCCTCCTGCATTGATGGCCGGGGGAATTCCGGCTTCCGTTTCTGCAACCTATGCGAAACCGGAGGGGCGTCAAGCGGAGGTTCGTTGGTGTGTGTCCGACTACGGAGCAGGGGCTGCCGGCGCCGGGGTGCGAAGGATCGCAGGTCTTCTACCGCCGCAGCCAATCGTTGGGAGCCCGCAAAAGCCGCTTTTTCAGGATGCCTGCTTTGAGCAGTGCTTTCTTCCATTTGGCTACATCGAGTTGCGTGCTCGACAGAAGGTCGGCCAGGCGTTTTCCGTCTTCACCACTGAACACCAGGCCGACGGTGATCCCCTGCGTGAAAGACGTCCACTCCGCTGATGCAGAGCGGCCCAGAGCGGCTTGGTACGCGGCGCCGCCTTCCACGATGAGGCACACGAAGCGCTGCGGAGCCGTCGGGTGGGTGCGTACTTTGTCGTGCGGGTTCATCTTTTCAAATTCAACGAAAAGTCCGGCAAACAGTATTCCGAAGTCCCAGAAAATCGCACCGACGTCGTTCGTCCCGTAGAAATCTTGGTGGATGTTCTTCTTCAGGCAGTGCTCAAGAAAGGTGAAGAACGAGAACGCCGCGAACGCGTCGGCGTCGAACTCCAAGGCTTGAGTGAAATCGGTGTCTTTCCCTTTGGCGCGGTCGCCTTCCGTCCATTTCGGGAGGCCCGCAGAAAGATGGCCGCACAGAAAGTGCGCCACCTCGTGGTGGAAAATCCAATCGAACCAGCGCAGCACCATCCACTGGGACAAGTCTTCGTTCTCCCATCGTTCGGCGATGTTGAGCCGAGACCGAAGCTGTTCGTTGCTCTGGATTCTCTTCGCCAGTTCGTCGAACCGTACGACGAGTCCTAGGCCATACCCGATGGTTGCCTGGAGTCCCTTGCGCTCGATGTAAGCGCGCAAGTTGGCGGGATCCCAGTCGAACTTGAACGCGATCCACGGCGATGGGCCATCCCATCGGTTGCGGGTTTCCAGGTCCCGAGACAAGTTCTCCACCTGGGTGCACAGATTTTCGTGTATCGATTCCCAGTATTCCGGTGTGCGGGGCTTGAGTTCCATATTTAATTTTCCTTCGTGTTGCGGCGGCGATCGGGAGCCGCCGTAAAATCGAGCCTTCAGACCTTGCCGACCAACACGCGCCATGCCCGCCAAGCCTGCACTGATCATCGACAAGAACGTACTTCAGGGCTGGTCGAAGCAACGGTTGGCCGACCTTGCAGATCGGTTCGAACTGTTGATGCCGGATGTCCTTTTTTTCGAACTCATGTCCACCGGCGATCACGTGGCGCGAGCTCGCTGCTTTTCAAAACTCCCCGGCGGTGAAAACCCCATCACGTTGGTCGAGCATTTGGGGGCGCATCTGTCTCACGAATTGACACACCAAGCGCCATTGGGAAAGCCATCAACCCGGCGAGCGGTGGGTCGGTTTCGTTTCAACCCCTTGCTGAGTTCCGCCGACTACCGCCTCCCGGATGAGCAGATGCAGGCTACGCTTGAACGGACCGAATATCTGCGGCAGCGGAGTGTGGAATATTTGGAGCGAGCGCGGACGGCCGCAGACATCGTGGCGCGGCGCATCGCTCAAACCGGTGAAAAGCGTCCGGCGGCTTTTGAGGCGTTGCGCGAACAAGTTCTCGATCTGGAGCAGATGCGGGACTTCATTTCGGATTTCGAGGCGCCTGAAGGGGAGCCGCGGATGCCGCCCACCGAAAACATGGATCGGTCCTGGGCCATCTTCGTTCATCAAGTGGTTGCGTGGCTGTTCGCGCTCGACTTGGCGGAGCGCCGTTGGTCCGAACTCCACCAGCCCGGATTTGCCGAAGCGAACGCAGTGAAGCTCGAACACGACGTGCTGGATGCGGAGTACCTGGCGCTGGGGGTGCTGGAAGGAGGTCTGGCGACCCACGAACGAAAGCTTCGCTCGTGGTTCCGGCTGCTCTGTCCGGACGGTGTCCTGATACCCGAGGCGCCGTAGCAAAGGCCACGGACGTCCCAGGGAATGCGTTGTGGCTACAGGTCGGTCGTGTTCTGGCCGAGCACGGCGTTGAGGCTGCGCACCAGGGCTACCAGCGCGGCTTGATGCTTGGCCCCAGTCTTACCGTAAACAACCTTGATGCGTGTCCGAGCCCCCTCGGCCGACACCCCCATTGCAGCGGCCACTTCCTTCAGGCCCGTTCCGGCCGCCAACCGCTCGGCAACTTCGGCTTCTCGTGGTGTCAATCCGTACACAGCGACCAATGCTTGCCGAAGCGCTCGCGGGTGCGTCGTCTCCACAGGAGCGATGAAGACCACAGCCCGCGCGGACCCCAACGCGCCGTGTCCGGGCAGGCGATGGGAGGCCGCATGCCCTGCAGCGGTTCCGTCTTTGCGCCGCAGTACCGTTGAACCTGTTCCGTCGGGAAAGATGGAGCCTTGGCCGGGACAGGCGGCAACGAGACGCCCGCCCCGCAGACGCACCAGGCTTCCGTCCCGGAGCTGCTCGTCGGCGGCGGCGTTCCATCGAACGCAGCGCCCCAGGTCGTCCAAGAAAAATACCGCCGTCGCCATCCGGTCCAACGCATGGGCGGCGTTCCAGGCCGAGCCATCCGGCGGAGACAGCCGAGAACGCAAGCTGCAAGCATTCACCCAATGGGGTGCCAAGCGACTCAGCCAAGCACGTTCTTCGGCGCCGTACGTTCCCCGGCGAGCCGAACGTAGCAGGGTGATGCTGAGCACGCGGTCTGCTGTGCGGAGGCCGATGACGCCGGCCGCGTGGTCCGCGTCCATGGGTCTCAGAAAGTCGTTCCAGAAACCGGTTTTGCGTAGACGCGCGAGAGGCAAGACGTCGTCGGGAACGACCACCGAACCGACGGCCGGTCCTCGGCTTTCGTCGGCCGGTCTCCATGGGTTTCCGGACGCGTGCGTTTGCTCGAAAGCCCGTGCCATTTCGGCGCCCTGACCGAAGTACGCCGGGAGGCTTTGGCGACGTGTTCCCACGTCAACGTGAAGAACCGCGGCCGCGTGGCTCCGCGTTTCGGAACATACCCCGGCCAAGAAAGCTGAGGCCCAATTCGGCTCGGCGAGGTTTTCAAACAAAGAACCGATCAACTGTTCCATGGCTTCGTTTTCCCGTGGCTGTCCATCCCCATCTGGGAATGCCGAACATCGAGAGCGATGCGGAGGATTGCCCGTGCGCCATTACCGGCGCCCCACGGAGTTCCTCTGTCATGCCGACCTCCCACCTCTCTCCTCGGCGCTGGCTGCTCTCGCTGTTTCTGACGTTGAGCGTTCTTCCCGCCTCGGCCTCCAACCCGGTCGACGCGATGGCCGGCGCGGATGCCGATGCGTTGACGGAAGCCCTGGCGCGCCGTCGTCTGGCCCAGGACGATCTGGCTCCGTACCACCGTCTGGACGTTTCCGTTCACGAGGGCGTGGCGACGTTGACCGGAACGGTGCGCACGAAGAACACGCTCGACGCCGTTCTTCGAGAGCTCGAAAAAGTCTCGGGCGTGGAACGGGTACAGGATCGCGTCAAAGTCGAGCCCAACCCGTAGCTCGTCGCCGTGTACTTCGCCGCGCAGCGCGTCGCCGCAGCGGTCCGGGACGCCGCACGCTTCCACGCTGCCCCGCTCGAACTGCGGGGCGGCGAGGTGGCCATAGCGCGCACGCGGGCGTTTTTCCAGGCGTTGGTGGACGACGCGCTCGAAGAACTACCCGATGGCTCGATCCCGAGCGACCTGCGGGCGGCCCTCGCGTCGGGCGAGGCGGTTGGGCCGGACGCCCAGCGCTGGCTGGCTCCGGCCCTCGACTGGCTTGCCGCGGTTTGCCGCACGTCCTGAAAGCTCGGTCTGGACGGCAGTCAGCTCAGCCCAAGGATGCGCCGAACGTCGTCGAACACGGCGTTCGCCGTGGCGCCAGTCATGCTGCCGGCCAGCGGGTAGCTGCGGCCTTCCGCTTCGACCTCGACTTGGTAAGACAGGGGGAGCAAGGCGTTCGCGTCCGCGGTGTGCCGGGCCGCACCCAGCGCCGCGACGCCACCCACCATGCCCGAGCCGCCGCCAGTGGTGGAAACGATCAGGCCGTCCAGGACGTTGCGGCACACGAGTCGGTGGACGCTCTCTGCTGGGATCTCTCGGCCGGTCGGCAGGCGAATCGCTTGCGGGCTGACGCTGAAAGAGCCCGCGGGCGCCCGGTGGCGGCGGAAGGTGCTGAGGGATCCCAGGCGACCCACGACGAAGCAAAGGGCCAAGAAGAACCCAGCTATCACGCCGCCAACCGCCTGGGCCGTGCCGATTTGAAATCCGAGGCTCCCGCCCAGCAGCGGGCCCACTGCGAGCAGCCAGGCCGGCACGGTCGGACCGGTGGCTCCGGCCACGTCGAAGCGTGTCCAGCCACCGCCGGCTGGGGAGGTGCGGTAGCTGCTTTGGGTCGGGTGGGGCACGGCCGGGCGGACTTCGGCGCGAACGGCGGACATGAGAGCCTCCAATGGCATCGGGCGGGGCCGCCGATTCGCCGGATTTTTCGATCCGGCGTACTTCCCCAAAGGGCGGTGCGGCGGACCGTACCATGCAAAATCACCAAATAAGTGAACTATGCTTAAAGCATAGTATGCTTATGCGAGCTTCGCTTATAGCTTCCTTGACCGCCCATCCTCGCGTGAGCGGTCATGCTGAAATCCATCTATCGAGCCGAGAACCGCGAGGTCTGCGCCCAGCTGCGCGCCATGCGGGAAGCGGCCGGGATGACTCAGTCGGAGTTGTCGGCGAAGTTCGGACGTTTTCAGTCCTTCGTCAGCACGGTCGAACGAGGCATGGTGCGGCTCGACGTGGTCCAAACCCGCGAATGGTGCACAGCCTGCGGCACGACCCTGGTGGCGTTCGCTCAGGCGGTTGAGGCGCGGTTCGAGGCCTTGCCCAAGTCGTAGCTCGCTCACCGGCTCGTACACCGAGCCGACGAAGGATCGCTGAGAGAACCGCCGCTCCGGCGACAGCCGCAGTGGCACCCTCTGAGCCCGGCCGTTCCGACATTCCGCGTAGCTGTGCCGTCGTGCCGGATCACGACGGGCCGCTCGCGGGCGGTCCTTCACCTTGAGCAGGGAATCTCAATGAACGTCGTGTTGTCGGCCGTACTGGCCGCCGGCTTGCTGGCTGCAGCGCCGAGCGAGCCCGTCCCGTCCGCGCCTCGAACTTCGGCCCCATCCCATGCAGCCGCGCCGCACCGCCCGGTGTCCCACAGTGCTACAGCCGCCAAGGCAGCCCCGCGCCCCGCGGAGGTGCGCACCGGCGCCGGCTGGGTCTACACGTACGACGGGGACGGCAACCGCACGAAGACCGTAGCGCCCAATGGGCGCATCACGACGACGACCTACGATGCGCTGAATCGACCTTACCTGACTACGTACGAGGGCGCCGGGCCGGGCGAAATCGCCAGCACAGCTCGGTATTACGACGGCAACGGAAACCTCGTTCGCATCAACGAAACCCGAGACGGACTGGTCCGGGTCGAGGTGCGGCGCTACGACCCCTTCGATCGCCTCGTATACGTCAAGGACGTCCACGGGCGGGAGCTGACTTACCGCTACGACAACGTTGGCAATCGGACCCATTTGGTGGACCACGACGGCCACGAAACCGTGTGGTCCTACAACGCCCTCAACCAGAACACCCGGGTGTTCATTCCGGGGTACGGCACGGTCGTCCAGGACTTCACCCCGGCTGGGCGGCTGAGGTCGATCGTTCGCCCGGACGGGACGCTGACTGAGGCGACGTACGACGACGCGGGCCGTCTGGCGCGCCTGGAACACAGGAAGGCCGGCGCCGTGCTGGCCCTATACGTCTACCGCTACGACTTCAACGGCAACCGCATCGAGCAGCGGGAAACCAACGGCGATTCTGAGCAGCTGACGCGCTACCGCTACGACGATGCAGACCGACTGGTCGAGGTGATCGAGCCGCACCGCACGACGACGTACACCCTAGACGCCGTCGGCAACCGCACCGGCGAAAAGGTGGTGGACGGCGCGGGCACGGTGCTCAGCGAATCGACCCTAGTCTACAACGCGCGCGACCAATTGGCCAGCCGCGACGACCCAGTGGGCGGCACGCATCTGGTCCAGACGTTTGACCCCAACGGCAATCTGGAAACCCAGACGGTCGCCGGCACGACGCGCACGTTCACCTACGACCACCGCGACCGCCTGCTGACTTTCGAGGCCGCCGGCCAACCCCCGGTGCGCTTCGACTACGACCACGAAGGCCGCCGCACCGAGAAGGCCGGCGCGACCCAGACGACACGGTACCAGTACGACCTCGGCAGCCTGCACGCCGAGACCAACGTGTTGGGCAACACGCTGGCCCGCTACCACTTCAGCGCGCAGCAATTGTTAGTTCAGACCATAACCGGCACGACGCCGCGGCACCGCGCCTACCTCCTCGACGCGCTGCGCAACCCCGTGGTGCTGATGACGCAGTTGGGGGCGGTCGATGCGCGCAATCGTTTCGACGTCTGGGGGCGCATCGTCAGCCAGGTCAGCGCCGCCGGCCAGACCACCACGACGAACCGCGACGGTCCGGTCGCCGAACTGCCGAACACCGACGGCCAGCCGGTGGGGTACACCGGCTACATCAAAGACGCGGAAACCGGGCTGTACTACGCGAAGGCGCGGTACTACGACCCGGCCACCGCGCGGTTCACCACGGAAGACCCGGAGGCCGGCCGCGACCTCGAACCGCCGAGCCTTCACCGCTACCTGTACGCCTACGCCAACCCCACGGTGTTTTTCGATCCCACCGGCCGGGCGACCGTCGAGCAGTTCGCGGAGCTGACGCAGCAGGCCTTGGCCGCGTGGGCCGAAGGAAACCGCACGGCGCTGGGGACGGCCGGAGAACTCCACCTGGAGAAGCTGCTGCAGCAGTCGGGGCACGTCATCGTCAAAGGCCCGGCGACCAATCGCGGTGCGCACAACGCCGACATCGTCGCCTACGACCCGGAGACCAAACTGCTCAGCTTCTACGACAACAAGATCCAGTCCGCGAAAGAAACGGTGGCCTCCGCCAACAACCTGACGGACGCCGACGCCCGCATCAATTCGGTCAGCCAAGCACAAGAGCTGCTCGGCAAGCTGGAGCTGGACGATGCACTGAAGGGCGACATCGCCGACGCCTTGGATTTGGCGCGGAACGATCCGCGTACGGCGCACTGGGTCATCGCCAACGCCAACCCCGACGGCACCAACGTGGCCAACCTGGCGAAGCGAATCAGCGTGCGGTTGGCCGAACGCGGCGTGCGGTTCGCCGACGTGGTCGGGGAGAAAATCAACGTGCGGTCGGTCGCGGAGTCGGTCGAGGGAGCTCGTGGCTCCAAGGCGTTTTTGAAAAAGGCCGCAGGTGCCGTTCCTGTTATCGGGACGGTCGTCTCCGGCACCGTCGCCGCCGTCCGCATGAACGACGCGGTGGCGGAGGACTACGCGTACGATCAGACCATGCGCGAGCTCGGTGGAGAGCCTCGTTTTGCTTACCATTCCAGCCAGCGCGAGGCGGCCATCATCGCCGGCGAGGAAGGCGGCGGTGCGGCAGCCGGTGCGACCGGCGCCTACGCGGGAACGCTCTGCGGTCCGTTCGCAGTGGTGTGCGTGCCGGCCGGCGGCATCGGTGGCGGCTTGATCGGGGACTGGGCGGGCGGCAAAGGGGCCGGAGCGGCGTTCGACGCCGCTTCCGGGCTCACGGAAGAGGAGCAGGCACAGATGTATCGGGATGCACGCAAGCGGATCCAGGATGGGAATTTCACGGTAACCGAGGACGGCCTGCGGTGAGTGCCGGCGAAGCGGTTGCCTTTCACCCGGGCCGACTCGGTCCGAAGCTCGCGGCCGTTCTAACGTCGCGGATCAAGTCCGCACTCGGCCGGACCTACGAATTCCTGGACGCCAACCGCTGGGCGTCCGCCCACGAAAAAGGCCTGGCCCACGTCCGCCTCATCGGCGCGGTCGAATGGCTTCTGGGCCTCGTGGCGTTCACCCAGAAACCCATGGGCGAAGAGTTCGCGGTGCTGCGGGAGCAGCGAGCCCGAATCGGCTTCGTGGACTGGACCAGCCAGCCGGCGAGTGCAGCCCACATCACCGTTCCGGACTACTTTGTCGCAGCCGCCGTCGCGGACTGGCGGGACGGCGGGCCGAACCAGGCCGATCTGAAGGAGGCGGTACGCGTCGCCGAAGCCTGGCGGGCGAGCCAGGGTGGGTTGGAGCAGGTATTGGCGGACGTCCCGCGCGACGGCGGGTGGCAGCGCCTGCTGGCCACCAAGTTCGCACGCGAGTTCGTGTGCCGCGCATCCCTAGGCGACTGGGCCGGAATTGCGGCCCTGCACGCAGCCGGCTTTCTGTATTTGGATGAGACGGCGAACCCGTCGGCGGCCGGCCTCCTCATCGTCTGTTGCGTTCGGCTGGCCGAACTGGCCGAACTGGCCGAACTGGCCGAACTGGCCGAACTGGCCGAACGGCCATCGGAGGGGGGCGAAGCCCGTTGCCGGGACGCGCTCCAGCGCTGCGTGCATTCGTGGCGAATGTCGGTGGCGGCGGATCAGGTTTGGGATGCCTCGTTGAGCCTGCTTTACCTATGCTTCTGGGCTTTCGAGCACGCGGTCAGCCATCGAGATCCTTCTGTCGCCGAAGTTGGCCAGGCGCTGATGGGGGCGACCGCGGACGCCCGACCCGGCCCGTGAAGGAGGCTTCTTCGGCGCCGGCAACGCTTGCACGCCCACCAAGGGGAAGCGAGTTCGGGCGCGTCGGCACCGAAGGACGGCAGCTGTGTCGGCGACTCGGCCGTGGCAGCCGCGACGGTCCACGGGCAGTCAAGGTCAACGCCAGTGAGTTCCGACGCGCCGTTCGTGTAAAAGTGAACGCATGAGGTGCCCGTTCCGTCGGCCAAGCCAATGAACAGCCAATATTCCCGGTGCTGGGCAAACCACCGGAAGGACTGCGCTCAGGGCATGTCCGCTGAGCACCTGATCTCCAAATCGGTCTTCATCGAGAACACGATCCACGTGTCGGGCTTCCCCTGGTGCAGGACCGCAGAGCATCGCGTGGGCATCAACTCTTTGCAGCAGCGCATCCTTTGCAGGAAACACAATTCCGAACTCTCGCCAGCAGATGAAGCGGGGAAACTGGCGTGCAGAGCGTTTGAAGCCGGACACGCCGCCGAGCCACTGGACGGGCTGCCGCTGGAACGTTGGTTGCTCAAGACGGCGATAAATTTGAGCCTGCATTCTGACCTGCATCTCGGGATCGGAATGACCGATTCAAAGCCCGGTTGGCCCTCGCCCTACCTCACCGCCGTGGCGTTCGGCGAACTCCCGTTCTCAGCGATGATGGGCGCTTATTTTCTGTTTCCTGCGGGTCGGTTCATGCATCGAGTTGGGGAGATGTTCTTCGCTCCGCTGCATCGAGATGGTTGTATCGGTGGCTTTCTCTTTGGTCTGTTCGGCAAGTACGTTTTCCTCAACGTTTTTCCCGGCAACACTCCGCCGTGCATTTCCGATTTGGTGCCCGGGCTTCTGCCCGAACCGCTCGGTTCCGCGAAGCTTGCGTACAGACCGCAGTCGATCCTGATCAGCGCCGGAGACGACAATTTCCGGCGCATCGAGATCCAGTGGCCCCGTCCATGAGGCTGCGATCGACCGGGACGCGCGCGCTCCCAGGTCCGCAGCAGGCATTCTTCGAGTTGGGTTGCTGTCGGAGCTCTACCAACGCGTCAGACCCCCTCCGACTCCCATGGCTGAAGGAGAGCGTGTTCCGCGCCGAGGACGGCGCCGGTCGATGTGTCGATCCCGAACACCGACCCGATCGCCGAAGCGCCGGACGGTCGGGTCAGGCGTTGGGCGGCGCTCAACATGCAGCCTGCCGTCAGAAGGCGCCCTGCACCTAAGCGTTCGGCGCCAGTGCTTCGAGTCGGGATCGGGCTTCCTTCTTCCCAACGCCACGCAGCGCAGCGATTCGCTGAGCTTGCTCCCGGCGGGGTGTGTTTTTGCCTTGTTCCCAGTTGTAGATGGATTGGCCCGAGGCGCCCGCCAGGCGACCGAACTCCTGCGCCGACAGCCCCAGTTTGGCGCGCAGCGATTTCAGCCCTTTCGCGCTGAACCGCGTACGGCCACCACCGTTCTCAACGTCGGACGCGTCCAGGGGCGCGGATGTTCTCGCAGTCTTCTTGTCCGCGGCAGCCCGGTCGCGTTGAAGCGCCGACACGGTGCGTTTGAGCGCTGCGATCTCCTTGCGGTAGCCCGCACTGGCGCTGCGCAGTGCGTCCAGTTCCGCCTTCACGGCTTTGCGGGCCACGCGGGTGATTTCGCTTTTCAAAGCCAACGAAATGTCTGGCATGTGTTTGCTAGTCCTTCGAGATGATTCTTTCGCGAGTATGGGAATTGCAGGAGCCTCGGCACCCGAAAGTTAACCGCTGTCGAAAAAATAGCAACGCCCTTTGGACTTCGTGGTCGGTGCGAACGGGGAGTGGGTGCAGTCCGGACGGTAGCGTGCTGACCGCTGTGGGGAACGCCGAATCCGTCGGCCACCGCCACACCACCTTGCGCGGAGAACGTTGCCGGTTCACCGGATTTACAGCGCGCCGACGGCCTCTAGATGCGCGACATCCCGCTGGCCCACGACAACCGGCCGCCGCTGGCCAAGCCCTCGGCGATTGGCGCATTCCGCCGGCATCAGGCCAAGCCGAAGTCGCCAGCGCTGGTATAAGCTGACCCTAACGCAGAGCCTCATAAAGAGAAAATTCAATGGCGCGCAACGGATCAATAACCTTCGGAGACGTCGCTCGGCTTTCTGCCGAGGTTCGGACCCGGAGCAACATCATTGAAATAGGCAAACGGCGGGCCGCGCGAATTTTCGTGGCGCGCTTGCTCGAACTCGATGAGGCCGAAACCTTCGATGCGCTTGAATCAGCGTATCGTACGTGGTCATCGAAGGCAGACATTCCTGAAGGATCCGAGGCATTCTGGACCTTTGTGGAGAAGAGCTATCTTCATCTTAAACATGAGCCGAGGGACAAGTTCTACGAATTATGTCTTGCCGTCAATGAGGATTTGGCGGCGCTCGCTAAAAATCTCGCGCACATCCGTAAAGAGAAACAAGCTCTTGAAGAGATGCAACAGGGCGGGGAGCCGCTGACTGGGAGGGACCGCTACTACAAAAGGCAGCTGGAGTATTTTGAGAAGAAAAATCTCCAGGCGCGGGAGGAGATCACCGAGTTCATGACGCATGAAATAAAACATCACGCAATCATGAAAGCCTCTGTTCAGATCCTGCCAGTCAACTCGATGAGCTCATGGCTAATGGGCGACCACCCTTATGCGTTTCGCATGAGAAATATGTGGGCAAGTGCAGACCCATATGACGTGAATTCTCTGGATGAGTATTCCAATAAGTTTATGGACCTGCCAGTGTCAAATCATCGGGATTTCGTACGCGAGTGCAGAAGTTCTCCTGAGCATTTCAGAGCGCTTGCAACTGCCTACATCAACGGCATTTCCGATTCCTATCCGAGTGCCAAAGTAAAGATCGGAAGCCTCGTCCAAAGGTCCCACATCCTGGATGCTCGGAAAGCGGTGATCGAAACCATGCTGAGGCACTTTGAAGCGAAGGACTACATTTCGTTCGTGAGCATGGCGCCTATGCAGATCGAAGGGATATTTGCCGACATTTGCAGAGAAGTGGACGTTTCTGAGAAGGAGCTGGTGGTCTCCTCGGTCAACGACAAATTAGATCACATTGTCAAAAATCTTCGCAGCTTCACATCCTTTGAATACTACGCATTCAAGTTCCCCGTCCTGAGAAACCAGGTCGCCCATGGCGGACTGGTAGATGGGGATCAGGAAGATACAGCCATTCATCTGATGCTGGATCTTCTACCGGTCTGTGAACTGGCCGTTTCAGACGATCTGCCGATCACGCGCGCCCTGAAGACGCTCCAGGAAGCTTCCACAGGCAATCACGAGAAGCTCGTCGAGTGGCTAGATGTACGCAAGTCGGTGAAGATTCCTGGTTTCTACAATGTTCAAGAAGCTATTGAGAACGCCGAGGCGCAGTACACGCTACCAAGTTTCTGGGACTACTTGGAGAGCCAGTTGAAACAGCTCACTGATGTGAATCAAATCCAATCCAGCAAACCTCGTAAAGCCGCGTGCAGTCTGAAGAATAGCAACATTGCTGTCGAACATGCAGAGAGGTTTCTTAAAGCGTCCAGGCATATCGTTGCTGCGGCCATTCAGAAGAGAGATGAGGTTCGGGAGCTATGGAACGCCCGCATGAAACCGAAGAATGCAAGCATCGAAGGCGGGACAGGCGGAGCGTGAAGTGAAATCTGGACCCTACTGCGGCGGGAGGTGCCACTGTCCGAGTGGGCTGGTTTGCTCCGCACTAGGCACCCGCGACGGAGAACGCAGCTCTACACTGGAAGCGTTTGCCGAACGTCATCGAGTTCCTCCCACGGGGCGGCCTTCAATCGCTTTAACCGGTTGAGCGCGTTTTGAATCGTGAACGCGCTGCCCGACTTCACCCGCCCGAGTTCGTCCCAGGAGAGCGGCGTCGCGACGCCCGCTTCGGGTCGGGCGCGCAGCGTGAGCCAGCCGTCGGACACCGAAACGGATTCACTGAAAAACACGCGCAGTGGGCTCAACGTCGGAACGTTGGCGGCGCCGGCAAGGGGGCGGCGGTCGGCCACGACTTGGGCGCTGTAGCACATCGCAGGGCTCCGACGGCAAAGATCGCAAGCTACACCACCGACCGCCCGAGAACGTGAAGCGCCGGGGCCTTGCGCCGGACTCAACGGTTTGCTCGTGGGTCTTCCGGCCCGCGTGCCCTCGCGGTAGGCCTGAAGCGCGCCACAAGGTCGCCCATCGCTCGGCACTGGGGAAGGCCGGAGCTGATCAGGGAGGGCCTTGAGGGAGGCGTGGCCGCCCTTCGCGTCGGACCAAGCGTTCCCAACGCTGGCGAGCAGGCAGCCTCCAGTGATTGGGCGCGCAATGCGCGCTCGGTAGCTTGGCAGCGGCGGGGTCTCGCCCTGGTTTGGGCGAATGCAGCGCGCCGCCCAGAGGGGAACGGCCAGGGGGGCGTCCGTCAGGCGACGCGGCGTTTCTGAGTGCACAACGCGCACAAATGCTCGCTCCACTCGTACACTCCCGACCACCGGTGCAAACAGGCCGGCTGGCAGCTACCGCGCGCCCAGCGGACCGCGGGCCGAAAAGGTGTGTCTGAACCGTCTGCGGGCGTGGAGCTTGACCGTGAAAAAGGAACAGGCGTCCGAACCGACTGCCCTCAAGGCGTCGCACGTGCTGGCTGCGTTTGCCGCCGAGGGGGACCTGCCGGACAGCGCGCTCGTCTTGGTGGCCGCGGTGGAGCAGCTGGCTACCGCGCATGCTTGGTTTGGCATGCGATGGAACGATTGCGAGGCTGCGTCGTGGATGCTCGCCGAAAATCTGGCGTACCGAGGATGCGCGCTGCTCCATCGAGCGACTCGATGGCAGCGGTACGAGTTGATCTACAGCGCCCTTTGCCGCTCCGATCGCGCCCAGGCTGCGGCGTGGATTTTCCGGCGGGCCGCCGAGAAACGCGCCGCGACCGAGCGCCGTCCCCCGCTCAACTGGGGAACGAGCCCTTTGGACGTCCTATGCGTCCGCGAGCGCAGTACGCCGATCATCGAGGCGGTGAAGTGCGGCACATACACGTATTTCCTTCACTACATGCTCGGCCTCGGAGCTGCGGTGGATGGGGCCGACGCCGAAGGCCAAACCGCCTTGCACCGCGCGGTTTGGCATCGGTTCCCGCCGAAGGAAGACGCCTACACGATTTTTACCGTTGAGTTTCTCATTGAGAAGGGCGTCGAGGTGAACGCGCGCGACGCAAACGGTTGTACGGCGCTTGATTTGGCAATCCGGCGGCGGCGGACCCGACTTTTCAAACCGCTGGTCCTGGCGGGCGCCAAGGCCACTTCCGAAAAGCAGCTGGCTTCCGTTCGCCGCGTCGCCGACCGGCAGGGCTGGCGCGACCAAACGGAAGCCATCGAAGCCGCTTGGTCCGAGGTGGCATTTAGGACGAGGTTCCCTCCAGCCAAAGAATGGAAAAAGTCAGACGGCGGGAGGTTTTAGGTGGAGCGATGCTGCGGCATTCCGTTCTGGGTGGTGATGCAGCGAGTTGCTGCCTTGTCGAAGAAAAAAAGATATGCCCAAAAAAAAGCGTGTTGCACCCGCTGCGGTTCCGGCCCCGGCGGTTAGCTCTCAATCCAAGGTGGGCGCTTGGTTGAAAGACCACGCCGGCTGGGTGGTCGCGCTCGTGCTTGCCATCGTGGCCGGCCGCGAAGCACTGATGGCCCAGCGAGTCCGCCTGCATGGCGCCATCGCCGTGGATGTGGTGGTGAGGAAGACCGGTCAGCCTGCGGCTTCGACGTTGCGCGCCACCGTCGTCAACACGGGACGTCAGCCGGTTGTGCTGAGAAACCTAGTCCAATTCATCGTGGTGGATCCGAGCGATTCGACGCCCACGCCTACAACGTACGTGGGTGCATTTGGCGCAGCGACGCGCGACGGGCCTCCCGTGGTGCTGCAACCCGGAATACCTCTGGAAGCCTCCGCACCGGCGGGTTCTCCGGCGGCGATCGTTGGCCCCACTCATCGCTACGGCTTGATACTGGAAGACCAGGATGGCGAGTGGTTTAACCTCCCTACGATGCCGGGAGGGATCGGCTCGGCCGACGCGGACAGGATGTTGAATTCGAAGGAATGGGAGTATCGCCGCTTGAGCCTGGCATCCGGAGAGCTGGTTAAAGCGCCGAGCAAAGGCACGGCCAGCATGTCGACCTTGCCCGCAGGAGCATCTCCATGAGTGGCCCTGACCTCATATCGCGCCAGCCCGTCTGGGCGGACGTCCAGCTGGAAGCCCGCGAGGCCCTGACTGCCATCGAAGCCTTGCTGACGGCCGGCACCGAGCACGCCGCTCGTGCGCCCAACGAGCGGGTGTACGTAGCCAGCCAGTTGCTTCGTGCCTCCTCCGATCACGCACGAGCGATCGCGCTGGTGCTTTCCACTGAGCCCATGGACTTCGGTGCGGTCGCCTTGTCGCTCCACCGGTCCCAGTTGGAGCAGTTTTGTCGGGGCATGTTTTTTGGCAGGGCGGCGACCGACGCGGAAGTGGATTACTACCTCCAGCACGACGACTTGCCTTCCCGTCCCGATGCCGACGGGAAGAAGAGACGGGTTACCCTGAAGGAGATGGCGGCTTGGGCAGAGGCGAATCTCGGCTTAAGTCCCCAAAATCCCGGAACGGTCGGTGCCCTGGCTCAAGCCATCCAGACCGCGTGGGATCCGCTGTGCGGGATGGTCCACGGCGGCCACGCGCTGCTGGCGTCCTATCGGGGACAAGATGAAGGCATCGGCGCCACGGTGCCCATTCCGACGCTGCTGCAGGTGTTGGCCAACGCGGTTTCCATCACGGCGCACGCCCTCGGGGGCTACCTGCTCATCGCGGTGCCGGATGAACTGGACCGCCTGTTTCGACCGGCCAGTGAACTGGCGAACGCCTACGCAGCAGCCCGAAAACAGCGTTGGGCGGCGCTGGCGCTGTAAGTAGTCGCGGCGCCGTGCACCAAGCGCGCCAGAACTCAAGCCGAAAAAATGATGGCAAGCCTCACTGCTCTTAGACCGCGCGCGTGCGGCTCATATTCATCGAAAAGCTAAAAAGCATGAATTGGGGTTTACGGCCTGGATTTCGGGCGGGATGGCGTAGCAACCAAGTCAGCCCGTGATGCGGCTTTTCTTTTCACGACATTCCCGCTATTGATGTGCTTTTCCAGAGCGGACTCTTGGCCGCCCCCAGATTCATCCACGATATAGACGTCAGTCAGCTTTGCCAGTTCCGGCAGAATTCCCTCCAGCTGATCGTCAGGGATGGTTAGCCAACCCGCGGCACGAGTCGTCCCGGCTGCGGATGATATTCCACGCACCAGCAAAGGCTCAAAGTCATTGAAGCGGGCATCGTTGGGCTGTACCAAAATCGATCCCCTCAATCCTTGTTTATCAAGTTTCAATTGGGTCGTGAACTCTGGTCGGAGTTTCGAGAGTTGTAAATGTTCGATCTTTCCATCGCCATAGCTCAAATAGTGTATCCAGTGAAGATCTTCGAGCGTGCGGTAGTCTTGGCCAAGACTTTTCAGGATTATCCTTCCGTAGGAAGCCAAAGTCGCTAGCTGAGAGCGCCTCCACGCGGTGCCAGGATCCGGTTCGGGTGGGCGCCTATACAAATCAAGGCCGCCGTTCGCCTTCTTGGCCTGAAATATGGCTACCTTGTACTTTTTGTTCATCGAACGAAAAGCTAAGGCAAAGTCAGCTCCGCTTTCAGACTCGTAAGTCATCGGATTTTCTTTCCCCGCTTTGGTTTTCTTGAATTGACCCCAGTAGCAGTGGGTTTCGAACTCCGAGTCGGCTCCAACGAAATCGGCACAGAAAGGGAACGCCGAGGCTATCGCACCGCTAAAAAATCCTGAAATGCTATCCTCGTGCTGAGTGCTCTTTTTGAGCTGATCGAGTTGGTGGCACGCATGTAGCAACGCAGCATGCGTTGCCGACATCGAGTTTCTTCCTTTGTTGTGCCGGGAGAATCTTTTTTCAATTTCTGCACAAATGTTCATGTGGCACACTCCGCTCGTGCTGAGTGTGCGATTTTATTCTAGTTAGGAGCTTCGCATGTTGGGCTGGTTGAGTCTGAGCCGGATTCGCTCGAACAGCGAACTTCCGGTGTTGTCGCCAACATCATTCTGGCTTTCGCAGTCGCGCAGGTACTGAGCGCGCCAGCCCCTGGGCATGCGCAAAGGGTGATGGCGTGTCGCTGGCCACGACTTTGCTTGGGCTCGGAAGAGGCGATTTAGAGTGGTTTCATCTTCTTTCTCGACCCAGCGCTCAATGCTCAGGCGCTTGTGTTTCGAACCATGTAGCCATTGATCGGCAACCGCGTCTATGAAGGCTGCTTCTTGCCTAACATAGAGCGCCGACCTCGCCAACTCCTCCCATAGCTCACGAAGGGAGGAGAAAGTCAAAACAGGGGCTACGTCCTCGGGAGCGCCGAAAACTCTAATTGATTCGGCACCGGGCGAGCGCTTTATGGGCGGCATATGCAGCCCCTGTTTTCCGAAAAAAACGCGGGTCTCCTGCTCGTTCGGAATGTACATGGCGACTATGAGTTCGATGGGATCTCAACTTAGCTCACCGGATTAGGGCCTGTTAACACATCCGAAGCCCGTCAGCGATCAGAGCAAAACTGATGAAGCCCAGGAACATGACATCGAGCTTCTCGAATCGGGAGAAGATTCGGCGGAATCCTTTGAGTCGGCGGAACAGGCGCTCGACCTCGTTCCGTCGCTTGTAGAGTTCGCGGTTGTAGTCCCACGGATCAACGCGCGTCTTCATCGGCGGAACAACGGGAATGAAACCGAGATCCAACGCCAGTTGCCGTGTTTCGTTGCCTTCATAGGCTCGATCCATCAACAGGGGGATCGGACGGTCCTGCCGATCCAACCAGCGCAACAGCTCTCTGCCTTCGGGTGCGTCATGCGCTTGGCCTGGCGAGAGGCTGAACGCTATGGCCGTCCGAGCATTCGCGGCAACCAGATGAATCTTTGTGTTCCAACCGCCTCGGGACTTGCCGATGGACTGCGGTCCGTTTTTTTTAGCGCGCCCATTCCGTCCGGATGGACTTTGATGCTCGTACTGTCCATCGACACGGCTTCGATCTTGATACGAACGATCTGGTTGCACTGCAGTTGCTCGAAAACGCGATCCAGAACCCCGGCCTTGGACCAGCGATTCATCCGCGTGTAGATCGTGTGCCAATTGCCAAAACGCTTGGGCAGACCTCGCCACTTACAACCATGCTCGGCCACATACAGGATCGCGTTGAGGACATCGAGGTTGGACAGACTGACGTTGCCTCGCTGCCGAGGAAGGCAATGCTCAATCGTCGCGAATTGCTCAGCGGTTATCTCCATGCGCGTAGTTTCGCGCATGGAGATTCAGACGGCAATAGTGTTAACACGCCTTAGTCTGTCAACAAGCACATTCTGGAAGTGGCCACTGACGGCTTTGGGAAGCTACAACTGCAACGGGCAAAGGAAGCGCAGCTTCAAACCTTAGTGGCCTCTGGGTCCATCAGGTACCGCGAGAACAATGCCCCTTTCAGTTTCGCCGCCTTACTCCCCCTGACGAAGCGCTCCGAGCAGTAGAGCGTGTGGATTGGGTTCTGCGGCAGCACGAACAGGTCTGAACCATCCCAACGGGCCTCGTCGATGATCGCCCGCTTGATGACCCCCTCCACGCGCTTGGCGTCCTTGTGGAGTTTGTCGCCGATGCTGCTGGCCGCCACCGCCGTCGGGTCTTGGTAGTTCTGAAGGCCGGCGGGCAGGTGCGGCCGCGGCACAGTGGGCTGCATGCCGGGCGGCGCGGGACATGGGCCGGTGGGATGGTTCGTTGTGGAATGGGACCACTGCGGCTGGCCCACCCGGTTGATGCCGACGGCCTGTACGGCTGTGGTGGCGAACAGCAAAACCGAAAGCACCCAACGCCCCATGCGACCTCCCTGTGCTGCGCGAGCGCGCCGGCAAAGCGGCGCAGTATACCCGTGGATAAGTCCAACTCTGGATGCAGCCGTATGGCGGCGTGAGCCTAACTCTGGGGCGTTGGCGTCTCATGCGACGAGGGGCCACGAGCCCGGGCCATCCGGCTCTTCTGCCGCGACCGCGGCGGTTCTCTCAGGTACGCCAGCGAACGGCGGAAAGGCAAAGGCAGCCCTCACGTTCGACTTGTTCCGTCAAGGGCCGGCCCACGGCCCGAGTTGTCGTCGCTGCGCTCCTCCGGCCCGCGCCAGCCGTGGGCCTGCGCCGGCGTGCCGCCGTCGCTCCCTTGACCGCGCCTCCCTCCGGGCGGGTTGGTCTCCGTCCCCGATCAACGGGACCCGGTGTTCGGGACCGAACCACAGCCAACGGAGGCAGCATGTTTGAGCAAGACGACTTCATTTTTCGCTACACTCGCGCGGATGCGTTGAAGGATGGTGTCCTTGTGGACGCTGGCGCTATGGCTAACGAGGCCGGCTTCCGAGTTCCGGTCGCCTTGACTGCCAAGGTCTGGGCGACCTGTGTCGGTTGGAGCGCGGATGAGAGAACGCCGCAAGACGAATCGGGCCGACTCTGGGACGTGCTTTGGATGGCCTCACTGGCTGCGAGGGCGACGGCCCGCCGAGGCGACAGCGGGCGCGTTCTGTTTGAGGTGTTGGTGGTGCCACGAGGCGGCCGCCGACCGCGGTTGACCCGGTTGGCTCTCCTCATTGGTCCGGGCGACCAGGGGGAGTGCGTCGCGACCATCTTGACCCCCGACGAAGACTGACTGACGCGGGCGAGGAGGGGTACCGGCGGCCATCCCGCCGCTGGTACCATCCAGGCCGCTCGCACAAAAGCTCGCACAAACGCCTCGCACAAATGAGGCCGGAATGTGCGACCGCTCAAAGGCTTACGGGTGCAGGGATTCGGGCCAAGTACAACTGATCCTAGTCTCCCAGCCACACCAAAAAGCCCCGGAGTGATCCGGGGCTTTTTTTATTGGCTTTTCCGATATACGGCACAATGCGCCTGGGAATTCGGGAGTTGCCATGCTTAAACAGTTGGCTATCAAGAATCCGACGGTATTCCCGGAGACGGATCTCCAGTTCGCCAAGCATTTAAATGTCATTGTCGGCGAGAACGGGGCGGGCAAGACGCATTTGCTCAAGATGGCCTATGCCGTTCTGGCGACCAGTTGGGATGAGGGACGCAAGCCAGCGGCAACCGCGCCGACAAAAGTTCAGCTGCAGACACGTCTGGCCGATAAGCTGGTCAACGTATTTCGCCCGGAAGCCCTTGGACGATTAGCCGCGTTGGCGACGGCCGTCTTTGTATCGGGCCCAGGGGGCAGTAGGTTTGCGTCCGAAGATGACGGTCTGCTGTTGCTTCGAAACGCGTGACGGCCTCGCCCGAACTCGTCCGGCTTGCAGCACTTGGATGAAGGAGCGGCAGAACGAACCGGCGTGGCGTCGGTCTCCGTCAGCGTCGGCCCGGCCGCCGATTGCGACCCTGTTCCCGGCCGGGGTATGGTGCGGCGGATATCGGCGTTGGGAGAGTACGTCATGGCTCGACTCTCGGTCGTTGGTCTGTTCCTCGTCCTGGTGCTTGCGGTCGCGTGGTATGTCCAGCGCGGGCACGAGTCGCCTTCGGCGCCGTCTGCGGTTGCCTTGCCCGCTGCGCTCGATCCGGCTCTGCAACTGCCCGGAGCGACCCTGCTCGCAGGGCTGGGGAATCATCGGTTCGCGGTGACCTCCGCGCATCCGGACGTGCAGCGCTGGTTCGATCAGGGGCTGATCCTGGCCTACGGCTTCAATCACGACGCGGCCGAGCGCTCGTTTCTGAGGGCCGCCAGCCTCGACCCGCAATGCGCGATGTGCTGGTGGGGAGCGTCGCTGGTGCTGGGGCCGCACGTGAACGCGACGATGGACCCGGCCGACAACGCCAAGGCCTGGAATCGTCTGCAGAAGGCCGTCGCGCTCGCGCCGAAGACCACACCTCGCGAACAGGGATTCATCCATGCGCTGGAGGCGCGCTATGCCGCGGCGCCGCCGGAGGATCGCCGGCCGCTGGATCAGGCCTATGCCGAAGCGGCCGGCAAGCTTGCGGCGCAGTTTCCGGACGATCTCGATGCGGCCGCGTTCCACGCCGAAGCGCTGATGGATCTGCAGCCCTGGGACTACTACGACGCCGAGTTGCGCCCCAAGGGCAATACCGCGCAGATCGTGTCCATTCTGGAATCGGCGCTGCAGCGCAATCCCGATCATCCGGGCGCCCTGCATCTGTACGTGCATGCGGTCGAGGCCTCGGCGAATCCGCAGCGCGGCGTCGACGCGGCCGATCGCTTGCGCGCGCTGATTCCGGGCTCCGGCCATCTGGTGCACATGCCCGCGCACATCTACGCCCGCGTCGGACGCTGGCACGATGCGGTGATCGCGAATCAGCGCGCGATCGAGGCCGACGATGCCTACCTCTCGGCCTGTCGCGGCAACTACGCGGGCGTGTATCCGCTGGGCTACGTGCCGCACAACCATCATTTCCTCTGGTTCGCCGCGAGCATGGAAGGCGCCAGCGCCGTGGCCGGGTCGGCCGCGAAGGAGACCGCCAAGCGCACCGATCTCCCGGAGCTGATGCGCAAACCCGGATATGCGGCGCTGCAGAGCTACTGGATGACGCCCTGGTTCGACCGCGTGCGTTTCGGCCGCTGGGACGAGATTGCCGCGCTGCCGAACCCGGCGCCGGATCTGCTCTACGTCAGCGCGATCTGGCGCTATGCCCAGGGCATGGCCGCCGTGCGCCAGCAGCGGTTGCCGGACGCGGACGCGCATCTGGCCGAGCTCAGCGCCATCGCGGCCAATGCGGAACTGGAGAAAATGCTGGTGTGGGACCGCTACCCGCTGAGCCATGCAGTCCACATTGCCCAGAAGGAACTGGCAGCCGAACTCGCGCTCGCGCGCAAGGACCCTTCTGCCGCGATTGCGCTGCTGCGCGATGCGGTCGTCATCGAAGACCGCATTCCCTACGACGAGCCGCCGGGCTGGCATGCGCCGACGCGGCACCGGCTGGGCGCGGCCTTGCTTGCGGCGGGCCAGGCGGCGGACGCCGAGGCGGTGTATCGCGAGGAACTGCAGCGCAATCCGGCCAACGGCTGGTCGCTGCTGGGCCTCGCGCAGAGTCTGGATGCGCAGAACCGCGATTCGAGCGAGGTGCGCACGCAACTGCAGCAGGCCTGGCAGCACGCCGACGTGAAACTCGCCTCGTCGCGTTTCTGAACCCGTAAGCCCGCCGCACCCCGGCGCTGGAACAGGCACTGACCGGCGCGTCGCTGCATGACGGGCCAGCAGGTCCGGCGGGCGGCAGACTCGCGTACGGCTCTGCCGCCCGGGCAACTGCGGTATCGCGAAGCCCGTTGCTCCCGGAGCGTTGCCGGCGCGTCAGGCACTGATCCCGTTTCTTGCCGGATCGGTGCGTGACGACACCCGGGGTTTATCCGGGATTGCGTGCAGCGACCGCCTCCGGCGATCGCCTCGGCTCGAGAATGATCCGCTCGCGCGCGTAGTCGAAGACGACGTTGAACCGCGCCAGGAAGCGCGCGCCGAGGCGGCCGTTCTGGCCGTAGGCGACGACATCGCGGCCGACGGCATACTCGGCCGGCGTCGTCGTCGCTGTTCCGGCCAGGTCCAGTTGCACCGGTGCGCCGGCCTTGTACGTGGCGCGGCCGCCGACGAAACAGGCATTGCGCACGCGTCCCTCGGCCGGTTCCCGGATGGCCGGCATCGATCCGGGGAACAAGGTCAGGTCCAGGCCGGCACCGCTGTCGACATGCAGCCGCGCGCGGTACGGCTCGCCGTCCGGTGGTTTCACGTCGATGGTGACAAAGGGCTGGCGGGCGCTGATCTGCGCCGGGACGATCTGGCCGGAGCCGGCGTAGCGATAGCTGTCGGGGTCGTGCAACGTGACCGTGCCGCGATCGCGATTGACCTCGATCGTGTAGCGGCGGAACAGGTCGTGGCCGATGACGCCGTTGAACGGCGCGGCCTTCTTTTTCTCGCCGACGCAGTCGAGACTCGCCGCAGGGATCGCGAGCGCGGCCTGATTGCGCAGCACGACGCCGCCGAAGTCGATCGCCAGACCGTCCTGGCGCGCACCGACCGGTGCGGCAAGATCATCCGCCGCGCCGAGTCGCCGCACGCCGCGCATATCGAGATCCAGATGCGCCGTGCGTTCGTCGGCAATCAGTGCGACGACCGAAGCGCCGGTATCGAGCACGAACTCGATCGGCGCACGGCCGTTCACGCTGGCGCGCAGCAGTATCCAGCCGTCGACCTCCCGATACGGCAGGGCCAGCGGCAGCGGGCGGCTCAGTTCGGCCGGCGTGCCGTTGTTCGCGAGATACAGGCGCGTGAGGTCCAGCTGACTGCAGCCGGACAGCGGCAGTACGGCGAGAAGACCGACGACGATCCGGGTTCTGCGCAGCAACGCGCGAGCGCGATCGTGAAGCAGGTGCAGGTTCATGAGAGGTTCCCAGCGCGATGGAGGCGGCCGCAATCGAAGGCGCCGTTTCAGTTCGCGGGTTTCGCGGCGACCATGCGTTCGCTGCGGACGATGCGGAACCGCCAGGTTCCGTCGGCGCGGACGGCGACAGTCTGGTTGTGGAAGTCGGCGAGTACATCGCGTTCGCCCGGCGTGCGTTCGCGCTCGATGCGCGCATGCGTGTCGACGAAGGCCAGATCCGGCGTCAGCATGTCGATGTTCTGCACCGTGGTGACATGCCGCGCGCCGGCAGGGCGTCGAGCCATGGTCTCGTCGAAATAGCGCCGTATCGCGTCGCGGCCCTGAACGAAGGCGCGGCCGTCCATCCGCAGGCTGCCGTCGGCGGCGTAGAACGCGGCCACCGCGGCCGTATCGCCGGCGTCCCACACGGCATCGAGATCGGCGGCGACTTTCTCCAGCGCGGCGCGATCGGCGTCGCCGGGCGGAGCCGCGACGGCGGCGTGGGCGAGGGTTGCCGCGGCGGCGGCGAGCAGCAGTCTGCGCATCATGGATCGTGTTCTCCCGAAGGTCGTTGATTGGGCCGTCGTCGGCTGTCGGTGTCCGGCGCCGGGGCCGCGCACCGAGCGCCGGTCCGGCGTTTTTTTTGTCCGGCGGGCGGCGGCAACCCGGGCGGAGCGACGGGGATGCTAGGCGGTGCCGCCACGCCGGGCAGCCGCGTTGCGACGAGGGCGTCCGGCACGTCGACGAGGCGTGCCGGCGTCGACGAAAGTGGCAAAACGCGGGACGAAAAATCGGCCGTGACGCGGTTGTTGCACTAAGGTGCGCGTGTCGAAAACGCGGAGGACGGCGATGGGGCGGTTGAGCGAGGATTCGCGGCAGGCGGCGTGGCTGGGCTTCAGCGTCTGGACGCTGTCCTGCGGCCTGTTCGTGCTGCCGACCTATTTCGGTACCGGCCAGCTGCCTGCGCGGTTCCTGGAGCACGTCGCGGTGCTCTATCTCGTCGGCATCGCGTTGACGACGCTGATCCACCTGGCTGCCGTCCACGTGCGTCATCGGCCGCTGGCGGCGCGGCTCGTCGTGATGGCCGGCGTCGTCGTGCTCGCATCCGCGCTGCTCGGCGTTGCCGATTTCGCGGCGACCTGGTGGCTGCGCGCGGCTGCCCAGGAGAACCCGTTCGCGGCGCTGGCGAGGACGCTCAACAACACCGTCGGATTCATCTGGCTGTACGGGCTGATCGCGGCGATTCTCGTCATCATCCAGGCCAGCCGCACCGTGCGCGAACGCGAGCGTGAACTTGCCGACGCGCGTGCCGCCGAGATGCGGGCGCGCGAGCAGGCGGCGCAGGCCGAAGCGCAGGCGAGCACGGCGCGGCTGGCGGCGCTGAAATACCAGCTCAATCCGCACCTGCTGTTCAATGCGCTGAATGCGGCGTCCTCGCTGGTCGTCAATCAGCGCAACGAGGACGCCGAAGCGATGCTCGCGAAACTGACCGCGTTTCTGCGCGCGACGCTCGTGGGCGATCTGCAGGACACCGTGACCGTCGGCCAGGAACTGTCGACCGTCGAGACCTATCTCGACATCGAGGCCGTGCGCTTCGGCGAGCGGCTGCATGTCCAGGTCGACTGCCCGCCCGAACTCGAAGATCGCCGGATGCCGGGCTTCCTGTTGCAGCCCCTGGTCGAGAATGCGGTCAAGTACGCCGTCGCCCCGACACGGCGCGCGGTGACCGTGCGCATCGCGTTTGCCGCGCAGGGCGGCGACCTCGTGATCACGATCGAGGACGACGGCGATCCGGCCAAGGCAGCGACCGTCGGTTGCGGCACCGGCGTCGGGCTGACGAACGTCCGCCAGCGGCTGGCGGTGCTGTACGGCGAGCGTGGTCTGCTCAGCACCGAGCCGCTGCCGCAGGGGTTCCGCGCGACCGTGCGCCTGCCGCTGACTGCGGCCGCCGTGTCGTCGGTGCAGGCGGCATGAGCACGCTGCGCATTCTGCTCGTCGATGACGAACCGCTGGCGCTGGACCGCCTCGCCGCGCTGCTGCGCCAGTGCCCCGGCGTGGAAGTCGTCGGCACGGCGGGCGACGGCCACGAGGCGGCCCAGGCGATCGCGGCGCTGCGGCCCGATCTGGTCCTGCTCGATATCCAGATGCCGGAGAAGAGCGGCCTGGCCGTCGCCGCCGACCTGCCGGCCGCGCAGCGGCCGGAAATCGTGTTCGTGACCGCGTTCGAGCAGTTCGCGCCGGATGCGTTCGAGGTCGAGGCCGCCGACTATCTGCTCAAGCCTGTGCGCTTCGACCGGCTGCGGCAGGCGGTCGAACGGGCGCGGCGCCGCCGCGCGCTGCAGGAGGCTGCGGCGGCCGCGAAGCCCGCCGCTGCTCCCGCGGCCGGCGCCGATTACGACGATGCGATCTGGGTGCAGGTGCGCGACGGTTCGCTGCGCGTGCCGGTAGCCCGGATCGACTGGATAGAAGCCGCACGCGACTACGTCATGCTGCATACCGAGACGCGCAGCCATATCCATCGCGCGACCATGGGCGCGCTGCAGCGTCGCCTGGATCCGGACCAGCTCCTGCGTGTCCACCGTTCCGCGTTCGTGCGCCTGAGCCTGGTCACGACGGTGCGGCGGCATGCCAACGGCAGCATCACGCTGACCGTGCGCGACGGCGCCAGCGTGCAGGTCGGGCCGAGCTATCTCGACGCGGTCGCCGAACGGCTGAAGCACGCGAAGCTCTAGCGGGTGCGGGCCGGTGCTTCCATGCGCCGCCGTGCGGCCGTGGCCGCGAGCGCAGCGCCGGGGCCGCGAAGTCGTTCCGCGGAAACGCCGCTCGTCGGCGCGGCGGCGGCCAGGCGCACGGCAGAGAGCGGCGCCGCTTCGCCGGTCCTTGCCGTGTTCCAGGCTGCATAGTCGCAACGTGAAAAAAGTGTCGAGGCTCGCTATGCTGGATCCGACGCGGGGCGGGGGCCTGGCGAGCGCGATTCATCGCATAAGCCGGCTACGACGACGGTTCGGCCGGCACGGGCCGACGGGGGGAGCGATGGAGGGGGCTTCAGGCGAACAGGACGAGGCTGGGTCGTCGAGCGCCGGGCTGTCCGAATCCGAGGTGGTGGCGCGCCTTCCCGGTGTACGGGCAATGATCCTGCGCATGACGCGCGATCCGACCTTGACCAGCGATCTGACCCAGGACGTGCTCGTCGCCGTCGTGATTGCGCTGCGCGAAGGGCGCATCCGGCAGCCGGAGGCGCTGGCCGCCTATATGCATCAGTCCGCGCGGCACATCGTCTACGCAGCGCACCGCCGGGCACAGCCGATGGCGCTGGCCGAGCTGCCCGAGCAGGAAGCGCCGATGTGGCACGACCGTCAGCTGACGCCGCTGGAGCAGTGCGAAGAGGACGAGCTGCGGCGCATCGCCCACGAAGTGCTGGCCGAGCTGCCGGCGCAGCGCGACCGCGACCTGCTGACCGGCTTCTACATCGACGGCGCCGGCAAGAGCGAGCTCATGCATAGACTGGAGCTGACCGCGGACCAGTTCGACAAGGTGATTTTCCGCGCCCGCTCGCGCATGCGTGAACGGCTGCGCGAGAAGTTGCAGGAAACCGGAGACCGGGTGCGAGAACTGGCCCATTCCGCGCTCCCTATGCGTGGCATACCGAGGTCCGAATGATTTCCGCACTCGACAATCACCTGCTGCGCGCCTATCTCGACGGCGAGATGGACGATGCAGCCGCCGAGGCGTTCGAAGTGCTCATGATCGAACGCCCGGAGCTCGCCGAACTCGTCGATGCCGACACGGCGTTGCGCATGGGGCTGGCCGCGGCGCCGCTGGCGGCGCCGCGCGGCGAACCGGCCGCCGGCCCGGTCGTGCGGCCGCTGCGGCTGCGCAAACCCGCGCCGGTCTGGATTCCGCTCGCGGCTGCGGCCTGCGCGGCGCTGGCGATCGGCCTCGTGCTCGGCCGCTCGTGGTCGCCGGCGCCGGCTGCGCTCGCACCGATCACCCTGCTGTCGGTCGACCGGCTGCGCAGCAGCGTCGCGGTCGCGCCGACCTTGCGCCTGCCGGCCGGCGGCCTGGTCGTGCTCAGTGTCCCGGCCGTCGCCGAAGCGGGCTGTACGCCGACGGTGCGCATCGTGCAGGGCGGCAACACGCTGGAGGCGACCGTCGCGCCGGACGATTCCGGCTTCGCCAACGTCAGCCTCGCCGCGGCGCGCCTGGCGCCGGGGCGGGCCGAGGTCGGCGTCGCCTGCGGCGGCCGGCAGCTCGCGAACTATCCCGTCGAGTTCGTGCGCTAGGCGACTCGCCGCGTTCCGCCACGACGTCGCTGCGAACGCGCGCTGCGTGGACGGTGTGCCGGGGCCGGACTCACGGACCGGGGCGTGTCGTTCTCCATCACGCCGGCTGCGCGTGTCGTCAGCGGCCGCGCGGCCGGGTAGTCGGCCCGCACGCCCGGGCTGACGTTCGCATTGACGCAGTTGGCGAAGCGGGCGCCGATGACCGGCACGCCCGACGGACGCTTGCCCTCCAGCGACGCGCGCGGCGGAGCGCCCTTGCTGGCGGTTGTTCGGATCGCGCATGTCCAGGCGCAGCCGGCCTGCGCCGCGTGGTCGAGCGGCGTCACCGGCGACTTCGTGGCCGATGTCGCCGTGCCGGTGCCTGCCGAGCAGTGGGGCCGGCGTGGCGCCCGGCGCGACGCGTGCGACCGGGGTTCCCGGCAGCCGTGCGACGTAGCGGCCGGTGCAGTCGCCGGACATGCGGGATTCCCGCAAGCTTCGCGCCGCGACATGCGGTGTATGCGCTGTCGCCGCCGGTCATCGGCATCGGTGTACGGCAGCGAATGCCGGACCGCGTCGACTCGAGTCTTTCGCTGCGGATCTGCCGTCGGCGACGGTCGTTACGGCGGCTGTTCCACCATCGCCACGACCTTGAGCACCGCATCCACGATGGCGTCGGGCCGATCGACCTGCATGTTGTGATTGGCGTGCGCGACCATCTCGTGCCGGCCGCGGCGCGACAAGGTCGCGGTCAGTTCGTGAGCCTTGCGCCAGCTCCAGTAGTGGACTTCCCAGTCCGGTTCGGACAGGTCGTAGAGTCCGTGCGTCAGCACGATCAGCGGAAGATCGCCCAGCGGCGTGCGACCGGCGAACAGGCGGCGATAGCGCGCATCGGCCGCGGGATTCTGTGCGTACATGCAATGCGCGATTTCCGAGGCCTGCGCCTCCTGGTAGGCGACGCTCTGCTGCAGCGTGCGGCGTTCCTGCAGGATGGCCGTGCCGAGCGGCAACCGTACGGGATCGGTGCAGCGGCGGTACTGCTGTTCGGTCAGTCCGCCGGCACGCGTGGTCTGCGCGCAGTCGGCGAAATGCGTGATCGCCGCGGCGATGTCGCGTTCGTCCTCGGCGCGGGCCGCCCGCACGGGTGTCGCGCCGAAGCGCCGCGCGAGCGAGGACTCGACGCGGTCCCACAGGCGTTCCTCGGCCGGGTCCACGAGCACGAGCCCGGCGACCTGTTCCGGATAGGTGACCGCGAACAGCTTCGCGTGGAACCCGCCGAGCGAATGGCCGACGAGAACGACGCGACCGTTGATGCCGCCGCGTTTCAGCAAGGTGCTCAGATCCTGCACCGCGGCCTCGGGCGTGCGCGGCAGCGGTGAAGGATCGCTGTAGCCCATGCCGGGCCGGTCGTAGGTGCAGGCGCGTGTCGCGCGTGCGACCGCCGGCTGGATCAGCGCCCAGGTGCTGGACCAGTCGCTGAGGCCGGAATCGAAGACCACGGTCGTGGGGCCTTCGCCGAGGCAGAACAGATTCATGCGCCGCCCGTCGCCGACATCGACGAGCGCGTGCGGCCTGACGTAGTCCTGCTCGACCTGTGCGACCGGAACCAGGTCGGCGGCCTGGGCCGCGCCAAGTGCGAGCCAGACCGTCGCGAGCGCGAGGCGGCCGTGTGTCCAGCGCTTCGCCCGGTGCAGGCGGAGCATTGGCGCGATTGCCGCGGTCGGCGGCGTCGGGGCAACGGTGTGCGGCGCGGCGTCGAGGTCGTTCCGGATCATGGCGTGTCCATCAATGTCGTCGGCGATGACGCGCGGCGGCGTCGTGAAACAATCGGCAACCGCCCCTCAGTACGGCCTGCCGTCCTTGTGGAAAAAGCGCCATGTTCCGGCGTCGAGCCGGGCGACGAGGTCATCGTCGGGATAGCTCGCTTCGTCGCCGGCGCTGCGGTCGCCGATTTCGAGATAGGTCGCGTCGTGCGATGTTGCGTTCACGAGCCGGTGCGCATTGCCGGTGCCCGCGCGGAAGCCGGCGCACATGCCGGTCGACAGGAGCGTGGCGCCTTCGTCGGTATGCAGCACGAGTTCGCCGTCGAGGACGTAGACGAACTCGTCCTGCCGCGTATGCGCATGCCGCAGCGACGATGCTGCGCCCGGCGCCAGTCGCGTCAGATTGACGCCGAAGTTGCTCAGACCGAAGAGCGCGCCGAGTGCTTTCTTGTCGCGCCCTTCGAACAGCGCCGCGAACGGCGCCGGGTAGATCGAGCGCAGCGTACGGCTCGGCACGTCGGCGGCGATCGCCGCCAGCGGGAATTCGGGGTCGGGGTCTGGAGTCACGGCGTGGCTTCCGGCAGTCAGCAGGTAGTGGTCAGGTTGCGGGTCCGGCGAAGGCATGGATGACGGCGATCATGTCCTCGTCCGCATGTGCGCCCGCGGCGGTCGTGCGATAGAGCGCGACGCAGTGTTCGATCAGCGGTGCGGCGGCGCCGGCCTGCCGGCATTGCGCGGCCACGAGCTGCGTGATCGTGCTGACGTCGCGGATCGCCGCCTGTGCGGAAAAATCCGCAGCGAGGAGCTTGCCCAGCTTCGCGCGCGACACGGCGCTGGCCATGGGGCCGGCATCGATCACCTGGCGCAAGGTGTCCAGATCCACGCCGGCGGCGCGCGCCGCATGGACGGTTTCGGCGAGCACGGTCACCAGGCCGATCAGGAAGTGATTCGCCGCGAGCTTCATGCGCAGCGCACCCGGCACGTCGCCGCAGCGGAACACGCTGGCGCACAGCGGCGCAAGCAGCGGCAGCACCGCCTCCACCTCAGCGTCGTGGCCCGCGACCATGCCGACGAGGCGGCCTTCTTCGGCCGGCACCCGCGATCCGGACACGGGCGCTTCGACATACGCGCCGCCGGCGGCGCGCAGGTCCGCGGCCAGCGCCGCGGAGAATTCCGGCGACGTCGTTCCGAGCTGGACCACGGTCGTGCCGGCGGCGCGCGACGCGAAGGCCGGTGTGCCGCGGCCGAGCACGGCGTCGACGGCGGCTTCGTTCAACAGCATGAGGAAGACGATGTCGCAGCGCTCGAACAGCGCGTCGACGGAGTCGGCGCACCGCGCTCCGCCGCCGACGAGTTCCGCGCATTGCTCCGGCGAGCGGTTCCAGACGTCCAGCGCAATGCCGGCGCGCAGCAGATTGCGCGCCATCGGCAATCCCATGCGGCCGATGCCGATGAAGCCGACGCTCACAGCACGGTCTCCGCCGGGAACAGCGGCGGCATCGCATACAGGCGCTGCCGCAGGAACGCGAGCACCTCGTCGCGCGCCTGCAGGGTCGGCTCGCCGGCCGCGTCGATGAGGTGCGCGGTCAATACGCTGTGCGGACTCGCGACGACGTCGCGCGAGAACGGCGGCGGCGCCGGATTCGCCGCGCTGTCCGGCAGCACGCGGCCGATGAAGCGCTCGCCGAGCGCGGCCCGATACGCGGCGAAGCGTTCGGCGCGGCAGTGGCGGTCGCCGTCGAAGCGATACGCGAGCACCGTGAGTCCGTCGCGCTCCAGCCGCGCGCGGATCGCGGCGAGTTCCTCGGCATCGCTTTCCAGTGCTGCGGGATCGTCCAGCGGCAGCGACGGCTGCGCGAGCACGGGGGCGAGCACGGCCGGCTCCAGCATCATCGACAGCGCGAAATTGCCGGTGAAGCACATGCCGACCGCGCCGACGCCGGGCCCGCCGCATTCGTCCATCGCGCGGCGCGCGAGCGCGCGCAGCCAGGCGGTGACCGGACTGGCGCCGCGTCCGGCCAGCGCATGGAACTCGGCGCTGATGCAGGCGCGACGCAGCACGGCCAGGCCGGCTTCGGCTTCGGCCACGGCGCCGTCGCTGCCGAACAGCGAGGGCAGGTAGACGCTGAATCCGCTTTCGCGCACCCAGCGTGCGAAACGCGCGACCTGCGGGCTGATGCCGGGCATCTCGGCGAGCACGATGACGGCCGGGCCCGAGCCGGATACGTGCACGCGCCGGGTCACGCCGTCCAGGGTGACGGCGCGGGCGTGGAAGTCGGCCAGGTCGTCGGCGTGCGAAAGCGGTGGCGAAGTCTGCATGGTCTCTCCGAGGGCAATCACGGCGAATGCGGCCGCTCCAGTACGAGCAGGCGCAGGGCGAGTCCGACGAACACGCCGGCCTGCACGCGGTCCGGCCAGCGCCGGGAACCGCTGCCGTGACGGCGCAGCGCCGCGGCCACCCGGGCGCCAGCCAGGCCGAGCAGCGCATGGAATGCCAGCGCGATCGTCGACAGCAGCAGACCGAACAGCAGCAACTGTGCGCTGACGCCGCCGCGCCGCGGATCGGCGAACTGCGGCAGGAATACGAGGAAGAACAGCAGCGCCTTGGGGTTCAGCAGGCTCACGAACAGCGCGTTGCGGAACAGCCGCGAGACTGGCGCCTCTGCGGCCGCTGCCGGCTGCACCGCTTCACGCCGGCGCAGTCCGGCGACGGCCAGCATCAGCAGATAGACGGCGCCGAGCCCACGCAGCAGATCGAACGCCGCCGGCCAGGCCATCACGACGCCGGCGATGCCGGCGCAGACCAGCGCGGTCATCAGCAGATCGGCGACGAAGATGCCCGCGGCCGACGCCAGGCCGCCGACGGCGCCGCCGGCCAGGCTCTGCGAGACGACCAGGGCCATGTTCGGTCCCGGCGACAGCAGCAGGCCGAGCACGGCGGCGCAGAACAGCAACAAGGTCGCTACGGTCGGCATCGGCACTCCGCGGTGTTCGGTATTCGGCAATGCAGGGCAGGTCAGGCTTCCGCGGCGGTCGGCGGCGTCCCGCGCCGTGCCGTCCGCCTGCGCAGGCAGCCGCGGCGCAGCGCGGTCCTGTGATGCGCGACTTGCGTCCGGCGTCATTACAGCCTCGACAGCGCCGCGCACCCAGTGTCCAATGGGACGTCTTTCAGGCGGAAACGGACATGAAGGATTTCGAAGTGCTGATCGTCGACGGCGCCTATCCGAGCAGCGTGGCCATGAGTCGCGACATCCTCGATGCGGCCGTGCAGGTCGCGGCCCGGATGGGAGTCGCCGTGCCGACCTGGGGCCTGTATTCGCTGGCTGGCGGCCGCGTGCCGCTGCGCGACGGCATCAGCGTCGAGACCCGCGCACTGCCGCCGCGTCGCCGGGACGCGCGCTCGGTCTGCGTGATTCCGGGTCTGGGCGCCGATCCGCAGGCCATTGCCGCGCGCATGGCCTCGCCCGACGGCCGCGCGATCGCGCGGCGGCTGGTCGTCCAGGTGCAGCGCGGCGGCCAGGTCGCGGCCTCGTGCTCGGCGGTGTTCGTGCTGCAGGCGGCCGGCCTGCTCGACGGGCGCCGCGCGACGACGACCTGGTGGCTCGCGCCGGCGCTGGCCGGCATGACGCCGGCCTGCACGGTGGATGCCGCGCGCATGGTCTGCGTGGACGGCCCGGTGATCACTGCCGGCGCGGCCTTCGCGCATGCGGACCTCATGCTGCACTTGCTGCGCGAGCGCTGCGGTCCGGCGCTCAGCGAGACGGTCGCGCGCCTGCTGCTGCTGGAGCACCGTCAGTCGCAGTCGCCGTTCGTCGTGCCCGAAGTGCTGGCCGGCGGGCATGCGCTCGTCGCGCAGCTCACGGCGCGGCTGGAACAAGCGCTGCCGGCCGTTCCGCCGATCTCGCAGCTCGCGCGCGAACTGTGCGTGTCGGAAAAGACGCTCGGCCGGCATGTGCGGCGCGCGACCGGCAAGAGCACCGGCGGCCTGGTGCGCAGCGTGAAGCTGCGGCGCGCGCGCGCACTGCTGGAGAACAGCCGCATGACCATCGAGCAGATCGCCGCCGAAATCGGCTACCGCGACGCGACGGCGCTGCGCCGGCTCATGCGCAAGGCGGCCGGCGCCAGTCCGCGCCAGTTTCGCGCGACGACGACGGTCGACGGGTGAATCGGCGAAGGTCGCATTGATGCGATCGCCCGCGACGATCGCGTCACGACTCGTCGGAATCGTCCTCGGCGTTGCCGCGACAGTCGATGCTCACGGGCTGGTCGGACACGGCGAGTTCCAGCTCGTCGTCCGCATTTACGCAGCGCGTCCGCACGAGGCGGCCGCGGCCGTCGAAGTCCAGCAGCACGATGCGATCGTAGAGTTCGGCGGGCCACTCCGCCGGCAGTGCCTCGGCCGGTGCACCGAGCGCGCGCGCCACGTCGAGAATGCGGTTGTGCCGCCAGACGACGACGGCATGACGCCATGGCGGCTGCGGGTCGGGACCGAACAGCAGATGCACGACGTCGGCGGGTGTGCAGCCCTGCCGGATCGGCAGCACGAGCTGCTGCGCCATATGATGCAAGGTCTGCGAAGGCCGCTGGCTGCGTGCTGTGTCGCGCGCAGCGATCAGGCAATCGGCAGCCCAGGGCCAGCCGTCGCGCCGCGACAGCTCCTGCAGGATGTAAGGCAGCGCGAACGCGCGCATGCGGCCCGTGCTCGACAGGCGTGTCGGCAGTTCGCGGCCTTCCTTTTCCGCGTGCCGCAGCAGGCTGATGCGGCGCGTGGCCTCGCCGGGCAGCAGATCGGCGAGACCGGCGGGGATGCGATCACGCTGCGCGGAATTTGTGTTCATGGTTCGCGGCCTCGCGTGCCCGGCCCGCGGTTCGCCGCCCAGCGGGTGAAGCCGGCGCCGACCAGTACGATCAGCGAGCTGTAGCGGACCCGGACCAGCAGCAGTACGACCGAGCCCGAGGTGCCGCAGGCGTCGGCCCGATCGCTGCTTGCGGGATAGGCGCCGAGCGCCCGTTTGCCGGCGTCGAGCAGCATGGCAGCGACGAAGACGCCGGCGGCGATGGGGCGCCAGTGCGGCGATTCGTCGGGTACGAAGCGAGACAGCGCGGCGAACGCGAGCACGAACGTCGCCAGCGTGAGCGTCCCGTCGACGGCGACCCGGGCCCGGCCCTGCCGCGTCCGCGCCGCGCTGAGCAAGGTACTCACGACGAGCGTGATGACGAGGAAGAAACCGATGACGGCAATCATGCCCAGCGACAGCCGCCGGTGCCGCAGCCAGGAGCGCACGGCGCCGCTGCGCACCGGCGCGTCGCGCTGCCCGATGCGGTCCAGCGCATCCTGCGACGCGGCGAGGGTCAGCGGATCGGCGCGGCGGAACGGCGCGCCTGCATCGGTCCAGCGCGGCGCAGCGGACGTTGCGCCGGCAGCGGTTCGCGGGTCGTTGCGGGCGCGTGGCGACACGGGATCCAGCAAGTGCGGGGCGTGGAGGTCGGCCGGCGAAGCCATGCGCATCTCGTGTTTGCGGGGGCGATGCCCGAAGCCGGGCAATCGGCGTGCCACGCGGCCGTGGGCGGGAACGCCCGGCAATCGGCTTCTCCGGCGTGATTTTCCGCGCCAGCCGAGCCACGGGCGCATCAACTTCAGCGCAAAACGCCTGTCGCCGCGGCGCGGCCGAGCGAATTGCACGGCATGCCGGTGGAAGCGGCTGAGCGCTTTCACCGAGGGCCGATAGCACGTAGACACTGTTCATGAGTCCCCTGGCACGACGGTATTGACACACGGATCACTTCTGCGCCCGTAGCGTCCGCGGCGTGAAAACGGACGGCGGCAGGAGGTTGCCATGGCTCACCGCGAAAACGAGACGACGGCAGACCGCACCTGCCGCGCGCGACTGTTCGATGCGCAAGGGGCCGATCGCAGTCTCGCCTGCAGTGATCTGGCGCAGCTGCAGCTGCAGGACCGCCATCTGCTCTGGGTCGATCTGACCGGCGCCGACGCGGCGACGCTCGATGAAGTCTGGGCGGCACTGGCGCTGCCGGAGCAGGCGCGCAAGGAGATCCGCTCCGCGGCGACGACGCCCTCGCTCGGCAAGCTCGGCGAGTCCTTCCTCGTGCGCGTCGTAGCCGTCGGCGGCGGCGACGGGCTGGCGCTCTGCGGCCAGGTACTGACGCTCGTGGCCCTGCGCAACGCAGTCGTGAGTCTGCACGAGGAGCCGATTCCGTTCCTGGATACATTGCTGGCACGCGAAGCAGCCGGTTCGGACATCGGCGGTCTCAGCGCCGAGAGCTTCGTGGCGGCCCTGCTCGACTGGCATCTGGCGACCTATTTCGGCGCCGTGGCCGATTTCGAGATCGCCGTGGAGCGGCTGGAGGTCGGCATTCTGGATGAACGCAGACGCGACTCGCTGCCGGAGCTGCGCCGCCTGCGCAAGGCCGCGTCGCGCCTGCGGCGCATGCTGGCACCGCATCGCACCGTCTTCTCCGCGCTGTCGCGGCCGGATTTCCGGCCCAGCGAAAGCGAGGAGGTGAACGCCCATTTTGCCGCGCTGGACACGCGCTACGAACGCGCGATGGACATGGTCGAGAACACCCGCGACATCGTCGTCGGCAGCTTCGAGCTGTTCAGCAGTCAGGTCGCGCTGCAGACCAACGCGTCCAGGCGCCTGCTTTCCTTCATCGCCGTCGTCGTCGGCACGCTGGCGGTGTTCGCCGGCATCCTCGGCATGAACTTCGATGCGCCGTTCTTCAAGACCCAGGCGACCGGTTTCTGGGTGGCCGTCACAATCATGGCGGCGCTGGCCGCAACGTCGATCGCCGTGGCGCGCCAGCGGCGCTGGTTCTGACGCAGGGTAGGCGCGCGCGCAGAGCGCAGTCGGCGCAGGATTCGCACGATGCGCCGGGTCGTCCGGCGGCACCGATACGGATGCCGCGGGCTCCGTTTCGTCGCCGATGGGCAGCTTCCGGCCGCGCGCAGGCACGGGGCGGCGGGCCGGAACGATCGGCGCGATGCAGCAAAGGCAAGGAATGCTTAAATTCCAGTTTGCGTGCCCGGCAGCGAAAAGACCGCGCTCGCCAGTTCGGCCGGCAGACCTGCCGGGCACCGGGGATATCCCCCAGCCCTGTTGACGCGAGCATGCAGGTTTGGGTCTCATGAACGGCCGATACAACGCAGCGCCACCCGAGGAGGGTAGTCCGTGCGCCTGGCGGAGTTCATCGAAAGGAACCACGGCCGCATCGCCGACGCCTGGCAGCAATTCGTCGGACGGCTGCCGTCGTTCGAGAGCCAGGCTTGCGCGACGGAACGGCATGAGCATGCAGGGCGCTTGCTCGATGCGGTCGTCGCCGACATGCGTGCCGCGCCGCCGCCGGCGGGTAGCGCGGCGTCACCGGAACGAAGCGCCCTGCGCGGCGCCGAAGGTTCCGAACACGGCCTGCAGCGGCACGCAGCCGGCCTGTCGCTGGTCGCGCTGACCTCCGAATTCCGCGCATTGCGTGCAGTCGTGCTGCGGCTGTGGGTCGGCGCGGGCTTCGTGCGCAGTGCGGCGGCTTTCGACGATCTGCTGATGTTCAACGAGTCGCTGGACCGCGTCACCGCCGAGGCCGTGCTGGCGTTCGCGCAGGCCGCCGAGCGCGACCGAGCGCTGGTCATGGGCATCGTCGCACACGACTTGCGCGGTCCGCTGCAGACGGCCTCGATGGCATCGCACATTCTGGCGCTGCGCCATCCGGACGTCGGCCAGGATGAGGCCGCGGCTCAGCTGCGCCGATCGCTCGCGCGCATGGCGCCGATGGTCGACGACCTCATGAGTGTGGCGGCGTTCGGTCTGCGCGGCCCGATGACCGTGCGGCCGGTCCGCATGGACCTGGCCGCGCTCGCGGCGGAAATCGTCGCGGAAGTGGTTGCGGAATTTCCGTCGCACCACTTCGTGCTCGAAACGTGCGGCACGCAGGCCGGCTGCTGGGACAAGGCGCGTCTCGGGCAGCTGCTGTCCAACCTGTTGCGCAATGCCGCGACGCACGGCGATCCCCGCGGCGTGATCCGCACCGTTCTGGCCGAAGGCGACGGCCACGTCGTGCTGTCCGTGCACAACCGCGGGCCGGTGATCCCGTCGGAAGAACTCGCCGGCCTGTTTTCCCCGGCCACGCGCGGTTCGGCCGCGAAGGCGGGCGCGCATCTGGGCCTGGGCCTGTTCATCGTGCGGGAAATCGCCCGCGGCCACGGCGGCACGGTCGGCGCGACCTCCGACGCCGAACACGGCACGGTGTTCTCGGTGCTGCTGCCGACCGGCGATGCCGAGCGGGATGCCGTTGCGCCGGAGGCGGACGCTCGTCGCGGCCATCGCTTTGCTGGCGGTGCGCCGGATCTCGGCGATTCCGGCGATGTTGCCGCGGAGTCGGCGGGACCGGTGCGGGCGCAGCGCTGAGACCGTCGGGGCTGCCGGTGCTGCGGCGCTGCACCGGCGCCGATCGGAACGTTGCGTGTCGAAGACGGGCGTCGCGCCGGGGCCGAATGCGATCACCTGCGCGGCCAGCGCACGGCAGTCCGCTGCCGCTGCTGAGATACCGCGCGCCCTGGCGCCAGTAGCTTGAGCCGGTCGACGGCGCGCAAGGGGGAACGATGGCCGCGAAGCTGTTCATTTCGTACTCGCGCGAGGACGAAACCTACAAGAACAAGCTCCTCGACCATCTCGCGCTGCTGGTGAGAGAGGGGCGGATCGAGCTGTGGCATGACCGCAGGATCGAGGCGGGCGAGGATTTCACGCGGGTGATCGAAGAGGAGATCGACAGCGCCCAGATCATCCTGTTGCTGATCAGCTCCAGCTTCACCAAATCGGACTACTGCTCGCGTGAGCTGGAGCGGGCGATGGAGCGCCATCACGCTCGTGCCGCTCACGTGGTTCCGGTCATTGTGCGGCCGTGCGAGTGGCGCATGAAGTCGTTCGGCTCGCTGAACGCCGTGCCGAAGGACGGCCGGGCGATCACGCTCTGGCGCAACGAGGACGCGGCCTGTCTGGATGTCGCCCGGGCGATCCGCCGGCTCGTCAACAAGGCGCCGTCCCGGCAAGTCTCGCCGCCTCCGCAACCATCGCCCCGACCCGCGCGACCGCCGCGCTGGCACCGCTACCTCGCGCCGGGCATCGCCGTCCTGTTCGTCCTGGCCGGTCTCGCGGCCTGGCAGCACTGGCGCGGCAGTGCGCCGCAGACGTCTGCGCCGGCGACGTTGACGATGGATCCGACGGCGCTTCCGCCGGCATCGGCCGAACCTGCGAAATCGCCGACGCGCAGCGCACCGGCCCGAAACAGCCCGCCGCGCGAGACCGCTGCGCCGCCCACCTCCACCGCCGACCGCGAGAGCGGATCTGTGCGCGATACGGGCGTGCCGTCATCGACCGCGACGACGCCGGCCGACCGGCTCGACATTCCGCAGGGTGTGACCGTGATCGCCGAGGTCGCCGCGGTCGCGGCCCCCGGCCTGGCCTGGGACCCCGGAACCCTGGAGCTCGCGCCGCTGCCGGATCTGATGCTGTGTTTCCGTCCGCAGCCGGCCGGCAAGGAGGTCTGCCGCCGTGCCCGTGCCGGCGCCAACGTCAGCCACGCGGCCGAAACGTTCGCCGACCTGCAGTCCTGGAACGAGACGTTCCGGCTCGAACTCAAGAACTCCGATTCGCGCTGGCAGTCTCGCTCCATGGGTACGGCGCTGTGTCATTTCGGTCGGCCCTGCGTCGTTGCTTCGGCCGGGGACGGCAGGATTCCGATCGCCGAAGTGCTGGTGCTGCCGGCGCTGCAGGTTGCGGGCGAGCTGCATACGCGCTATCTGCAGCGCTGCGTCGACGCCGGCAGCATCCTTGCGCAGCAGTGGACGGCGCTGCTCGCCGCCAGCGGCAACACGGCGCCGGCGGTGTCGCGCATCAGCTACGGGACGCTGGCACAGACGTTTCTCGCCATTGCCGACAACGAGATCACCGAGGATCTGCTCAGCGCCGCGCTCGACGCGGGCAGCGGCCGCGGACAGCTGGCCGGCGTTCGCGACACGTTCCGCGGAACCCTGCTGCAGGCGGCGCTGTACGCCGAGGGCTGGAATCGCACCCAGCGCAAACGCATCGACAGCAGCATCGACACCTTGCGCCAGGGACTCGCGCAGGCGGACTCGGCCCGTTTCCTGGTCGAAGGTTGCCATTGACGGGCGGCTCCTTGAGCGCCGCCGCACGCGTGGCGATCAGCTGTGCGCGGACATGCGGAATGGGCGAGCCTTCGCGTGCGCCGCCCGGTCGGCGCGCGAACAGACCGGCGAGCCGGCCGCAGCCGGCTCGCCGATGACTTACGCCGCCTGCGCCGCGCGTGGCGTCAGGCGGGCCGGCTCATAGCCGGCGAACTGCAGACTGGCCGCGGCACGGCCCTGGCTCAGCGAGCGCAGCGCCGTGGCATAGCCCGACAACTGCGCCAGCGGCGCCAGTGCCGCGACCACATTGCGGCCGCCGTCATCGCCGATCGCGCTGATGCGCCCCTGGCGTCGCTGCAGGTCGGCCAGCACATCGCCGAGTGCGGCGGCCGGCGTTTCCACCGACAGTTGCATGACCGGCTCCAGCAGCTGCGTGCCGGCCTGCGCCAGCGCGAGCCGCAGCGCCTCCGCGCCAGCGCGCTGGAAGGCCAGCTCCGACGAGTCGCGCACGTGCGTCTCGCCGTCGACGAGCACGGCGCGCAGGCCGACGACGGGATGGCCCTGCGGCCCCTCGGCCAGCGCGGCGCGAAGGCCTTTCTCGGCCGCCTGCACGAAGGCGCGCGGAATCACGCCGCCGCGCGTCTCGTCGACGAACTCGACGCTGCCGTCGGGCAGCGGCTGCAGGTCGATGACCACGCGCGCGAACTGCCCGGCGCCACCGTTCTGCTGCGACACCTTGCCTTCGATCCGGCGCACTTCGCGCTGCGGCGTTTCCTGGTAGGCCACGCTCGGCGCACCCGTACGCAGATCGAGCTGCCATTCGCGGCGCAGACGTTCCACCTTCACCTCCAGGTGCAGCTCGCCCATGCCCCAGATCAGGGTCTCGCCGGTTTCCGCATCGCTGCCGATACGGAAGGTCGGGTCTTCCTGCGCCAGTGCCGCCAGCGCCTGATTGAGCCTGATCAGATCGCCGGGTTTGGCCGCCGCGACGCGCCAGGCCAGCACCGCCGGCCGGGCCTCGATGCGTTCCAGCGCGAAACGCTGCGCCGGAGCGCCGACGGTCTCGCCGCCGACCGCATCCTTCCAGCCGGTCACGGCGACGATCTCGCCGGCGACGGCCTGCCCGACTTCGCGGCCGCGATCGGCCTGCATGACCAGCAGACGACCGACGCGCACGCTGCGGCCGCGCTGCGACGCCCATACCGTATCGCCGACGCGCAGGGTGCCCGAGTACAGGCGCACGAAGCTCAGCGGACCGTGTTCCTGACGCACGATCTTGAACACGAGGCCGGCCAGCGGACCTTGCGGATCCGGCGCCAGCAGCTGGGCGCCGGATGCGCTGTCGGCCGGCACGGCCGGACGATCCAGCGGCGAGGGCAGGTAGTCGACGATCGCGTCGAGCAGCCCGTCCATGCCCTTGGTGCGGAACGCCGAGCCCGCGAGCACCGGCACGCCGGCGCCGCGCAGGGTCGTGCGGCGCAGCGCGGCCTTCAGTTCCGCTGCGCCGATGCGGCGGCCTTCGAGCCAGGCTTGCGCGAGCGCGTCGTCGTGATCGGCCACGGCCGTGATCAGGCGTTCGCGCTGCGCCGCGTAGGCGGCGGCCTGCGGATCCGTCCATGCCTGCGCCGATTCTCTGCCGTCGTCGTGCCAGTACACGACGCGCTCGCCGACGAAGTCGACCCAGCCGCGCAGATCGCTTTCCGCGCCGAGCGGCAGACCCAGCGGCCACGGGTTCGCATCCAGGCGTTCGCGCAGCTGTGCGACCACCGCGTCGAAATCCGCGCCGACGCGGTCCATCTTGTTGACGAAGGCAATCAGCGGCACGCCGTGCCGGCGCGCCTGGCGCCAGACGGTTTCCGACTGCGGCTGCACGCCGGCGACGGCGCAGAACACGGCGACCGCGCCGTCGAGCACGCGCAGCGAGCCTTCCACCTCGATCGCGAAATCAATGTGGCCCGGCGTGTCGATCAGGGTAAGGCGATGCGTTTCGCCGTCGGTCGGCGTCCACTGCGCCTGCACGGCGGCGGCGCCGATGGTGATGCCGCGCTCGCGTTCGAGCGGACTGAAGTCGGTCGTGGCCGCGCCGTCATGGACTTCGCCCATGCGATGAATGGCGCCGGTCTTCCACAACAGGCGTTCGGTCAGGGTGGTCTTGCCGGCGTCGATATGGGCAATGATGCCGAGGTTGCGCCAGCGCGAAAGAGAAACAAGGTTCATGACAGGTTCCTGCAATGCCAACGACAGGTGGCCGCACGCCCCGGTTGGCTGCAGGGCGTACGGCTAGGCTTGCGACTCGGGCGCGGCGGTATTCACGACACGTTCTCCTGGCTGGTTCGGATGGACGGCAAAAACTCGGGACAAAAAAAAGCACCCTTGCGGGTGCCTGCGATGACTGCCGGACGGCGCGATCAGATCGATCGCCGCTCATCGGAGCAGACCTGCGGACGCACCCGGCCCGCACGCTGGTGCAGGTCGTTCGGCAATATCAGCAGCGGCGTCGAGGAGCGGGTCATGGTCGGGGTCCGGTGAAGGCGGCGCACTCTCCGATAACGGCGCCTGCGAGTCAATGGATCGTGCGGCGCGAAGTAGTGGCGGCGCCCCGGATTGCAAGGGCCCGACCCCGGAGCATCGACACTCGGCCCGGCGCCGGGGGCGCAGTGCGGCCGACGAGTCATCGGCGCGCTTTCGCTGAGAGGCGACGCTTCGTGGCGACAGGCTGTTTGCGTGCGCTTCGCACGTGCTCCGACAGTCGCTGCGGGATCACGCATGGGAAAGTCCGATACGACAGACAACGGGCAGGCAGCCGAGCTCCCGCCGGAAAACATCGACGCCGCGCTCGTGGCGCGCATCGCCGCCGGCGATCGTCAAGCCGAGACGGCGCTGGTGCGGCGCTACTCGCGCGCGGTTCGCGCGCTGCTGGAGCAGCGGGTCCGGTCCAGAGAGACCGCCAGCGATCTCGTGCAAGAGACATTCATCGTCGTCATAGCGCGCATTCGCGACAGCGGCATTCATGATCCGTCGCGCATCGCCGGCTTTCTGCGCCAGACGGCGATCAACCTGGCCAACTCCGAAAAGAGAAAGGCGCAGAGACAAAGGACGGATGTCGCCGTCGACGAGGAAATCGTCGAGAGCATTCCTGGTCCGGTGGATCCGCAGGCGCTGGTCGAAGAGGAAGACCTGGCCAGGCTCGTGAACCAGCTGGTGGATACGCTGCCGATGGAGCGCGATCGGGATCTGCTGCGGCGCTATCTCGTGCAAGGCGAAGACAAAGACGTCTTGTGCAGTGCCTATGCGTTGAGCTCCGAACATTTCGACCGCGTGCTGTATCGCGCCCGCATGCGCTTGCGCGAACTCGTCGAGCACAGATTGTCCGGCGAGCTGCGCGAGGAGCCGAAGTGATGGCCCGCAAGCGCCTGGTCCCCTATCAGGAACTGCAGGAGTTGCTGCAGGCGCGGTACATCGAGGGCACTTGCACGATGAAGGAGCGTATTACCGTCGAGATCATGCGTTTCGACGACAGTCATTTCGACCTCGACTGCCTGCTCAAGCTGGCTGGCAAAAACCAGCGCGCCAAAGACGGAGGAAAGCCGGAGTAGCCGATTCGCTGCAGCCGGTACAGTGACATGGCCAGACCCCGCGTCTTCATCAGCTCCACGCACTACGACCTCAAGCACGTCCGGGCGTCGCTGGACCTCTTCGTCGGTTCGCTCGGCTTCGAGGCGGTGCTGTCGGAAAAGGGCAGCATCGCCTACGCTCACGACAGGCCGTTGGACGAATCCTGCTATCGCGAGGCCGAGGGCGCCGACATTTTCGTCATGCTGATCGGGGGGCGCTACGGCTCCCGGGAAAGCGGCGGCGAGCGGCTGGAGAATCCGGACTTCTACCTGCGCTACAACAGCATCACGCGCGGCGAGTTCGAGCACGCGCGGCGCCGCAACGTACCGACCTATGTCGCGATCGAGAAGGGCGTCCTGTCGGAGTTCGGCGTGTTCCGGCTCAATCGCGATCGCGCCGACGTCGCCTATGCACACGTCGATTCGGTCAACGTGTTTCATCTCGTGGAGCACGTGATGTCGCAGTCGCGAGTGGCCGTGCTGCCATTCGATCGCTTCGAGGAGATCCAGTCCTGGCTGCGTGAACAATGGGCGGGCAACTACCGCGACCTGTTGCGCCGGCAGACAGAGCTCGGACAGATTTCCAGCCTCGCCGCGCAGATCGGCGAGCTCAAGGAAGTCAGCGAAACGCTGAAGAAATACATGGAAGCCGTACTGCAGGGCGCCGATCCCAAGCAGTCGGCGACGTTGATTGCCGAAGAGGATCAGCGCCTGGAGGAACTGCGGCGCCAGGAGCTGTTGCGCAGCAACGGCTGGACACAGTTCATGGCGCGCACTTCAGTTCCGTTTGCGGACTATTACCAGGCGTTGCAACAGGCTTCGAGTGCCAACGAGTTCCTGCGCCTGCTGCGCGCGGGCGGACTCGGCGAGGGGGCGGAGCAGCTAGTACGCCATATGTTCACGCTCGCTTGGGTGCAGAACGAAATAGACGAAGCGCGCAAAGTACTGGGTTTGCCGCGATTCACCGATTTCGAGGACGCCGCCGCACAGCCGCGACGCTACGAAAATGCCAAGCGCGCCGTGTCGCGTCGGGACGGTGAACGCCGTGCGTCTCCTCGGCCTGCTGACGGCCCGGGCGAGCTCGCGGATTAGGCGGTTTTTCGGCTGGGCAAACTTGCGGACACTTGAGCGAAGCGCACATCACCGCACCGGTTGCCGTGAGGCGTGGATCGTCGATCTTGTGCAGGATCAGGCAAGAACCGCGCACCTCTGCGCTACCGGGCCGCACCGGCGCCACGCCATCATCGTCGTCCTCATCACCTGCAAGGGACTTGTCCATGCCTGTTGCCAAAGGTTATGCGGCCGCTGCCGCGAAAGCGCCGCTGGCGCCGTTCACGTTCCAGCGCCGCGAACCGAATGACGACGATGTCGTCATCGCGATCCGCTATTGCGGCATCTGTCATTCCGACATCCACATGGTCGACAACGGCTGGGGCAACAGCGTGTTTCCGCTGGTGCCGGGCCACGAGATAGCCGGCGTCGTCACGGCGGTCGGCAGCAAGGTCACGAAGTTCAGGCCGGGCGACCACGTCGGCGTCGGCTGCTTCGTCGATTCCTGCACGACCTGCGCGCAGCGCGACGTCGATCACGAGCAGTACCTGCCCGGCCTCGTGCTGACCTACAGCGGCTTCGAACCCGGCAGCACGACGCCGACCTACGGCGGCTATTCGGATTCGATCGTGGTCAAGGAGGGCTACGTGCTGTCGATTCCGGACAACCTGCCGCTGGACGCCGCCGCGCCGCTGCTCTGCGCCGGCATCACCCTGTACTCGCCGCTGCGGCACTGGCAGGCGGGTCCGGGCAAGAAGGTCGCCATCGTCGGCATGGGCGGGCTGGGCCACATGGGCGTCAAGCTCGCCCATGCCATGGGTGCCGAAGTCACGGTGCTGAGCCAGTCGCTGGCCAAGCGCGAGGACGGTCTGCGCCTGGGCGCATCGCACTACTACGCGACCAGCGACGCGGCCACGTTCACGACCCTGGCCGGCCAGTTCGACCTGATCGTCTGCACGGTGTCCTCGCCGATCGACTGGAATGCGTACCTGGGCCTGCTCAAGGTCGACGGCACGTTCGTCGTCGTCGGCGCGCCCGAGCAGCCGGTGCCGGTGCATGCGTTCGCGCTGATCCCGCACCGGCGCACCCTGGCCGGCTCCATGATCGGCTCGATCAAGGAGACGCAGGAGATGCTCGATTTCTGCGGCAGGAACAACATCGTCGCCGACATCGAGACGATCGCCATGGCCGACGTCAACGAGGCTTATCAGCGCATCGCCGCGAGCGACGTGCGCTACCGCTTCGTCATCGACATGGCGACCCTGGGCTGATCGCCGCCGCGCCGGTCGCGTGATCGCGGCCGGCGCTGCCGGGTATCGGCACACACTGTCGAAGCGGCCGGCGCCGAACGGGCCGCGTCGTCGCGGCAGCGCGTGCTAGCCTTGGCCTTCCCGTGAAACGGAACGACCGGCATGGCGTCGCAGCAGGATCCGGCAGTGCGCGAGGACGGTTTCGCCGACCGCGGCCGCGAGGTCACGCGGCACCAGTCGTTTCTCGATGCCTCGTTCGCCTTCACCCTGACCGTGCTCGTGATCGCCGGCGCCGAGGTGCCGGACAGCATTCCCAAGCTGGAGTTCGCGCTGAAGTCGGTGCCGACGTTCGCGGCGAGCTTCCTGATGGTCATCGTGTTCTGGTCCGGCCACGAGATCTGGACGCGGCGTTACGGCCTCGACGATCGCCGCTCGCGCCAGCTCGGCCTGCTGCTGATTTTTCTCGTGCTGGTCTACGTCTATCCGCTGAAGATGCTGTTCGGCGCCTTGTTTGCCTGGCTCAGCAACGGTTTCCTGCCGGCGCGTTTCGTCATCGAGAGTGTCGGTCAGCTGCGAGCGGTCTACTACGCCTATGCGCTGGCGTTCGGCACGCTCGGCGGCGTCATGGCGCTGCTGTACCGGAATGCCTGGGAACAGCGCGAGCGACTCGCGCTGTCGGCGTTCGAGCAGCGCGCGACACGGCGCGAGATCCTGCGCTGGTCGCTGCTGCCGGCATTTTCCGGCCTGTCGCTGCTGCTGGCCTGGACCATGCCGGAAAGTCCGAACGGCTGGCAGGCCGGCCTGCCGGGCCTGGTCTATTTCGCGCTGCACGGCTGCACGCGTTGGCTGCAGCACGTTTCCGCGCGCGACAGGCTGGCCGAAGCGGCGCCGCGTCAATCCTGAGCGGCGCTCTTCGTGAAAGGTGCGGCGGCACGCTCGTCGCGTGCCGCCGCAGACCGTCGCCGATCAGGCTGCCGGCGGCTCGTCGCTCATGTGCATGAGCACCCAGGTATGGCCGTCGAGGTCCTCGACCGCGCGGCTGTACATGAAGCCGTAGTCGGCCGCGGGGCGCGGTTCGCGGCCGCCCGCGGTGACGGCCTTGGCCGCCAGTTCGTCGACCCGGGCACGACTGTCCATCGACAGCACGTTCCAGCTCTCCACGTGCGTACGCGTGTCGCAGACGGCCTTGCTCGTGAAGGTGCGGAAGAACGGCTCGCTCAGCAGCATCACGTAGATGTGCTCGCTGATGACGATGCAGGCCGCGTCGTCGTTGGTATAGGTCGGGTTGTGCGGGTAGCCGAGGGCGGCGAAGAAGGCGATCGACTGCTTCAGGTCCCTGACGGAGGTATTGACGAAGATCTGCGTGCTCATGCGGTGCTCCGGACGGTTGCGGCGTGGGAATGGCCGCGGCCGGGAGCGCCGTTCCCGGCGCTCCCGACCCTGCGGTATCCAGACGTCGAACCGGAAGGTGCCGGATCGACAGACCTCTCCGGAATCGTGCGCCGGCCGTCGTGGCCGGCGCCTGCTGCGCCGGCGGCGGCGCGCCGTGGAGCCGCGGTCTGCCTCAGTTGATCAGGTTGGCCTGCAGTACCGAGGTGAACCAGAGCAGCTGGTAGTGGTAGTAGGGATAGGTGTAGCTGGCGTTCTCGCCGGCGATCGACGAGGAATGCACGCCGTACACCAGGCAGGTGCCGGTGGAGCAGACGATTTCATCGACGTAGGACTTGATCGAGAACTCGCGCGCGGCGAGCTTCTTCGCATAGATGCCGTTGAGCAGCGGGCTGCCGATCGACAGGCCGTTGCTGCCGCAGGTCGAAGTCGGCACGTTGTACGGATAGATGCCGCAGCTGTACAGGCCGCGATAGCCGCCGGCGATGCCGACGAACGCGTCGACCTTGGCGGCGAGGCCGAGCTTGAGGATCTCGCGCGCGGCCAGGGTCACGCCCATCGAGTGGCCGATCACGTCGATCTTGCCGGTGCACGACGAGGCGATGGCTGCCGTCAGCGCGTTGGCGACCGGCGGTTCCTCGCTGCCGCTGTGGTCGTTGCAGGCCGGGCAGGTCTTGCTGCCCCAGTCCGGCAGCAGGATCTGCGCGTCGGTGTAGCCGCGTGCGCGCAGTTCCACGTAGGTATTGTCGAAATCCGGTGGCGAACCGCTGTTGCCGTGGACCAGCACGACGTTGTCGATGCAGGCCTCGTCGGCGGCAGCGGCGAGACCCAGGCACGAAACGACGGCCAACGCGAAGCGAGCGACGGTATGCATGGCGAACCCTCCCAAGGTTGCCGCGCAGCGTAGACCCAGTCCGGCGCCGGTGAATCTGTACCAAAGTACAGGGTTTTCCTTGTTGCGATGCACAACACCGGCGGCGCTGCGCCCCGGCATTTCAGCCCGGCGGCGAGCGCCAGGCCACGCGGCGCAGCACGAGCGTGAGCGTCGGGCCGATCACGAACAGATGCATCAGCAGATTGGTGATCTGGGACAGCAGGGCCGGGTTGCCGACCTTCACGGCCGACAGCGGCACGACGACGTAATTCATGACCAGATGGATCGCCAGGCCATAGGCGACGCCGGCCATTGCGGCGCTGCGCACGAGCCAGGGCAGGCGCCGGCTCGCGGCCAGATACAGGCCGGCCGCGACGACCAGGATGAAGTAATGCGCCGCCGCACCGAGCGCCGCGCTGGCCGCGCCGCCCTCGAACGCGGCGGAGCCCTGCAGGCCGCTCGCGATGTACTGCAGGATGCGCAAGGGGCTGACGCCGCGCAGGCCGTGGAACACGAACACGTAAAGAAGATCGAGGCTGCCGGCGGCGAGGCCGGCCAGTACGCAGGCGAGTAACAGGCGATGCGGACGCAATGCGAGAGGCGGCGACATGACATGAATCCGGCATGGGAGTGCGCGCACGATACGCGCGCGGCCGCGCATCGCCGCGGCCGGCGGATGCAACGCGCAAGGTGCGCAACTCGGCCGTCGCCCGGCCGCGTTGCGCACCGACTCATTCGGCCGGCGCCGCCGGTGCTGCGGCGCGCGGCTGCAATTGCGGCAGACGCCGGCGGAACTCGCGCTGCAGCAGCAGCCAGCTCATGACGGCCTGCAGCGCCAATGTGGTGACCGACAGCCACCACAGGTGATGCAACTGGAAGCCCGGCCGGCTCGACAGCCAGATCGCCGGAATCACGAAGGTCACGAGACGGCCTGCGCTGCTGAGCAGGGCCGGCACGGTATTGCCGAGCGCCTGGAACATGCCCGAGGCACTGAAGATCAGCCCGGACGCGACGAAATTCCACGACGCGATACCGAGGAATTCCGCGGCGACGGCGACGACGTCGGTCTCGTTCGTGAACGGCGCGACGAAGACCTGCGGACGCCACTGACAGATCAAGGTGAGCGCGAACATGATGACCGCGCCCATGACGGCGGCCGAGCGGAAGGTCTCCCGCACGCGGTCGCCGTAGCCGGCACCGGCGTTCTGCCCGGCCACCGGTGCGGTCGCGAACGCGATCGCCATCGCCGGCAGGAAGATCGCCTGCATCACGCGCGAGCCTATGCCGAAGCCGGCCTGGGCCGCGGCGCCGAAATGGCGGATCAGCCAGTACATCACGCCCATGTAGACGAACATCAGTGCGAACTCGCCGCCGGGCGGCAGGCCGATCGCGAGTATGCGTTTCCAGACCGCCGGCTGCGGCGCGAGCAGCTTGCGGTCGAAGTACACGTAGTGTTCGAGGCGTACGAAGTAGACGACCATCATGACCACGCCGGCGACGATCGCGAGCGTGCTGGCGAGCGCAGCGCCGGCCACGCCGAGCGGCTTGCCCGTGCCCCAGCCGGCGATCAGCACCGGCGCGAGCAGCGCGTTGATGATCACGGTCAGCACCTGCACGACCATGGTCGGTTTCGCGATGCCGGTGCCGCGCAGGGCCGAACCCATGCCGACCAGCGCGAACTGCAGCGCCATGCCCGGCAGGAACCAGTGCAGATAGTCGAGGCCGGCCTGCACGGTCGCCGGATCGGCGGCCAGCGTGCGGATGTAGCCGCCGGCGACGCTGTAGCCGCCGAGCAGGGTCAGGCCCGCGCAAAGCAGACCCAGCAGCAGGCTCTGGTTGAACACGAGGTTGGCGTCGGCCTCGTCCTTGCGCCCGGCTGCGCGGGCGATCAGCGCCATGGTGCCGACGCCGAGCACCTGGGTGACGGCCATGATGATGAACTGCACGTTGCCGGCCGTGCCGACGCCGGCGATCGCCGCGTCGCCGAGCTGAGCCACGAAGTACAGGTCGATCAGCACGTACAACATCTGGAACAGCATGCCGATCGCGATCGGCACCGCCATGCGCAGCAAATGGCCGGGAATCGAGCCTTGGGTCAGGTCTTTCATGGCGGGGTCCGGGGGAGAGCGGGCGGCGCAAGGTAGCGCGCGGCCGGGCGCTTGTCAGGACTGCAAAACGTGGCCCGGACTCGATAAAATGATCCCCGTTGGGGTTGTGTCCGAAATGCCGTCCCGGTCCCCCTGTCCGCAGTGCCTTCCGGCATTCTTCTTGCGGATTTTTAAAAAATCTCCTTTGCTATTTTTCTCGACCGTCGATCCTGCGAGCCGCCGGAGAGCGGCCGGCATGACCTCGTCTGGCGACGTTGCGTTTCGGTCGCGAAAGCGCTGTCGTCGTTTCGGATCGACACACTCCATAAGATCTCGACGATACGGGCGTGTCTGCGCGGCAACGCATCCCCCCCCATGCCCTCCGGCCCGATGCCGGATCGTCGCAACCATCGCGCGCGGCGCTCAGCGCAGCAGCGAGCGTCGCGTCGGCTGCAGGCGCAGGGTTTCGCTTGCGCGCGACCGATACGGTTGCAGCGCGCTTTCGAGTTCCTGCGCGACGGCCATTGCCCGCTCGTGATGTGCCGCGTCGTCGAAAGCCGTGAATGTGACGAGCACGTGCTCGCCGCGGCGTACGGGCAGGGCCGGGAATGTGTTTTCGGCGTATTCGCTGACCAGCCGCGCCAGCGGACGCGCGCCCTGCGCACGCCAGCCTGCCTCGCCGCGCGTGCGGATCAGATCGAATTCGGCCGGCGACGCGGGGCGCCGCAGATAGTGGACATGGGCGACGACGAGAGCGGCTGTGCTGTCCTGCGCATCGGGTGCCGGGCGCGGGCGTCCGGCGAGCGCGAACCCGGCAGTCGTATCGGCTGGCCGCAGCAACAGCACGTCGTCCGAATCCATCATCGTCGCATTCGCGGCTTCGCGATGTGCCTTCCAGACCGGTCCGCCGTAAAAGGCTTGCAGTGCGGCGCGGCGCGCCGGCATGTCGGAGAAACTGCGCAGCCAGACGAAGCGATCCGGATCGTCGAGATCGCGGAACTGGCCGAGCAGGCGCATGCCTTCGGCTTCCTGGGATTCGACGAACTGGCGCTCGAACAATGCGATCAAGCTGTCGCGTTGTCCCGGATGCAGGGTGTATTGGCGCAGTTCGATGATGGCCTGCGCATCGATGCCGGCTGTCGTGGCGGCATCACCGACCGGGGCGCCGTCGACGATGGCCGTTGCCGCAGGACCGGCGGCCGGCGCGGCGGCGAGCACGCCGAACGCGCGCAGCAGACGCGCGGTGCCCGGGCGCAGGCGCAGGCGCGCGTGTGGCGTCTCGTCGCGGCGCAGCAGGCGCGTCCAGTTGTAGTCGACGGGGGCTCCATGCGGTGTGCCGCAGGCGGTATCGAGCGTCATGGCGCGGTTCCTTGGCGTGCGTCGGCGAAATGCGACGGAGCAAGCCTGGGGCCGAATCAGGGCGATACAGGTCCACATTGACGGCCGGGTTGCCGAGGACGCGGCAATGCGCAACGTCGAGGTCTTCCCGCGCCGCGAACGCCGAACGAGGCTCCATCCCATTCGCTGCACCGTTCGACGAGGCGCACCCGCGACCGTTCGCCGGCGCGCATGCATTCCTTCGCTGGCGCACATTCGCCACCAGCCGGCGAAGCGCCCAGGTCCGCGCTTCCGCGTACAGCCGCCAGCCTCCCGGGCGCAGTCGACAACTCCCGCGCGCCGCGAGCAGCCTCACATGTCGAACTTCTTGAGCTCGAATCCCGCGTGCTTGTAGGTCTTCCAGCGCTCGCGCGAACCCAGCCGCTGCGATTCCTCGGCCGGCACGACTTCGAGCACGCGCTCGAACAGGCCCGGTGCGCAGTCGTCGCGCAGGTTGATGACCAAAGGCCGGTCGGGCGTCGTGGTGCCGGGGGCGACGACGAGTACCGGCGTGACTTCGTCGTCCTCGTCGCCGGCGATCTGGTGCGGTATGAACGCGTCCTCGTCGAACTCCCAGAGCTTGCCGTCGATTTCCTCGGCCTGTTCCAAAGAGCGCGCGAGGATCAGGGTCGGCTGCCCGCTCGCATACGCGCGCCGCGCGAGTTCGCAGACCAGCAGCAGCGGGTCGGCGCGGAAACGCGGCTTGTCGATCAGGTAGAAGTCGGCGCGGGGCATGGATCGCGTAGCCGGTAGGAGTGGACGCAACGATGTGGCGGACGGTATCGGCGCCGCAAGCCTGCAGGCCTGCGGCGCCGACGGGCGTGCGTCAGCAGCGGTCGATCAGGTACTGCACCAGCAGCGGCACCGGGCGACCGGTGGCGAGGCCCTTGCGGCCTTCGTCCCAGGCCGTGCCGGCCACGTCCAGGTGGGCCCAGCGCTGGCCTTCGGTGAAGCGCGCGAGGAAGCAGCCTGCGGTGATCGCGCCGGCGTTCTTGCCGCCGATGTTGGCCACGTCGGCGAAGCCCGAATCGAGCTGGCTCTGGTAGTCGTCCCAGAGCGGCAGGCGCCAGGCGCGGTCGAGGCTGGCATTGCCGGCGGCGAGCAGCTGATCGGCCAGCTCGTCGTCCTTGCTCATGAGGCCCGAGGCGTGCTTGCCCAGCGCGATCACGCAGGCGCCGGTCAGGGTGGCCGCGTCGATGATGACCTGCGGGTTGTACTTCTGCACGTAGGTCAGCGCGTCGCAGAGGATCAGGCGGCCTTCGGCGTCGGTATTGAGCACTTCGATGGTCAGGCCCGACATGCTGGTCAGCACGTCGCTCGGGCGGTAGGAGCTGCCGTCGGGCATGTTCTCGACCGCAGCCAGCACGCAGACCAGATTCAGCGGCAGCTTCAGGGTCGTGGCCGCGACGAACGCTCCGAACATGCCGGCCGCGCCGCACATGTCGAACTTCATTTCTTCCATGCCCGGGCCGGGCTTCAGCGAGATGCCGCCCGTGTCGAACGTGATGCCCTTGCCGACCAGCGCATACGGCCGCGCGTTGCCGCCGCCGTTCCAGCGCAGCACCACGAGCTTGGGCGGATTGGCCGAGCCCTGTGCGACGCCGAGCAGCGAGCCCATGCCGAGTTCCTGCATCTGCTCGCGTTCGAGCACTTCGCAGCTGACGCCGTCGGTGGCCTCGGCGTACTTCTGCGCCTGCGCCGCGATATAGGCCGGGTTGCAGACGTTCGGCGGCAGGTTGCCGAGCTCGCGTGCCTGGCGCACGCCGGCGGCGATGGCCGCTGCCTGGTCCAGCGCAGACCGGGCCGACGCGTCGGCGGCGAAGGCGATCGCGCCGAAGCTGTCGCCGCGCGGCTTGTCCTTGGGCTTGAACGTGGCCGTGTACTTGTACGCGGCATGGTCGGTCGCCAGCGCTGCCGTGCGCAGCTTCCAGTGCAGGTCGCGGCCCGGCACGTCGATTTCGGTCAGGAACGAGGTCGCACCGGCGATCGGCAGACCCTTGAGCACCCGTGCGGCTTCGCTGGAGGCGCGCTGGAAGCGCGCGCTGTCGAGCTTCTTCTGCTCGCCGAGGCCGACCACCAGTACGCGCGCGGCGTTGATGCCGGACAGGCCGAACAGCACATGGTTGCTGCCCAGCTTGCCGCTGACGTCGCCGGAATCAATCAGGCGCTTGATCGTGCCGCCCGAGGCTTCGTCGACCCGCGCGGCGGCGCTGGTCAGCATCTTGTCTTCATAGACACCGACGACGACGCAGGGCGTCGCTTCGGTTTCGGGAGTGGCGCTGGCAAGAGAGAACTGGATCGTCATGAACGGGCACCGGACGAAAGTGGCCCGGACCCGCTACGCATGCCGCGCCGCGGGGCCTGGCCGGTTAAACTTTGGGGGAATGTTCTTGTGCGCGACCGGCACAAGCGCCCGGATTATCGCACAAGCCCTTCACAATGCTCAGAATCATTGATCGCTATCTCTTGCGCGAACTGGCTTTCGGCGGCTTCGCCAGCGCCGTCGTCCTGCTGGTCGTGACTCTGGGCGGCACCATCACCGATGTCCTGACCAAGGTCGCGCGCGGCCGGCTGCCGGGCAATCTGGTGTTTGAAATCCTGGGCTTGCGTACCTTGGATGCGCTGAGCATCCTGCTGCCGCTGGCCCTGTTCATCGGTGTGCTGCTGGCCTACGGCCGGCTCTGGCGCGACAGCGAGATGGCCGTGCTGCAGGGCGTAGGCATGCCGCTGACCGGTCTGTTGCGTCCGCTGACCTGGCTGGCCGCGCCAGTCATCGTCGGCATCGGCCTGATCTCGTTCTGGCTGGCGCCGGCGGCGCAGCGGCTGTCCCACAGCCTGGTCGAGGAAGCGAACCGCTCGCTGGTCGTGGCCGGCCTGGAAGCCGGCCGTTTCGTGCAGCTGCCGGGGCGCGGCGGCGTGATCTACGTCGGCGGCATGAACGATCGCGGTTCGCGCTTCGAGCGCATGTTCGTCGAGACCGAGCGCGCCGACGGCGAAGACACGCGCATCGACGTGATCACCGCCGAACGCGGTGAATTGCGCCGCGAAAGCGACGGCGAGGGCCGCTTCCTGGCACTGCAGGACGGCTTCCGCGTCGAAGGCCGCATCGGTCACGACGATTTCCGCCTGCTGCGTTTCAAGGGCAACGACATCGCCCTGGCCGACAACGAATCCGACGACACGCCCGAGGCGCTCAAGCGCGCCGTGCCGACTGGCGAGCTGCTGGCCAGCAACGAACCGCTGCAGCGCGCCGAGCTGCACTGGCGCCTGGCCGCGCCGCTGTCGGCGGCCATCCTCGCCCTGCTCGCCGTGCCGCTGTCGCGCACGCGGCCGCGCGAGGCGCGCTATGCCAGCGTGCTCGTGGCCTTGCTCTGCTATCTGATCTACCTGGGCTGGCTCGGCTTCGGCCGCGCGCTGATCGAACAGGGCCGCGCACCGTCGTTCGTCGGCCTGTGGTGGGTGCATCTGCCGGCCGCGGCGCTGGCGCTGTGGCTGCTCTGGCGCAGCGACCGCATTGCTGCGCCGGCGCCGAAAGGCGAACGGCGCAAATCCGCGGCGCGCGGAGAGCGCGCATGATCTGGCGCATCAAGCGGGTCGACCGGCTCGTCGCCTACAGCACGTTCTCGGCCGTGCTCGTGACCTGGCTGCTGCTGGTCGGTCTGGACGCCGCGCAGGCGTTCGTGCGCGAAGCCTCCGATGCCGGCAAGGGCAACTACGGCGTCGGCACGGTCGCGCTGCAGATCCTGCTGACCGTGCCGCGGCGCAGCTACGAATGGTTCGGCAATGCCGCGCTGATCGGCTCGCTGCTCGGCATGGGCGCACTGGCCGGCACCGGCGAGCTCACCGCACTGCGTGCCGCGGGCCTGTCGAAGATGCGCATCTGCCTGTCGGCGGCGTTCTCGCTGGCCGTGGCGACCCTGCTCGTCGCGGCCGTCGGCGAGACCGTCGCGCCGGCTGCCGAACAGCAGGCCCAGGCGCTGGCGCTGCGCGCCAAGTCCGACACCGTCGCGATCGGCCAGCGCGGCGGCGGCATCTGGGCGCGCGACGGGGACACGTTCATCAATGCCAAGCAAGGCACGACGCGCCAGGTCGACGGCGTGCGCGAAGTGAGCCTGGCCGACGTGCGCGTGTTCGAGTTCACGCCCAAGGGCCAGCTGCTGTCGATCGCGATCGCCGAGACTGCGCTGCACCGCGTCGGCGAATGGACCATGCAGAACGTGCGCCGCACGCGCTTCGGCGAAGCCGACGCGACCAGCACGACCGAGGCAACCACGCATTGGAAGTCGGGCCTGGACCCGCGCATGCTCGCGCTGTCCATCGTCCAGCCCGACTATCTGTCGGTCAGCGACCTGCGCCGCAACATCCGTTACCTCAAGCGCAACGGCCAGGACGCGCAGGAGTTCGAGAAGGCGTTCTGGACCCGCCTGTTCTGGCCGCTCAACGTACTCGTGCTCGTGTTCTGCGCGCTGCCGTCGGCGTTCGGCACCCTGCGCAGCGGCGGCATGGGCAAACGCATTTTCATCGGCATGGTGCTGGCGATTGCCTGGGGCTTCCTGCAGCGCTCGCTGTCCAACGTCGGCGCCGTCTACGGCGTGAACCTCGCGTTTGCGACGGCATTGCCCGCGCTGCTGCTGATCGCGCTGGCGGTCTGGTACTTCCGCAGGGCGGGCTGACGCGCGGCGTTCAGAAGCTCAGGCGCAGCGCCGCGATCGCGAAACACAGGCTCGCCAGCAGCAGCCCGACGAACGGCACGCGGAACCAGTAGCGCCGGGCCAGCCACAGCCAGGCCACTGCGTTGAGCGCGGCGACCCAGGCGAATACGGGTGCTGCGCGCAGCAGCGGCATGTGCCCCAGCGCGAGCAGCAGCACGAACACGGCGAACACGATCGCACCGAGGCTGTGGCTCGCGTTGAAGCCGATCCAGGCGCGCCACATCGTGGTCTCGCGCGTCAGCTGCGGCGAGGTCGATTCCATCGCCGTGCGCGTCGCCGCATCGCGCGGCGCGAACGCGCCGCCGGCGAAAGTGCAGATCAGATGGATCAGGCCGAGCGTGCCGAAGATCAGCGCGCCGGCGACGAGCAGGATCTGTTCGGGCATGACGTGGCCGCGTCAGGATTTCGGCAGCCGCAGCAGGCGCGTGCCGGCGGCCAGATCGTGCCAGCCGCGCCGCTCGCGCTCGAACAGGCACCAGAGAAAGCCCAGCGCGCCGGCGGCCAGCGACAACGGCGCGACGACGAAGCGCAGCAGCGCCGCGCCCCAGCCCGGCGGACGTCCGCTGCCGTCGGCGAGGCGCAGACGCCAGGCGCGCATGCCGATGGTCTGGCCGCCGTAGTGCCAGGACGGCACGTAGTAGGCCGCCGTGACGCCGAGTAGCAGCAGGCGATACCAGAGCGCGTGGTAGTCCAGCGTCCCGCGCGTCGCGATCATCGCCACGGTGCCGGTCACCATCCAGATGGCGATCAGCGGAAACAGATCGTAGATCGCGGCGGCGAGGCGCCAGCCCAGATGGGCCGGCCGGGGCGTGGCGTCGGTCATGCGCGGCATTTCGGCAGGAGAAACCGCGCAAGCATGCAGCCATTCGTGCGCACTGTCATCCGCTGCACGGGCTTTGCGCTACGCTGCGCGCCTTTCCGCCGGTTCCGCGCATGACCGAGATCGAATCCCCGCCATTGCCCGAACATGATCGTGCCGCGATCGAGCAGTTCGTCGAACGGGCCTGGTCCGAATTCGGCCTGGCTGAGAACACGCTGGCCAGCTATCGCAGCGATCTGGTCGGCTTCGCGCGCTGGCTGGCCGGGCAGGACGCCGGCCTCGCGACGGCCTCGCGCGAACTGCTGTATCGCTATCTGGCCGCGCGCGCCGCGGCGAAATACACGGCGCGTTCCAACGCGCGGCTGCTGTCCACCTTGCGGCGCTACTACAGGCTCATGCGCCGCCTCGGCCTGGTCGAGCAGGACCCGACCCTGCTGCTGGATGCGCCGAAACTCCCGCGTGCCTTGCCGAAAGCGCTCAGCGAAGGCGAAGTCGAAGCGCTGATCCGCGCGCCCGACATCGCCACGCCGTTGGGCCTGCGCGACCGCGCGATGCTCGAACTGCTGTATGCGACCGGCCTGCGCGTCAGCGAACTCGTCGGCCTGCGCGCCGACCAGATCAACCTGCGCCAGGGCGTGCTGCGCGTGACCGGCAAGGGCGGCAAGGACCGCCTCGTGCCGCTCGGCGAAGAAGCCCAGCACTGGCTCGAGCAGTACGTGCAGCAGTCGCGCCCCGTGCTGCTGCGCGGCCGCATCGCCGAAGCCGTCTTCGTGACCGCCCGCGCCGCCGGCATGACGCGGCAGATGTTCTGGACCATGGTCAAGAAACACGGCCAGGTCGCCGGCATCGCCAGCCAGCGCATCTCGCCGCACGTGCTGCGTCATTCCTTCGCCACCCACCTGCTCAACCACGGCGCCGACCTGCGTGCGCTGCAGCTGCTGCTCGGCCACAGCTCCCTGTCGACGACGCAGATCTACACCTACGTCGCCCGCGAAGGCCTCAAGCGGCTGCATGCGCAGCATCATCCGCGCGGCTGAGGCGGCAGGTCGCTGCATGGCTGCTTCGGCGTGCAGTGAGACGGGCGGCGGCCGGGCCGATACCCGGCCGGGATCGACGCGGCCCGGACCGGCATCCGCCCAGCCCCGTCGGAGTCCGCCCGACCGCCGTTCGCGTTGCCCCACCGCCGCGGCCGCGCCTACAATCCGCGCGGCGCCGGTTTAGCTCAGTCGGTAGAGCAACTGATTTGTAATCAGTAGGTCGCGGGTTCGATTCCTGCAACCGGCACCATAAAATCAATCACTTAGGTCGCTGCTTTCGGTCGCTGTCCAAAACCATTTTGGACGCGTCCAATATTCTGCTCAGCCGATGCCAGGCACGACGGCCGGCTTGATGCGGTACACCTGGGCCAGCGTGCCCTTCTCGCGGTGTCCGAGATGCCTGCCGGTCTCGTGGTCGTTCGCGCTCTTTTTCCGGATGTCGCGGAACTGGAAGCGCTTGCACGGGCAGCGCTCCATGAGCCGCGTCCATGCCGTGCGCACCGCGGCGAGCGTGTAGCGCTGGCCGCGGCCGTCGGCGACGAGCCACACGCTCGCCACCGGCCGCTCGCGCAGCGCCGCCACCAGCGCTGTCAGCCGCGGCGTCCATCCCACGATGATCTCGTTACCGGTCTTGCGCTGCTTGACGTAGATCCCGTCCTGGCGCAGATCCGCCAGCCGAATCGACATCACGTCTTCCTGCCGCTGGCCGGTCAGATACGCGAGCTCCATCAGCGCTCGCAGGTGCGCCGGCGCGTAGACCCAGGCAAGCCAGAAGTCCCAATCTTCGACGTAGTACCGCCGCACCTGCTCTTTGTTGCGCTCGACGCCGGTGCACGGATTGACGCTCGCCAGCCCCCACCGGATTGCCTTCTTGAACACGTGCGAGAGCAGGGCAATTTCCCGGTTCGCCATGACCGCCTTCGGGCTCGCATCGAGGTACGCGGCAATGTCGCGCGGCTCGATCGCATCGGGCGTCGCGAAGTCAGCGAACGCGAGGCGCAAGCGCTTGAGCTGATGCGTTTGATCCTTGCGTGTTTTCGGCGCCTTGGTCGGCAGGATCTCGAGTTCGTACCGGTCAAAGAGATCGGCCAGGGCGTTCGCGCCGACATCCTTCACAGCCGCGAGCGCGCGCAGCATCTCTGGCTCTGTCTTGCCGAGCGGCAGCCACTTCTGGTCGCTGGGCCGGACGTAGTAGTAGGCGCCGCGCCGCAGGTAGACCCGGCTCGGCAGTCCCTTGTCGTGCTTGCGGCGGCGCCCCATGCCCATACGCTACCCCGCTTTCTGGAAGGCCCGCAAATTGAGCTGCGGCCGCGGCTTGGCCGCCTGGCCCTGCATACGGGCATTGACCGCGTCCCAGGTGATCGCCGGCGTGCCGTCGGCACGCACGATCGGCTGCAGCCCCATGCGCCGCAACTCGCGGATCTGCGCGGCTGGCTGGCGCTTGTGCGTCAGCGCCTGCAGGTCGTCCGGGGTGAGCAGCGCGGACACGGCTATCTCCTCGCGCGCTTGCGCCAGCGCCGGCGCGTGTCGCGGCCGAACGTAAACTCGCGACCGTCGTCAGCCGTGACCCGAAACGCGCCGGACCAACCGATGAGTATCGGGTCGTCGGCCTCAGGTGGCGCGCCGAACTGAACGCAGGTGCCGACGAGATAGACCGGGTTGCGCACGGGCACGTCGTGCCACGACCTCGCTGCGGGGCGCATCACGAATGCCTCCAAGTCTGCCGCCGGCACGCGCGCTTGAGACGCCACGGCGGAATCATCCCCATAATCCGGAGCGTGCGGTGCGAAGCCATCAGCTTGCAGGGGATGGTCACGCCGTCCGGCTGGGAAATGCGGAACTCGATGTCATCGAGGTAGCCGCCGGGCGGGTAGCTGATCTCGAGGTTCACCGGACCCTGAAGCTCGATGACTTCGCCGGTATCGGCGTGGCGGAAGTACATGCGGACGCGGCGCTGCGGCTCGGTCCACGGTCCGTCGCTAGTCATCGAGTCCCACCGGCGCGTAGTCGTTGAGTTCCGGCACCCAGTTGCACTTCTCGCAACGGTGCATTCCGTTGTCGCACTTGCAGAGGCGGCAGCGCCCACAGTTCGGGCAGCCATTCTCGCCGTTGTCGTAGTCGCCGAGCGCCCACTCGGCGAGCAGGCGCTCGTATGCGTCGTCGCGAGTGCTCACGGCTTCACCGCCTTGCAGGCATCGGCCGGCTTCAGTCGCAGCACGATCTCGTCGTGGTCGGACCAGGTTTCGAGTTCACCCTTCAGCACGTCGGGCCAATCGATTAAGTCGTGTTTGCTAACACTGATGCGGCCAACGCCGCCGCGCGCAACTTGCACGTGCAGGTAGCACGCGATGGCAATCTGCATTTGGTATGCGGCCGCGTCCACGTCGGCGAGGTCTTGACGGAGCTGCGCCTCGGCTGCTCGTCGATTCCAACTTTCGGCAGCGAGCCTGATGGTCTCGGATTGAGATCTCTCGCCCTTCGGAGCAGCGACTTCGGGTCCTGTCGCGCCGCACCGCATGCAATCGGCGGACGCGACGCGAGCGAAACATCCCCACGCAATCCGTGCATTGCCGCCGCAGAACGGGCACGGCAACAGTTCGTCGGTCTTTTCAGGCATTGATATCACCCCGCAAGTGCTCCGGCGTGGCGGCGATGGCTGCGCGACACCTTCGGCGGCGCAGGACTGTTGTTCTGCACCCAGCGACGGCCGGCGTCGGTGACGACAAAACAGTCCATGCCGCCGGTCAGCTCGGTTGCAGCGTGTAGCGCCATGAGCCCTTCGGCGACGAGCGCCATGCACTCGTCGTGCGCGGGCGCACCAGCGCCGATCACGTAGTGATTGCGGTAGTCGCCGCGGATGAACCGTCCGTACTCGTCCATGCCCATTGCGTGCTGCATGATGTGTAGATGCTCAGACATGGGGAGGCTCCGGGGCTGCGGGAAGAGAGTGCCAGTACGTTAAATGGTAAATATGCGTTCCGGATTCATCCTCGAATTCGTCGAAAAGCGGATCGAATCTAACTATTAGCGGCTTCACGTCATGCGCTCGCCACCCCAGAATCCACTGATCGTCCTTCGGCGCCGTCCCGATCGGCTGCCACGTCGGCACAGCCGCCATGCCGGAGAGGCGGGCGGCGAGCTGACTGAGCGTGTTCGCGATGTGGACAAGAGCAGAATTCGGATCGGGCTTGTTCCCGGCATCGTCGGCGAGGCACCGCGTGCGCGCATACATCTCGATTTCGACGAGCTGCTTGCGCAACTGCTCTGCGGTCATGTGGTCAGCCATGGTCAGCCCTCCCAGTCCGGCAACGCAGCGCGTTCTGCGTCGGTGAGGTAGATCGACCGGAGCGTGACTGGCTCGTCCGGTTCTGCAACGAAGTCGAAAATGTAGCGCTCGACTTCCTCCGGCAAACAGGTCAGCGATGCGAGCCCGCCGCCGGAGATTTCGATGTAGCGGCGTTTCGTGGTGGGGTCAGTCATTGCTATCTCCCGTGGCTGCGCCGTAGACGAGCTCGCAGACGCGCTGCACCTTGTCGAGATCGAACCAGTCGGCTGCGTCGCGCACGCCGGTTTCCATGTCGATCCAGTAAGGGCCGTCGCAATTGATCGCGCGGAGTACGTCGAGCACGTTGTCGGGATTGATGCCGCCCGCGTATCCAACGCGCCCGCGCCCCGGATGTTTCGGCCACGTCTTCGGCGCCACGCCATTGCCGCCTGAGCGGTCGTATAACCATTCCACACTGGCGTCGGCAGGGAACGTGTCGCCGCGCGCTTGCGCGATGCCCTTGGTACCCCACGAATGGCAGAAGCGTGCAATGCACCGGCCGTCAGGGGCGACGTGGTTCACCTGCACTCGCTGCCAGTAGCCGAGGTCAACCGGAATGCGCGTCTTCTCGCCTTCGCCCATGACGTAACGCGCGTGGCCGCCGCAGAGATGTGCGGCGAGGCGCAGGCCACTCCACGCCAATTCCGATTGCTTGTCGCCGCCCGGGTAGCGCTGGTCAACGCCCTGGCGCGATGGTGAGAACAAAACGCCCCACTCGACGGGATACTTCGTGGCGATGTTCCGCATCCAGTTGACGCATGTGCGATCGTCAGCGCCGGTGAATGTGATGAAATCCGGAAGCCTCACGACTCACCTCCCATGGCGCGGTCGGCCGGATTCGGCTTGCAGCAGCCGTAGCCCTCGTTCTCGGGGCAGCAGGCGGGATCGCCGCTGCACTCGGGCCATGCAGACTGAGGACGGGCGACCTCGTCGATGCAGGACCGAGGGTCGTCTATGTGCACCTCGGCAACGATGGCGGACGCGTCGTGGTTCAGCAGCTGCCAGCCAATGGCCATTCCCGCTTTTATCGGCCGCAGCGTCAGATACTCGCTGGCCACGTAGTCCAGGCGTTCGGAGTCGGCGCGGCAGCACGCGGCGCAGTAGTGGTGCGGCTCGGCCGGCAGCGGCACTGTTTCGCTGCACTGTCCGCAGATCGTAGTGCGCGTTTCCGCAACGGCATCCCGCGCATCGCCTGTCTCAGCATCGTAGTCAGACTGCAAGTCGGCCATTGCCTCGTCGTGCGCCGAGATCAGGCACTCAATCCGCTCCGGAAGGGTAAGGTCGGCTTCGGTGTCATGGTTGTCGGTCTGCACGCCGCGCGTGCTCAGCAACGCGTGCGCTGCAGCTATCTCGCCCTCCCGCGCATCGGCGGGAGGGTCATCCGGAAGCTTCGGCCATTCGCACGGCAGGCCAGTGCCAGGACAGATCGGGCCGTCGTCGGCGCAATCGCGGCACTTTGGAAAGCGACGCGCGAACACCTCGCGGAGCTGCGCGTAGAACCGGCCGAACTCGGAATTTCGGGAAGGCAGCGGCGCATCGTCCGCAGAGGGCTGGGATGCGGCAGCGGCGAAAAGGTTTTCCGCAGCCAGAAGCCGCGCGTGCTCGTTGACGAATGCGCGCACTGCAGCAGCCGGAGCGATGCCGCCGTCGTGCGTCTCTGTCGGTTGCATGCTGGAATGCAGCGCGGTCATCGCTGCGAGCGCTTGGCGCAGCAGTTCCTTGTGCGGATTGCGAGCGGGCGCAGACGGCTGCGGGGCATGGCGAATGCGGTTCGCCGCGGCTTCGAGCAGCGTGCGAGCGTGGCCGCCAATGCCGTGCGGCACCAGCGCATTGCGGGCGTCGAGTTCGAGCAGCGCATCGATGCTGCTGCACAGCTTCGTGTTGTCGCCCTGGAATCCGCCGGTGCGCACGAACTCCGGCAGATTGAGATAGACCGCCTCACCCTGCGCAGCGGGCGCGGCAACTACCGGGGCGGCGTTGATGGTTTCGAGCAGGGCGCGGAGCAGCGGGAGTTTCGCCGTGACGCTGTCGCCGATATCGTGCGAAGCGAGTGCCCAGTGCTGGGCATCATCGAGGAGATCGCGCAGGGCCTGGACCTGCAGCGCGTATTCGGTGTTCGGGGTGTCAGGCATTGGAGTGCTCCAGGATCGCGGATTCGTCGCGCGCCTCGTTGTCGATGGAATAGCCGGGGCATCCGCCGCCGGCGTAGTCGAAACCTGCGCAACCGCGGTCGGCGTGCTTGCAGGGATTCGCGCATTCGCTGCTGCACGGGATGACCTTGTGACCGGCGTGCACCTCGCTCCAGAGGTGGTCACGAGCTTCGTCGGGCGTGAACTGGCGGCCGGAGTCGTCGCGGAACATGCCGCGGAAGTCGCGCGGGAATTTGCTGTTGCGCAGGAAGCCTTCGATGTTGAGGCACATGAAGTAGCAGCGCCGTCTCATGGCGTGACCCTCTTGAACGTCAGCGCCCACACCCAGGGATTGGCGTCCCAGCTGCCGGCGCCGTTGATGGATTCCCAGAGCATCCGGAACAGCTCAGCCGGCCCCATGAGGCTCCGGTAGTAGGGCGAGGACTCAAGCCCCGGTTCTGTCGATTGCACCGACATGACGCCCTCGGCGCGCGCGTCCGCCTCGCTGATGTCCTGCAGCCGCTGCACGTGCACGTCGGTGATCTCGAGCGTGATGCGCGATGCCCGCTTCGGCATGTGGATCGACGGCTTCCAAGGCCGATCCTGAAACTGCATCGGGCCGGTAGGCGGTTTACCGGTAAGGTCGACGATCTCGGTTTCGTGCCTCGCCCATTTCGTCGCGCCGTCGGCTTGGTATGCGAAGCCGTACCGCACCTTGCCGTAGCCGCCCTTGACCTGGCCGCTCGCGATCGGCTTGAACGTCTCGCGCACCCAGAGGCGATCGCCGGCGAGGCCGAATGGGCAGGCAAGGATGGCGGCCCTATCATTCGGGTGCCACTGTCGACACGTCAGCTGCAGACGTCCCGCATCGTTGAGCTTGGCAATGCGCCGTGTCTGCGTCTTCGTGCCGGCGAGCAGCGCTCGCACCATGGCGCCGCTGAAAAGGATCGGGCGCTCTTTCATGGCGTCACCGGATATGCGTTGTGCTCGACGCCGTCGAGCAGTCTGCCGGCGGCGTGCTTTCCGACCTTCCAGCAGGTCGCATAGCCACGCGCGCCGTCATGCACGACGGTCGACGCATGGACAGGGATGTGCGAGACGATGCTCTTGCCAGGCAGCCATTCGCCCCACTGCTTGAATAGGAACGGCGTGCCTTCGTGCGCGCATTGGTCGCGCAGCGATCGCACCCAATCGGGATGCATCGGCCGCGCGCCATGTCCGCTCTCGCCGCCACATATCACCCAGTCGAGCTTCGTGCTCTTCCAGTCGCAATCGGGGATCGCCCGCAGCCCGCTCAGTGCATAGACCTCGGCGCCAATGCTGTGTTCGGCATAGTCATATGCGCCGAGCAGCCACAGCCGGACCGGGCCGAGCATCGGCTCTATGCTCACGAACCGCACGCGAGCGCGCGTCCGCAGGAGTTTGATCACGTCGCGGTCCGCTTCGGCCTGGTTAACGATGGTCGCGCCGAGCTGGACGTTCGCGTAGCCGTCGCCCCAGTCGGCAGGGAGCATGCGCTCGACGTTGCCGATGCGCTTCGTAAGGAGCAGCCAGGTCAGGTGCGGCGTTTCGCGTATCAGCGCGAAGAGGCGATCGCGCCACGCCTGCGGCACGTCGGCGTCGAAAACGTCCGCCATGCTCGCGCAGAAAACGCGCATCGTGCGGCCCTTGCGCTCAGCGCGCCGGTTCCATGCCCGCGGCAAGTCCCAGTGCTTGTCGTCGAATTCGAAGCGCGGTGCGCCGGCTCCCCACTTCACGCCGAAGCGGCGACCGAGCACTGCGGCGTAGCAGTTGTCGCAGCCGGGCGAAATCTTTGTGCAGCCCATCCACGGATTGAACGTGGCGTCGCACCATTCGATTTTGGTGTTGTCGCTCATCCTGCCCAGTTCTCCTGAGATTCGGGTTCGCAGAATTTGGCGCGCGGCTCGTCGGTCTCGCGGCGGGGCGGACCACGAAGGTCCGCCGGTGTTTGGCCAAGCACAGTCGCGGCGAGCACGCCGTGACCGTCGACCTGAAGCGCGACGCGCTGGCCGGGCTGCAGCAGAACCGGCTGCAGTGGTACCGGCGCTGGTGTCGCGGGCAGCTGTGGCTGCGGCTTCGCTTGCACGCGGCGCACGATCTCTGCGTTGACGCTCCGGCCCTCGGCGCGTGCAGCGACCTTGAGCTCGGCATGCAGCTCGACCGGCACGCGAATCTTGATCTGCGCCCAGGCCCTCACGGTTCGAACCTCGCCGCGAAGATGCTGTCGGACACGTACACGACGACCCCGTCGCGCGGGATGCGCAGCTCGACGACATCGCGGGCCGTCAGCTGATCGCCGTTGCGCTCGATGAGGCGGATCGCGCCGGCGTAGGCGGCAGGCGCGAGTAGCAGCAGGGCGGCGGCGAGGAACGGCAAGCGCGTGTGCATATCAGCGGTCCGTCGGACGCGGCAGGCCGAACAGCTCGTCGAGCTTGGCGAGCAGGCGGGCGAGCTCGTGCGACATCAGCGCGAAGCGCGAGTCGAGCTCGGCGGCGGCCGAATCGACGTCGGTTTCCTTGAGCTCGTCGATCACCTGGTCGAGGAACCGGAGCTTGCGAACGACAAGGTCCTCGCCGAGCACGAAGCTGATGCGGTCATCGAAGGTCAGGCCGAGCTGATACACCTGCTTGCCGGTCTTGAGGTGCTCGCGCACCTCGTCGGTTTCGAGGTCCTGCCGGCGGCAGCGCACGATCGCGCCCGCTTTGGCGTAGTCACGCAGCTCGCAGTCGTAGCCGAGAGCGATGCCGGCCGGCAGCTTCCCGCTGACGACCCAGTCGGTCATCAGGACGCGGGGCGATTCCTCGGGCGCCATCGGCGTCGCTGGGAAGGTGCCGGTTGCCTCGCGCAGCTCGGACAGCACTTCCTCGGCGACCTTGCGCGACGCGGTGTCGACGACGAGCCAGCCGCTCTTGAGATCGAGATAGGCGAGGGTGCGGGTCTGCACGGTGAATGCGCGCGGCAGGAAGTCGGTCAGGATTTCGTCCTTCATCCGCTTCCGCTCCTTCGCGCCGACGCGGCGGCCCTGCTGCTCGGCGATCGTCTGGAGGCGCTTCGAGAGCTCCTCGTTGACGACGCTCGCGGGCAGCTGCTTGTCTTCGCCGCCGAGCGCGATCAGTGTGTACGGGCCGACCGAGTGCGTCAGCGCGTCATGTCCTCGGCCGTGCGGCGAGACGAAGCCGCGCGTGGACTGCTCCAGCGGACCGCACGGGCGCAGGCGCTTGGCGTCGAGGCTGTTGTCGAGATCGACGGCCGCGTCGTCTGCGACCGCTTCCGAGAAGCGGAACAGGGTCAGGTTGCGGAAGAACATCAGCATTCTCCCTTCGGCGCTTCGACGAACTTGTGATTGGCGTCGAGCCGGTACGGCGTGTTCGGCTTGATGCCGTCCTCGCCGACGTATGCGGTCGCCGTGCGGTAGCGGGAAGCCTTCGCGTCCCACCACTGGATCCGCAGCTCGCCGCCGTCGCCGGCCGTGGCCGTGCCGCGGGTGCCGGCCGTGGCCGTGCCGCGGGTGCCGGCCGTGGCCGTGCCGCCGTCGCCGGCCGTGGCCGTGCCGCCGTAGCCGGCCGTGGCCGTGCCGCCGTCGCCGGCCGTGGCCGTGCCGCCGTCGCCGGCCGTGGCCGTGCCGCGGGTGCCGGCCGTGGCCGTGCCGC
>Ga0209922_100295_pt1 | contig 91261 bp, 80 predicted proteins | sample ThiBiot_500_biof_FD_183946 | JGI IMG/M metagenome (GOLD analysis project Ga0209922, IMG submission 183946) | Wastewater bioreactor microbial communities from Cape Town, South Africa - Thiocy_expt_500_biof (SPAdes) | ecosystem: Engineered > Bioreactor > Thiocyanate-remediating > Anaerobic-Aerobic ... | reverse complement strand
AGGAAGTTCGCGTGCCCGCCAGTCTTCCGTGGGATCAGGCCGACCTCACCATCAAGCATCCGCGCTCGCAATGGGCCGCGTGGGGCGTGACTTACGCCGACGGCCGGCCGCTGCCGAACGACAACCTCCCCGCTTCCGTGCTGCTGCCGATGGGACGCCACGGCCCGGCCTTCCTCGCTTATCCGAATTTCGCGGCCTACACCGAATGGAACAACTCGCTGATCTATTCGACCACGGCCGCCTACCTCGCCACCCGCATCGGCGGCGCGGCGCCGATGCGCAAGCCGACAGCGCCGGTGACGCAACTGCCGTTCAACGAGATCAAGGAATTGCAGCAATTGCTGGCGCGGCAGGGATTCAATGTCGGCAAGATCGACGGCATTCTGGGCCAGCAAAGCCGGATCGCGATCAAGACCGTGCAGAAGAAATACGGTTTGCCCGCCGATTCATGGCCGACCGCCGAACTGCTGGCGCGAATGCGCGGCCGTTGAACAACCGGGATTTTCTGCCTCGCCGCATCTTGCAGGGGCGTTGAAACCCACTAGCTGGTCGGAACCATCCCGCTACGCCTTCAACCCTGAAAGGTTTTGCCATGTCGTTTTACGACGGCTCTGCGCCGGTCTTCGTCCACATGCTTAACGCGCTCTCGGGCGTGCTGGCCAAAGGCCAAGCCTATGCCGAGGCCAACAAGATCGAGCCATCCGTGCTGCTCAATGCGCGGCTGCATCCGACCATGTTCACGCTGACCCGCCAGGTGCAGCTGGCTTGCGATTTTTCAGGCAAGGCCTGCGCCCGCCTCGCCGGCACCGAAGTGCCTATGATGCCGGACGACGAAACCACGTTCGAGCAGTTGCAGGCGCGGATCGAGAAAGTGATCGCCAACATTCAGGCGATTCCGGCCGGCAAATATGAAGGCGCGGATACCCGCGATGTGACCTTCCCCACCGGCAAGGACAAATCCAAGACGCTGCCCGGTCAGCAATTCTTCAATCACGTCGCTTTGCCGAATTTCTTTTTTCACTGCACCACCGCCTACGACATCCTGCGGCACAACAATGTCGAACTCGGCAAATTCGATTTCCTCGGCGTCAGGCCGTAACCGAACTTCGCGACAGTCCACCGATTCACGACAAAAGGCCGGGATCGCTCCCGGCCCTTATCGCTATGCTGCCCAGCGAAACCTCGCTCACGTTCGTCGATTGAGGCTCGCCGTCGATGCGAGGCCACGCGACCGCGTCGGCAACCAGCGTCAGGCGATCACGGGCTCCGACCGTGTCGCAAGAAGCTGCTTGGCCATACGTTCCGCTTCGCGCGCGCTGCGGAACAGCTTGCCTTCAAGCTGGCGGAAGCGTTCGTTCGCCGCGAAAAAACGAAAACCCGCTTTGTCGCGGACGACGATGCCCGCTGCTTCTGATTTCACTTCGATGATGTAGGTATCCGACATGGCATCTCAATCCGGAAACGATCCGGTTCCTCTTGCCGATAAACACGAAAGATCGGGAAAAGTTCCATCAACCGGCGCGTTGTACGCCGGCGGCCATACAGGCTTGAGATGTGCGCGAAACGATGTGGCGTGAGATCTGTTCGATCATCTTCGAAGGCATCATGGCTTTGCCTCTCCGCTGCGTCGTACGAAGAATCTTATAACTGATTTGCGCCGCGTATGCGACCGCCGAATTGACGCATATGGAAAAAGAGCAACCCGCATATGCCAGCGCTGTATGCCGGAGAATAAAACGCATGCCGCGCATCAAAAGGCGAAACTATTGCGTTTTGAGAAAACACACTTCGACGCGAATCCCTGAATCGGCGAAAGCTCTTACGCAAGCATCGCGGTTCCGTTTCGCGACTCGCGCGCGCGATGTGAATCGCCGTGACGACGACAGATGTCTTCCCACCCGGTAATTATTACTCCGCACAAACCGGGAACATGAGATTGACTCTAAAATTCTCCGCCATATTATAGAGAGCAGTTCCGAGGGGGGCTCCGGTGTGGAGCTGAGATACCGCAGTGGGTGCGGTGACCCTTTGAACCTGATCCGGGTCATGCCGGCGAAGGGACAGGGATGCATCAGAATTCGGCGTCATCGCACGCACATCAATCCGTCAGTATTATCGGCGCAGGCATCGCGGGTGCATGGCACGCGCTGTCGTTCGCAAAAGCCGGCTTCGCGGTCACTCTCTTCGATCGCGATGACGCCAGCATGACGCGCGCCACCAGCCATTTCGCCGGCGGGATGCTGGCGCCATGGTGCGAAGCCGAAGCCTCCGAGCCTGTCATCACCCGCCTCGGCGCCCGCTCGCTCGATCTGTGGCGCGCGGAGCTTCCCGAAACGCCGTTCAACGGCTCTCTGGTTATCGCGCATGCGCGCGACCGCGCCGATTTCGACCGCTTCGCCCGTCTCACCGGCGAACATGACCGCCTCGATGCCGCCGCCATCGCCGCGCTGGAACCCTCGCTCGAAGGGCGCTTCCATGACGCGCTGTTCTTCGCCAGGGAAGGCCATGTCGAGCCGCGCCATGTGCTGCCGAAACTGCATGCCAGGCTCACCGCCGCCGGCGGCACCATCAAATTCCAGACCGAGTGCGACCCCGACGAACTGGCGCAGCAGTCGAACCTGGTGATCGATTGCCGCGGCCTTGCCGCGCGCGACAGGTTTCCCGAACTGCGCGGCGTCAAGGGCGAGATGATCATCGTCCATACCGACGAGGTCGCGCTGTCGCGCCCGGTGCGGCTGATGCATCCGCGCTGGCCGCTTTATGTCATTCCGCGCGACGACCATCATTTCATGATCGGCGCGACCTCGATCGAAAGCGAGGACGATCGCGTCAGCGTGCGCTCGGCGCTGGAATTGCTGTCGGCCGCCTATGCGGTGCATCCTGCGTTCGGCGAAGCGCGCATCGTCGAGATCGGCGCAGGCCTGCGCCCCGCCCTGCCCGACAATCTGCCGCGCATCGCGATCGAGAAATCGAAAATTTCCGTCAACGGGCTTTATCGCCACGGCTTCCTGCTGGCGCCGGCACTGGCGGAGCTGACGCTGAACTACGTGCAGCGCGGCGAGATCGACAACGAGGTAATGCAATGTTCGTGACCGTCAACGGCGAACGCCGCAAGGTCAGCGCCACGCGCATTGACGCGCTGCTGGCCGAGCTCGACTATCATGGCACTCATCTCGCGGTGGCCTTGAACTATGACGTGGTGCCGCGCGCGCGCTGGGCGGAGACGCCGCTCAAGGACGACGACGCGGTTGAAATCCTGACGCCCCGGCAGGGGGGATGATGATGACGCAAAGCACTGTGAAGTTCTACGACAAGGAATTCTCCTCGCGCCTGCTGATCGGCACCGCGCTCTATCCGTCGCCGAAGATCATGCAGGATTCGATCCGCGCCGCCGGCAGCGAGATCGTCACCGTCTCGGTGCGCCGCGAGACCGCCGGCGGCAAGACCGGCGATGCCTTCTGGTCGCTGATCCGCGAGTTGCACGTCACCGTGCTGCCCAACACCGCCGGCTGCAAAAGCGTGCGCGAGGCCGTCACCACGGCGCAGCTTGCACGCGAATTGTTCGGCACCTCGTGGGTCAAGCTCGAGGTGATCGCCGACAACGAAACGCTGCAGCCCGACGTGGTGGGGCTGGTCGAAGCGGCCGGCATCCTGATCAAGGACGGCTTCGAGGTGTTTCCGTATTGCACCGAGGATCTGTCGGTCGCGCAGCGTCTCGTCGATGCCGGCTGCCGCGTAGTGATGCCATGGGCCTCTCCGATCGGCAGCGCGCGCGGCATCGTCAATCGCGATGCGCTCAGGCTGCTGCGCACCCGCCTGCCCGACATCACGCTGGTGGTCGACGCCGGGATCGGCGCGCCGAGCCACGCCGCGCAGGCGCTCGAGCTCGGCTTCGACGCCGTACTGCTCAACACCGCCGTCGCCAAGGCCGCCGATCCGGTGGCGATGGCGAAGGCGTTCCGTCTCGCGGTCGATGCCGGCCGCTCAGGCTTCGAGGCCGGCCTGATGGACGCGCGCGATTTCGCCTCCCCATCCACCCCTGTCGTTGGGACACCGTTCTGGCATGCCGTATCCTGATCGCTTTTATCCTGTCGTCGATAGCGTCGCGTGGGTCGCCCGGCTTGCAAAACTCGGCGCCGGTACCGTGCAGCTTCGCACCAAGAACCTCGGCGCGGCTGAGGCCAACCAACTCGTGCGCGACGCGCTCGCCGCCGTAGCCGGCACGCCGACGAAGCTTGTGGTCAACGACTACTGGCAGGCGGCGATCGATTGCGGCGCGCAGCATCTGCATCTCGGCCAGGAGGACCTTGCCACCGCCGACATTCCGGCGATCCGCCGCGCCGGTCTGACGCTCGGGCTGTCCACGCATGACGAAGCCGAACTCGACAACGCCCTGCAATACAAGCCGGACTATGTCGCGCTTGGGCCGATCTATGAGACCACGCTGAAGAAAATGCGGTTCGCGCCGCAGGGCCTCGAGCGCATCACCGCCTGGAAACTGCGGATCGGCGACATGCCGCTGGTGGCGATCGGCGGCATCAAGCTCGAACAGGCCGAGGCGATCTTCGCCGCCGGCGCCAATTCCATCGCCGTCGTCAGCGACGTCACCATGAATGCCGATCCGGACGCGCGGGTGCGCGCCTGGCTCGGCCAATACTCGCAAGCCGCCTGAGATTGCATGCGGCCGGCCCATCGGGCCGCACCGAACAAGAGTTTAGAGGAGAGACGCCATGAACATCCGCTCCAATCCCGACACCACGCTTCCCGCCGTCACCACGGGCGGACTGCCCTCCTCGCGCAAGATCTATTCGACGCCGGAAGCTGCGCCGGATCTGCGCGTGCCGCTGCGCGAGATCATCCTGTCCGAAGGCGCGGGCGAGCCGAACCTGCCGGTCTATGACACCTCGGGCCCTTACACCGATCCGAACGTCGTTATCGACGTCAACGCCGGCCTGGGGCGCGCCCGCATGGCCTGGGTCAAGGAGCGCGGTGGCGTCGAGGAATATGAAGGCCGCGAGATCAAGCCTGAAGACAACGGCAATGTCGGCGCCAAGCATGCCGCCGCCGCGTTCAAGGCGCACCATAAACCGATCCGCGGCGTCGGCGATGCGCCGATCACCCAGCTCGAATTCGCCCGCGCCGGCATCATCACCAAGGAGATGATCTACGTCGCCGAGCGCGAGAATCTCGGCCGCAAGCAGCAACTGGAGCGCGCGGAAGCCGCCCGCGCCGACGGCGAATCGTTCGGCGCCGAAGTGCCGCTGTTCATCACGCCGGAATTCGTGCGCAGCGAGATCGCGCGCGGCCGCGCCATCATCCCCTGCAACATCAACCACGCCGAACTCGAGCCGATGATCATCGGCCGCAACTTCCTCACCAAGATCAACGCCAACATCGGCAACTCCGCCGTCACCTCCTCGGTCGAGGAAGAAGTCGACAAGATGGTGTGGGCGATCCGCTGGGGCGCGGACACCGTGATGGACCTTTCCACCGGCCGCAACATCCACACCACGCGCGAATGGATCCTGCGCAACGCGCCGATTCCGATCGGCACGGTGCCGATCTACCAGGCGCTGGAGAAGTGCGACGGCGACCCGGTCAAGCTGACCTGGGAGCTTTATCGCGACACGCTGGTGGAGCAGTGCGAACAGGGCGTCGATTACTTCACCATCCACGCCGGCGTGCGCCTGCCCTACATCCACCTCACCGCCAACCGCGTCACCGGCATCGTCTCGCGCGGCGGCTCGATCATGGCGAAGTGGTGCCTCGCGCATCACAAGGAGAGCTTCCTCTACACCCACTTCGAGGAAATCTGCGACCTGATGCGCAAGTATGACGTGTCGTTCTCGCTCGGCGACGGTCTGCGTCCGGGCTCGATCGCCGACGCCAACGACCGCGCGCAGTTCGCCGAACTCGAGACGCTCGGCGAACTCACGCAGATCGCGTGGAAGAAGGGCTGCCAGGTCATGATCGAAGGCCCCGGCCATGTGCCGCTGCACAAGATCAAGATCAACATGGACAAGCAGCTCAAGGAATGCGGCGAAGCGCCGTTCTACACGCTTGGGCCGCTGACCACCGACATCGCGCCGGGCTACGACCACATCACCTCCGGCATCGGCGCGGCGATGATCGGCTGGTTCGGCTGCGCCATGCTCTGCTACGTCACGCCGAAGGAGCATCTCGGCCTGCCGAACCGCGACGACGTCAAGGTGGGGGTCATCACCTACAAGATCTCGGCACACGCTTCCGATCTCGCCAAGGGCCACCCGGCGGCGCAACTGCGCGACGACGCCCTCAGCCGCGCGCGCTTCGACTTCCGCTGGCAGGACCAGTTCAACCTCGGCCTCGATCCGGAAACGGCGGTCGCCTATCACGACGAGACGCTGCCGAAGGACGCGCACAAGGTCGCGCATTTCTGTTCGATGTGCGGCCCGAAGTTCTGCTCGATGAAGATCACGCAGGACGTGCGCGACTACGCCGCCACGCTCGGCGACAACGAGAAGGCCGCGCTCTATCCGGAGGTCGCGCAGGCCGGCATGAAGCAGATGTCGGAGAAGTTCAACGCCCTCGGACAGCAGGTCTATGTCGACGCCAGCCAGATCCCGACGCCACGCCCCGCCGCGCTGGAGACCGAATCCGCCCACGCGGCCCGCAACGCCGCGCTGGTGAAGGAGAGCAACAAGGCGTTGTGAGGAAGCGTTTGCTGATGCACATCATGCCCGGGGCATCCCCGACCTGATCGGGGATGCCCCGGGCATCCGTTTGTGGGCGGAAACATGAACGCGGGAAGGAATTGATCTCCTATCGCCGTGCAATCGCGAACCTGACCATCATCTCGTGGGCTGAGCGCCACAGCCCGCGGGTGGCTTCCTCGCGAAAGGTGCATGGACCTTCAATGTGGTCTGTGCGCGCGCGCCGTATCCGTCGTGCATGGTCAGCAACATCAATTTTGCGATCTCGTCGAAATCCGGCGTTCCGGTGAAGTCCCGCTCGTACGGATAATTCTTCTCGCCGCTACCGACTGCAAATCCGAGTCGCCGGAATGCCTCATTGACGGTGTCGGACGGATAGCGTCTGCGCGGCTTGTCCTCGGCCACATCGTAGTAGCCCGTGGATGCTTCGCAGTAGAGCTTGGTGCGGTTCTCCCCGAACATGCACTGCACATAATCGGACGAGCGAGAGGGGCCTGACAGCACCAGAAATCGATTGAGTTGCTTATAGGCACTCGGCGCTTCGTAGACCTGCCGCAGCATATCCGACAACTGGCAGCGATACTTTGCCAGCAGCGCATTCTGCGAATCCGATGTCTGCGCCAGCAGGGGCGCCGACATCACGCAAGCGATCAGAACAAGGCAGCGGCGCAAGGAGAACATCCTGCCCGCCTCCTTCCTTTACCTCATCGTAATCGCAAGTCCGCTCAGGTCGGCGTTGGCCATCAGGCCGGTCTGCCGCCCGGACAATTCGAGCACCGCCCCCTTCTGATTGGTCAGGACGATCGCGCGCGCACCGCCGCCGATGGCGAGGCCCGCGCCGGCCGCGCCGTAAACGCCGGCAACGTCGGAAGGACGGTTGATATTGCGAACCCGGCCGCGCAGCACGGTCTTCGATCCGCCGAACACCAGACCGTAATCCAGCCCGCCGGTGGACAGCGCGTAGCGCCGGCCACGGAAATTGAGCGTACCGCTGCCGCCGGAGCCGCCGATGAACCAGCCGGCTTTATAGATGGTTAACGACACCGTGCCGCTATCGGCATGGGCGGCGGACGACAGGCCGAGGCCGGCAAGCGCAAACAAAGCAATCAGCCCGGCGCGCAGAGCGGATGACAAGGACATGGGGTTCTCCCTTGATGATGCAGGTGCGGCTACGCACACGGATCCATGCTGATTCGAGCAAAAGTGTAGCACGGGCGCCCGCGCCCTCCCTGATCCCGGGAGCCTCACAAGGCCGATGGTTAAACCAAAGACATGCCGTTCCCGGTTCCTTAACCTTATACCGCGGCAGGTGTGGCGAACCGCCACATCTCGCAGTAGCCTGATCTTGGCCCGGTGGCGGAAACGTCTACGCGGGAGCTGTGCAAAGCTTTTTATCCTGGTTCAAATCCAGGCCGGGCCTCCAACTTCCCCTTTGTTACCCAGACAGATCTGGGCACTGCCTTCGTCCGCACCCACCGGCACCGGGTCGTCGGCGTCATGAGGTTGGCCCGGACGTTTTGCGGCGACTGGTCGCCAGCCACGACATTCGCCACCGCCTCGTGAAGCGAAACAAAAGCTCGGAAATACTCCGAAATCTGCGGTTAATTGAAGCCGCAAGCCTTCCAACGTTTCGGAATCTGGTCTAAAGACACCCCGCGCGCCGGGGAAAACCTCGCGCACGGTTCAAAGGACGCGCGGTTGCGCGTCCTTTTTTTATGCCGTTTCCGACGCTTCCTGCCCAAGTGACTGCATGCCAAAACGTACAGATATCTCGACGATCCTCATCATCGGCGCTGGCCCCATCGTGATCGGACAGGCCTGCGAGTTCGATTATTCGGGCACCCAGGCGGTCAAGGCCTTGAAGGAGGAAGGTTACCGGGTGGTCCTGGTGAATTCCAATCCGGCCACCATCATGACCGACCCCGAACTGGCCGACGCCACCTATATCGAGCCGATCACTCCCGAAATCGTCGCCAAGATCATCGAGAAGGAACGCCACGTAAAGCCGGGCGGCTTCGCGCTGCTGCCGACCATGGGCGGCCAGACCGCGCTCAACTGTGCGCTGTCGCTGCGCCGCCTCGGCACGCTGGAGAAATTCGACGTCGAGATGATCGGCGCAACCGCCGATGCGATCGACAAGGCGGAAGACCGCCAGCTTTTCCGCGAGGCGATGACCAAGATCGGCCTCGAGACACCGAAGTCGCGGCTCGCCAATGCCTCGTCGATGAAGAAGGCCGACCGCGACGCCTATCTGGCCGAACGCGAAAAGCTCTCCGGCGACAAGCTCGCCGACCATGAGCGGCAATGGCTGCTCGGCGAGAACGACCGGCAGAAGCGCTATCAGCAGCAGGCGATGGCCGAAGCGCTGATGGCGCTGTCGGAGATCGGCCTGCCCGCGATCATCCGCCCCTCCTTCACCATGGGCGGCACCGGCGGTGGCATCGCCTACACGCGCGAGGAGTTTCTCGACATCATCGAGCGCGGCCTCGATGCCTCGCCGACCAACGAAGTGCTGATCGAGGAATCGGTGCTCGGCTGGAAAGAGTTCGAGATGGAAGTCGTTCGCGACAGGAACGACAACTGCATCATCGTCTGCTCGATCGAGAACGTCGACCCGATGGGCGTGCACACCGGCGATTCCATCACGGTCGCGCCGGCCCTGACGCTGACCGACAAGGAATACCAGATCATGCGCGACGCCTCGCTGGCGGTGCTGCGCGAGATCGGGGTCGAGACCGGCGGCTCCAACGTGCAGTTCGGCGTCAATCCGGCCGACGGGCGCATGGTCGTGATCGAAATGAACCCGCGCGTGTCGCGCTCCTCGGCGCTGGCCTCGAAAGCCACGGGCTTTCCGATCGCCAAGGTCGCGGCCAAACTCGCGGTCGGCTACACGCTCGACGAAATCGCCAACGACATCACCGGCGGCGCGACGCCGGCTTCGTTCGAACCGACCATCGATTACGTCGTGACGAAAATCCCGCGCTTCGCCTTCGAGAAATTCCGCGGCGCATCCACCACGCTGACCACATCGATGAAGTCGGTCGGCGAAGTGATGGCGATCGGTCGCACCTTCCAGGAAAGCCTGCAGAAGGCGCTGCGCGGCCTCGAAACCGGCCTCACCGGGCTTGATGAAATCGAGATCGAAGGTCTCGGCCGGGGCGACGACAAGAACGCCATTCGCGCCGCGCTCGGCACGCCGACGCCCAGCCGGATTCTGCAGGTCGCCCAGGCGATGCGGCTCGGCTGGACCAACGAGGAGATTTTCAACTCCTGCAAGATCGATCCGTGGTTCCTCGCCGAAATGCGCGGCATCATCGACGCCGAGCAGAAGATCAAGACGCACAGCCTGCCGCAGAACGCCTTCGCGATGCGCCAGATCAAGGCGATGGGCTTCTCCGACGCCCGCCTCGCGGTGCTCACCGGCAAGAGCGAAGCCGAGGTGAAGGCGGCGCGCCGCGCGCTCGGCGTGCGTCCGGTGTTCAAGCGCATCGACACCTGCGCCGCCGAATTCGCCTCGCCCACCGCCTATATGTATTCGACCTATGAGACGCCGTTCGCGGGCGCGGTCTCCGACGAGAGCGCGCCGTCCGGCAAAACTAAAGTCGTCATTCTCGGCGGCGGCCCGAACCGCATCGGCCAGGGCATCGAGTTCGATTATTGCTGCTGCCATGCCTGCTTCTCGCTGCATGACGCCGGATACGAGACCATCATGGTCAACTGCAATCCGGAAACCGTCTCGACTGACTACGACACCGCGGATCGGCTTTATTTCGAACCGCTAACCGCGGAGGACGTGCTCGAAATCATCGATACCGAACGCACCAACGGCACACTGCACGGCGTGATCGTGCAGTTCGGCGGCCAGACGCCGCTCAAGCTGGCGCACGCGCTGCAAGCGAACGGCGTGCCGATCCTCGGCACTTCGCCGGACGCCATCGATCTGGCCGAAGACCGCGACCGCTTCAAGCGCGTGCTCGATCAACTGCGTCTCAAGCAGCCGAAGAACGGCATCGCCTATTCGGTCGAGCAGGCCCGTCTCGTCGCTACCGAGCTCGGCTACCCGCTGGTGGTCCGCCCTTCTTATGTGCTCGGCGGCCGCGCGATGCAGATCATCCGCGAGGACGACCAGCTCGGCGACTATCTGCTCGGCACTTTGCCCGAACTGGTGCCGGCCGACGTCAAGGCGCGCTATCCCAACGACAAGACCGGGCAGATCAACACCGTGCTCGGCAACAATCCGCTGCTGTTCGATCGTTACCTGTCGGACGCCACCGAAGTCGATGTTGATTGCCTGTGCGACGGCAAGGATACGTTCGTGGTCGGCATCATGGAGCACATCGAGGAAGCCGGCATCCACTCCGGCGACTCGGCCTGCTCGCTGCCGCCGCATTCGCTCGACAGCGACATGATCGCGGAGCTCGAGCGCCAGACCCGCGAGCTTGCGCTCGGCCTCGACGTGGTCGGGCTGATGAACGTGCAATACGCCATCAAGGACGGCGCGATCTACGTGCTCGAAGTCAATCCGCGCGCCTCGCGCACGGTGCCGTTCGTCGCCAAGGTGGTTGGCCTTCCGGTCGCCAAGATCGCGGCGCGCATCATGGCCGGCGAGAAGCTTGCCGACTTCAAGCTCACGCCGCACAAGCTCGGCCATATCGGAGTGAAAGAATCGGTGTTTCCGTTCGCCCGATTCCCCGGCGTGGATACGGTGCTCGGTCCGGAGATGAAATCGACCGGCGAAGTGATGGGCATCGACACCTCGTTCGCCAAGGCCTTCGCCAAGAGCCAGCTCGGCAGCGGCACCCGGGTCCCGCACAAAGGCACCGTGTTCGTCTCGGTGCGCGAGGATGACAAGGAACGCATCCTGGATGCGGCGCGGATCCTGTCCCAGCTCGGCTTCAAGGTGATCGCAACCTCCGGAACCCAGCGTTTTCTATCGGATCACGGAATTCCAAGCGAGAAGATCAACAAGGTATTGGAAGGCCGGCCGCACATCGTCGATGCCATCACCAACGGCGAGGTCCAGCTCGTCTTCAATACCACCGAGGGCCCTCAGGCCCTGGCCGACAGCCGTTCGTTGCGACGCGCTGCCCTCTTGCATAAAGTCCCATACTACACCACTCTTTCAGGCGCCGTGGCGGCCACGCAAGGGATCCGGGCCTATCTGGGCGGCGACCTTGAGGTCCGGACATTGCAAGGGTATTTCTCCGGCTCCTGACGAACGTCAGTCCCGAAGGGACCGGCGATCCTGGCTCGCAGGCCAGCGAAGGAACCGGCCGCTCGAGAGCTTGTTGCTCATCAGCTCGATGCCCCCAGGCATTCGGGCGGATGAGAATTTTTTCGTGCCGATGGCGCCGCCGCTCCGGCGCCACAAGGGCAAGGACGAGGAAGAATGGTTGAAAAAGTGCCGATGACGGTGGCGGGACATGCCGCCCTGGAAGAGGAATTGAAGCAGCGCCAGTCGATCGAGCGCCCGCGGATCGTGGAGGCGATCTCCGAAGCGCGATCACATGGCGACCTGTCGGAAAACGCCGAATATCATGCCGCGAAGGAAGCTCAGTCCCACAACGAGGGCCGCATCGCCGAGCTCGAGGACAAGCTCGCGCGCGCAGACATCATCGATGTCTCCAAGCTGTCGGGCGACACCATCAAATTCGGCGCGACCGTCACGCTGATCGACGAGGACACCGACAAGAAGGCGATCTGGCAGATCGTCGGCGACACCGAGGCCGACGCCAAGAAAGGCCGCATCTCGATCTCCTCTCCGCTCGCGCGCGCGCTGATCGGCAAGAAGAAAGGCGCTTCCGTCGAGGTCGTCGCGCCCGGCGGCGCCAAGGCGTATGAGATCGCCAAGGTGGACTGGAAGTAAGATCGTCCGACCGGATTTTGACGAACGGCCGGGGTCTCGCCCCGGCCATTTTTATGGCGGTCGATACGCAAGCCCTATGCGCGAGAAATCCATGCGAGCGCCCCGGATCATCCTGATCGCGACTGCTGCCATGATCAGCCTGGGACTTCCGCCCACCATGGCGGAGGATTCATCGTCATCGCCGCAGCCGGCATCGACGGATCGTCCCGTTCAGGCCGATCAACCTCGTTGCGCGCGATGGACCGACGAGTGCGTCAATTGTACGCGGGACAGCGCCGACGGCGTGCCGGTCTGCTCCAACATCGGCATGGCCTGCCAGCCCAAAAAGATTCGCTGTCTCGCGGACGCACCCGCGCAGGAGCAACCGCAACTCAAGTGATTCCAATGTCAGGGCATCACCCGGCCTGCACATTCCGCTCGCGCCGCGATTCCCGATCCATAAGCTGATGTCTGTTTTTGAATAAAACGTGCTTGTCCGGTGTTTCAACGTATCGTGATCCAACCGCCGCCGATTTATTGCTAGCGAGAGACCACGATTTTCTCAGCAGAGGGCTCATATGGCTATTGAAACGACCTTGAATTCGTGGGCGCCGCGCATGCTCAGCGTGCTGCGCATTGTGTCGGGACTGCTGTTCTTGCAGCACGGCATGGCCAAATATGTCGGCATCCCGGCGGTACAGCAGTTCGCCAATGTCTCCCCCACCACACCGAGCGGATTTGCCGGCATTATCGAACTGATCGGCGGCGCCCTGCTCGTTGTCGGCCTGTTTACGCGGCCGGTCGCATTTTTGTGCTCGGGTCTGATGGCCGCAGCCTACTTCATGGCACATGCGCCGAAGAGCTTCTATCCGATCCTGAACGGCGGCGAACTCGCCGTGCTCTACTGCTTCGTTTTTCTTTATTTCGTGTTTTCCGGACCGGGACCGTGGAGCGTCGACGCTGCACGGGGGCGGACCTGATCGTCACCCGAAGAATCTCACTCTCAAACCCGCGCCGTTGGCCTCGCCACGGCGCGGTTTTTCATGATGCAAGCCGAGGTGCCAATCAGCCTTGCGGCATCTTCAGTTCGAGCGGCACCGCCGGCGCATATTTCGAATTATGCAGCACCAGCGAGGTGCGGACGTTCTGCACATGCGGCGCGGCCGTCAGATGCGAGACGAAATCCTGAAACGTCGCCATGTCCGGCGCGACGCATTTGAGGATGAAATCCACCTCGCCCGACAGCATCCAGCATTCGCGCACCAAAGGCTGGCCGCGCACGAAATCCTCGAACGCCCGCAGATCGGCGTCTGCCTGGCTCGACAAATGAACCGCGGCGAACACGGTGACATCGAAGCCGAGCGTGCCCGGATCGAGCAATCCACGATAGCCCTGGATATACCCTTCCTCCTCCAGCGCCCGGACCCGGCGCAGGCAGGGCGGCGGCGAAATGCCGACCCGCTTGGCCAGCTCCACATTGGTGATGCGGCCATCCTCCTGGATCTCATGGAGAATCTTCAGATCGATTTCATCAAGCTCTTTCACCAGTCCGCCCACTATCCCGAATCCGCAGCCTTGGTCCGGTCGTTTTAGCCACCAGTGACAGGTTGCGCAATTTTATTGCGCGAGTTTGTAACCGTCCGTGTTCGCTGGGGAAAATTGTTTCAAGCGGGTTGCAAATCTTGCATGGCTGCAAAGATACCCTAGATTGGGTGCTGGGACAGTTCTCGACGCGGCGGCGCCGTTTCTCAGGCGACCCCGCTCCCTGCGCTAAAGAATTCTCTCAATTAAATCAAAGGGTCGATTATGGCCGCGCCTACTCACGCCAAGGTTGTCATCATCGGCTCCGGTCCGGCTGGCTACACCGCCGGCATTTACGCCGCGCGCGCGATGCTGGAGCCGATCCTGATCCAGGGCATCCAGCCCGGCGGACAGCTCACCATCACCACGGATGTGGAGAACTACCCGGGCTTCGCCGATGTCATCCAGGGTCCCTGGCTGATGGAACAGATGGAGAAGCAGGCGACCCATGTCGGCACGCGGATCGTGACCGATCACGTCAACAAGCTTGAACTCGGGCAGCGCCCCTTCCGCATCACCTGCGATTCCGGCGACGTCTATCTCGCCGAAGTGGTCATTCTCGCCACCGGCGCCCAGGCGCGCTGGCTCGGCCTGCCGTCCGAAGAAAAGTTCAAGGGCTTCGGCGTCTCGGCCTGCGCCACCTGCGACGGCTTCTTCTATCGCAACAAGAACGTCATCGTGGTCGGCGGCGGCAACACCGCGGTCGAGGAAGCGCTCTATCTCACCAACCATGCCTCGTCGGTGACGCTGGTGCATCGCCGCGACAGCTTGCGCTCCGAACGCATCCTGCAAGACCGGCTGTTCAACCATCCCAAGATCAAGGTGGTGTGGGACAGCGAGATCGAGGAAATCTGCGGCAGCGCGGACCCGGCGAAAGTCACGCATGTCCGTCTGAAGAATCTCAAGACCGGCGCGATCACCGAGCAAACCACCGATGGGGTGTTCATCGCGATCGGACATGCACCGGCAACCGAACTCGTCGCCGACCAGCTTGCGCTGAAGCCATCGGGCTACGTCCAGGTCGCGCCGCATTCGACCGCGACCTCGGTGCCCGGCGTGTTCGCGGCCGGCGATGTCGCGGACGAGACCTATCGACAGGCGGTGACGGCGGCCGGCCTCGGCTGCATGGCCGCCTTGGAAGCGGAGCGGTTCATCGCCGCACACGCGAGCGATCGCGCGGCGGCTGAGTAATCATGGGACGGACGCGGGACGGAATGGCCGACATGGATTGGGACAAGCTGAAGGTTTTCCACGCCGCGGCGGAAGCGGGAAGCTTCACGCATGCCGGCGAGCAGCTTGGGCTGTCGCAATCGGCGGTGTCGCGGCAGGTCAGCGCGCTCGAACAGGAATTGTCGGTGTCGCTGTTTCATCGCCACGCCCGCGGCTTGATCCTCACCGAGCAGGGCGACCTGCTGTTCCGCACGGCGCACGACGTCTTCATGCAGTTGCAGGCGGCGCGAGCGAAACTGACCGACAGCCGGGAGCGCCCGAGCGGCGACCTCAAGGTCACGACAACGCCCGGCCTCGGCATCAACTGGCTGATCCCCCGCCTCGGCGAATTCACCACGCTCTATCCGGAAATCCGGATCTCGATGATGGTGACGGACGAGGAACTCGATCTGTCGATGCGCGAGGCGGACGTCGCTATCCGCACCCGCAAGCCGACGCAGCCCGATCTGATCCAGCGCAAGCTGTTCTCGCTCGGCTTCCACGCCTATTGCTCGCCGGAATACGCCAAGCGTTTCGGCACGCCGCGTACGCTCGACGAGCTCGACGATCACCGTCTGATCATCCTGACCGACATCAACGCGCCGCAGCATCTGCAAAACCGAACCTGGCTGATCGAAGCCGGCCGCAACGGCGCCGGCCCGCGCGAGCCGTTTTTCAAGGTCAACAATGTGCTGGGTCTGGTGCGCGCCTGCCAGCAGGGTCTCGGCATTGCAGCCCTGCCCGACTATCTGGTCGAGGACACCAATCGCCTGATCCAGCTTTTCGGCGAGGCCGACTCGATCCAGCTCGATACGTATTTCGTCTATCCGGAAGAATTGAAGACGGTCGCCCGCGTTCAGGTGTTCCGTGACTTTATCGTGAGCAAGGCGCAGCGCTGGCCCTCGTAAGGCACGACCGCCGTGTCCGCATGACTGACATGCCCAACCGGCGCTTGCCTGTACTCCTGCGCGCGGCCGATACTTTCCCGGTGCTGAGGCTTCGCCGAACTGTCCCCCTCCTCCAGGGCGGAGCCGCTCAGCACCCCTTCCTGGAAGGTGATTGTGTTGACCGATCAGGGTCGAAACTAAAAAGCCGGGCGCATAGCCCGGCTTTTTTCTTGGCAGAGCGGTTCCAGACTAGCTCAGCTTAACCCTCGACAACCGCAAGGCGTTGCTGATCACGCTGATCGACGACATCGCCATCGCCGCGGCGCCAACCATCGGCGACAACAGCAATCCGAACACCGGATAGAGCACGCCGGCCGCGATCGGAACACCCGCCGCATTATAGATAAACGCAAAGGCCAGATTCTGGCGGATGTTGCTCATGGTCGCGAGCGACAGCTCACGGGCATGGACCAGGCCGATCAGATCGCCGCGCAGCAACGTGATGCCCGCGCTCTCGATCGCCGCATCGGTGCCGCCGCCCATCGCAATGCCGACATCGGCGGCCGCCAGCGCCGGCGCGTCGTTGATGCCGTCGCCCGCCATGGCGACACGGCGACCCTGCTTCTGCAAATGCTGCACCACCGCGCTCTTGCGATCCGGCAGCACATCGGCTTCGACGTCCTCGATGCCGAGTTGCGCCGCGACGGCCCGCGCCGTCGTCACATTGTCTCCGGTCAGCATCACGATGCGCAAACCTTCCTGCCGAAGCAGATCGAGCGCCCGTTTCGCCCCGTCCTTGATCGGGTCGGCGATCGCGATGACGCCCGCGACGCGGCCATCGACCGCGACATAGATCGCGGTGGCGCCCGACCCGCGCTGGGTCTCGGCGGCGGCGTCCATCTCCTTTGTCTCGATCCGCAGTTGCTGCATCAGCACGGCATTGCCGAGCGCGATCTTCTTTCCGCCGACCATACCGATCGCGCCCTTGCCGGACGGAGAATCGAAGTCCCGTACCTCCTCCAGCGCCAGTTTGCGATCCTTGGCCGCATTGAAAATGGCGGAGGCAAGAGGATGCTCGCTGGCGCGCTCGACACTTGCGGCGAGCCGCAGCACCTCGTTCTCGTCGAAGCCCTGCGCCGCCATGATGGCGACCACTTTCGGCTTGCCCTCGGTGAGGGTGCCGGTCTTGTCGATCACCAGCGTGTCGACGCGCTCCATGCGCTCCAGCGCCTCGGCGTCGCGCACCAGCACGCCGGCACGCGCGCCCCGACCGACGCCGACCATGATCGACATCGGCGTGGCGAGTCCCAGCGCGCAGGGGCAGGCGATGATGAGAACCGTGACCGCGGCAACCAGCGCGAACGAGAAACGCGGCTCAGGCCCGAAGATCGCCCAGGCCGCGAACGCCAGCACGGCGGAAGCGATCACCGCCGGCACGAACCATCCCGAGACGTAGTCGGCCAGACGCTGGACCGGCGCACGCGAGCGCTGCGCCTTTGCCACGAGGTCGACGATGCGAGCCAGCATGGTGTCGCGTCCGACCTTCTCGGTGCGGATCACCAGCGCGCCGCTCTGGTTCAGCGTTCCGCCGATGACCTGCGCTCCGACGGCCTTCGCCACCGGCATCGATTCACCCGTGACCATCGATTCGTCGACATAAGAGTGGCCATCGTTCACCACGCCGTCGATCGGGATCGCCTCTCCGGGCCGCACGCGCAGCATGTCGCCGACCGCAATCAGATCGATCGCGACGTCTTCCTCGCCATGCGGGCCGATGCGCCGGGCCGTCTTTGGCGCAAGACCGAGCAGCGCGCGGATCGCGCCCGAGGTTCGTTCGCGCGCGCGCAGCTCCAGCACCTGCCCGAGCAGCACCAGAACGGTGATGACCATTGCCGATTCGAAATAGACCGCGACCGCGCCATGGGCGTCGCGGAAGGCATCCGGGAAAAGCTGCGGCGCGACGGTCGCGACCACGCTGTAGAGATAGGCGATGCCGACGCCCATCGCGATCAGCGTGAACATGTTGAGATGACCGGTGACGACCGAACGCCAGCCGCGCTCGAAGAACGGCGCGCCGGCCCACAGCACCACCGGAGTCGCCAGCGCAAACGACAGCCAGTTGACCCAGGCCATCGGCAGAAAATGAAGTCCGAAGACGTGCGCGCCCATCTCGAGCACGAACACCGGCAGGGTCAGCACAAGACCGATCCAGAACCGGCGTGTCATATCGATCAGTTCGGGGTCGGGCTTGTCGTCGAGCGAAACCGTTTCCGGCTCCAGCGCCATGCCGCATTTCGGACAACTGCCCGGCCCGATCTGCCGCACTTCGGGATGCATCGGACAGGTATAGACCGCGCCGGGAATGACCGGCTCCGGTTCCTGTTTCGGCGCCAGATACTTCTCCGGATCGGCTTCGAAGCGGGTACGGCAACGATCGCAGCAGAAGAAATAATCCTGCCCGCGATAGGAAAATTTGCGGTCCGATTTTTTGGGATCGACCCGCATGCCGCAGACGGGATCGATCACCCGCCCGTCATCCGGCGCCTCGGCGGCAACCGTTCCATCATGGTGATGATGGCCGCCATGGTCATGCCCCTGATGCTGCGCAGCCTGCTTGTGCGCGCAGCAACTGGGGGTCGCGGTGTCTTTCGCCGGTTGATTCATCGCATCCATCGCTCTTGATCTTGATACCCCATGGGGGTATATTAGCGACATGCGCGACGAGATCAAGACATCCTGTCAAAAACGGTTGAAACGGATCGAGGGCCAGGTTCGCGGACTGAGCGAGATGATCGCCGCCGACCGCTACTGCATCGATGTGGTGACGCAGATTGCCGCAGCGCGCGCCGCTTTGCGCCGCGTGGAAGAAGAGATTCTGCGCGATCACGTCGCCCACTGCGTCGAACATGCGATCAGATCGGGAAACAAGGCCGATCAGCGCCGCAAGATCGCCGAACTGATGGATGTCGTGAGCCGCGCCGACCGCTAAAAATTCGAGATGCCGAGCGTTCATTTTCGCTGAAAGCGTGATGGTTTACGTACGGTTACCCGTCGATTCACGAGTTGTTACGTAATCCCTTCCTATGGTGCCGGACCATTTTACCTGGGCACCCGACATCATGCTGAAAGTCTACAACTGCATCGCGACGGCGCATGACCTGAGACTGGTTGTCCTCGCCGCATTCATCTGTACGCTTTCGTCGTTTGCCGCGACGCGCCTGTTGCACCACGCCATCGGCAGCCATAACCGGATGCGAATGTTGTGGCTCGGCGTTGCCGCCATCGCCATCGGCTTCGGAATCTGGGCAACGCATTTCATCGCCATGCTGGCTTTTACGCCGGGCGTTCCGAGCGGCTACAATATCGCGCTGACCTTCACCTCTCTGGTCGCAGCAATCCTGCTGACAGGCATCGGATTCGGAATCGCCATTGCCGATTGGCGTCATGGACCGTGGGTCGGCGGCGCATTCGTCGCAGGCGGCATTGCCGCGATGCACTACACAGGCATGGCCGCATTCGAGATCGCAGGCACGCTGATCTGGGATATGGACCTGGTCGCGGTATCGATCGCGCTTGGCGCCGTGCTCGGCGCTGCCGCGCTCGCTGTTGTGCTTCATAGCGAATCCAGCCGATGGCGGGCTGCCGGCGCCATCCTCCTGACGCTGGCGGTCTGCAGCCATCACTTTACCGGCATGGCGGCCGTCTCGATCCTTCCGGACCCCACTCAATCGGTGTCATCCACCGCCCTGCCGACGACGCCGCTGGCTATTCTGGTCTGCGTGGCAAGCTTCATCATCATCCTGCTGGCCCTCGGAGCCGTTGCGCTTGATGTACGGGAGCGCCATCGCGCCGAGCGCGAAGCGGACCGCATGCACGGTCTCGCCAATGCAGCAGTGGAAGGTCTTGTCGTTTGCGACGGCAACGTCATCGTGACGGTCAACGACAGCTTCGCCACTCTGATCGGTCAGCCGGCCGCGAGACTTGCCGGCTCCAGTGTCGAGTCCTGGCTCACGGACGATGCGGCGCGCACCAGCCTTTTCGCAAAATCAAATCAGGCGCTGGAAACCAATCTGCGTCGTCACGACGGCTCGATGATTCCTGCCGAAATCATGCGCCGGCAAATCGACTATGCCGGACGCCCCGCGCAGGTTCTCGCGGTGCGCGACCTGCGGGCTCGACGCAAGAGCGAACAGCACATCCGTTATCTCGCGCATCACGATGCGCTGACGTCGCTGCCGAACCGGACTTATTTCAACAGCCGGCTCGAAGAGGAAATCGCCCGCTGTCCGCAGGACAAGATGATCGCGGTGCTCTGTCTCGACCTCGACCGCTTCAAGGAGATCAACGATCTGTTCGGCCATGCCACCGGCGACAAGGTACTACAGACCGTGGCCCGCCGTGTCGGGAGATTGCTGGACGATAATCACATGATGGCGCGCCTTGGCGGCGATGAATTCGCCATCATGCTGACGGAGCTGTCGGAGGCCGATACCGCGCGCTCGTTCGTCGAACAGATTCTCAGCGCATTGCGGGTCAAGGGCGACACCCCGGAAACCGGCAGCATTTCATGCAGCATCGGCATCGCCACCTATCCCGACGACGCAACCGATCGGGAAACGCTGTTCACTCATGCCGACACTGCGCTCTACCGGGTCAAGACCGAAGGCCGCAGCGGGTACCGCTTCTTCGAGACCGATATGGGTCATGAGATGCGCGAGCGCCGCCGGATCGAGCACGATCTGCGCCAAGCCATCGCGCGCAACGAACTGCAACTGGTCTATCAACCGCAACTGGACGTTCAGACCGGCCAGGTGACCGGCTTCGAGGCGCTCCTGCGCTGGCATCATCCCGAACGCGGCAGCGTCTCACCCGCCGTCTTCATTCCGATTGCGGAAGAAGCCGGTGCGATCACAACGATCGGCGAATGGGTGCTGCGCCAGGCCTGCCGTGAGGCCGCCTCATGGACGCAGCCGCTCATGGTCGCAGTGAACGTCTCGCCAATGCAGATTTATGATCCCAATTTCGCGCAGACGGTTCACACCGTTCTGCTGGAGACCGGTCTGGAGCCGCGCCGGCTCGAGCTCGAAATCACCGAAACGGCTCTCATCCGTGAACTGAACCGTGCCCTGCTCTCCCTCCGGCAGATCAAGGCGCTTGGCGTGCAGATCGCGATGGACGATTTCGGGACCGGCTATTCGTCGCTCTCCAACCTGCGTGCCTTTCCCTTCGACAAGATCAAGATCGACGGCTCGTTCATCAAATCTGTCGACCATAATGATCAGGCGGCGACGATCGTTCGCACCGTGCTTGCGCTGGGACGCGGGCTGGGGTTGCCGGTCCTCGCCGAGGGCGTGGAGACCGCCGCCGAATTGCAATTCCTGCGGGATCAGAACTGCGACGGGATTCAAGGTTTTCTGATCGGCCGGCCGGCATCGATCCGTCAGTTCCGCGAGCTGACTCATGGCGGGGCGGCGACACGACCGCCGATCGCAAAGGCTGGCTGAGACTGAAAATCCACCTGAACGGGGATGGTACAGTTGGGTGGGATCGAACCACCGACCTCCGGATCCACAATCCGGCGCTCTAACCAGCTGAGCTACAACTGCATCCGTCGGGCCACCTCTCAGGGGAGGAGCGCGAACGCGCGGAAACTAGGTGCAACGCCGCACTTTGGCAAGACCGAGTCGCTGTTCGGCCGGCCCCGCTCCGCCGATTTCAGACATATTGTGGATGTCACGGCAGAGGCAAGAAGTTCGGACCCGACAAAAGCAGGCTGGACAAAAAAGTCCGGGCCAAAGACCCGGACTTCTCTCAATTTTTAAAGACGAAATCAGCGACAGGCGAAATCAGCCGACCGCCTTGAACGCTTTCGCCGCGCCGGCCTTGAACGGCTCGACGGTTTCGGTCGCCAGCTTCTGGCCGAGTTCGGTGAGATCCTTGGACTGGGCGGTGACAGCCTCGAATTGCTTGCGGGCATGCTCGTTCAGCAGCTCGAACGCCTCCGGGAAGGTTTTCACCGCAAGCAGCGCCTGGGCGAAGTCGAAGGCCGAAGTGGTGTTGGCCTTGGCAATATCCACCAGCTTGGCGGTGAAGTCGCCAACGCCCTTGGTAGCCGACGCGCAGGCCGCCTCAATGGCTTCGTTGTTGGTCTCGGCGACAGCCTTGAACTTCTGGTAGCCCTCGCGCGCGTGGCTCACGCCGGTTTCAGCGAAAGCGCGGACCTGCTCAGGGACCTGGAACGGAACGACAGTGGAGAACGGATCGGAGCTCATGGCAGACATCCTTTGATTGGGTTTCAAGCTGCCTGGTCTGAAGGCAATGGCGCAGCCACCGTGGCGACCCTCGCCAACAGCTTCTCAGTGATGAATATAGAAGCATTATTGTGCATTGCAATAAAAATATTGCAATGCACTTCAGGTATTTAAATACCTTACATATTGAGTACCCGAAATCCGCCCCGCTATTTCGGCTTGGTGGCGTCGAGCGCGGCCCTGGTCACCGCCTGCCCGATTTCCGACGCCTGATCGGCCAGCGTGCGCATCTGGGTCTGGACATACTCGGCATGCAGCCGCATGACCTCGGCGAGGTCGGTGGCATGGATCAACTGCTGCGCATAGGCCAGAGAGGCCTGCACGTTCTTTTCCGCGAAGGTGATGGCCTTGGCGCTGATCTCCTTGGCATTCGCCCTGGCGGCCTCGCCGGTGCCGTTAAACGTGGTCGCCGTTTGCTGCGCGGTCCCCATGAAGGCCTCGAACGCCTTGCGGGCCTGATCGAAGCTGGCTTCCGCCATGGAGCGCATCTCTTTTGGGATTTCGAACCGTTCGTTGCCGTCAGCCATGTGAATCGCTCCTGTTGAATCGCTTCCGTCCGCGTCCTGCGCCGCGCCGGGCGGTGGCCTCGCTTGGATTCGGAGGTCCAGATCGCAAATCGCCACCGCAGCATGCGCGGCCGCCATGACAACCTTCAGGCACGCATCGTGAACCTTTGAATATTTTTTGCAACGGTTTGGCTCGCCCCAAGGTTCACTCCCCCGAGCCACGAATTAAGGTTATCGGCGGTTTCGCAGGCAGGAGCGGCCCGTTGCCGTGGATTAGGCTCCCCTGCTCCTGATAATCATTTGTTAAGACTACGCACGGCCCGAGGCCGGCACATCCTCCCTTGCGAAAGACGCCCGACGAGACAGCATGAACCCGGTCGATCTGTCATTGCAGACCATCCGCGACCCAAAACTCGCGGCTCACGCCCTCAGCAGCGCCCCGGCGTTGATCTGGTCGAGCGATGGCGCGCGGATTCTGTGGGCCAATGCCGCCGGGTTGAAATTTCTCGGCGTTCCCGACCAGCGCGCGCTGGCGGACAAAGCGATCGGGCCCGCCGATCCGCACCGCCGCCAGGTGACGCAGCTCGCCGGGCGCCTGTCGCCAACCGGCGCATTGCGCCTCGAACGCCTGCGCGGATTTGGCGCAGCACCGGGCAACCTGATGACCTGCGCATGCGCCCGTCTCGCTTTCGGCAACGGCGTTGGCATTCTTGTCGCAGCGGCGCAGCCCGCCGGCCGCGTGCTTCCGCTGGAGGAACGGCTGACCGCCCTGATCGAGGGACTGGATAACCCCGCACTCGCCTTCACACGCGACGGCAGACTGGTCGGCGGCAATCGCGCCGCCGGATCGCTGCCGGACTTTGCGGCCGATGCACCGGAGATGCGGCTGCCGCCGCAAGGCGCGAGCCGCGATCCGGTCACCGTTTCCACATCGTTCGGCCCGATCACCCTGTATCGTGTCGGTCTCGATGCAGAGTCCGGCATCGTCGGACTGATCGCGCCGTCCGGTATCGAAAACACGATCGCGGAGACCGCATCTCCGCCACCCGTTCAACCCGGTGAACGGACGTGCGAGGGCGCCTTGGAAACGACTTCCGCCGCAGTGGAAGCGTCGCCATCCGCTCTGGATTCGTTTGTCGCCCCCGAATCGCCGATGGATACGCCTGCGGACACATCGGAGGCGGAATGGAACGACAACGACCCCAATCACGTCTTATCCGACGCCATCGAAGCACACCCCACGGAGACCGACGTGTCGCCTTCTCCAACGACAACGCCTCCTCCGTCGGAACATCGCCCATCTGGGGGGCAAACTACAGCCAGCGCTCCCTTCGATGACGAGTCATGGTCTCCGCGGCGACGTCACCCGCTGCGTTTCATGTGGCAGATGGATGCCGATGGCCGCTTCTCGCTCGGTTCGGATGAATTCACGCGCCTGATCGGCTGGCGCACCGCCGCTGCGTTCGGCCGGCTGTGGAACGAGCTCGCCGAAGCGCTCGACCTCGATCCGGAAGGCCGCGTGGCCGCTGCGATCGCAACCCGCGCGACCTGGAGCGGCATCGCCGTCAACTGGCCCGTTGACGGTCTGGGTGCGCGCCTGCCGGTCGAGCTGTCGGGCCTGCCGGTCTACGATCGCGACCGGCAATTCGCCGGCTATCGCGGATTCGGCATCTGCCGCGATCTGGAAGGATTGACGCGCCTCGCCGCGCAGCGCCGACACGATGCGCTGTTCGGCAATCCGCCATCCACAGCATCACCACAGGTTCCATCGTCGCCGGCGCAGACAACCGCGAGCCAGCATGCGACGTTCGCACCGGATCCCGCCCCGGGCAGCGAACCGCCCGCCGTGATCGAAACCCCGCCTTCACCTACTGAAACGGACCACACCGTGGATACATCTGCCGAGGATACACCCGCCAATGTCGTGCTGTTTCCCTCGGCTCAGGACACCCGCGCGCCGTCGCTGACGGCGACCGAGAACAGCGCCTTTCACGAAATCGCCCGGCAGTTGTCCGCACGGCTCGAAGCCGACAGCAACCGCGCATCCGATATCCCGCAGCAGGACGCCAAAACGGACGACGCAGTGGCGGCCGATGCAAGCGCACCGACTTCTCCGGCCGGGCACTCTCCGTCCTCACCGATGGTGGAGCAGCCCGATCTCCCGCTGCATGCGTACGCAACGCAAGACGGGCAATTGCTCGATCACATTCCGGTCGGCATGCTGATCTATCAGATCGACCGGCTGATCCACGCCAACCGCGCCTTCCTCGAGCACACCGGCTTTGCGAGCCTCGCCGCGCTCGACGAGGCGGGTGGCCTTGATGCCTTGTACGTCGAGCCGGGCAATTCCGACGAAACGACGCAAGGCGGCACGCCGGTGCTGATTTCAACGTCAGGCACGGCGGCCGCGCCCGCGCGCCTGCATGCCGTGACATGGGACGGTGAAAGCGCGCATGCGCTGATTTTCGCGCCCGCGCAGAATGTCCACCCCCAGCGCGATCTCGCGCCAACCGCTGCTGCGGCATCCGCCGACCAGATCGGAGCGGATGAGATGGCGGCCATCCTGGAGACCACGGCCGAGGGCATCCTGATCTTCGACGCAGCCGGTCATATCAGTTCCTGCAACCGCAGCGCGGAGGCGCTGTTCAACGTGCGCAGCGGCGACGTCAAAGGCCGCCCGCTGACCGAGCTGTTCGCGCCGGAAAGCCAGCGCGCCATCCTCGATTATATCGACGGCATCAAGGCTTCGGGCGTGGCGAGCCTGCTCGATCAGGGACGCGAGGTGCTCGGCCGCACGCCGAGCGGCAGCACCGTGCCGCTGTCGATGACGGTCGGCCGCACCGGCGCCGAAACCGGCCGCTATTTTGCGATCTTCCGCGACACATCGCCGGTCCGGACAGGCGAACCCCAATCGGCCCGCCGCAGCAACGATCAACTCGCCAATGCAAAAGCGGAAATGCTGACGCGCCTCAGCCACGAGATCCGCGCGCCGGTCAACGCCATCATCGGATTTTCCGAGGTGATGATCGACGAACGGTTCGGGCCGCTCGGCAATGAGCGCTATGTCGACTACATGAAGGACATCCGCGCCTCGGGCGAGCGCGTCATCGCCATCATCGAGGACATGCTCAACCTGTCCCGGATCGAATCCGGCAAGCTCGATCTTGCCTTGGTCGATCAGGACATCAATCCACTGATCGAACAGTGCGTCGCGGTGATGCAGCCCCAAGCCAATCGCGAACGCATCATCATCCGGACCTCGCTCGCGCATGCGCTCCCGACCGTGCGGGCCGATACCCGCGCCCTGCGGCAGATCGCGCTCAACCTGATCGGCAACTCGATCCACCTCGCCAATGCCGGCGGCCAGGTGATCGTCTCCACCGCGCTGACCGATCGCGGCGACGTGGTGCTGCGGGTGCGCGACACCGGCCACGGGCTGAACGAGAGCGAAATTGCCGCAGCCATGGCGCCGTTCCACACGCCGGCGGCATCCGATCACCTGCTGTCGAACAACAGCGTCAGCCTGCCGCTGACCAAGGCCCTGGTTGAAGCCAATGGCGGCCAGTTCCACATCAAGAGCGCGCCGCAAATCGGCACGCTGATCGAGGTGGTTTTCGCGCATACGACAGCGCAAGCCATCTGAGCGGCCCGCACTTTGACCACAAACACCGACCGCGCTCTGGAATTCCTATAAACAGAGCATTGCGCGACACTGCGTCGCGCATCACCTTTTCATCCGCACGCTAGATAAGGACAGGCCTCGCGCGCCGCGTCAGCAAGCCCGCGCCGCAGCGAGACTGTTTTCATATTCGGCGGAGCTTCCCATGTCGCATTTTCGTCCCACCGGTGCAGCGATCCTGGCGTGCGCGTTTGTCTGGAGCGCAGCGCCCGCCTCGGCCCAATCGGGCGAGGTCAACGTCTACAGCTACCGCGAAACCAAACTGATGCAGCCGCTGTTCGATGCCTTCACCAAGGACACCGGCATCAAGGTCAACGTGGTGTCGGCAAGCTCCGGCCTCGAGCAGCGCATCAAGGCCGAGGGCGCCAACAGCCCGGCGGACGTGATGCTGACGGTCGATATCGGCCGCATCGACGGCGCGGTGAAAGCCGAGATTACCCAGCCGATCAAGTCCGAAATCATCGACAAGACCGTGCCGGCGCAGTATCGCGATCCGGATGGCCACTGGGCCGGGATCTCGATGCGCGCGCGCGTGATCTACGCATCGAAGGATCGGGTGAAGCAGGATGCGATCACCTATGAGGAGCTCGCGGACCCGAAGTGGAAGGGCAAGATCTGCATCCGCTCCGGCCAGCACATCTACAACAACGCGCTGTTCGCCGCCTATGTCGCCCATCACGGCGAGGCCAAGGCCGAGGAATGGCTGCGCGGCGTGAAGGCCAATCTGGCGCAGAAGCCCTCCGGCGGCGACCGCGAGACCGCGCGCGATGTCGCGGCCGGCAAATGCGACCTCGGCATCGGCAACACCTATTACTGGGCGCTGATGATGAACAACGACCCGGACAAGAAGCCGTGGGCGGAAGCCACCAAGGTGATCCTGCCGACCTTCGCGGGCGGCGGCACCCATGTGAACTTGTCCGGCGTACTGCTGATGAAGAACGCGCCGAACAAGGCCAACGGCGTGAAACTGATCGAGTGGCTGGCGGGGGAGACCGCGCAGAAAATGTACGCCGATGCGAATTACGAATATCCCATTCGCGCCGGCGTTGCGGTCAATCCGACAATCGCCGGCTACGGAACGCTCAACGCCGACAAGCTGCCGGTCTCCAAGATCGCGGAGAATCGCAAGACCGCGTCGACCCTGGTGGACAAGGTCGGCTTCGATCAGTGACCCGAGCGGCGTGTCCGTCTGACGATCGGAAGATGCCCGGCTTATACCGGGCATCCTTGTCTTGTCGGTCGCACGCGTGAAAAGACAAATACCTCGAAGGCGACCACCACGATCATGACGATGCGCGGCCCATATATTTTCCGGAATTGCCCGTCCCGATGACACCGGCACGCTCCACGGAAGCGATTGTTCTGCTAGCCGCCGGCCTTGCCGCGGCGCTGGTGGCGACCCCGGTGATCAGCATCGCCGTGCTGGCGCTGCAGCCGACGGCCGATCTGTGGTCGCATCTGCTCGCCTATGTACTGCCGGGCACCATCAGCGACACCGCGCTGCTGCTGGCCGGCGTCGGCGTGGTTACGCTCGTGATTGGCGCCGGCACGGCATGGCTGATGTCGTCGCACGATTTTCCGGGCCGCCGCTTTTTCGTCTGGCTGATGCCGATGCCGCTGGCGATCCCGACCTATATCGGCGCCTATGTCTATGTCGATCTGTTCGAGCCGCTCGGCCTCGCCCATCAAGCCCTCGGCACGGTGCTGATGCCAGCGACCGCGGCCGCGTGGCTGCCGAGCATGCGCTCGCTGCCCGGCGCCATCCTGATCATCGGCCTCGTGCTCTACCCTTACGTCTATCTTTCGACGCGAGCGATGTTCCAGACCCAGGGCACCGACGCCATCGAAGCGGCGAAGACTTTGGGCGCGCGGCCGCTGACCATCTTCTGGCGCGTCTCGCTGCCGATGGCTCGCCCGGCGCTTGCTGTCGGCCTCGCGCTGGTGGCGCTGGAGACGCTCAACGACATCGGCGCCAGCGAATATCTCGGCGTGCGCACGCTGACGGTCTCGATCTTCGCGACCTGGCTCAACCGCAGCAGCCTTGCGGGCGCCGCGCAGATTTCCGCATTCGCGCTGATCGTGGTCGCGCTGATTGTCATGCTGGAGCGGCAGGGCCGACGCCATCGTCTCTATGCCGACTCGGATCATCCGCAGATCGCGCGTTGCACCGCGCTGACCGGCGCGCGGCGCTGGCTGGCGACCCTCGCCTGCGCCCTGCCGGTGCTGCTCGGCTTTGTCGTCCCGCTGCTGTTTCTGGCGCGCGAGAGCCTGCGGCGCGGCCTCGTCTCGCACAGTTCCATCGCGCTGTGGCAAGATGCGCTCAGTTCGCTCGCCTTCGCCACCATCGCAACGCTGATCGCACTGGTGCTGGGACTCGCGAGCGTGCTGGCCCATCGCTGGTCGCCGACCTATTGGCGTGAGGTCCTCACCGGCCTTGCCCGCGCCGGCTATGCATTGCCGGGATTGGTGCTCGCGCTCGGCCTGCTGACGCCGCTGCTCGCGCTCGACAATGGCCTTAGCGCACTTCTCAAGACGCTCGGCTTCGCTTCGCCAGGCCTCGTCATCATCGGATCCGGCGCAGCCGTGGTGATCGCCTATGTGATCCGCTTTCTGGCGGTGCCGGCCGGCTTCATTCAGGCCGGCTTTGCCCGCATCCCGCGCGACTATGACGACAGCGCGCGGATTGCCGGCGCGCCGCAGGCGACCATCTTGCGGAAAATCCATCTGCCGCTGCTCACGCCCGCGTTGCTCGGCGGCGCGATCATCGTGTTCGTCGATTGTCTGAAAGAACTGCCGGCCACCCTGCTGCTGCGGCCGCTCAATGTCGAGACGCTCGCCACCTCGATCTATCAATATGCGAGCCGCGGCAGCTTCGAGGACGGCGCGCTCGCGGCGCTGCTGATCGTGGCCGCGAGCATTGGTCCGGTGGCGTGGCTGACGCGGTTTGCCGACGTGCCGACCGGGCCGGCGTAAGCAGGCTACCCCAGCGCCACGGTGTAATTGGCTTCGGTCTTGGCCTTGACCTCGTCGAGCGTCACGCTATCGGCCAGTTCGATCAACTGCATGCCGCCGGGGCCATGCTTGTCGATGGTGAACACCGCAAGATCGGTGATCACCAGATCGACCACGCCCTGCCCGGTCAGCGGCAACGTGCAGCGATGCAACAGCTTCGCACCGTCCTTGGCGCTGTGCTCCATCACCACCACGACGCGCTTGACGCCGGCGACGAGGTCCATCGCGCCGCCCATGCCCTTGACCATCTTGCCGGGGATCATCCAGTTGGCCAGATCGCCGTTCTCGGCCACCTGCATCGCGCCGAGGATCGACAGGTCGATATGCCCGCCACGCACCATCGCGAAGGAATCGGCGCTGGAGAAATAGCTGGTGGTCGGCAGTTCGGTCACCGTCTGCTTGCCGGCATTGATGAGATCGGGATCTTCCTCGCCCTCATAAGGAAACGGCCCGGTGCCGAGCATGCCGTTCTCACTCTGCAACTGCACATCCATGCCGTCCGGAATGTAGTTCGACACCAGGGTCGGAATGCCGATGCCCAAATTGACGTAATACCCGTCGCGCAATTCCTTCGCTGCGCGGGCCGCCATCTGTTCGCGGGTCCAGGCCATTGCAATCTCCTCTGAGAATCTTACGCGCGCTGGCGCACGGTGCGCTGCTCGATATGCTTCAGCGCCGGATCGGCCTGAACGATGCGCTTGACGAAAATACCGGGGGTATGGATCTGATCCGGATCGATCTCGCCCGCCGGCACCAGATGCTCGACCTCGGCGATGGTCATGCGCGAGGCGGTCGCCATCATCGGGTTGAAGTTCCGCGCGGTCTTGCGATAGACGAGATTGCCGGCGGTATCGCCCTTCCAGGCATGGACGATCGACAGATCGGCGAACAGCGAGCGTTCCATAACGTATTTCTCACCGTCGAATTCGCGAATCTCCTTACCTTCCGCGATCACCGTGCCGACGCCAGTCTTGGTGAAGAACGCCGGAATGCCCGCGCCACCGGCGCGAATGCGCTCCGCCAGCGTGCCCTGCGGATTGAATTCGAGTTCGAGCTCGCCGGCGAGATACATCTGCGCGAAGGTCTTGTTCTCGCCGACATAGGACGAGATCATCTTTTTGATCTGCTTGTTGGCGAGCAGTTGTCCCAGACCGATGCCATCGACCGCGGCATTGTTCGAGATCACCGTGAGATTCTTCACGCCAAGCTCGCCGATGGCGTTCGCCAGGGTCTCCGCGATCCCGCAGAGGCCGAAGCCGCCTGACATGATCGTCATGCCATCCTTGATGACGCCCTCAAGCGCCGATTTTGCGTCGGGAAAAACCTTGTTCATGTGCTGCAAACCCGGGGGAAAGAGAAATGGCGAGCGCGGCCGGTGGTCTCTATTAGGCTCAATCGCGAAAACTCGTCAATCGGACTCAACGGTGAGACGCGCCGCTCACCGCGCTTTCATTGACAGCTGCGCCAAAACGGCGATTTGACAGGTGGAACGAAGCACTTACGGCCTTGAAAGCGTCAAGAAAACCGATCAAGTTGCGCGCCATTGAATGCTGGCCGCCGGCGGCCGGTTTAGCCAGACCCTGATCGGATCGCCCACTTGACCATGGCCCACGGGATGAAGCGCCTCGGGACGCTTGCTGCGGCGGCTCTCGGCCTTTTGCTGGTCGGGCTGATGGCGGCATCCTGGCTGATCGATCGCGACCAGGTGCGCCGGGCCGTGGAAACCCAGATCCGCGCGGCCACCGGTCTCGACCTCGTGATCGGCGGCAAGACCGAAGTTTCGGTATTTCCGGCCAGCTATGTGACGCTGTATCAGGTCGGGTTCAAACACAGCGGCGATGGCGCCGACATGCTCACCGCCGAAGCCCTGACCGCCAATCTTGGTCTGCTGCCTATCCTGGCCGGGCATTTCGAGATCACCGATCTTTCCCTGCTCAATCCCAGGATCAACATCGTCCGCACCGCCGAGGGCGGCAGCAACTGGACGCCGATCCTCGACGCCCTCGCCCGCTCCATGAAGCCGGGCGGCAAGCCTGCGATCTCGTTCTCCGAAATCCGCATCATGCAGGGCGCCATCGATTATCGCGACGACGCACGGCAGATTTCGGAAAAACTGAGCGGCATCGATCTGTCGCTGGCGTGGCCCTCGATCGCGCGTTCCTTCGCCGCGACCGGCCATTTCGACTGGCACGGCGAGCGCCTCGAAAGCAGCCTGAGCGTGACCGACTTCGCCGCGGCGATTTCCGGCGAGCGCACCGGGCTGAAAGCACGACTGGTCGGCGCCCCGTTGAAACTCGCCTTCGACGGCATCATCGCCAACCGCAGCAGCCTGCTGCTCGAGGGAACGCTGACCGCGGACAGTTCCTCTCTTCGCAACCTGCTGCGCTGGACCGGGCACGGCCCGATCGGCGACGGCGGATTCGGGCGTTTCAATCTGAAAGCACGCGCCAATGTCGTCGGCGACTCCATCGCGCTCACCAATGTCAATGTCGATCTCGACGGCAACGCCGCCGAAGGCGTGCTGACCTACAACAGCACGACCGGCCGGCCGACGCTGCAGGGAACGCTGGCCGCCGACGCGCTCGATCTCACGCCCTATATCGGCGCGGTGCGGCTGCTCGCCAACGGCGCGCGGGACTGGAGCCGGCAAGCCTTCGATCTGCGCGGCCTGTCGGCGACCGACCTCGACATGCGCTTGTCCGCGGCAAAGGTCACCATCGGCTCGTCGAAGCTCGGGCGCACCGCCGTCGGCGCCAACCTGCGCAACGGTGCATTGGCGCTGAGCATCGGCGAGGCGCAGATCTATCGCGGCATCGTCAAGGGCTCGCTTGGCCTCACCCGAACCAATGACAATGCCGACATCAAGGCCCAATTCCGCTTTACCGATATCGACCTCGAAGCCGCCGTTAGCGAGATGTTCGGCGCACGCAAACTGAGCGGGCGCGGCGACCTCGGCGTGTCGCTGGAGGCGTCCGGCGCCAATCCCTTCAGCCTCGCGCAATCCTTGACCGGCGCCGCGACGCTGACCGGACACGACGGCGCCATTTCGGGCTTCAATGTCGAACAATTGCTGCGGCGTCTGGAGCGCCGTCCACTGTCGGGGGCGGGCAATTACCGCAGCGGCACCACGCCGTTCAACACGCTGAAGGTCGCGCTCAGCATCGATCATGGCGTCGCGACCGCCGATGAAGTCCAGATCGAAGGACCGGGAACGCGCGTGGCCATCACCGGCACGACTTCCATTCCGTCACGTGAATACGATCTGAAAGGCGTGGCAAGCCTGGTGCCGGTCTCCGACAACACACAAGCCTTTCAACTGCCGTTCGTGGTGCAAGGCCCGTGGGACGATCCGCTGATCTTCCCGGATTCCGACATCCTGATCCGCCGCTCGCCGGCCACCGCGCCGCTGCTGGATTCGCTCAAGGGCCATTCTGCGCGCGATGCGGTCAAGGCCGTCATCGACCGTTTCACCGGCAACAAGAAAACGCAGTCTGACGGCGCGCACGGCGGCACCACTAACGGATCAGCCGCGCACACACCTCCATCACCGAGCACGGCCAATCCGCCGGCCGCGGCTCCGTCACAGCCTCCCGCCGCCAACGCCAATTAAAGCGGCGCGGCGCTTTCGCCCTGCCTGCTCGATAGTTTCGATGCGAGCGACGCCGCAACGATGACGGCCGCGACACCCGCGATCACCAGCGTGCAGATCGCGTTGATCTCCGGCTTCACCCCAAGCCGCACCTCCGAATAGATCCGGATCGGCAGTGTCGAGGAGCCGGGGCCGGTGGTGAAGCTCGCGATCACCAGATCGTCGAGCGACAGCGTGAAGGCCAACATCCACCCCGCCACAATCGAGGGCAGGATCAGCGGCAGCGTGACTGCGACGAAAGCCCGAGCCGGTCCGCAACCCAGATCCATCGCCGCTTCCTCAAGACTGCGGTCGAGGCCGCCGAGCCGCGATTGCACCACGACGGTGACGAAACACATCGTCAGCGTGGTGTGGGCGATGGTGACGGTCCAGAATCCGCGCTCGGCATTGACCGCGACGAACAACAGCAGCAGCGACAGGCCGGTGATCACCTCCGGCATCACCAGCGGCGCATACAGCATGCCGGAGAACAGCGTCCGGCCGCCGAAGCGCCCGCCGCGCGACAGCGCAACGGCCGCGAGCGTGCCGAGCAGGGTCGCCAGCGTCGCCGACATCACGCCGACCCGCAGGCTCATCCACGCCGCCGACAGCATCGCTTCGTTGTCGAGGAGTTCGCGATACCAACGCAGCGACCAGCCGCCCCATACCGTCACCAGACGCGAGGCATTGAAGGAATAGATCACCAGAATGACGATCGGCAGGTACAGAAACGCAAGGCCCAGCACCAGCGAGACGATGTTGAAGGACGAGGGCCTGGTCAGTGGGCGAACGGCCATGATCAGCGCGCCCGCTCGAGCTGCCGGCTCTGCAGCTTCTCGTAGACCAGAAGCGGCGCGAGCAGCAGCACCAGAAGAACGATGGCAATCGCCGAGGCGACCGGCCAATCCTTGTTGGTGAAGAATTCAAGCCACAGCATCTGGCCGATCATCATCCGGTCCGATCCGGCCAGCAGGTCCGGAATCACGAACTCACCCGCGATCGGGATAAAGCACAGCAGCGCCCCGGCCCCCACGCCCGACAACGACAACGGGAACGTCACCAGCCAGAATGCCTTCAGCCGCGAGCAGCCAAGATCGGCGGCGGCTTCGAGCAACGAACCGTCCATCTTCGACAGCGTGGCGTAGAGCGGCAGGATCATGAACGGGAAATACGAATAGACGATGCCGATATACATCGCCGTGTCGGTGGCGAGCCATGTCAGCGGCTTGTCGATGACATGGAGAGCAAGCAGCAGCGAATTGAACAGGCCGTCATGCTGCAGAATGTTGATCCAGGCGTAGATGCGGATCAGGAACGAGGTCCAGAACGGCACGATCACCAGCGTCATCGCGATCGGCTGCCAGCGCGGCGGCAGACGGCTCATGCCGTACGCGACCGGATAGCCGATTGCGAGCAGCATGGCGGTGGAGGCAATGGCGACGAAAAGACTGCGGAGATAGGAGAAGATGTAGATATCGTCCGACACCAGCAGCTTGAAATTCTCGGCCGAGAACATCGTGAACGCGGACGCCGCCGCGTCCCGGCCGGCAGCGAGGTCGAATGTCGGCAGATAGGGCGGCTGCGCGATCGTGGTTTGCGACAGCGCGATCTTCAGCACAAAGCCGAACGGCACCAGGAAGAACAGCAGCATCCAGGCATAGGGTGCGATCGCCGCAAATCGTGCCGGCCGGGTGAAGATGTTCCGCGCGCTCATTGCTCGAGCACCACGCAATCATCCGGCGCGAACGAGGCGATGACGCGCTGTCCCGTGACAAAGGCTTCGGAGGCACGCCGCGTCGCATTTGGGGTCGAGACCCGCAACGCAACACCGTTGTCCAGTGTCACCCGATAGACCGACGCACCGCCAAGATAGCCGATTTCGGCGATGCGGCCCGCATAGGCGTTGACCGCGCCTTGCGGCGCGGCGTCAGCGGACAGCATGATTTTCTCCGGACGCACCGCGATCGCGACCGCCGCGCCGACTTTCGCCGATCCGCCGGCGATCACCGAGGCGCCGCCTTCGGATGCCACCGTCACGCGGCCGTCGCTGAATTGCGCGACTCGTCCCTCGATAAGGTTGATGTCGCCGACAAAGCCCGCGATCCAACGCGAGTTCGGCGCTTCATAGAGCGTACGTGGCGCCGCCACCTGCACCAGGCGTCCACCGTCCATGACGCCGATGCGGTCGGCCATAGTCATCGCCTCGCTCTGATCATGCGTCACGACAATGAAGGTCATGCCGAGCTGACGCTGCACTTGCAGCAGCTCGGCCTGGGTCTCTTCGCGCAGCTTCTTGTCGAGTGCGCCGAGCGGCTCGTCCAGCAACAACATGCGCGGCCGTCGCGCCAGCGAACGCGCCAGCGCCACGCGCTGACGCTGTCCGCCCGAAAGCTGATCGGGGCGGCGCTTTTCCATGCCCTGCAGCCGCGCGAGCGCGACCATTTCCGCGACCCGCGCCGTGATATCGGATTTCGGCAAGCCCGCGCGCTTCAACCCGAACGCGATATTGGCTTCTACGCTGAGATGCGGGAACAGCGCGTAGCTCTGGAACATCATGTTCACGGGGCGCAGATGCGGCGGCACCGGCGCGATATCTTGTCCGTCGAGATAGATCTGCCCGTCGTCGGGGGTTTCGAATCCGGCCAGCATCCGCAGCAGCGTGGTCTTGCCACAACCGCTCGGCCCCAGCAGCGCGAAGAACTCGCCGGCGCCGATCTCAAGCGACAGGCGGTCCACAGCCGTCACGCCGCCAAAGCGCTTGCTGACATCGTTGACGCGCAACAACACGGCGCGGCGCTGTTCCGGCAGATCGCTGGTCATCGGCCCCTCCCCGCCTCGCGCCCTATCACGATAACGCGCACCCGTTCAAGCATCGGGACGCCTCGCGCCAATAGGTCGCGATCGGCCCGCCGGCGAAACGGCGAATTATGGGTGAAAGCCGCGGATTCAGCCGGTCTTGCGCACCATCGCCGGCGGCGTGCGCGGCGTGCGGCCGACCCAGGCATCGTATTGCGCGATCGACGCCGGCTTGCCGAGGAAATAGCCCTGCACCTGATCGCAGGATTCCACCGCCAGGAAGCTCAACTGCTCCTGGGTCTCGACGCCTTCAGCAACGATAGAGATGTCGAGACCATGGCCGAGCCCGATCATCGAGCGGATGATCGCGGCGGATTGCGAGTTGCGGCCGAGATTCATCACGAAGGTCCGGTCGATCTTGATCTTGTCGAACGGGAAGGCTTGCAGATAGGTCAGCGACGAGTATCCGCTGCCGAAATCGTCCATCGCGATACGCACGCCAAGCGCTTTCAGGCGGCGCAGCAGCGCCAGACCGCGATCGAAATCGTCGATCAGCACGCCTTCGGTGATTTCAAGCTCGAGGCGACCGGGGGTGAGGCCCGTTTCGAGCAGAATCGAATGCACCAGGCTGACAAGATCTCCGTGCATGAATTGCGCTGGCGACAGGTTGACGGAGATTTGCAGACGGCGCGGCCATGAAGCCGCCTCGCGGCAAGCCTCGCGCAAAATCCACTCGCCCATCTCGACAATCAGGCCACTTTCCTCGGCGAGCGGAATGAAATCGCCGGGTGATATGGAGCCGCGGGTCGGATGGATCCAGCGCGCCAGCGCCTCGAACCCGATCACATCGTCGCCGGTGGGCTGATGGCGGGCATGCGCCTGCGGCTGATAGTGCAGCAGCAATTCGCCGTTGCGGATCGCCTTCGACAGATCCTGGTGCAGGGCGCGGCGGTTGCGAATCTGCTGATCCATCTCCGCTTCGTAGAAGCTGACGGAGCCACGCGACTTCGCCTTGGCACGAAACAGCGCGGCATCGGCGTTGGCGAGCAGCGAGGCGCCGTCGGTGCCGTTGCGCGGGAAGATCGAAATGCCCATGGTCAGACCGACACGAATGATCTTGCCATCGAGCACGAATTCTTCGCCGATCATCTGGGACAGGTGGCTGGTCACGGTCTTGGCGGCGTCCGGCTGCGCGCCGTCGATGATCAGGCCATATTCGTCGCCGCCGAGGCGGGCGACGACACCACCCTCGACCGCCCGCTCGATCCGCTTGGAAACCTCGATCAGCAGCTTGTCGCCAATCTCATGGCCGAAGACGTCGTTGACTTCCTTGAAGCGGTCGAGGTCGACCGAGACCACCGCAAATTCCTCGTTGCTGCCGCTGCAGGCATCGATCAACTGCTCCAGCGCCTGCAGGAAGGCGGCGCGATTGGGCAGCCCGGTCAGGCCGTCATGATAAGCCATATGCGCCATCCGCGACTCGGTCTCGCGGCGGTCGGTGATATCCTCGCTGGTCTTGATCAGATATTGCGGCTTGCCGGCCTCATCAAACACGGTGACACGCCGCGTCGCGAACAGGCGGAGTCCCGCGTCGGTCGGGATCGGATGTTCCTCGGTGACGAGGCCGCCCTGCTTCACGGCCGCGTCGTCGCGCATCGAGATGAATTTGGCGGCCGCCTCGGGGTGCACGTCCTCAACCGTATGGTCGATGACTTCGGCGCGCGTGCGGTTGAGGATGGCTTCGGCGCTGCGGTTGGCCAGCACAAATTTTCCGTCGCTAAGACGCTTGACCAACAGCGCGGCGGGAATGTTGTCGACCACGAGCTCGAGGAACTTCTTGGTGCTTTGCACTTCGAGGGACATCGCCTTGCGACCGGTCATGTCCTCGAGCATCGCAATCAGATATTCGGGCTCGCCATGCTCGTTGCGGACGATGATCCGATTGCTGACGATGTCTCTGATGCCTCCGCCATGATCGACGGAAAATTCGTGGCGACACTGGCCGGTCGGAGATTCGATCGCATCGCGATCATGCTGCCTGAAGCCCGCGGCAATCTCGGCGGAGAACAGTTCGGCAGGCGTGCGCCCTATGATCTGATCCCTCGGCCGGCGCGTCAGTTGTTCGAACGCCCGGTTGACCAGCGTAAAGCGGCCATCCTCGATCGTCTTGGCGACCACGCAGACCGGGATGTTGTCGATGACCGATTCCAGGAAATTCTTGGCCGCCGCAAGTTGCGTGGACAGAGCGCGCTGCTCGGTGCAATTCTCGTGCGTCGAGACCACGCCGCCGCTCGGCAGGATATGGCGCTTGACGGAAATCGACCGCCCATTCACCAGATTGCAGACGTGTCCTTCATTGTCCGCGGCGTCCCTCGAATAGTGATCGATGCTGCCGGCGAACGTGCCGCGCTCCGCACGCAGGGCCAGCAGATCGCGCCCGGTCATGCCCTTGCGGATATCGGCGCGGGTCAGTCCGTAGAGTTCGAGATACCGATCGTTGCAATAAACCACGCGCTGCTGCGCGTTCAGCATCACGATGCCCTGGCTGAGATTGTTCAGCGCCGAGGCGACAAAAAACTCGCGGCGGGCATTGGCGCGCCTCGCCTTGCGCAGCGCCGCCATGATCCAGAGCACGAGGCCGCCCAGAAAAACGAAAATGACAAAGCCGGTGATGAGCATCTGCCAGATCATCACCACGGCCTCTTCAGGACGGTGCTCGACGGTCAGATTGTCGGATGCGAACGGTGCCCATGCGCGCGCGACCTGCGAAGACAGGAGCATAAAGAGGCAGCCCCCGCCCGCGCGGAGTGCCTTCGATCCCGCCTGCTTTTGCCAAATCGACATTGTGTCTCGCAGAAACCTTCATGCGAAGTCTCTGGCTGAAGCAGTTTGAATCAGGTAAACGTGTACCCTCTGAGCGGGCAGTTATTTCTCAAGCGCAGCCAATTGGTCCCGCATGCTTAACGCCCTCCTAATGACAGTCCCCCTGACCGATGCCGGCCCAATCTGAACCGCGTGCTCGCCCGCACCGCCGCGGCCGCAACAGGAGGCGGCATGGATCATATTGAGTGCGTCGTCGTCGGAGCGGGAGTGGTCGGTCTGGCGATTGCCCGGCGGCTGGCGCAGGCCGGCCGAGAGGTGGTGGTGCTGGAGGCGGCGGCAGACATCGGCACCGGCACCTCGTCGCGCAACAGCGAAGTGATCCACGCCGGCATCTATTATCCCGCCGGCAGCCTGATGGCGCGGCTGTGCGTCAGCGGCAAACAGGCCCTGTATGAATTCTGCGCCGCTCATGGCGTGCCGCATCGCCGCTGCGGCAAGCTGATCGTCGCCACCTCGGAGCAGGAAAGCGCCAGACTGCTGGAGATCAAGGCGCGCGCCGAAGCCAACGGCGTCACCGACCTTGAGGTGCTCACCGCCGGCGAGGCTCAGGCGCGCGAGCCGGCCCTCGCCTGTGTCGGGGCACTGCTGTCCCCTTCAACCGGCATCATCGACAGCCATGCCTACATGCTGGCGCTACGCGGCGATGCGGAGAATAGCGGGGCGGCTTTCGCCTTCCGCGCCCCGTTGCTTCACGTCAAGGCGGACACCGGCGGGTTCATCGTCGAAGCCGGCGGTGAAGAGCCTCTCACCATGACATGCCGCCTGCTCGTCAACGCGGCCGGCCTGCAGGCCACCGCCGTGGCGCGCCTGATCGACAGCCTTCCGCTCGCACACATTCCGCCGACATATTTCGCCAAGGGCAACTACTTCAGTTGCACCCGGCGGGCCCCGTTCTCGCACCTGATTTATCCGGTGCCCGAACCCGGCGGGCTCGGCGTCCATCTGACGCTCGACATGGCCGGTCAGGCGCGGTTCGGTCCGGATGTCGAATGGGTGGACACGCTCGACTACGCGGTCGATCCGGCACGCGCGGAGCGCTTCTATCCGGCGATCCGGCGCTATTGGCCCGATCTGCCGGATGGCGCGCTGATCCCGGCCTACTCCGGAATCCGGCCCAAGATCGTGCCTCCGGCGGTCGCGGTGCAGGATTTCCTGATCCAGGACCGCCAGTCTCACGGGCTCAACGGATTGATCAACCTGTTCGGCATCGAGTCGCCGGGGCTGACGTCATCCCTGGCGATCGCCGATCATGTGATGACGCTGCTCGACGCCTGACTGGAGCACGGATTTCCGGCCCCGGCTCTGAAGCCGATTATTCCGTACATCCACCACGCGCCGGATGATGGGACATCACCGGCGAGTGTCGGTTTCAGGTGAATGCGGAATTTGATTCCGGTGCTTCAGTGGACTGTCGCGCCCTTGGCGAGTTTGATGCGCTCGATTTCGTCCTTCAGGACCAGCTTGCGACGCTTCAGTTCGATGATCCGGCTGTCGTCGGTCGACAGATGCCGGAGGGCTTCGTGCAACTCGTTTTCGAGACTGCGGTGCTTGCGTTCCAGTTCAACGAGATGCGCCTCAATTGCCATAAGAAGTCTCCTTCTCTCGTGGGCCCCGGTGGAAATCTGGACAAATCAGTCTACATCATCGTTTCAAACTGTCGACTGGGGATAGATGAAACGACCGCTCGGATTTCTCCGTGTTCGCAATGAAGTACTGAAATGCTATTGCGACATTTTAGCCAAATCAGGACTATTTGAGGACGGCTGGCTCTCGGGTGCTTTTTCTGCAATGAAGACAAGGCACCGTTCGGCTGAGTCCGCGATGCAGCTACCTGTTGCGCGTCACTGCGCAAACGATCACGTCGGGACGCCACTTAAGTCGATACGCCATGGCAGAGCAGGACAATCACGAATTTGGCCTCGAGCTTGCGAGGTTGCAGCAGGAACATCGCGACCTCGACGCTGCGATCGAGGCGCTGCAGCATTCGCCGGCGCCGGACCTGCTGCGGTTGCAGCGCTTGAAGAAACGAAAGCTGCAGTTGCGCGACCGCATCGCCTTTCTGGAAGATCAGATTACCCCCGACATCATCGCCTGACACCCGGATCGGGCCGCGTGGCCGTTTTGTCACGCGCCGGCCGTGGCTTCGGCAAAGCTGCATTCCCGGTGGATTTTGCCGGCACTTACCGATATTGACCATGAATGCAGCGAGGCTCCCGCGCCGGTTGTCCGGCACCGGCCCGCCTCTATAATCCCTTGCTCTTTTTCCGGATTCCTCTGACCAGCCGCCATGTCCCCTCCCGTCGCCATCATCATGGGAAGCCAGTCCGACTGGGAGACCATGCAGCATGCCGCCGCCACGCTGACCGCGCTTGAGATCGCCCATGAGCGGCTGATCGTTTCCGCCCACCGCACGCCGGACCGCCTGTATGCCTTCGCCAAGGGGGCAAAAGCGGCGGGCTTCAAGGTCATCGTCGCCGGCGCGGGCGGCGCGGCCCATCTGCCCGGCATGACCGCGGCGCTGACCGAACTGCCGGTGTTCGGCGTTCCGGTGGAATCCAAGGCGCTGTCGGGCGTCGATTCGCTTTATTCAATTGTGCAAATGCCCGCCGGCATTCCGGTCGGCACCTTGGCCATCGGCAAGGCCGGCGCTATCAATGCGGCGCTGCTCGCTGCAAGCGTTCTGGCGCTCACCGACACCAAGCTTGCCGCACGGCTCGCCGCCTGGCGCAAGCAACAGACCGAGGCCGTCAAGGAACGGCCGGAGGATTCCGCGTGACATCGAACAAGCAGGTGGCGCTGAAGCCCGGCGACACCATCGGAATTCTCGGCGGCGGACAATTGGGACGGATGCTGGCATTGGCCGCGGCCCGTCTTGGCCTCAAGGCCCAGGTGTTTTCTCCCGATCCGGACTCGCCCGCCTTCGACGTGGTGCAACACGCGACCTGTGCCGAATATGCCGACGTCGAGGCGCTGGAACTGTTCGCCGCCGACGTCGACGTCATCACCTACGAATTCGAGAACGTGCCCGCCGCCACCGCGATGATCCTGTCGGCGCGGCGCCCGGTGCTGCCCAACACCAAGGTGCTGGAGACCACGCAGGACCGGATCGCCGAGAAGGATTTCGTCACCGCGCTCGGCATCCCGACCGCGCCCTACGCCAGCGTCGCCTCAGCGCAGGACCTGATCGACGCCATCGGCAAAATCGGCTTGCCCGCCGTGCTGAAGACGCGCCGTTTCGGCTATGACGGCAAGGGCCAAATCCTCGTCCGCGAAGGCGACGATCCGCGGATCATCTGGCAGGGGCTTGCCACCAAATCGGCCATCCTCGAGGGCTTCGTCCCGTTCGAGCGCGAGGTTTCGGTCATCGCCGCCCGCGGCGCCAATGGCGAGGTGGTCTGCTTCGACGTCACCGAGAACGTGCACAAAGACCACATCCTGAAGACCTCGCACGCCCCCGCAGCCATTTCCGAAGCGCTAGCCGCGCAGGCCCGCGACATCGCCGGCAAGATCGCGACCGCCCTCGACTATGTCGGCGTGCTGGCGGTGGAGCTGTTCGTCGTGACCAGCGGCAAGGAACCGACCCTGCTGGTCAACGAGATCGCACCGCGCGTCCATAATTCAGGACACTGGACGCTGGACGGCGCTTCGGTCTCGCAGTTCGAGCAGCACATCCGCGCGATCGCGGGCTGGCCGCTGGCCCAGCCGGTGCGTCATGGTTCGGTGACCATGACCAACCTGATCGGGAACGAGGTTCTGGATTACGGACAGTGGCTGACCAGGCCCGGCGCCACCGTCCATCTCTACGGCAAGGGCACCCCGCGGCCCGGCCGCAAGATGGGGCATGTTACCGAGGTGAAGCCGCGCTAATCGCGTGTTTCAGTTTGCTCGGAACGTCATGCGCGGGCTTGACCCGCGCATCCATCGCAAAGAAAAATTTTTGAAGGATGGATTGCCGGGCAAGCCCGGCAATGACGAATCCCGTTTCCATCAAAACTGAAACGCGTCAGCCGTTATATCGGAGGTGAGGCTGAAGCCCCTACGTCCGCCCCTCGACGATGCCGGCCGGCTCGTCGCTCAGCCAGCGATAGACCACACCGCCGATGACGCCGCCGATCAGCGGCGCGACCCAGAACAGCCAGAGCTGCTGCACCGCCCAGCCGCCGACGAACAAAGCGGGAGCGGTGCTGCGCGCCGGATTCACCGAGGTATTGGTGACCGGAATGCTGACGAGATGAATCATGACAAGCGCGAAACCGATGGCGAGCGGCGCGAAGCCTGCCGGGGCCTTGCCATGGGTCGCGCCCATGATGACGAACAGGAACATCGCGGTCATGACCACCTCGCAGACGAAACCGGCCATCAGTCCGTATTTACCGGGCGAGTGATCGCCATAGCCGTTGGAGGCGAAACCGCCGGCGAGATCGAAGCCCGCTTTGCCGCTGGCGATGACATAAAGCACCGCCGCACCGAGGATCGCGCCAAGCACCTGCGCGATGATGTAGGGAACGATCTGGCTGCTCGGGAAGCGGCCACCCGCCGCCAGCCCGACCGTCACAGCGGGGTTGAGATGGCAGCCGGAAATATGGCCGATGGCGAAAGCCATAGTGACGACGCTGAGGCCGAAGGTGAACGCCACGCCCAGCAGTCCGATGCCGACCTGCGGAAAGGCCGCCGCCAGGACCGCGCTGCCGCAGCCCGCGAAGGTAAGCCAGAAGGTGCCGATCAGCTCGGCGGCATATTTTTTCGCGTTCATCTCTCGTCTCCCGGAACGGTGACCGATCTGTGGAACAGAGCCCTGATTCCGGGATTTGAACTCTCTAAAATCCGGAGAATCAGATCCTGATCGCCCCAATTTGCCCCGGATTTGCGACATTCGTATCCCCCAAAAACCCTGTCCACAGACGTGGACACCCGCCCCCTGATCTGGTAGAAACCGGGCTTCGACGTGAAGGGCTTTGCCTTTGGCGACCCTTTCTTACGTCCCCATTTTCAAGCTTTTGAACCGTAAAGGATGCCGCGTGCAGGTTCTCGTTCGCGATAACAATGTCGACCAGGCTCTCAAGGCGCTGAAGAAGAAGATGCAGCGCGAGGGCATTTTCCGCGAAATGAAGCTTCGCGGTCATTACGAAAAGCCGTCGGAAAAGAAGGCCCGCGAGAAGGCGGAAGCCGTTCGCCGCGCCCGCAAGCTGGCGCGCAAGAAGCTGCAGCGCGAAGGCCTGCTGCCGATGAAGCCGAAGCCGGTGTTCGGTGCCGGCCCCGGCGGCGATCGTGGTGCTGCCGGCCGCAGCGCCGGGCCGCGCGCTCCGCGCTAAGCCGTCCGACAATTTTCAAAAACAAAAACGCGGGCCACAAGCCCGCGTTTTTGCTTTGAAGAGGTGGACGCCCGCAAGCCGGACAGGCCTGCCCGGCGACTAGCCGCTAGAGCATGCCCCCGAAAAGCGGAAACCGGTTTTCGAAAAAGATCATGCTCGATCAAACAAAAAGATAAGCGACGAGTCTGTTTCAACGCAGTTGAAACAGACTCTAGCCGTTCAGATTGAGCCACACCGCCTTCGGTTCGGTGAAATGTTCGAGCGCGGCGGTGCCATGCTCGCGGCCCAGGCCGGAATCGCCCGACCCGCCCCACGGCAGACGCACATTGGTGTAGCCGTAGGTGTTGAGCCACACCGTGCCCGCCTTGGCGCGCTTGGCGAACCGCTGCAGGCGGCCGATATCCTTGCTCCACGCGCCGGCGGCGAGACTGAACGCGGTGCCGTTGGCAATGCGGATCGCGTCGTCCTCATCCTTGAACTTGATGACGCTGACCACCGGCCCGAAGATCTCCTCCTGCGAAATCCGCATCTCGTGCTCGACGTTCGCGAACACCGCCGGGCTGATGAAATAACCCCGCTCACCGACCCGCTGACCGCCGGTGACCAGCGTAGCGCCCTCCTTCTGGCCGATATCGACGTAATCGAGAATGCTGTTCATCTGCTTCTCGGAAATCACCGGCCCAAGCGAGGTGGCGCGATCGGACAGATCGCCCATCCGCAACGACCTGGCGCGTTGTGTCAGGCGCTCGACGACTTCGTCATAGACCTTCTCCTGCACCAGCACGCGCGAGCCCGCCGAGCAGACCTGACCGGCGTTGAAGAAGATTCCGGACGCCGCCGCGCGGGTCGCGGCCACGAGGTCGGCATCGTCGAAAATGACATTGGCCGACTTGCCGCCAAGCTCCAGCGACACGCGCTTGAAGCTGCCGGCGGCACCGCGCATGATTCCGCGTCCGACACCCGGCGAGCCGGTGAAGGTCACCATGTCGACGTCCGGATGATTGACCAGCGCGTCGCCCACGACGCGCCCCGGACCCGGCACGATGTTGAGAACGCCGGTCGGCAGACCGGCCTCGAGCGCAAGCTCGCCGATCCGAAGCGCCGACAGCGAGGTAAGCTCCGCCGGCTTCATCACCACGGTGCAACCGCATGCGAGCGCCGGCGCGAGCTTCCACATGCCGATCATCAGCGGGAAATTCCACGGCACGATCGCCGCCACCACGCCGACCGGCTCGCGCATCGTGTAGGTCAGCGCGTCGTCGCGGGTCGGCACCACTTCGCCCAGGATCTTGTCGGCCCAACCGGCATAGTAGGTCAGCGTATCGATCGCGGCGGGAAGATCCTGACGCAGAACGCCGGCGATTGGCTTGCCGGCATCGAGGCTTTCCAGCCGGGCGATCTCGTCGGCGTGCCGCGTCATCAGGTCCGCAAGCCGCAGCAGGATGTGACCGCGCTCGGCCGCGCGCATGGTGCGCCACCGCCCCTCGAAGGCGCGGCGCGCGGCGGCGACCGCGCGATTGACGTCGGCCTCGCCGGCCTCCGCGACCGTTGCGATCACCTCTTCCGTCGCCGGATTGATCGACTTGAAGGTCCGGCCGGATGCCGATGCGACGTGACGACCGTCGATCAGGAGCAGCTTGCTCGGGATGTGTGCGTCGGCGCGCGTTTCGGCATGGTCCAGCTTATATGCTAATGACATCATATTTCCTCCGTTGTTGCATCCAGCATGGGAAGGAAATATCCTTTGGTAAATATGATAAATCACGCCGATGTCCTTGGCTGATATGATCAAAAATTCATATAGAGAGGCACCGTGCTGAACATCGAGATCGAAACCATCTGGCGGTTTCACAAGGAGGGTAGCCCGCAGACCGCAGTGGTGATGCTCGGAATCCTCAATGAGATCCGGCAAACCGGGAAACTCACCAGCGCGGCGGCACATGCGCGCCTGTCGTATCGGCATGTGTGGAATCTGATCGAGCAATGGTCCGACTTCTTCGGCGTGCCGCTGGTGGAACGGCAACGGGGCAAAGGCACCACGCTGACGCCGTTCGGCGAAAGGCTGGTGTGGGCCGGCCAGCGGCTCGAGGCGCGCCTCGGCCTGCAGCTTGAAAACCTCGCGCAGGAGCTCGCTACCGAGATCAAGCCGTTCCTGCATCAGCAGCCATCGGTGATCCGCGTACACGCCAGCCACGGCTTTGCGGTGTCCAAGCTGCGCGAACTTTTCGATCGCGTACCCGGCATCGGCGTCGACCTGCGTTATGTCAGCAACCAGAACTCGCTGGTGTCGCTGGCACAGGGCGCATGCGATCTGTCGGGCGTGCATCTGCCGCGCGGCGAACTGCGTCCGCGCAACATCGCAACTCTCGCCGAATGGCTCGACCCGCGGGAAGACCGCGTCATCAGTTTCGTGACGCGCGAGATGGGACTGATGGTCCGGCGCGGCAATCCGCTGAAGATCAACTCGCTGAACGATCTCATCGAGCGGAAAGCCCGTTTCGTCAACCGCGATCACGATTCAGGAACGCGCCTGCTGTTCGACCAGTTGCTCGACCTCAGCAAGATCAAACCGTCCAGGATCAACGACGCGCAGCAGATGGAATTCACCCACGCAGCGGTTGCGGCCTATGTCGCCAGCGACATGGCCGACGCCTGTTTCGGCGTGGAAGCCGCCGCACGCCAGTTCGGGCTCGATTTCATTCGCCTGCTGACCGAGGATTATTTTTTCGTCGGACGCCGCTCATTCCTCGAGACCGAACCGATGCAACGCATCATCGAGATCATGAAGGGTAGTGAATTTCACGACGCCGTCGCCACGCTTCCCGGCTATCTGGCAAGCAATGCCGGCCATGTCAGCACGGTGAAGGAGTTTCTCGAACAGGTCGCGGTCCCGCAGCAGCAGCCCGCCCCCTCGAAAAAACCGCCCGCGAAGAAGCCGAAGAAGACCGTTCGCAAGGCGGCTGCCAAAGCCTAGTGCGGCACCACCGACTGCAACACCGAGCGCGCGGCGGACACCACGTCTTCGGCGACCGATTTATTATCCTTGGCGCGCAGATCCAGCGGACGCTCGGGAATGTCGGCGGGCGGCGTGAGGCCCGCACGTTCATCATCCATCGTCCGGACCGGCGATGGCGTCGCGACCGGCATCGGAGCCGCCGGGATCGCGATCTCCCGCACCGGAGGCTGCGCCGTGGCGGCGGCGGGCGGTAGTGACTGCACGGGCGCCACGACAGTCGCCGGCGCGACCACCGCCGGAGGAGGCGTATAGACGACCGCATTGACCCTGGCGCGCTCGGGCATCTTGTCTGCGGTCTTGCTATCAAGCGATCTGGTTGCCTCCGCCGCGCGCGGCTGCTCGGCGCGCAGGCGCTCGATGGCGGCCCGCGCGATGTCATTGGCGTCACGCCGATCCTCGGCGGAAGCGGCTTCCGCCGGCGCGGCGGACTTGGCAGCGGCCTTCTCCTTCGCGGCGAGCGGGTGATGGCGCGGATTGCGGGACGCGGCCTTCTCGTTCGGCGTATCGGTTTCGTCGGCCTTCGCGGTTTCCGACTTCGCCGGCTCAGGCTTGCGAGCCTCCGAACGCACAGGCTCGCTCCGGGCGAGCTCAGGCTTGGATAGCTCGGACTTGGCGGCCTCGGATTTGGCAGGCACGGCGGGAGCGGCAGCCGCGGCGGGCGGCTTGTTGTCGGCGGCGGGCCTGGCGTTGATGTAATGCGTGACGATGTAAGCGCCGACCACGGTCGCGACGATGGAAGGGATCACTTCCATGAAATATTTCGACAGCAATTTCCTGATCATCATCAAACCACTTCCCCGCGCGCCGTCTGCATGCCGGAACTTTGGGGCCGATTAAGGGATCAACTGCGACCGATCGGTGGCAATCGGAGGCGGTGTAGGTTTGAAAACTTTTCGGACGGTTAAGGCGCGAACACCAGGAAGAGAAACATCGCGAACACAAGCGTGTGAACCATGCCGAACAGGATGTTGCTGCGGCCGGTCCCGAAGGTGAGCAGGCTGAGCAAGATGGTGATGACCAGCAGCACCATTTCCTGCGGGCCGAGGCCGAGAACCAGTGGTTTATCGAGAACATACGCCGTCGCCGAGACCGCCGGAATGGTCAGGCCGATGGTGGCGAGCGAGGAGCCGAGCGCGAGGTTGATGCTCTTCTGCAGGTCGTTCTTGCGCGCCGCGCCCAGCGCAGCAATGCTCTCCGGCAACAGCACCAATGCGGCAACGACAATGCCGGCAAAGGCCGGCGGCGCGTTGATCGCCGCCGCACCGGCATCGACCACCTGCGAAAACACCTTGGCCAGCAACACCACGGCGACCAGCGAAACCAGCAGCAACACCGCGCTCGCGATCAACACGCCGGGCGAGGTCACGGCGTGAGCGTCGTCGTCCCTCTCGCCGAAGATGAAATAATCACGATGGCGAACGGTCTGGGTATAGAGAAAAACGCCATACAGGATGATGGTGACGACGCTGACGAACCCGAGTTGGGTTGCGGAATAGACCGGCCCCGGCGTCGTCAGCGTATAGTTCGGCATGATCAGCGTGATGGTCGCGAACACGATCAGCACGCTGAGATAGAGGTTCGCGCCGGTGACCTGGAAATCCTGCTCGCGATAGCGCAAACCGCCGACCAGAATGCAGATGCCGACAAGACCGTTGCAGACGATCATCACCACGGCGAACACGGTATCGCGCGCCAGGGTCGGCGCCGACTTCTCGCCGAGCATGATGGTGGCGATCAGCGCGACCTCGATGACAGTCACCGCCAGCGTCAGCAGCAGCGTGCCGTAGGGCTCGCCGACACGCTCGGCGATGACCTCGGCGTGATGGACGGCGGCGAACACCGTGCCGAACAGGATCACCAGCAGGATCGCCGCAAACACCAGTCCGCCGATGGACGGCGTGAAGCCGATGCCGAGCGATGGAATGGCGGTCACAACAAAAAACGCACTGGCGAGCGCCGGAAAGATCCAGGCCGATCGCGGCATATGCGTGGGGGCACCCATTGGATCAGACTAGATCAGCCGGGGCGGCGCTGTAAAACGCCAATCGGCGTTCATGAATTCAGTATTACCACTATATTACCTGTAATATTCGCCTGCCCCGGCCCGCGGACATGAAAAAGCCCGGCCGCGCGAAGCGAGCCGGGCTCATTCAAAGCAAACCGGGAGAGCCGGATCACATCGCCTTGACGATGTTCTCCGTCATCTTCTTGGCGTCGCCCAGCAGCATCATCGTGTTGTCACGATAGAACAGCGGGTTGTCGACGCCGGCATAGCCGGAGGCCAGCGAACGCTTGATGAACATCACGGTGCCGGCCTTCCAGACCTGCAGCACGGGCATGCCGTAGATCGGCGAGGTCGGATCTTCTTCCGCCGCCGGGTTGGTGACGTCGTTGGCGCCGATCACGAAGGCGATATCGGCCTGCGCGAATTCAGAGTTGATGTCCTCGAGCTCGAACACCTCGTCGTAAGGCACGTTGGCTTCCGCCAGCAGCACGTTCATGTGACCCGGCATGCGGCCCGCCACCGGATGGATGGCGTACTTAACCTCAACGCCTTCCTTCTTCAGCGTGTCGGCCATTTCACGCAGCGCGTGCTGGGCCTGCGCCACCGCCATGCCGTAACCGGGGACGATGATGACCTTCTGCGCGTTCTTCATGATGAAGGCCGCGTCGTCGGCCGAGCCGAGCTTGACCGGCTTGACCTCGCCGCCGCCGCCGGCACCGGCCACCGCGGTCTCGCCGCCGAAGCCGCCGAGGATGACCGAGATGAAGGACCGGTTCATCGCGTGGCACATGATGTAGGACAGGATCGCACCGGAGGAGCCGACCAGCGCGCCGGTGATGATCAGCGCCGAGTTGCCCAGCGTGAAGCCGATGCCGGCCGCGGCCCAACCCGAATAGGAGTTCAGCATCGAGATCACGACCGGCATGTCCGCGCCGCCGATCGGGATGATGATCAGGACGCCGAGCACAAGCGCAATGACGGTGATGAGCCAGAAGTCGACCGTGCTCTGCGAGGTGACGAGGCCGTAGATGAAGAACACCAGCGCCAGCGCCAGCGCGATGTTGATGATGTGGCGTGCCGGAAGAATGATCGGCGCGCCGCTCATGCGGCCCGACAGCTTCAGGAACGCGATCACCGAGCCGGTGAAGGTCAGCGCGCCGATGGCGACGCCGAGCGACATTTCAACAAGGCTGGAGGCGTGGATGGCGCCGCGGGTGCCGATGTCGAAGGCCGCGGGCGCGTAGAACGCGCCGGCCGCGACCAGCACCGCCGCCATGCCGACCAGCGAGTGGAAGGCCGCGACCAGTTCGGGCATCGCCGTCATCGGCACGCGCCGCGCGATCACCGCACCGATCGCACCGCCGATGGCGATGCCGGCGATCACCAGGATCCAGCCGGTCGCGCTGGCCGGCGGATGCGCGGCAAGCGTGGTGGCGACGGCGATGGCCATACCGACCATGCCGAAGAAGTTGCCCTGACGGGAGGACGCGGGGCTCGAAAGCCCGCGCAGCGAGAGAATGAAGAGGACGGCTGCAACCAGATAGAGCAGCGCCGAGAGATTCGCGTTCATAGGCCCGGCCCCGCTTTACTTCTGCTTCTTCTTGTACATCGCCAGCATGCGCTGGGTCACAAGGAAGCCGCCAAAAATATTCACGCAGGCAAAGACCAGCGCGATGAAACCGAACGCGCGCGCCCACAGCGGGCCATCGTCATTGCCGACCAGCGCCACGCCGACGGCGAGCAGCGCGCCGACCACGATGACGGAGGAAATCGCGTTGGTGACCGACATCAGCGGCGTATGCAGCGCGGGCGTCACCGACCACACCACGAAATAGCCGACGAAAACGGCGAGAACGAAAATCGATAACCGGAAAACAAACGGATCGACGGCCTCAAGACCATGCATGGCTGTGCTCCCTATGCTTTCGGCTGGAAGTTCGGATGGATGACCGCGCCGTCCTTGGTCAGCGCGGTGGCTTTGACGAGTTCATCGTCCCACTTCACGGCGAGCGACTTGCTCTCCTTGTCGTAAAGCGTTTCGATGAAGGCCTGCAGGTTGCGGGCGTAAAGGCTCGAGGCCGATGCGGCGACCTTGCTGGCCAGGTTCGGGAAACCGACGATCTTGACGCCATCGACTTCCGCGATCTCGCCCGCCTTCACGCCTTCGACGTTGCCGCCACGCTCGACCGCGAGATCGACCAGCACCGAACCCGGCTTCATCGACTTCACCATGTCGAGGCTGATCAGCTTCGGCGCCGGACGGCCCGGGATCAGCGCGGTGGTGATGACGATGTCCTGCTTCTTGAGGTGCTCGGCGGTGAGCGCCGCCTGCTTGGCCTGATATTCCTTGGACATTTCCTTGGCGTAGCCGCCGGCGGTCTGCGCGTTCTTGAATTCCTCGTCCTCGACGGCGAGGAACTTGGCGCCGAGCGACTCGACCTGCTCCTTGGTCGCCGGACGTACGTCGGTCGCGGTGACCACGGCGCCGAGACGGCGCGCGGTCGCGATCGCCTGCAGACCGGCAACGCCGACGCCCATCACGAACACCTTGGCGGCGGGCACGGTGCCGGCGGCGGTCATCATCATCGGGAAGGCGCGGCCGAACGCTTCGGCGGCCTCGACCACGGCGCGATAGCCAGCGAGGTTGGCCTGCGACGACAGCACGTCCATGACCTGCGCGCGGGTGATGCGCGGCATCAGCTCCATCGCGAACGCGGACACGCCCGCCGACGCCAGCGCCTTGAGCGCGGCATCGTTACCGTAAGGGTCCATGATGGCGATGACGGCTGCGCCTTTCTTGTAGGCCGCAAGCTCGCTTGCTTCAGGACGCTTCACCTTGATGACGATGTCGGCGTCCTTCACCGCGTCGGCGCTGACCACGGCGCCCATGGCCTCGTAGTCGGCATCCCGCAGGCCGGACTTGATGCCCGCACCCGGCTCGATCGCAACGTCGATCCCCAGCGACTTGAATTTCTTCACCGTGTCGGGCGTCGCCGCGACGCGCGGTTCAGCCGCGTCAACTTCCTTGGCAATCGCAATTTTCATAAAGCCTCCCGCGACCTCACGCTCGCGTATGACTGGACCATCCCGCACGGAAAGACCGCTTCGCGGCGACATGGCCCATTGATGTTCAGAAAAGCCCAAGATGGCAGACCCACGCCCGAAACGACGGGCGGACGATCATGCATCGCAAGCTCAGAGAAGGAAAAAGGCCATCAGAACGAGGACCACGATAACGGCGATGCTGCCGTATTTCACAAGCGCCAGAAAACCTTCATAGGTCTGTTCATGGGCAGCGTAATCATTGCCGTCCGCGGTCGTGTAGGCGACCTCCCCGTGATGAGCCATCTGTTCCTCCAGCGCTGGTATTTGAGGCGCAATACCGCAATTGTGGCAGCAGAGCAACGGCAGGAAGGCCCGCAACTAGGCAAAAAGTTGTAGAGAGCCTCAATTGCCACGTTCCTATCGGCAAAAGCGCGGTTTTTTGGATAAAACGGTCACCTGCACCGCATTTTCGCGAATTTTCTTGCAGGCCTCCGGTGGCCTGTTTCCGGTAAGCCGTTCCGGCGCAGACCGGAACCCGTGGCCGGCAGGCTGTTCCGGCAAGCTTTTCAGGGCACCGCCGGCGTTTGCGCTTCAAAAGCATCGACAGGGATGGTCGCCTCGGCCCACGCGGACGAAGCGGAAGAAGTTGCGCGAGCGAGGCGGTCGCGACCGCCGCTCAGGATGACGCATCCGTTCGCGGCCAGTTGTCCCTGATCCAGCGGGCGAGGCTTTCCTCACTGACTTCGCCCGCGGCAAGCGCGAGGATGATGGCGGTCGCATCCGCCGGCTTCGGCGCGAAGGGCACGTCATTGATCCGCAGGAACACCATCATCGCCTGAAACGCCATGCGTTTGTTTCCGTCGATGAACGGATGATTGCGCGCAAGCCCGAAGGCATAGGCTGCCGCGAGAACCGCCAGATCGCTCTGTCCATAGTGCCATTGGTTGACCGGACGCAGGATGGCCGATTCCAATAGCCCGTGATCGCGAACACCTTCCGGCCCGCCGAACATCGCCAATTGCTCGGCATGAATGTCGATCACGTCCCGGCTATCCAGCCAGACAGGCTCGCTCATTTTGCCAGAGCGGCAAGCGTGTCGCGGTACTCGTGCATCACCTGACGCGCGATTTCCATCGCCTTGGCGTGCTTGGGGTCGAAGGGGGACAGCCGCAGGCTGCCGTCCGGCTGCTCCAGCGGATAAACCTTGTCGCCTTCCTTGAGATTGAGGCGCGCGAGCAACTCCTTGGGCAGGATCAGCCCAACGGAATTGCCAATCTTCCGAATCTGGAGCGCCTGGTCGCCGGCCTTGGGGTCTCGGGAATGCTCATTCATGGCCTGTCTCCGTTATACGGAATGTATAACGGAGACAGCGGTTCCGTTCAACAAATGTTTTACGGGCCGTCGATGCCCTACCCCACCGGTCGGCGCCTAGCCCATCGCCTCCAGCTCGCCGATCATGCTCTCGATCACGCCGAGGCCGCCGTCCCAGAAGGTCGGGTTCTTGGCGTCGAGCCCGAACGGCGCCAGCAGTTCGGAATAATGCTTGGTGCCGCCGGCCGAGAGCATGTCGAGATAACGCCCGGCGAAGCCCTCGTTTGCGTTCTCGTAGACCGCGTAGAGCGAGTTCACCAGACAATCGCCGAAGGCGTAGGCGTAGACGTAGAACGGCGAATGGATGAAGTGCGGGATGTACATCCAGAACGTCTCGTAGCCGGGCTTGATCTCGATCGCCGGCCCAAGGCTCTCACCCTGCACCGACAGCCAGATCTCGCCGATGCGCTGCGCGGTGAGTTCGCCCGCGCGCCGCTCGGTGTGGATCGCGCGCTCGAACGAATAGAACGCGATCTGGCGCACCACCGTGTTGATCATGTCCTCGACCTTGCCGGCGAGCAGCGCCTGACGCTGTTTCGCATTCTGGGTCTGCGCGAGGAGGCGCTTGAAGGTCAGCATCTCGCCGAACACGCTCGCGGTCTCCGCCAGCGTCAGCGGCGTCGGCGCCATCAGCGCGCCCTGCTTGGCCGCCAGCACCTGATGCACGCCGTGACCGAGTTCATGGGCGAGCGTCATCACGTCGCGCGGCTTGCCCTGATAGTTCATCAAGACATACGGATGCGCCGAGGGCGTGGTCGGATGCGAGAACGCGCCGGGCGCCTTGCCCGGCCGCACCGGCGCATCGATCCAGCGATCGTCGAAGAAGCGCCTGGCGATGTCGGCCATCTGCGGCGAGAAATCGCCATAGGCTTTGAGGATGGTAGCCTTGGCGTCGTTCCATGCGATGCTGCCGGTGGCGGCGAAGGGCAGCGGCGCGTTGCGATCCCAATGCGCCAGTCTCTTCTTTTTGAACCACGAGGCCTTCAGCGCATAATAGCGGTGCGAAATCCGCGGATAGGCCGCGCGCACCGACGCCACCAGCGCGTCCACCACCTCGCGCTCGACGCGGTTGGCGAGATGACGCGAGTCCGCGACATCCTGGAAGCCGCGCCAGCGGTCGGAGATTTCCTTGTCTTTCGCCAGTGTGTTGGTGATCAGCGCGAAGGTGCGCTCGTTGTCCTTGAAGGTTTTCGCCAGTGCCTGCGCCGCCGCCTTGCGCTTCTCGGGCGCACGGTCCTGCAACAGGTTCAGCGTCGGCTCGATGGCGAGCTCTTTGCCCCCGACCTTGAAGCGCAGACCGGCGATGGTCTGGTCGAACTGCCGGTTCCAGGCGCCGTAGCTGGTCGAGGACTTCTCGTGGAAGAGCTGCTCGACGCGGTCTTCGAGCTGATAGGGCTTGTCCTTGCGGCTGTCCTCGATCCACGGCCGGTAATGGCCGAGCGCCGGCGCCTGCATCGCGCGCTCGATCACATCGTCGTCGATACGGTTGAGTTCGAGGGCGAAGAACAGCAGATGCGTCGAGGCATTGGTGATGCGCTCGGAGACGTCGCCGTAAAATTTCGAGATCTTGGGATCGACGGTGTCGCCGGCATGGACGAGGCCGGCATAGGAAATCAGCCGGCCGATCAGATCGTCGATCGCCTCATAGGCCCTCACCGCTTCGGCAAGCCAGGCGCCGCCCTCGGGCTTGGCGGTCTCTTCCGCAAGCCTGCCTCTATATTCTTTTTCGAACGCCGCGCAGTCGGCGTCGAGCCTGTCGAGGTCGCGCGCGATCTCCGGCGCGTCGATCGAGGCATAAAGATCGGTCAGATTCCATTCCGGCAGCTTCGGCGCTTTCGCCTTCGCGGCGGGCCTCGACTTGACGGCCGATCTGGATTTGGCGGCGGGCTTGGACTTGGCCCGCTTCGCAGCCTTCGATGTCGCGGACGGTTTGCGGAGAGCGGAGGACGAACGTGCAGCCATGTTTTCCAACCCAGTGTTATGCGCTTCTGATCCGGCGACGGGACGCTTACGCCATCCCGGCGTCAACTCTTAAGAGGCCGTTAATCAGCATCGGCGAGAGTGCCCCGATTCGAGACAGATAGCCGCGATGATCGAGGAATACCATGCCCGCCACCATTCTCATTGCTGACGACGACGCAATCCAGCGGCGTCTGGTCGAGAATATGGTGCAACGCTGCGGCTACAAGACCGTGGTGGTGGATAGCGGCGATGCCGCGATCGCCGCGCTGACCGGCGACGAGGGTCCGGCGATCGACGCCGTGGTGCTCGACCTCGTAATGCCCGGCCTCGACGGCCTCGGCGTGCTCGCCCGGATGCGCGAACTCGATCTCACCGCTCCGGTGATCGTGCAGACCGCGCATGGCGGCATCGACAACGTGGTGTCGGCGATGCGGGCCGGCGCGCAGGATTTCGTGGTCAAGCCGGTCGGCATCGAGCGGTTGCAGGTCTCCTTGCGCAACGCGCTCGACGCCAGCGCGCTGAAAGGCGAATTGCAGCGCATCCGCCACTCGCGCGAGGGCAAGCTGACCTTCAAGGACATCGTCACCCGTTCCGAGACGATGGGCAGCGTGATCGCGATGGGCCGCAAGGCCGCGAGTTCCGCGATCCCGGTGCTGATCGAGGGCGAATCCGGCGTCGGCAAGGAACTGATCGCGCGCGCCATCCACGGCACCTCCGAGCGCGCCGCCAAGCCGTTCGTCACCGTCAATTGCGGCGCGATCCCGGACAATCTGGTGGAATCGATCCTGTTCGGCCACGAGAAGGGCGCGTTCACCGGCGCCACCGAGCGTCATGCCGGCAAGTTCGTCGAAGCCAATGGCGGCACGCTGTTCCTCGACGAGATCAGCGAATTGCCGCTCGCCGCGCAGGTCAAGCTGCTGCGCGCCCTGCAACAGGGCGAAGTGGAAGCCGTCGGCGGCCGCAAACCGGTCAAGGTCGATGTCCGCATCATCTCGGCGACCAACCGCAACCTACTCAACCATGTGAAGGCCGGGCATTTCCGCGAAGACCTGTTCTATCGCCTGCACGTGCTGCCGCTGACCATTCCGCCGCTGCGCGCGCGCCGCGAGGACATCCCGCATCTGCTCCGCCACTTCCTCGCCCGCTTCTGCGCCGAGGAGAACCGCCCGATCACCCGCATCAGCGGCGAGGCGGTGAGCTATCTCACCCATGCCGACTGGCCGGGCAATGTCCGCCAGCTCGAAAACGCGGTGTATCGCGCCGTGGTGATGAGCGAGAGCGACGAATTGCGGCCGCAGGACTTCGCCCAGATCACCGCGACGTCGAGCATCGCCGCGCCGGGCGAACCGCTGACGCTGATCGCCTCGCCGCCGATGGCCGCGACCGAGGCCGTGATGCAGACCGAGACGCCGATCGTGCCCGCGATGCATGCCGAGCCGGCGCATGGCTCGCTGCGGATGCTCGATGAGGCCGGCGAGATGCGGCCGCTGGAAGAACTGGAGGCCGAAGCGATCCGCTTCGCCATCGCGCATTATCGCGGCCAGATGTCGGAAGTGGCGCGGCGGCTGAAAATCGGCCGCTCGACGCTGTATCGCAAGCTGGAGGACGCCGTGCCCTCCGATGATACCGCTGGCACATGACGGGTTGAATCGTCCCCGGCGCAAACCGGAACCCTCACCACCGAATTCTCAAGAAAGACTCCAAGTTCGCTACTTCACAAAGCATCGACCGGGTGATGAGTCCCCGGCCTGCGCCTGCACGACGCTTCGGAGGCGCCTCCGCTGTCGGCCAGGATGACGGGCGGAACTCATGCGCAGCGCGTGCGTTCAAAAAACTCACTCGGCCATTGAACCGTTGCGGGCTGGTGACAGACCACAAGAAAGCGTGCGGCGGATCAGCGCGAATGATTGCAACACGCCCTGAATTGCGGTCAGTTTCACGTGACTTGAAACAGCGTTGCTAGGCGCAGCCTTCCGACGCGTGTATCGTTTCGGCGCTGAATCGGCCGAACGTGGATGCGTGGCGAAGACGCCGGACGGCGCTTTGCCGGTTCTCCCGCAACAGGTTCCGACAAGATTGACACCTGCCGGCCCTCGCACGGACGGCTCGCCCCAAGAGGTTGAGAATGCACAACTCTTCGACTGGCCGTTCCGGTTACGACCGCGCCCTCGCCGCCATCGTGGCGACTTTCCTGATCGCGGGCGTCGCCACCTCGGTTCATGCCGAATCGGCAAAGACGCAGGCCGATGCCGCGATCGACGCCGCCGTGCCGATGCCCAACACCGCCCTCGTGCCGCCACCCACCGCCGCCGACGTCAAGACTGACGCGCCGAAGGCCGCTGAAGCGGCCAAGCCCGAAGCCGCGAAGCCTGACGCTGCGAAGCCGGAAGCCGCCAAGGCCGAGACCGCCCCCGAGACTCCGAAGACCGGCAGCGCCAACAACGAAACGATCAAGAACGAGACGATCAAGAGCGACACGGCCAAGAGCGAAACGCCCGCGCCGGATGCGGCGAAGGCTGCCGCCGCTCCCGCCGCTGCATCCGAGACGCCCGCGACCGCTTCCGCGCCGGCCGCCGAGCCCGCGCAAGCCACCGGCACGGTCACCATTGCCGATCCGTTCGGCGAGAAGCTGCGCGACCTCATCGCGACCAAGGCGGCCCGCTATTTCGACCGCAAGAACGAGCGCGCCGCGGTCGAGTCGTTCTACAAGGACCGCAGCTACGCGCCGCTATGGACCAACGGCGCCGCCGCCAGCGAGCGGGGCAAGAGCGTGGCCGCGCGCCTGAAGGATGCCGCCGCCGAGGGTCTCGATCCCGCCGACTATCCGGTGCCGAATTTCGCCGCCGCCACCACGCCCGAAGCGCAGGCCGACGCCGAACTGAAACTGACCGAAAGCCTGCTCGACTACGCCCGCCACGCCCAGAGCGGCCGCATGCACTGGTCGCAGGTCAGCGCCGACATCAAATATCCGGAGCACCCGACCGATCCGACCGAGGTGCTGATCAACCTCTCCACCGCCAAGGACGCCTCCGCGGCGCTCGACGGCTACAACCCGCCGCACCAGGGCTATCAGGCGCTCCGCGCCAAGCTCGCCGAGCTGCGCGGCGTGACCGATGAAGGCCCCAAGAAGATCGCCGAAGGCGAGGCGCTGAAATTCGTCAAGCCGACCAAGAAGAATCCGAACCCGACGATCGCCGAGGACGAGCGCGTCCCGGCGCTGCGCGCCCGGCTCCATGTCACCGAGAATGCGAGCGACACCCATTACGACGCTGCCGTTGCAGCCGCTGTGCGCAAATTCCAGGCGGAGAGCGGCCTGAAGGCGAACGGCATTCTCGATACCCGCACGGTGCAGGCGCTCAACGGACAGAAGAGCGAGCGCAAGATCGACATCGTGCGCGCCAACATGGAGCGCTGGCGGTGGCTGCCGCGCCAGCTCGGCGCCAAGGAATTGGGCGACGCCTATGTGATGCTCAACATCCCCGATTACACGCTGAAGCTGATGCATAACGGCCAGCAGGTCTGGAAGACCCGCGTCGTGGTCGGCAAGCCGGGCAAGCATGCGACGCCCGAACTGACCGAGACGATGAAGTACATCACGGTCAATCCGACCTGGAACGTGCCGCCGTCGATCATCTACAACGAGTACCTGCCGGCGCTGCAGCAGGACCCGACCGTGCTGCAACGCATGGGCCTCAAGCTCGAGCGCAACCGCGACGGCTCGGTGCACATCTCGCAGCCCCCGGGCGAACGCAACGCGCTCGGCCGCATCCGCTTCAACTTCCCGAACAAGTTCCTGGTCTATCAGCACGACACGCCGGACAAGCATCTGTTCGCCAAGGACGAGCGCGCCTTCAGCCACGGCTGCATGCGGGTGCAGAATCCCGATCAGTATGCCGCGAACCTGCTCAGCATCGCGCTGCCGAAGGATCACTACACGCCGGAGAAGATCCGCGGCATGTACGGCCACAGCGAGATCAACATCAACTTCCCGACCCCGATCCCGGTCAACATCACCTATCAGACCGCGTTCGTGGACAATGCCGGCGTGCTGGAATTCCGCAAGGACATCTACGGCCGCGACGCGCGCATCATCTCCCTGCTCAAGGGCGCCGAGGGCAAGAACCTCGAGGCGGTGATCGCGCACTCGCAGCCGAGCTATTCGCGCCCGACCAATGTCAGCATTCCGGGCGAGGAGCGCTACGCCGACAGCGGCCCGAACTTCTTCCAGTTGCTGTTCGGCGGCGGCCCCTCGGCCCCGCCGGAACCGCCGGCCCGGACCCGCCGCCGCGCCCAGCACTAATAAAGACAGGGGACGGCCCAAGCGCCGGATCGGACGTCCGGCCCCCGGCCTCCATCTCGATTCCGGCTGCAAAATCAGGGCTCCGCACCGTGCGGGGCCCTTTTTGCAGGCGGGTGCGGCCCCCGCCGCATTAACCATGTCACCCCGGACGACCTTCCACCGGGCGCTTTTTTGCCATACTCGGCGCGTTAGCTCGCAATTGCGTGATCGGAAAACGGGGGTAAATTCCCGTTAACCGAGCATGTTTACAACTGGTTATCTTCTCCGCTGCGTGGGGTAGCGGGGGGCGCATCCTGAACTCGAAGTTCTCCGACGGGATTGTAAGTGGCGGGTCGTTTTCCACGCAGCTACCGCTCTGTACGCGTGTCGCAAACCAGTGTGCGCTGGGGCCTTGCGACATTGCTGCTGCTGGTCGGCGCCGGATCGGTCCATGACGCCTCCGCCGTCGGCGATACCCGCACCCTCTCCTTCCACCACACCCATTCCGGCGAAGACCTCACCGTCACTTTCAAGCGCAGCGGCCGCTACGACGAAGACAGCCTGAAGAAACTCAATCATTTCCTCCGCGACTGGCGCAGCCAGGACTCGACCACGATGGACCGCCATCTGTTCGACATCCTGTGGGAGGTCTATCGCGACGTCGACGCCAAGCAGCCGATCCAGATCATCTCCGCCTATCGCTCGCCCCAGACCAACGCCATGCTGCGCCGCCGCTCGTCCGGAGTGGCGCGCCATAGCCAGCACATGCTCGGCCATGCGATGGACTTCTTCATTCCGGGCGTGCCGCTGGAGCAGATCCGCTTCGCCGGCCTGCGCCTGCAACGTGGCGGCGTCGGCTTCTACCCCACCTCCGGCTCGCCTTTCGTGCATCTCGACACCGGCAGCATCCGGCACTGGCCGCGCATGACGCGCGATCAGCTGGCCCGCGTGTTCCCGAACGGCCGCACCGTGCATGTGCCGACCGACGGCAATCCGTTGTCCGGCTATCAGCTTGCGCTCGCCGACATCCAGCAGCGCAAGGGTGACGATGCGTCGTCCTTCAAGAAACCCAGCCTGCTCGCCAGCCTGTTCCGCGGCAAGCAGGCCGACGACGACGAGGAAAGTGGCACCGCCGCTGCGACGCCCGACACCGCCGCCAAGCCGGGCATGATCGCCATGGCCGCAGCCAAGGTGAAAGACAAGATCGCCGAAGTGGTGCCGCTGCCGCGCGCCAAGCCGTCGCGCGCCGGAAGCTATCAGGTCGCCTCCGCCGCGCCGCAGGAAGTCGCAGCACCGCCTGCCGCACAGCGCCAGAAGGTGGCGCAGGCCGAGGCCCGGCCGAAAACGCCGGCCGACATCATCAACGCCCGCGGCTTCTGGGACGAGCATTTCGAGGAGCAGCCGCAGGCAGCCTCCACGCAGCAGGTCGCCGGCCTGCGCGCCCGCGCCGCCGCGATCGCCGCCGATCCGCAGGCCACCGCGAGCCTGCCCTCCAACGTCGCGCAGGCGATGGCTTACGCGCCGCTGCTGGACCGCACCAAGGTGGTGGCGGCCAGCGCGCCGTTGCCGGGCCACGTCCGCCCACCCTCCGCCGCCGCCAATCCGATGTCGGCGCAAGTGACGACGATCGCCGCCAAGGCGCTGCCCGGTCAGCGCAGCACCCTCGCCACCATGGCGAAGGTCTCGGCGCCGGCGCAGATGAACGACACCTGGCTGCGCGCCATGATCCTCGCGCCGAACATCAATTCCTCGCTGCGCGCCTCGGTGCTGGCCGATCCCGACATGCCCGCGATGAGCGCGTATTTCGTCAAGCCGGCGCGCGCGGTGAGCATGACCTTCTCGAGCGACCCGCAGCTCGGCCTGATCTGCGAGCGCTTCACCGGCTCCGCGGTGGCGACGCTCTCCACCACCACCTTCGTGCGCACCGCCTCGCTGCGGTAACGCCGCTTTCCAACAATCGATCCTATGATCGCGCCGTCGAGGGCGCGGGCTCCAGCGCGACATCCGCGCCGCACGCCGTGTTGCCGGCCGCGCTCCACCGCGCGCCGATATAGCCGCCGAGCACGATGGACGATGCGGCGATCAGCGAGCCGAGCGACAGCGTCGACAGCCCGGTGAGACCCTGCCCGACCGTGCAGCCCATCGCCAGCACGCCGCCGACGCCCATCAATGCCGCGCCCGCGATCTGGCGGAAGAAGTCGTTCTGGTCGCCGAATCCTTCGAGGCGGAACCGCCGGCGCGCGAGCGCCATCGCGCAGGCCCCGAGCAGCACGCCGCCGATCAGCGCGATGCCGAAATTGGCGCTCGCGCCGGTGTAGAGCAACAGATACTGCAAACTGTCGCCGAGCGGCGCGACGAAGGTCAGGCTCGCCGGCGGTGCGGCGTTGAATTCGTCATAGGCGATCACGCCGGTGAGATACCATCCGCCCGCCACCAAAAGTCCGACGACGAGGCCGGCGACGAGATCGCGCGGCGAGTTGCGAAACGACCGGCTGGCGAGGCAGACCATCGCCAGCATCGCCGCCGCGCCGAGCGCGATCACCCAGCGGCCGGCGCCGCTATCGACCTGCGCATAGCGCGCGATCAGTTCGGGAATGCCCGACGCGCCGAGGCTGCTGCGGGTCGCGGCTTCGAGGTTGGCGCGGAGCGGCGCGAGAACGCCGCGCATGGTGGCATAGGCGCTCGCCGCGAACACCAGCACCACGACCAGCGCGCGCAGATTGCCGCCGCCGAGGCGCACCAGGTTTCGCGCCGGACATCCCTGCGCCAGGATCATGCCGATGCCGAACATCACGCCGCCGAGCACCAGTCCGCCGAACGCCAGCGGCGCAGCGAGATACATCGACTTGTCCAGACTGAGGATGCCGAAGCCGATCATGAGCTGGCTCGCGAAGATGGCGACGGCGGCGGCCAGTCCCCAGGCGCGCAGGCGATTGCTGTCGCCGTCGCGCACCCAATCGGTGATCGCGCCGCTGCTGCAGAAGGCCGTCGCCTGCGCCACGGCGCCGAACATCACGCCCAGAGCAAGGCCACCCCACAAAGCAAGCTGCAACGGCGCCAATTCCATTATCGTAGCTCCTCTTGAATGCGTGACGTCGTCAGCGCGGGCGAGCGCCCGGTCATGCACGCCAGCACGACGACGCCCGAGATGAAAGTCAATACGCCGATCGACAGGATCGCCGCGGCGAAGCCGAAGCGGTCGGCGATCAGCCCGGCGGCGAGCGCGCCGATCGCATAACCGAGATCGCGCCAGAAACGATAGACGCTGAGCGAGCGCGCGCGCCAGCTCGGATGCGAGGCGTCGGACACTGCGGCGATCAGGCTGGGATAGACCATGGCGGTGCCGGCGCCGAGCAGCACGCTCGCGGTCAGCCACCAGCCGAACTGCCCGGTCAATCCCGTCATGACGAGACCGGCGGCCTGCACCCACATGCCGCCGACGATGAGACCCTTGCGGCCCCAGCGATCGCTGAGCGGGCCGGTGATGGTCTGCCCGACGCCCCACACCATGGGATAGACCGCCTTGAGGATGCCGATGCGCTCGACGCCGAGCCCGAGCGTGGTGAAGAACAGCGGGAAGATGCCCCAGCTCATGCCATCGTTGAGGTTGTTGACCAGCCCGGCCTGCGAGGCTGCAAACAGATTGCGGTCCCTGAACGAGGTCAGCGCGAACACCTCGCGGAACGACAGCGTGGTTTCAAGTTTCGCGTGGCCGCGCGCTTCGAGCCGGACATGCTCGCGGGTGTCCCGCACCACGAGAATGGAGAGCACGAGACCCAGGCAGGCGTAGCCGACGCCGAGATAAATCGGCACGGGCCGCAATCCGTAGCGGCCGGCAAGATAGCCGGTCAGAAACGCGGTCGCGCCCACCGCGAAATAGCCGGCGAACTCGTTGAGACCGACCGCAAGCCCGCGACTTTTCGGGCCGACCAGATCCACCTTCATGATCACCGTCATCGACCAGGCGAAGCCCTGACTGACGCCGAGCAGAACATTGGCGGCGATCACCCAGCTCCAGTCCGGCGCGGCGATGATCATGAACGGCACCGGCAGGCCGAACAGCCAGCCCATCACCAGCACGCGCTTGCGGCCCCAACTGTCGGCGAGCTGCCCCGAGACCAGATTGGCGAACGCCTTCACCACGCCGAACGAGATGATGAAGGAGGTGATCAGCGTGGTGGATTCGAGATGGAAATCCTCCGCGCCGATCAGCGGCACCACGGTGCGCTCGATCCCGACCATGCCGCCGACGAAAGCGTTGATCAGCACGAGCAGCGAAAACTGCCGCCAGTTCTCCTTCAGGCCGAGCCTGACCGTGATCGCCTCGGGTGTCGTGGCGGTCATCGACGGACGCCCTTAAACAGCGCGGCCGGAATTGGCGGCGCGCAGCCGCGCGGCTTCCGGCGGCGCGGGCGGAATGTCGCTCAGCATGTGCCGGATGAACTCGGCCTCGCTGTCGATGCGGAAGGCCTTGTTGTGGCGCTTCTCGAAACCGAGCGTCGAGACCGGATTGGCGCTGAGGCTGCGGCCGCACACCGATCCGGCATAGGCGCCGGGAAACACGTCGAGATAATCCGGCAGCGCCTTGAGCTTCTGAATGCTGCGGAACAAATCCTTCGCGCCCTCCTCGGCGCTCCCCGCAAGTTCGGTGCGGCCAAGATCGCCGATCATCAGCGTGTGCCCGGTGGCGACGAACCACGGCTCGTCGGCGCGCGTGCGGTCGGTCACCAGCAGACAAATGTGCTCCGGCGTATGACCGGGCGTATGCAGCACGGTGATGACGACATTGCCGAGCGCGATCTCCTCGCCGTCACGCACGGCCGTGAAGGGCATGGCGACATCGGCATGGGCCGACAGCACGTATTGCGCGCCGGCAGCCTCCGCGAGTGCGGGCCCGGTCGAGACATGATCGGCATGGACATGGGTATCGATCACATAATCGATCTTCACCCCGGCCTCTCGCGCGGCCTGCAAATAACTCTCCGGATCCGCGACCGGATCGACCACCGCAGCGGTCTGCTTGCCTCCACACCCGAAAAGGTATGAGATTCCAACAGGCTCATGATGAAGGAACTGCCGCAGGATCATCGGTTGCACCCCCCTTGCCGGAATGATATTTTCATTCAATCATTTTGTTGATTGATTGAGCAAGGAGCAAGCCTTGTCAAGTCCAGGTCCGTCCCGCCCGACTCCGTCAGGTCCGGGGCCCAAGCACGCGATCTTCGCCAGCCTTGCCGAGGTGGCGCAGGCGCTCGGCCACGCCAACCGGCTCGACCTGCTGGAGCATCTCGCCCAGCGCGCGCGGTCGGTGGAGGATCTGGCGGCGCTGTCGGGCCTGAGCTTCGCCAACACCTCGCGCCATCTGCAGATCCTGCGCCGCGCGGGTCTTGTCGAGACCCGGCGCAGCGGCAAGCACGTTCTCTACAGCCTTGCCGGCGGCACCGAAGTGGTCGGATTGCTCAAGTCGCTTGGCCGGGTCGGCGAGCGCAACGTGGCCGAAGTCAACCGCGTGCTGAGCAGCTATTTCCACGCACGGGATTCGATGGAGGCCGTCACGCGCGAAGATCTCGCGGGCCGGATCGCCGATGGCCTCGTCACGGTGCTGGATGTCCGGCCGAAGGACGAATTCGCCGAGGGCCACATTCCCGGCGCGCGCAATATCCCGCTGGGCGAACTCGATCGCCGCCTCAAGGAAATTCCGAAGAATGTCGCGGTCGTGGCCTACTGCCGCGGGCCCTATTGCGTGTTCGCCTATGAGGCGGTCGCGGCACTGCGCGCCAAGGGCTTCAAGGCCGTGCGGCTGGAAGACGGTTTTCCGGAATGGAAGGCGGCCGGACTGGCCGTCGCGACGGACGGCGCGGGCTAGGCCGAACGTTCGTCATTCGCAGAAACGGCGACTGGTGCTCTGTCTCCGCGTCGGGAACAGGGGAATAGGATTCCTCGATGGATTGTCACCCCTCACCCGATGCGCTTCGCGCATCGACCCTCTCCGCATGAGAGAAACGAAAAGTGGCTGACAATCATTCTGAAAGCAGGTTCACGAATCGGCCACCCGCCCTCTCCGCCGTCATGGCCGGGTTTGTTCCGGCCATCCACGTCTTTCCCGCCGCGACAACTCAAAGACGTGGATGCCCGGCACAGGCCGGGCATGACGAGTTCTCGTGATGTCTCGACCTGAGACGATCACAGCATTCCGAGCGCCTGCAGGTAGGTCTCCAGGATGGTCTCCTGCTCGGCGCGCTCGTCGGCGTCCTGCTTGCGCAACCGCACGATGGTGCGCAGCGCCTTGACGTCGAAGCCGTTGCCTTTGGCCTCGGCATAGACGTCCTTGATGTCGTCGGAGATCGCCTTCTTCTCTTCTTCGAGCCGCTCGATACGCTCGATGATGGCCTTGAGCTGGTCCTTCGCGAAACGGTGCGCGACTTCGTCTTTTTCCTGGGCGGCAGCGGTGGCCATCGAGAGGTACTCCTGAACTTGAAAGGCGGGTAGCGAGGGCCGGGACGCGTCCGTGACCGTCGCGGCCACACTCGTGACCGCGGCCTGTTCCGTCAAGGCAACCGCGCGCGTCATCCACACCGTCCACAGACGAGGTCGGAACGCTGATGGTCGAGTGGGATCAATTCGCCGTCATTGCGAGGAGGCGAGACCGACGAAGCAATCCGGCCCCTCATGGTGAGGAGACGCCATCAGCGCATTTACGCGCGTCTTTCGGCGCGCTATGGCGCCGTCTCGAACCATGAGGCCACAACGTCCAATTGCGGCCTCATCCTTCGAGACGCATCGCGCGCGATGCTCCTCAGGATGAGGGGCAAGCTCATGCCCGGATTGCTCATTCGCCTGGCAATGACGGTTCGAATACGAAACGCCTTAATGGCTCGCGACGTTCTTGCGCATTTCCGCGATCTGCTCGGGGCTGGCCTCGGCCTGGTACTTCGCCTTCCACTCCTCGTAGGGCATGCCGTAGATCGCCTCGCGGCTCTCGTCCTTGCTCATCGCGACGCCGGCCGCGTCGGCGGCGTCCTTCATCCAGTTGGACAGGCAGTTGCGGCAGAAACCGGCGAGATTCATCATGTCGATATTCTGCACGTCGGTGCGCCGCTGCAAATGAGATACGAGGCGCCGAAACACCGCCGCCTCGAGCTCGGTCCTGGTCGCCTTGTCGATTGCCATGCCTTGTCCTTTCCTGAACCCCCTGGGGCCCTCGCACCGCCGCGATTGGGCCGTATCTGCTGCACCCGAAAGTGAGCGGGTGCCGGTTATCCTGCCATTTATTTTGCCATATGGTTCGGCACAAGGGCGCATCGCCCGACGGCCCCGCCGGAGCAACGCCGCGCCGCCACCGGGTTGATGGAAATCGACACGCGATTGATATAGCTTGACTAAATGATCCTGCGCCTTGCCCTCCCCTGCCGCCCGACCCTGCCGCGGTTTCCGACCCTGCCACGGTTTCGGCTGGCCCGCCTGATTCCGCTCGTCCTCACCGGACTGCTCGCTTTCGCCGCTCTGTGCAGCGCGAGCGCGCCCGCCGCCGCCGATTTCCGGCTCTGCAACAACACATCGAGCCGGGTCGGCATCGCGCTCGGCTACAAGGACAATGAAGGCTGGGTCACCGAAGGCTGGTGGAACGTCTCGTCCAAGGCCTGCGAGACCCTGCTCAAGGGCACGCTGATCGCCCGCTATTATTACATCTACGCGCTCGACTACGACCGCGGCGGCGAATGGTCGGGCCAGGCCTTCATGTGCTCGCGCGACAAGGAATTCACCATCCGCGGCACCGACAATTGCCTCGCGCGCGGCTTCGACCGCACCGGCTATTTCGAGGTCGACACCGGCGAGCAGCGCTCGTGGACCGTGCAACTCACCGAGACCGCCGAACAGAACGTGCCGCGCTCCGGCCTGCCCGGCCTGCCCAACGCGCCGCCGAACGGACAGCCGGGCGCAATCCTGCCGCCGCCGAAAGTGGCCCCGCCCAAATAAGCGGCTGCGGCCAGGCCTTTCCGCCGTCAAACATTGATCTGGATAAAGGCCGCCCGCGCCCGAACGGTCATACTGGTTGGTGGTGGCACAGTATCGGCTGGCGACAGTCGCCGATCGTCCGTTCGCGGATTTGCGTGTTCCGCGAGATCGATTGCGGAGGCTGACGGCCGTGAATCTGGAATCATTGTTCGAGCTGACCGGTGAAAGCGCGATCCTTTCGGTGGGCGGCCTTCTGATCGGCGCCGCCTTCGGCGCATTCGCGCAGGCCAGCAAATTCTGTTTGCGCTCGGCCGTGATCGAGTTTTCACAGGGCCTGCTCGGCTCGAAAGTGGCGATCTGGCTCCTGGCGTTCGCCGCCGCCGTCGCCGCGACCCAGGCCGCCATCGCGCTCGGTCTGCTCGATGTGGCGGGAGCCCGGCAACTCGCGGCGCGCGGCAGCCTTTCCGGCAGCATCATCGGCGGCCTGATGTTCGGCGCCGGAATGATCCTGGCGCGCGGTTGCGCAAGCCGCCTGCTGGTTCTGTCGGCGACCGGAAACCTGCGCGCGCTGGTGTCCGGACTGGTGCTGACGATCGTGGCGCAGACCTCGCTGAGAGGCATGCTGTCGCCGGTGCGGGAAATGCTCTCGGAATTGTGGACCGTCCCGGGCGGTCAGGCGCGCAACCTGCTGTCGTCGATCAACGGCGGTCCGCTGCTGGGGCTGTGGCTTGGCCTCATCTGGCTGGCGTGCGGACTGTGGCTGGCGAGGCGCGCCCGGATCGGCGGCGTTGTCGGCGCAAGCGCGGTCGGCGTCGGGCTGGCGGTCGCCGCAGGCTGGATATTCACCTACGCGGTCTCGCAATCGTCATTCTCGCCCGTCCAGATCAAGAGCATCAGCTTCACCGGACCCTCCGCGGACACGCTGATGGGCCTGATCAATTCGACATCGTTGCCGCTGGTGTTCGATACCGGGCTGGTGCCCGGCGTGTTCCTGGGCTCGATGTTCGCGGCCCTGCTGCGCGGCGAATGGAAGGTGCAGGGCTTTCACGACGGGCCGAGCATGTGGCGCTATCTGATCGGCGCGCCGCTGATGGGTTTCGGCGGCATGTTGGCCGGCGGCTGCGCCGTTGGCGCCGGCGTGACGGGAGGCGCCATCTTCGCCCTGACGGCATGGATCGCGCTCGCCGCGATGTGGGCCGGCGCCCTTCTCACCCATCTCGTCGTCGACGGCAGGGCGGCCGCTCCGGTGCTGGCCGAACCCGCGATCCGCCGGATCTAGATATCGCGGCCTTCGATCTTCTCGGAGAGCGTCTTCACCAGACCGGGAATCTTGTCGAGATACGGATGGATGGCGAGCGCGCGGCGATAGGCGTCGAGCGCGTGTTTGTCGTCGCCGGTCTCCTGCAGGATCAAACCGAGCCCGGCCAGCGCGCCGAAATGGCGCGGCTCGCGTTTCAACACCTGCTGGATGTCCTCCATCGAGTGCAGGTAATCGTCGCGCAGATAGTACAGCGTGGCGCGCTTGTTCCAGGCTTCGATGTAGTCGGGCTGCAGCTTGATGATGGCGTCGAGCAGCTTGAGCGCGACGTCATATTCCTTGTGCTCCATGGCGAGGCGCGCCCGCGCCATCAACAGCGCCGCGGTGTCGCTCGCGGTCGACATCCACACCGACCAGATCCGGCCCTCGACCTCCTTGGCGCTTTCCTCGTCGGGCGCGGCCTTCAGCGCGCCGAACAGAAAATCGAGATTCTTCGCCTGCGAGGCTTTGACACGCGGCAGTTTGGCCGGCGGCGCGGGCATGGTCTTGTTGCGCGCGGCGGGCGGCTCGCGCTTCGGCGACTGTGCGGACGCCGGCACGCTTGCGGCGAACGTGAGCGCCAGAAGTCCCGTCAGCAGTCCAATGGGGATCGGGGATCGCCTTGCCATGAGGCGAAGTCTAAACGCGACAACGCCGCCTGCAAAGCAGAGCGGCGTCACAGCCAGTTGATATGGGACCGGGCGATGTCAGGGATCGGCGCGCGGCAGCCACAGGCCGCCGCAACAGCTCAGCCTGAAAGCTTAGCCCTGGCGCGCCTTGAAGCGGCGCTGCACCTTGTTGATCACGTAAACCCGGCCCTTGCGGCGGACCAGACGGTTGTTGCGGTGACGGCCGCGCAGCGATTTCAGCGAATTACGGACCTTCATGGGACAATGCTCTCTCGAAGGCCGAATGCAGGCCGTTACGAACAGATGGATCAAAGGGTTAGGGCCCGGGCGCAAGGCGCGCCGGACGGCCGGTTTCTAGGCTATCCGGTGCCGGAATGTCAATGCAAAGGACGGAGAATCGACCCCAAAAGCCGGTTTTCGACCGGAAAAACAGTCCCTTGGGCCGTTCCACAGCCCCTTGGACCGTTCCATCCGGCGCTGTCACAACGGACGGGTGACGGACACGTCCCTCGCGAACCCGGCGCGTCCTCGGCTTTCTTAACCTCTCCCGTGGGGAGAGGTCGATGCGCGAAGCGTATCGGGTGAGGGCGTACGATCTTGCGAGGACACGCCCCCCCCTCACCCCGGCCCTCTCCCCTCAAGGGAGGGGGAAGCACCTTCACCCCGGCTCCCGGCCGAAAGCCCGGCGCAGTTCGCCCTTGGCGGCTTCCAGCTTGCGCTTGCGGGCGGCGGTGAGGTTCCGGCCGGCGCGGTTGATGTAGAACACCAGCATCGACATCGCCGAGCGGTAAGGATCGCTCTTGCGGCGGTGGCTGTGCTCGGCCGAACGCTTGAGCGAGCGGGCGATCGCCGTCGGACTGCCTTTCTTGAACACATCATGCTCCAGATCGAGCGCGTCGCTGGTGGCGGTGACACGGCCGGACCATTTGCGGGTGGATTTGCGCGCGCCAGACCCTGCGCGTTTACGGGCGGTTGTCGTCTTGCGGGCCGATGATTTGCGTGCGGTCGTTTTGCGCGTCGATGTTTTGCGGGCGCCGTGTTTCGACGCGGCCTTGCGCGCAGGCTTGCGGCCGGAGGCCGATTTGCGGGCGGTACGGGCCATGCTAGGTCCCTCCTCGATGTCCGCCGGGTTCGCGTGACGCGGCGGTCAGAGAGGACAAAGCATGAGCATCGAACAGGTTCGCGCCTTCTTCGCCGAAAACGCTCCCGATCTCGTGGTGATGGAATCGGAGCAGAGTTCCGCGACGGTGCCGCTGGCCGCCGCGGCGTTCGGCGTGACGCCGGCCGAGATCGCCAAGACGCTGTCGCTGCGCGTCGGCGAGCGCGTGCTGCTGGTGGTCACCGGCGGCACCACGCGGCTGGACAACAAGAAGGCCCGCGCCGCGTTCGGCGGCAAGCCGCGCATGCTCAATGCGCAGGAAGCGCTGGAGGCGACTGGCCATCCGGTCGGCGGCATCTGCCCGTTCGGGCTGAAGTCGCCGCTGCCGGTCTATTGCGACGTGTCGCTGCAACAATTCGCCGAGGTGCTGCCGGCGGCGGGATCGGCCAACAGCGCGGTACGGATTGCGCCCGAACGCCTTGCCGCGCTGACGCATGCGCAATGGGTCGATGTCAGCGAGACGATGGCGGCGCGGGAGACCGCGACCTCCGAAAACGTCTAGTTTGATCCTCATCCTGAGGAGCATCACGCAGTGATGCGTCTCGAAGGATGAGGCCATAGTGGATCGTCTGACGTGGCCTCATGGTTCGAGACGGCGCTTCGCGCCTCCTCATCATGAGGATCACGTATTCGCGCTCACACGAACCTGTTCTCGATCCGGCCGATGCCGGAAATCTCCATCGTCACCACGTCGCCGGATTTGAGGAATTTCGGCGGGTTGAAGCCGATGCCGACGCCGGCCGGCGTGCCGGTCGCGATCAGGTCGCCCGGCACCAGCGTCATGCCCTGCGAGATGGTCGAGACCAGCGTCGGGATGTCGAAGATCAGATCGCGCGTGTTGGCGTTCTGGCGCAATTCGCCATTGACCCACGCCTTGACCGCAAGATTCTCCGGATCGAGTTCGTCGCCGGTCGCGATCCACGGTCCCATCGGGCAGAAGGTGTCGAGCGTCTTGCCGAGAAACCACTGCTTGTGCCGCTTCTGGCGATCGCGCGCGGTGACGTCGTTGGCGATGGTGTATCCGAACACGTGATTGTAGGCGTCCGCCTTGGCGATATTGCGTCCGCTCTTGCCGATCACGATGGTGAGTTCAACCTCGTAATCGACGCTCGAGGTGATCTCCGAGTGCATGTCGACATCGTCGGTCGGGCCGATCACCGCGTTCGGTCCCTTGGAGAACACCGCCGGATACTCGTCGATCTCCGCGCCCCTCACCGCGCCGGCCTCGAAGCCGCTGCCGGCGAATTCGCGTGCGTGGTCCAGGTAGTTCTTGCCGACGCAGATGACATTGCGCTTCGGCACCGGGATCGGCGCCAATAGCTTGACGTCGCCGAGCGCGATGTCGGCACCGGAGCCGAGCGAGGATTTCAGCGCGTCATAGCGCGCGATCAGATCGACCATGTCGGCGACCCCGCTGACCGGACGCACGCGCCCGGCGCTGGCATCGACCACGCCGACATGGTCGGAGCCTTGATAGGAAAACGTCGCAAACTTCATGTTTCAGACTTTCCCGCGAACCCGGCAAAGAACGCATCCGCCGCGCCGGACCGGCAGACGCGGCCGCTTTGTCGTCAGCTCTTGAAATAGGGCTCGACCGGCCCGGAAAACTTCATGGTGACCGGATTGCCGTGGCGGTCCTTGGCCGAGCCGACGCTCATCCGCACCCAGCCCTCGCTGACGCAATATTCCTCGACATTGGTTTTCTCGACGCCCTTGAAACGAATACCGATATCGCGCTCCAGAAGCTTCGCGTCGTAATACGGGCTGCGCGGATCGGTGGAGAGGCGGTCGGGCAATTCGTCGCTCATATGGGTCTCTCGGTCGGTTCGGTCGAATACGATCATGGGACGGCGCGATGGCCGCCAATGCGGCGGCGGCATGCACCCGCGATTCTCCGTTCCTGCCACATCGATTGCGATTTGTCATGGCCGGCCGCGCGATCCGCCGGCTTCGTTGCGATGACGCCGGAACATTCGGGCGGCATGCCGGTTCTTCTCAAACGGGGCTCGGCACGCGCGAGCCCGCATCCATGCGCGCATCGAGGGGCTGATCCGCGACGCCGGTATCGGAGGTGAAGCCATGACATTGGCGCAAGGTCGCGCAAGGCAAATCCCGCCGCGACATCGCGTGATCATTGCATTCACGGGACTTCCGGCGCGATTGCAGGTATGCATACTTCACTGACGATCCCTTCGCCCCAATTCGGCTTCACCGCCGATCAAAACTCGCGCATCCCATCGCGCCAGACCGAACAGAACAAGGCATCATGAATCCCGTCAAAGATCTCGAAAAGCACGGCCAGTCCGTCTGGCTCGACTTCCTCGCGCGCGGCTTTATCGCCAAGGGCGACCTCAAGGCGCTGGTGGAGCGCGACGGCGTGCGCGGCGTCACCTCCAACCCCGCGATTTTCGAGAAGGCGATCGGCTCCGGCGACGAATATGACGGCGCGGTGTCGGCGTTGCTGAAGAAACACGACCGTTCGGTGGCCGATCTCTACGAGGCGCTGGCGGTGGAGGACATCCAGAACGCCGCCGACGTGCTGCGCCCGGTGTACGACGCGCTGCATGGCGACGACGGTTATGTCAGCCTCGAGGTCTCGCCCTATCTGGCGCGCGACACCGAGGGCACGCTCGCCGAGGCGCGGCATCTGTGGCGCGCGGTGAAGCGCGACAATCTGATGGTCAAGGTGCCGGGCACGGCGGAAGGCCTGCCGGCGATCGAGAAGCTGACCGCCGAGGGCCTCAGCATCAACATCACGCTGCTGTTTTCGCAGGCGGTCTACGCGCAGGTGCTGGACGCCTACATTTCGGGGCTGGAGACATTCGTCGCCAAGGGCGGCGACCCGCGCAAGGTGGCCAGCGTCGCCAGCTTCTTCGTCAGCCGCATCGACAGCGCGGTGGACAAACAGCTCGACGACAGGATCGCCGCCGCCAATGACGAAGACCAGAAGGCGCGGCTTGCCGCGCTCAAGGGCAAGGTGGCGATCGCCAACGCCAAGCTCGCTTATCAGCATTACAAGAAAGTGATCGCCTCCGAGCGCTGGAAGGCGCTGGAAGCGAAAGGCGCGCGGGTGCAACGCCTGCTCTGGGCTTCCACCGGCACCAAGAACAAGGCCTATCGCGACGTGCTCTATGTCGAGGAATTGATCGGCCCGGATACGGTGAACACCGTGCCGCCCGCGACGCTCGATGCCTTCCGCGACCACGGCGAGCTGCGCGACACGCTGGAAGACAACGTCAGTGAGGCCGGGCATGTGCTCGCCGCGCTCGCCGACGCCGGCATCTCGCTCGACGCCATCACCGCAAAGCTGGTGGACGAGGGCGTGCAACTGTTCGCGGAGGCCGCCGACAAACTGCTCGGCGCCGTGGCGCACAAGCGCGCGACCATTCTCGGCACGCAGATCGACGGCGCAAGCCTCGCGCTCGGCGATGCTCTCGACAAGGACGTCGCGTCCCTGACGCAGCAATGGAGCCGCGACGGCAAGGGTCGCGCGCTCTGGCATCGCGATGCGTCGGTCTGGACCGGCCATGACGAGAACAAATGGCTCGGCTGGCTCGATGCCGTGGCGCGCGAGGAGAAATCGCTGAAACAGTACCGGCGCTTCGCCGAATGCGTGAAGCAGGCGGACTTCACCGACGCCGTGGTGCTCGGCATGGGCGGCTCGAGTCTCGGGCCGGAAGTGCTGGCGATGACCTTCGGCCGCACCAGGGGTTTTCCGAAGCTGCACATCCTCGATTCCACCGATCCGGCGCAGGTCGCGCGACTTGAAAAGGCGATCTCGCTGCAGCGGACACTATTCATCGTTTCCAGCAAATCCGGCGGCACCACCGAGCCGAACGCGCTGATGGATTATTTCTTCGCGCGCGTCGAGAAGGTCAGCGGCCAGAAGCCCGGCGTGCATTTCATCGCCATCACCGATCCGGGCTCGTCGCTGGAAAAGACGGCGAAGGCGCGCGGCTTCATCCATGTCTTCCATGGCGAGCCGAGCATCGGCGGGCGCTATTCGGTGCTCTCGCCATTCGGTCTGGTGCCGGCGGCGGCCGCCGGGATCGATCTCGGTAAACTGCTCGCCTCCACCGCAACGATGGTGCGCGCCTGCGGCGCCGACGTGCCGCCGGCGGAAAATCCCGGCATCCGGCTCGGCCTCGCGCTCGGCGCGGCGGCGAAGGCCGGTCGCGACAAGGTGACGTTGACCGCGTCCGAACAGATCGCCGATTTTGGCGCATGGGCCGAACAGCTGATCGCCGAATCCACCGGCAAGAACGGCAAGGCGCTGATCCCGCTGGCCGGCGAGACGCTCGGCGCACCCGATGTCTATGGCAACGACCGCATCTTCGTCGACCTGCGACTGACGGGCGACACCGCGCGCGACGCCGCGCTTGAAGCACTGCAAGCCGCCGGTCATCCGGTGGTGCGCATCGAGGTGACCGACATCGGACATATCGGTCAGGAATTTTTCCGCTTCGAGATCGCCACCGCGGTGGCCGGCGCGGTGATGGGCATCAACCCGTTCGACCAGCCGGATGTCGAATCCGCCAAGATCAAGACCCGCGAACTCACCGCCGCGTTCGAGAGCAGCGGCGCGCTGCCCACCGAGACGCCGGTGGCTGAGGACGAAGCGATCGCGCTCTACACCGACGCGGACAACGCGGCGGCGCTGCGGCAGGCCGGCGCCAACGGCGATCTCGTCTCCTGGCTGAAGGCGCATTTCGCCCGTACGCACGATGGCGATTATGCCGCGCTGCTGGCCTATCTCGACCGCGACGAGAAAAACACCGCCGCTGTGCAGTCCGCGCGGATGGCGATCCGCGACGCCAGGCATGTCGCCACCTGCGTCGGCTTCGGCCCGCGTTTCCTGCATTCCACCGGACAGGCTTACAAAGGCGGACCGAACAGCGGCGTGTTCCTGCAGATCACCGCCGACGACGCCAGGGATCTCAAAATTCCCGGCCACAAGGCCAGCTTCGGCGTAATCAAGGCGGCGCAGGCGCGCGGCGATTTCGACGTGCTGACCGAACGCGGCCGCCGCGCGTTGCGTCTGCACATCACGGGCGACGTCGCCAAGGGATTGTCCACCATCAACGCCGCCATCACCAAGGCGCTGTCATAGGAAAACGGAATGCAGATCGGTCTTGTCGGTCTTGGCCGCATGGGCGGCAACATCGTCCGCCGCCTGATCGACAAGGGCGGCCACGATGTCGTGGTCTACGACACCAACGTCGACCGGATCGCCGATCTGGCCAAGCATGGCGCGGTCGCCAGCACCTCGCTCGGCGACATGATCGTCAAGCTGAAGCCGCCGCGCACGATCTGGGTGATGCTGCCGGCCGGCAAGATCACCGAAGACACCATCGCCACGCTCAGCCATTCGCTGCTGCACGGCGACACCGTGATCGATGGCGGCAACACCTTCTGGCAGGACGATGTGCGCCGCGCCAAGGCGCTCGCCGAGCGCGGCCTGCATTACGTCGATGTCGGCACCAGCGGCGGCATCTGGGGCTTCGAGCGCGGCTATTGCATGATGATCGGCGGCGAGACCGAGATCGTCTCGCGACTCGATCCGATCTTCGCGACCCTCGCGCCCGGACTCGGCGAGATTGCGCGCACGCCCGGTCGCAAGAAGCGCGATCCGCGCGCCGAGCAGGGTTATATCCATGCCGGGCCGGTCGGCGCCGGGCACTTCGTCAAGATGATCCATAACGGCATCGAATACGGCCTGATGCAGGCCTATGCCGAAGGCTTCGACATTCTCAAGAACGCCAATCTCGACACTCTGCCGCAGGCGCATCGCTTCGATCTCGATCTTGCCGATATCGCCGAGGTGTGGCGGCGCGGCAGCGTGATCTCGTCATGGCTGCTCGACCTCACCGCCAGCGCGCTGGCCGGCAACGACACGCTGGAAAACTATTCGGGTTTTGTCGAGGATTCCGGCGAGGGCCGCTGGACCGTCAATGCCGCGATCGACGAGGCGGTGCCGGCCGAAGTGATCACCGCCGCGCTCTATGCGCGTTTCCGTTCACGCAAGGAACATACCTTCGCCGAAAAAATTCTCTCGGCGATGCGCGCCGGTTTCGGCGGGCACAAGGAGCCGCAGCAGCACCCCGACGCGCCGCGCGCCAAGGCCCCGGAGAAACTCAAGCCGAAGGACGACTGAATGACGCCAGCCCCCGGCGAGACCAAGCCGCGCATTCCCGATTCCTGCTGTTTCGTCATCTTCGGCGTGACCGGCGATCTGGCGCACCGTCTGGTGATCCCGGCGCTCTACAATCTTGCCGAAGCGAAGCTCTTGCCGGAAAAATTCTGCGTGGTCGGCGTCACCCGCACCGAAACGCAAAGCAAGACGCTCACCGCCGATTTGATGGCGGGCCTGAAGAAATTCGCCACCCGCCCGGTCGATGCGCAAGTGGCGCAGCAATTGTTCGGCTGCATGACCAGCATCCATGCCGACCCAAGCGAGCCGGATTCGTTCGCCGCGCTGGCGGAGCATCTGCACAAGATCGCCGAGCAGCGCGGCATCACCAATTTCCTGTTCTATCTCGCGGTGCCGCCGGCCGGGTTCAAGCCGATCAGCGAGGCGCTCGGCCATCACGGACTTCTGAGGGAAGCGAAAGGCGCGTGGCGGCGGCTCGTGGTGGAGAAGCCGTTCGGCACCGATCTGAAATCGGCGAAACAGCTCAATCACGATCTGCTGGCGCTGCTCAACGAACACCAGATCTACCGGATCGATCATTATCTCGGCAAGGAGACGGTGCAGAACATCCTGGTGTTCCGTTTCGCCAACGGCATGTTCGAGCCGATCTGGAATCGCAACCACATCGATCACGTCCAGATCACCGTGTCGGAGACGCTCGATGTCGGCCGGCGCGGCAGCTTCTATGAGGCGACCGGCGCGCTGCGCGACATGGTGCCGAACCATCTGTTCCAGTTGCTGGCGCTGGTGGCGATGGAGCCGCCCTCGCGTTTCGACGCGCACTCGGTGCGCTCGGAGAAAGGCGAGGCGCTGGCCGCGATCCAGACCCAGAGCGAAGCGGAAGCCTTGCAGAATTCGGTGCGCGGGCAATATCGCGCCGGCCAGATCGGCGAGCGCGAGGTGATCGACTATCGCAAGACGCAGAACGTCGCGCCCGGCAGCGTGGTCGAGACCTACGCCGCGCTGAAGCTGACCATCGACAACTGGCGCTGGGCCGGCGTGCCGTTCTACCTGCGCACCGGCAAGGCGCTGGCCGCCAAGCGCACCGAAGTCGCGATCCGCTTCAAGCAGGCGCCGTTCTCGATGTTCCGCGCCACCGAGGTGGAGCGCATCTCGCAGAACTATCTCGTCATCGGCATCGAGCCGACCGAGGGTATTACCCTGCAGTTCAACACCAAGGTGCCCGGCCCGGCGGTGACCATCGACGGCGTCGAGATGAAGTTCAAATACAAGGACTATTTCAAGGTCGCGCCGAGCACCGGCTACGAGACGCTGATCTACGATTGCATGATCGGCGATAATATTCTTTTCCAGCGCGCCGACAGCGTCGAATCCGGCTGGCAGGCGGTGCAACCGTTTCTTGATGCCTGGAAGAAGGCGGGCGGCAACGGCCTTGCGATGTATCAGGCCGGCAGCGACGGTCCCGACGCGGCGCAGGAATTGCTGGCGCGCGACGGCCGCCGCTGGCGCGACATCGACGAATGAGCGCGCAAGCGCAGCGGCGCATCATCATCGCGCAAGACGCGCAGGCGCTCGCCGAGACCGCCGCCGCGCGGCTGTTCGCGCGGATCGAGCAGACCCCGCACCCCGCCATGATCTGCCTCACCGGCGGCACCACGCCGAAGCCGCTTTATAACTTGCTGGCGACGCCGCCGTGGCGCGCGCGGATTCCCTGGCCGCGGGTGCACTGGTTCCTCAGCGACGACCGTTTCGTGCCGCAGGACGATGAACGCAGCAACGCCGGCATGGCGCGGCGCGCCTTTCTCGATGCCTGCGCGCCGCCGCAGAATACTCACACGATCCGCACCGATGTCGCAACGCCGGACGAAGCAGCACGGCTTTACGAGCTGGAGTTGCATGCCTTTCACCCGATGCCGTTGGAGAGCGCCCCGCTGTTCGATTTCGTGCTGCTCGGCGTCGGCAGCGATGGCCATGTCGCCTCGCTGTTTCCGGGCACCGAGGGGGCGGCAGAGACGCGGCGCTGGGCAGCCGGCATCGCGGACGCCGGCCTCGCGCCGTTGGTGCCGCGCGTCAGCCTGACGCTGCCGGCGCTTTGCGCGGCGCGCGAGTTGCTGTTTCTGGTGTCCGGCGAAGGCAAGCGAGAGATCGTCGGCCGCGTGTTCGCCGGCGACGATCTGCCCGCCACCCGCGCCCACGCCGCGCAGGGCGAGACGGTGTGGCTGCTCGACCGGGCCGCCGCGCCGCCAAACCTCAAGGAGACAGGATGACGACTGGCATCCGCGCGATCATCGTGATGGGCGTATCCGGCTCGGGCAAGAGCACGATCAGCGAGGCCTTAGCGCGCCACCTCGGTTTCGCGCATGAGGACGGCGACGCCTATCACCCGGACGCCAACGTGCGGAAGATGCAAGACGGCGTTCCCCTCACCGATCAGGATCGCGCGCCGTGGCTGCGCACGCTCGCCGGCATGATCGACCGCTATGCCGATGCCGGCACGCCGTTGGTGCTCGCCTGCTCGGCGCTGAAGCGCGCCTATCGCGACGTGCTGGTGCACGGCCGCGACGATGTCCGCGTCGTCTATCTGAAAGGCTCGCGCACGTTGATGGCGAGCCGGCTCGGCCGCCGCAGCGGTCATTTCATGCCGGAATCGCTGCTCGAGTCCCAGTTCGCCACGCTGGAAGAACCGGCCGAGGACGAACACGCCATTACGGTCGATGCCGAGGCGTCGGTCGAAGCGATCGTCAACGAGGTCACCGACCGGCTCGGCCTTGCCAGCGCGGTTTTGGCGCAGGTGACGACGCCGGTGCGCCTCGTGATTTCGGATGTCGATGGCACGCTGCTGACCCGCGACAAACGGCTGACGCCTTCCAGCATCGCGGCGGTGCGCAGCCTGCGCGAGAACGGCGTCCGGTTCACCGTCACCAGCAGCCGGCCGGGCTTCGGTCTGCGCATGCTGGTCGAGCCGCTGGCGATCGATCTGCCGATGGGGCCGTTCAACGGCTCCGCCATCGTCAATCCGGACCTCACCATCGAGGAGCAGCACCTGATCCCGCGCGATGCGGTGACGCGCTGCCTCGAATTCTTCGCCGAGCACGGCGTCGATGTCTGGCTGTTCACCAACCGGCAATGGCTGATCCAGCGCGACGACGGCCAATACGTTCCGCGCGAATGCAAGGCGATCATGGCCGCGCCCGAATTGATCGGCGATGCGACGCCCTATCTCGGCGAGATCTGCAAGGTGGTCGGCGTCAGCGCCGATTTCGCGCTGCTGGAGCGCTGCGAACGCGAGCTGCATCTGGCGCTCGGCAAGGCCGCGCATGCCGCGCGCTCGCAGAACTACTATCTCGACGTGACGCCGCCCAATTGCGACAAGGGCACCTTCGTCGCGGCGATGGCGCGGCGGCTCGGCATTCCACCGGACGAGATCGCCACCCTCGGCGACATGCCGAACGACGTGCCGATGTTCCGCCAGAGCGGCGTGTCCTATGCGATGGGCAACGCCTCCGACGAGGTGAAGCGGCACGCCGCGCGCGTCACCACATCCAACGAAGAGGACGGCTTCGCCAAAGCCATCGCGCAAATCCTCGCGCTGCGGGAGTAGAGTCCCACCCTCGTCATGCCCGCGCATGACCCGTCGAAGACGATATGAACGCTGTTTTTCCCGACAATCCGCTTTCCGTCATGGCCGGGCGGGCATGACGAGGGTGCGGTTATTCAATTCCGGACAGGTGAGACACGCTCCTCATTTCGCCGCGCGCTGCACCGCGGGCTTGGCCGGATGCAGGGCCGCGTAGAGATTCTGTGCGGTGTTGATCAGTGCAATATGGGTCAGCGCCTGCGGGAAATTGCCGGTCTGGCGCTTCGCGACGCTGTCATATTCCTCCGCGAGCAGGCCGACATCGTTGGCGATGCCGGCGACACGCAGAAACAATTCGCGCGCCTCGTCGATCCGCCCGGCCAGCACATAGGCGTCGGCGAGCCACAGCGTGCAGGCGAGGAACGCGCCTTCGATCGGCTCGGTCTCGTCGGGCCGTATCTCGCGCGGATCGTGCCGCAGCACAAAACCGTTGCGCATCAGATATTGCTCGATCGCGGCGATGGTGCCGACGATCTTGGGATCGGTCGACGGCAGGAAGCCGACCGCCGGCAGCAGCAAGAGGCTGGCATCGAGGACCTGCGCGCCATAGGATTCGACGAAGGTGTTCTGCACCGAATCGAACCCGTTGGTGCAGATATCGGCGTGAATCGTCTCGCGCAGCGCCCGCCATTCGGCGAGCGGCGCCCTGTAGCCGAACTGCTCGGCGCTCTTGATGCCGCGATCGAACGCCACCCAGCACATCACCTTGGAAAATACGTAGTGCCGCCCCGGCCCGCGCCGCTCCCACAGGCCGCTGTCGGGCAGGTCCCAGATCTTCGCCAGATGCTTGAGGAATTCCAGCTCGACCGCCCAGGTCTCGCCGTCGAGCTCGATCTTCATGGTGCGCGACTGGTGAAAGACGTCCATCAGCTCGCCATAGACGTCGAGTTGCAATTGCGCGTGCGCGGCGTTGCCGAAGCGCACCGGCCGCGCGCCTTCATAGCCGGGCAGCCAGTCGGCCTCCCATTCCAGCAGGCGGCGCTGCCCCATGATGCCGTACATGATCTGCATGTCGGACGGCGCGCCGGCCACCGCGCGCAGCAGCCAGTGATGCCAGGCGACGGCCTCGTCGCGATAGCCGCTGTCCATCAGCGCCAGCAGCGTGAAGGTGGCGTCGCGCAGCCAGCAATAGCGATAGTCCCAGTTGCGCGCGCCGCCGAGTTTTTCCGGCAGCGAGGTGGTCGGCGCGGCGACGATGCCGCCGGTCGGCGCGTAGGTCAGCGCCTTCAGCGTGATCAGCGAACGCTGGATCAATTCGCGGTGCTTGCCCTTGAAGGTGCTGCGGCTCGACCAGTCGGTCCAGAAGGTTTCGGTGTCGGTCAGCGCCTCTTCCACATTGATCGAGCGCGGCACCGGCAGGTGCGAGGCGTCGTAGGTCAGCACGAACGGTACGGTCTCGCCGGCCCTCACCTCGAACTCCGCGACCGTCGTCATGTTGTGGCCGTGGGTTTTGACCGGCGTGCGCAGCACCACCATGTCGGGACCGGCCACCGCGAGGATGGTGCCGTCCTGCAGTTTCTGGACCCAGGGAATGTTGGTGCCGGAGCCGAAGCGCAGCACCAGCTCCATCCGCATCGTCACCGTGCCGGCCTCGCCGCGCACCAGGCGCACGATGTCGGAGGCCTGCCCGCGCGGTGGCATGAAATCGATCAGCGTCACCACGCCGGTCTCGCATTCGAATTGCGTTTCCAGGATCAGGGTCTCGCCGCGATAGCGGCGGCTGCTGGCGCGGGGCTTTTCTTTCGGACCGATCTGCCAGCGACCATGGTCGGGCGAGCCGAGCAGCGCGGCGAAGCAGGCGTCCGAATCGAAGCACGGCCAGCACAGCCAATCGATCGATCCGGTGCGGCTGACCAGAGCGGCAGTGAGGCAATCACCGATCAGGGCATAATCTTCAATGAGGGATGACAAACGATTCCTCGCAATTCCTCAAGGCAACGACAATCCGGCGGCAAGAACAGCCACCAGAGAGTTAAGTCGCCAAGGCGCGAAAAGCTCCCGCGCAGGGCGCGAGGAAACGTGTTTGTGATGGGAAGACGCGCATAAAGGGGCAACGCCACGGCCTCATCCTTCGAGATGCATCGCTGTGCGATGCTCCTCAGATTAAATCCATTTTGAATGAGGTCGTCCCGGCGCAGGCCGGGACCCATAGCCACCGATCTCTCAAAAGAGACGCCAAACTTGCCGTTTGAAAAGCACCGATCGGGGTGATGGGTCCCGGCCTGCGCCGGGACGACGAGGAGAGAGATGTGCGTGGACAGCACGCTCGCCGCCTGCCACGCGGCCTCACGCCGAGATCAGCACCAGATCGACCACCGCCGAATAATGGCAGGCGGCGGCGAGCAGCACGAAGGAATGCCAGATCGCGTTCTGGAAACGCAGCCGCCGCCAGGCATGGAAGATCACGCCCGCCGAATAGAGCACGCCGCCCGCGGCGATCAGCCACAGCGTGGTGGAGGGCAGCGACGACATCACGCTCTCATAGGCGACGACGCCGCTCCAGCCGAGCGCGAGATAAAGCGCGATCGACAGCCGGTCGAAGCGCCCCGGCAGCAGCACCTTCAGCGCGATGCCGATGGCGGCGACCGACCACACCCCGATCAGCAGCGCGACGGCGACCACGCGATCCTGCATCTGCGCCAGGAACGGCGTATAGGTCGCGGCGATCAGCACATAGATCGCGGAATGGTCGAACCGCCGCAGCAGCCATTTCACCGGCGAGACCGGCCACAGATTGTAGGTTGCCGAGATGCCGAGCATCGCCGTCAGCCCGGCGGCGTAGATCGACACCGAGACAATCTGCGCGGGCGAGGCGTAGATCGCCGCCAGCGTGATCAGCACGCTCGCCGCGATCACGCTGAAGGCGATGCCGAGCACATGGATCACGCCGTCCGCGATCAGCTCGGCGCGGTCGTATTCCCAGCGGATCACGTCGCCGCGCAAAGCGACGGGAGCAGCCTGCACCTGCTTGAGACGAAATACCGCCATGGACACACTCACCAAAGACCTGACACCGGGGGACCGGCCGCCATCTTACTCCCGAATGTGCGCCTGTCATGACGCTCCCACCCTCCCCCTTTCGGGGGACACCGAAACTTGATTTATCGCCGCGCCATCGCCAGCTTTGCCGGATGGCTCCGATTTCGACATCTCCCATTTGATGGAATAATGGCCGCAGGATTATCCGACCTCATCGAGGAATTTCGCCTCTCCGCCCGCTCGCTGCTCGAATATGGCGAAAACATCTTCAATCCCACGCTGCGGCTCGGCGTCACCGGCCTGTCGCGCGCGGGCAAGACGGTGTTCATCACCGCGCTGGTGCATGGCCTGCTCCGCGGCGGGCGCTTTCCGGTGTTCGAGTCGCTGGCGACCGGGCGGATCGCCGGGGCGCGGCTGGAGCCGCAGCCGGACGACGGCGTGCCGCGCTTCGCCTACGAGCAGCATGTCCGCACGCTGGTGGAGGAACGGCGCTGGCCGGATTCGACCGTCGACATCAGCGAACTGCGCCTCGCCATCGACTATCAGCGCCAGAACGGCGCCTCGCGCACCCTGACCCTCGATATCGTCGATTATCCTGGCGAATGGCTGCTCGACCTGCCGCTGCTCACCAAAAGCTACGCACAGTGGTCGGCGGAGAGTCTTGCGCTGTCGCGACAGCAGCCGCGCGCCGCCCTCGCCGCGCCCTGGCACGCGCATCTGGCGACGCTGCGCCCGCTGGAGCGCGAGGACGAGCAGGCGACGCTGACCGCGGCGCGGCTGTTCACCGACTATCTGCGCGCCTGCCGTGACGAGCGCTTCGCCATGAGCCTGTTGCCGCCGGGGCGTTTCCTGATGCCCGGCGGTCTCGCCGGCTCGCCGGCTTTGACCTTCGCACCGCTCGATCTGCCGACCGACGGCGCGGCGCCGGACGGCTCGCTGTGGGCGATGATGCAGCGGCGCTACGAGGCCTACAAAGCCATCGTGGTGCGGCCGTTCTTCCGCGATCATTTCACCCGGCTGGACCGCCAAATCGTGCTGGTCGACGCGCTGGCCGCCTTCAACGCCGGGCCGGAGGCGCTGCGCGATCTCGAAGGCGCGCTGGCCGGCATTCTCGACTGCTTCAATATCGGCCGCTCGACGCTGTGGAGCACGATCTTCCGCCCGCGCATCGACCGCATTCTGTTCGCCGCCACCAAGGCCGACCATCTGCACCGCTCCAGCCACGACCGGCTCGAAGCCATTCTCAAGCGCATGGTGGAGCGTGCCGCCGCGCGCGCCGAATTCGCCGGGGCGCAGACCGACGTGGTGGCGCTCGCCGCCGTGCGCGCCACCCGCGAGGCAATGGTGCGGCGCGGCCACGACACCCTGCCCTCGATCCTCGGCGTGCCGGTCGCGGGCGAGACCTCCGGCGACGAAACCTTCGACGGCCACACCGAAGTCGCGACCTTTCCCGGCGATCTGCCGGCCGAGACCGACGCGCTGTTCCGCGACCCGGCGCCGTTTCGCGGCCTCACCGCCACCGCTCCCGGTCAGGCCGATTTCCGCTTCCTGAAATTCCGCCCGCCGCCGGTCGAGGCCGGACCCGACGCGCCGCTGCCTCACATCCGGCTCGACCGTGCGCTACAATTCCTGATCGGAGACCGCCTGCAATGAGCGACCGGCCGCATCACCGCAAGCCCGCCGCGTTCAAGCTCGACGACCCGCGCGTCGTGCTGGTCGACGAGGACGGCGGTTCGCACCCCGCACGCGGCAGGATCGAGATCGCGCCGGAGCCGGACACGGCATTGCTGCCGGCGACCATTCCGCCGGTCGCGCCGCCGCGCCGCGGCCTGTCATGGGGCACGCTGTTCTGGACCGGGCTCGGCGGCCTCGTGCTGCTCGGCCTCGGGCTCGGCGTCTATAATCTCGTGGCGGATCTGTTCGCGCGCAGCCAGAGCCTCGGCGTCGTCGGGCTCGGCTTCGCCGTGCTTGCCGTGCTCGCGCTGATCGTGATCATCGCGCGCGAGGCGCTGGCGCTGGCGCGGCTGGAAACCATCGAGAAGCTGCACGAGCGCGCAAGCGCGGTGCTCGCCAGCGACGATCGCAAGGACAGCGACGCCGTGGTGCGCGACCTTCTGAAAATCGCGCACGACAATCCGCATCTCGCCCGCGCCCGCGCGGTGATCACGAGCCATGCCGGCGACATCATCGACGGCGCCGACATGTTGCGGCTGGCCGAACGCGAACTGATGACGCCGCTCGATCAGGAGGCGCGGCGGCTGATCTCGAGCGCCGCCCAACGCGTCTCGATCGTCACCGCCGTCAGTCCCGGCGCGGTGATCGACGTGCTGTTCGTGTTCGCCGCGGCGCTGCGGCTGGTGCGGCAACTCGCGCGGCTCTATGGCGGGCGGCCCGGCACGCTCGGCATGGTGCGGCTGATGCGCCATGTCATCGCCCATCTGGCGGTGACCGGCGGCATGGCGGCGAGCGACAGCCTGATCCAGCAGGTGCTGGGACATGGGCTCGCCGCGAAGCTGTCGGCGCGGCTCGGCGAGGGCATTCTCAACGGCCTTCTGACCGCGCGGCTCGGCCTTGCCGCGGTCGATGTAACGCGGCCGCTGCCATTCACGGCGCTGCCCCGCCCGGTGCTGTCCGACCTCGCCCGCGATTTGCTGCGCCGGGCGGAACGCGACGAACAGACAGAGCCGCCAACATCCAACTGACCCCGAAGCAATTCGCCTATTTCCCGGTCGTCCCGGCGCAGACCGAGACCCATAGCCACCGCTCTTTCAAAAGAAATGTTGAGCCCGTTTCAAAGCGCTCGCTGGGGTGATGGGTCCCGGCCTGCGCCGGGACGACCCCATGAGGATTCACTGTCCTTGCTGATATGCGCCTGCCCTCATCCTGAGGAGCGCGCTCTTGCGCGCGTCTCGAAGGATGGGCCTCATGGTTCGAGACGTCGCTTCGCTCCTCCTCACCATGAGGGGTCCCAAAAAATCCGGCGCGGAGCCATGAACCTTCTTCCGGGACGGCGCGACCCATCTGCATGGGCCGGCACGGCCTTCATGCTTACCCTGGAGGATCACCATGTTTCGCAAGCTCGCTCTCGGATTTATCGCCGCCGCTTCCCTCACCGCCGCCGCTCTGGCGCCGACCGGCGCGTCCGCCGGCTGGAAGGGCCATCATCATCACCACTGGGGCCATCACCACGGTTTCGGTTACGGCTTCGGCCCGATGATCGTCGCGGGCGGCGGCTATGCCGACGGCTGCTACGTGCAGCGCCGGGTGCGCACGCCCTATGGCCTGCGCTGGCGGACCATCAACGTCTGTTACTGATTGGATTTGTTTTAAATACCGCACACACCCCGGCAGCGATGGCGGCCGGGGTGTTGCGCGTCCTCGTCGCGTTTGCCGGCGGATTCAGGGGTTCCGCGTGTTATTTCGCAATTGCGTAACGAGGAATCAGACTTTTGGCTGACTGCGGCGAAGTGTTCCGATCGCGCAGAAATCGATCGTTTCGCCCTATGCAAGACGCCGCGTTAGCGCGTAACGTGCGCGCCGTTGGAAATGCCCCTTCGCGGGACCCGACCGTTCGTATCGTTTTTGAAATTTCTGCGGAGACCACAAGTATGGCTAAAGGCACTGTGAAGTGGTTCAACCCCACCAAGGGATATGGCTTTATCCAGCCGACCAACGGCGGCAAGGATATCTTCGTCCATATCTCGGCGGTTCAAAAAGCGGGGCTTGCGACACTCAACGAGGGACAGACGGTCGAGTACGAAGAAGTCGCCAATCGCGGCAAGACCTCGGCGGAAGACCTCAAGGTTTGATCGCCTGAAGGTTCGGCGCGGATCATCCCCGCGCCGATTTTTTTTGCACTCTCGAACGCTATCGAAAACACCGACGCGGGCCATGCCCTGCATCGGTCATGACGGCTGTCCGACGCGCGCCGCCGGCACGGAGCGTCGTCGGCATCGCCCGTGCCGTCACCGCAGACGGACGCGGCGCACGCGGCGGATACGCATCCGCCCCGATTTCGGTTTCAGCAGACGTCGCGCTCCCACGAACGCGAGAGCAGCGGCTGCGCGCGATAGCTCGAACAGTCCGATGCCTTGTCGCCGGGCAACAACAGACCGCCGCAATGCGGGCAGCAATTGTCATTGGCGTGCTCGGCCGAGTCATCGCCGGCTTCGCCGATTTCGACGGCGAAAAACCTGACCATGATGCTGTTCGGGATGTTTCGTTTGCCGGTCATGCCTGGTCCTCTGTTTTGTGAGGCGCATCATGACACCAAGTTCATGCCGTATTATTCAACCGAACGGTCAAATTTTACGATTGAAAACAGCTTTGGCTCGTTCGTTGCCGCAACGAACGATTAAGCACTTCGGCGATTTCGGAACATCGCGCGCTCAGCGCGCGACGATCAGGCCACGGCTGGTGACGACGACCCAGCGTCCGTCCTGACGGCGGATCGCATCGACGCGGCCGACGCCGGGCAACGGATCTCCGACATACACCTCATAGACGCCGGCGCGCCCCACCACGGTGGCGCCGCCGCCCGACACATCGCGCAGCGCCCAGCCGTCGATCGTCGGCAGGCGATTGATCTGCGGAGCCGCCGCCGGTGCGGCCGCAGGCGGGGTGACCGAGCCGGTGGTTTCCGGCGCGGGCGGCGTCTTCAGCTTGTCGAGCGCCTCGCCGAGCTTGGCGAGCCTGGCGCTGCTGGCCTTGTTGGAGGTCTCGACGCCGTTCTTGAGTGACGCGAGCTCGGAATTGACCTTGGCTAGTGCACCGTCGATCGCCTTGTCGCGCTCTGCCGCAGCAGCAGCGGCGGCAGCGCTCGCGGCCGCGAGGGTGGCGTGATCATCTTTCATGAAATGGGTGAGGCTCAGGGTCGCGGCGCCGCCGCTGACTGCGCCGACCAGCGCCGCGATCGCAATCATCGCCGCCAGCGACAGCGGCCGGCGCGGGCCGGCCGTCGCCGGAGCCGCCGCGTCATTCAGCGGATGGCGACCGCCGAACGTGCCGTCCCAGGAACTGTGCGTGGACAGCCGGCGCAGCGTGATGTCCTTCGGACCACCGAAATCCTCGGGGCGGAAGTCATCACCGAACTCGTTGCTGAAACCGCCGGAGGCGACCAGATCGGACGAGCCGCTGCGCGCGGGCTCACCTGCCGGGCGCCCGGATGAGGCTTCGGCGTCGTGATCGGAGGTCTGGTCGGTCATGGCAATTGTCCCAAATAGCTTCAGTATTTGGTAACAATGATTTGCTTGCCAAATCGTTACCGACGCCGCTTCCCTGTCGCAGAGCAGATCTCCGCCATGACCATCCCGTCCTCTCCCGTCCTGTATCGCGGCATGGGCCGCGCCGCGCTCGACGCCGCCTACGACAACAGCGCGGCGGTCAAGGACAGCGCGGCGTGGCTGGACGCATGGCGCGGCCGCAGCGCGCAGATCCGGCAGGGCCGCGGCGTGCGCCTCGACATTCCCTACGCGAATGGCGAGCGCACCAAGTTCGATTACCTCCCCGCGAGCCCCGCCAAGGCGCCGCTGTTCGTGTTCATCCATGGCGGCTACTGGGTACGCAATTCCCGCGACATGTTCTCGTTTCTGGCGGCGGGGCCGAACGCGCGCGGCATCGATTTTGTCTCGGTCGGCTACACGCTGGCGCCGCAGGCGCGGCTGGCCCAGATCGAAGGTGAAATCCGCCAGTGCCTGACGCATCTTTCGGCGCAGGCCGATCATCTCGGCTTCGATCGCGAACAGATTTTCGTCGGCGGCTGGTCGGCGGGCGGACATCTGGCCGCGATCACCTGCGATCACCCCGCCGTGCGCGGCGCATTGCCGATCAGCGGGATTTTCGATCTGGAGCCAGCGACGCTGAACTATCTCAACGAACCGCTGCAACTGACGACAGACGATATCGCGACGCTGAGCCCGCAGCGCCGGCTGCGCGCGGGGCTGGCGTCGCAGCGCCTCGTGGTCGGTGGCAACGAGCTTGCGGAATTGCAGCGGCAGTCGCGCGATTATGCCGCAGCGGCGAAGGCGCAAAATCTGGATGTGACGGCGCGCATCCTGCCGGGCCATCATCATTTTTCGATCCTCGACGAACTGGCGAAGCCGGACGGCGAGATCACGAACGAACTTGCGAAGCTGATCGCGCAGACATCGGAAGCGCGTCAGAGCACCTTCTAGACCTCTGGTCGTCCCTGCGCCGGCCGGGACGACGGTTAGGTCGTGTCCGGATCATCCACGTCGGGATGTCCGTCACTTGGTCAATCCGCCGCCAGCGCCTCGAGACGCTCGAGCTTCAGCAGATCGAGCCCGTGCGGCACCACGGCGATCAGCTTGTCGCGGCACAGCTTGGTGATGGTACGGCTGACGGTCTCGATGGTGAGGCCGAGATAGTCGGCGATATCCTGCCGGCTCATCGGCAGCGGCAGGATCTTCGAGGTATCGCCGGTGCGGCGCAGACGCCGGCGCAGCAGCACGATGAATGCCGCCACGCGCTGTTCGGCGGATTTGCGACCAAGCAGCACCATCTGGTCCTGCGCCATGCGCAGTTCGCCGCTCGCCATCTCATGCAACCGGCGCAGGAAACGCGGATTGGCGTCGACGAAGGCGATAAAGTCCGCGCGCGGGAATTTGCAGGCGGCACCCGCCGTCACCGCCTCGGCGGTGAAGTCGCCCATGTTGAGCAGCGACAGTCCCAGGAAATCGCCCGGCATCGCGAAGCCGAAAATCTGCCGTCGCCCGTCGGTCAGCGTGCGGTAGAGCCGCACCATGCCTTCGGTGACGGTGAACAGATAGTCGGTCGGCTCGTTCTCCGACACCAGAATGTCGCCGGAGCGGAACGGCCGGGACCGGCTCATCTCCTCGAATTCCAGAAGCTCGGCCGGGGTCAGCACTGAACACACGCTGGTCAGGCGTGCGCTGCAATCGTTGCAACGGTCCGCCTGGCGGTGGGCACACGAAGTGACGGGTTCCAGGATCGACATGGGAATCCTCCAAAACCCGGATTTAAAGTTTCATATTAAATGTTTCTTTGATCGAGATCAAAGACGGGCCGGAGGCCGCAGCCGGCCCCCAGCTTGTTTACGACTGCATTCCCCATTTTCCGATGGTGTGGTTTTCGATGGCGCGGAACAGGAGGTTCTCGACCACGAGGCCGATGATGATGACAGTGAGCAGGCCGGCGAACACATGCGGGATGTCGAGGCTGTTCTTGTTCTCGAAGATGAACCAGCCAAGGCCGCCCGAGCCGGAGGAGACGCCGAACACCAGCTCGGCCGCGATCAGGGTGCGCCAGGCGAACGCCCAGCCGATCTTCAGGCCGGTCAGGATGCTCGGGAACGCCGCCGGGATCAGGATCTTGCGGATGTAGTCGAAGCCGGACAGGCCGTAATTGCGCCCCACCATCTTCAGCGTGCTCGACACCGACAGGAACCCCGAATGG